>WUUC01149429.1_pt1 | contig 161746 bp, 124 predicted proteins | sample 6278441 | NCBI WGS metagenome assembly WUUC01 (sample SAMN13675441, study PRJNA597444) | soil metagenome | isolation source: soil | place: USA: Washington | collected 2017-10 | reverse complement strand
TGGAGTGTCTTCGCCGCGAAGGGGAGCGAGTAGAGCGCTCGATTGCGCGACCACCGCATGATCATGGGTCGCGCTGAACCCCCCGTCGGTTGATGGGGATACGTTCTGTGGCGTCTCGAGGATGACGCGTTGCTGCTCGCGCTTCGGGCGGACTTCGGGTGACACGGAAGGTCGTAGCGCAAACGCCGTGCCGCCGGTGTTCTCAGACGATCGCGGCAGAGCGTCCGGCTTGCGTCCGGACGTGTTCGAAAACCAGACGGACGTTTCCGATTAACCGGACGCGAGGCCCGGATAACAAGGAGCAGCTCAGCTCGTCGGAGATGCCACCGTTTACATTGATATGGTTCGTCCGGACGAGCCGGGCGGTAGAGCTCGGACCAAGGGCCTGCCGCGAGCTACTGGTCTTCCGGACAGCTGTCCTGTTGGGCACCGCGGCGTTGAAATTCTTGTTGTTGCGATGCGGCGCTCGAGGGGCCAGGATCCCCGGCGATGAAAGTGATCTTGACGGGTGCCACCGGGATGGTCGGCGAGGGCGTATTGTTGGCTTGCCTCGACAGTCCCGAGGTCGAGCGCGTGCTTTCGGTGTCGCGACGGTCCGCCGGTCGTACGCATCCGAAGCTGAGCGAGCTCTTGGTGCCTGATTTTCGCGAGCTCGGCGGGGTCGAGGCACAGCTGAGCGGCTACGATGCCTGTTTCTATTGCGCCGGCATCAGCTCGGTCGGGATGTCGGAAGCAGAGTACACCGCGATCAGCTACGACACGCCGCTCGCCTTTGCGACGACGCTTTCGCGTCTCAATCCCGGGATGACGCTGGTGCATGTCTCCGGCGCGCAAACCGACGGCAGCGAACAAGGCAAGATCATGTGGGCCCGGGTCAAAGGCAAAGCCGAGAACGCGCTCGCGCGGCTGCCGTTCAAAGCCGTGTACAACTTTCGGCCGGGTTTGATGAAACCCGTCGACGGGCAAAAACACGTGAAGACGAGTTATCGAGTGGCGCTCGTGGCCTATCCGCTGATCAACCTCTTCTTCCCGGGAATGCACCTGTCCGACGTCGGCCGCGCGATGATCAATGCAGTCCGCAAGGGTGCCGCCAAGAACGTACTCGAAGTAAAAGACATCCGCGCGCTCGCCGCGTCGTGATCCGTTCATGCAGCTTGGCGGGGCTGCTCCGAGTTATGTATCGTCGTTGCATGTCCTTCCGTGCGCGCGTGGCCAATGGCCGGCTCATCCTCGACGGGCCGACGACTCTTCCCGAAGGCATGGTCCTCACGCTGGTCCTCGACGACGAGGGCGACAACCTCGACGAGGACGAACGCGACGCGCTCCACCGCGCCATCGACGAATCCCGCGCGCAGATCGAGCGTGGAGAGTTTGTCACGGCAGACGAGCTCCTCGCGAAGTTGCGCTCGCGATGACTGCACCCAAAATCTCGAAGCGCGCTCAACGCGACATCGAGCGCATCGATCGCCGGTGGGTTGAGACTCGAGCAGTGGCCCCGGATCTGGAAACTGGGACCGACGCGTCCGCCTGCGCCCGCCATTTATCGGACTTCACCTCTGCAGAGGCTTGTGGTCGACGGAGCACCACGTCACAGGTGAGGCACGCGATGAAATGATCATGCGGATCGCCCCCAAGTATCGCGGCGCCACGGGTGCAATGCGCGATCTCTTATTCGATGACGGAGAGTTGCGCGACAGAGACCCAGCCGCGATGCGCCGCGCTTTCGACGATTTCTTGGCGCACGACTCGCGCCGCCGCTCCTCGAACGCTGTGATCCGGCGCCACATGGACGAGTGAGCTCCGAAGGTGGCAGTCTGATCGGGTGACGACTCCCAAGACCGGCTCGATCAACGTTCACCGCGGCGCGACGCAAAAAGCGCAGCTCAATACGCAAGCGAAGCCCGGGAAGACTTCTTTCGCCGATACGCTCGCCGCCAAAGTGAAGAGCGCGGCTGACGCGGTCGATCCGAACGCGGCGAACAACGAGGCGAACGCGGCGGCGATCGAAGATGCGAAGAAGCAGCTCGGTCTCGAATTGGTAAAATCGATTCTGAAGAACCCGAAGCCGGGCAACATCGATCGCGAAACGCCCACCAACCTCGACGACGAATGATAAGCTCCGGGCGTGCGTTACGCCCTGCTCCTCCCGCTCGTCTTCGCGATCGCTTGTGCCGATAACGAGCCCGACGAAACATTCCCCGACGCAACCCAAGGCGGCTTCATCGACGCAGGTCTGCGCATGGACGCTGCGGCGCCCGACGCGATCGCCGACTCCGATGCGAGCATCGAGCCCGACGCAGAAACTTTTCCCGACGCGAGCGAACCAAACGATGCCTCCGCATTTCGCATCCGCGTCACCTACAGCGCGACCGCGGAAGATCCGATCGTCGAAGAGCTCTTCCTCACCGACACTTCGACCTCACGCGCGAAGGTTCACCCCGTCTTGGCGTGTGGGCCCGCAGGCGGCGAAAAACAGCCCGAAACGTGCGGCGTTCACGCCTATTACTGGTCTTCCGATCAGACACAAATCTTCTACACAGCGCAGCAAGACACTTTCGATCAGGACGAGATCTACGTGGTCAATTCCGAGGGCGCATTCCCGGGGCCTTCACGCAAACTGAGCGTCGCAGACTCCGAGAGGAGCGCGTACCTCATGTACCTCTCGCCGCTCTCGGGCATCATCGAATTCGACCAATCCGACTCCGAACGCAGCCGCGTCTGGACGGTGGATTCAAAGGATCCGAGCGCGCAGCCATCGTTCCTGGGCGACGGCCTCGTCAACACCACGCACTGGTCTCCGGTACAGGATGAAAAAGTGTATCAAGAGATCGTGGTCTCGGCGAGCGATCGCCCGCTGTTCTTCGCCGGAGTCTATCCGGGCGCGCCGCCGCCTGTTCGCGTTCATCCGAACACCAACCTCGGTACCGCCGGCGATCCTTCGTGGGCGCCCGATGGCTCCGCGTTCGTGTACATCGCCGATCCGCGCGGCACCCGCGTTTGGGAAGCGTTCCGCATCTCGGTGGCCAACAGCTTGCTCGGCGACCCCGAACGTTTGCACCCCGATCTCGGCACCGGCCGCGTGCGCGAGGTCTACTATTCTCCGAACGGCACGCACGCGCTCTACATCGCGGATCCGCGCGTCGCGCGCACCATGGAGCTGTTCTCGGTCGACGTCAGCGGCCCGGTCGTCGGTGAACCGCAAGTCATCAGCTCCACCACCGCGACCGGCAACGGTGTCGTGCGCGTCGTGTGGAGCACGGGCGGCGGCAACCTCCTCTACGTGGCAGATCGCGAAGATTTCGGCGTGATGGAGCTGTTCGAGTCGAACGTCGAGCCTGGTCACACGCGCAAGCTTTCACCTGAATTGCAAAGCGGTGCGGTGGTCGCGGAAGCGTACGCGATGAAAGAATCGATGGTCGTCTTCCAGATCCGCCAATTCACGGGTTCCGGCCTCTACGCGATCGATCTTCGCGATCCCAATTCACTTCCGGTGATGATCAGCCAGGAGGTCGGCGAAGGTGATCTGCTGGAGTGGGAGCTCTCGCCCGACAAGACGATGATCCTCTACTCGATCATCGGCAGCGGTGGATACGAATTATACTCAATAGACTTACTCACCCCGATCGGCGCACCTGTCCTTTTGGGCAGCTCGCCTATCCTACCGAAATGGTGTTGGGACACGAGCGACCGCGCCGCGATCACCGTCGCGCACGACGAAACCATCGGCGCAGCAGAGCTCTTCCTCATCGAAGACCTGCGCAATCCGACCTACAAAAAAGCGAGCGGACCGCTCGTCGAAGGCGGCCAAGTCCGAAGCTGCGCCTTCCCTCAGCGCTGAATTACTTGTTCTCCGAAGCGAAAGCGGGATGGTTCGGTGACGTCTGAAGCTCATAGGGTGAGGTCAGTGTCTTGCGACCCAGCACACGGAGGATCTCGAAAATGTCTTTGTCATCGACGTTGCGCTCTTTCATCACGCGCATCACGTCGTCTCTAGATTTCGGCGGCAGACGAACTTTGAAGAACGGGAACAGAACGTCTGATTCGTAACGTTCTTCTTTGTTCGGAAAGCCCGGCAGCGGAGGGAGCTCCAATTTCTTGAACTCGTCGCTGTAGCTGAAAACAAAGCGGGTGTCGGCGACCGTGAGACGACCGACCGTTATTACGCGTTCGTCGGGCAAGGCGATGACGATGTTCAGCGAGCGCTTCTCCACTGGTTTCGGGCGAGCCGGCGACAAGGCGCTCCCCCATTCGCTGAACAGGTCGCTGAGGATTTCTGTGAGTCGCTTAGCCACGGCAGATCTCAACGAGCTTTCTGTGACGATAACAAAGAAGGTCCACGATACACTCCCGCCGCAGGCGCGAGAAGCAACGCCCAACCGCGCGGTGCACTACGCCGCGGCAGTCTTCGGGGAGAAGTGCAGGATTACTGAACGAATGGCCGGCGCTAAGCCTCGTGGCTGTAGTTCACAACGTAATCGATCGCGTCGAAGTGCTTGGGGTCCTCAAAATCCTCGACCCCGATCAAAGGCGTCGAGCGTTCGGCGTATTTCTCGAGCTGGGATTCGCTCGCCGCATTCTTCCCGTCGCACGTGATTGCGCCACACGCTACTGCGCGCGGCCGGCAAAAACCTTGGGCGCGTCTCCTAATAAGTACTCAAGAACTTGCGAGCCGAATTTCGGTGTCCGAGAGAACACGTGGCCTCGAGGCCAGCTTTCGCTGCACGCTTGCCATGCTAGACGATTTGAACATGAGTGACTGAAGTACGATCGAAATGTCATCCAGCGCTTCGCCAACGATCTGTATTCGACCGCGAACACCGCTATTCCTCACACGTTGATTGCAGCGCTCGTAGGCGGCGGCGCTGGTTATGCTCTTGCAAGTCGTTCCACACAGACCATTGTTGGTCTCCTTGGTGCAGTCGTGGTCGGTTTCATTGGCTACAAGATCGGAGAAGGCAAAGCATTTGCGCTGAAGCTCCAGGCCCAGACGGCGCTTTGTCAGGTACGCATCGAAGAGAACACCGGAGCTGCGCCGGTGCTCGCGACACGTTTGAACGATGCAAGTCCAACCATCGCTAGCGCGAGTTGATCGCCCCGCCTCGCTAACGCAAACCTGGGGCTTCGTGGCCCGAGAGCTCGACGTATTCGGTGTACCCGCCCGGAAACGACTGCGCCTTGCCGTCGATCAATTCGAGCACGCGATTCGAAAGCGCGCCCAAAAACCGGCGATCATGGGAGACGAACAAGATTGTGCCCTGATAGTCGGCGAGCGCCGCGAGCACCATCTCTTTGGTCGCGAGATCGAGATGGTTGGTCGGCTCGTCGAGCACCAGAAAATTCGGCGCGTCGAACAACATCAGCGCAAAACACAGGCGCGCTTTTTCGCCGCCGGAGAGCACTTTGCACGGCTTCTCCACGTCGTCGCCGCTGAAGCCGAAACACCCCGCGAGTGAACGCAAAGAGCCGATCGACGCCAGCGGAAACTCGTCTTGCAGCGTCTCCCAAACCGTCTTCGCCGGGTTGAGCTGCTCCATCGAATGTTGCGCGAAGTAACCCATCTTTACGCTCGCGCCGATCGTCACCGCACCGTCGTCGGGCACCATTTTTCCCGCGACCATGCGCAGCAGCGTCGACTTTCCCGCGCCGTTTACGCCCATCACGCACCAGCGTTCGCGGCGGCGCACCATGAAGTCGAGCCCGTCGTAAACCGTACGTTTGCCGAACTTCTTCACCACGCCGTTCAAACGCACTACGTCTTCACCGGAGCGCGGCGCTGGTTTGAGCTCGAAGACGATCGTTTCACGGCGCTTCGGCGGCTCGACCTTCTCGATCTTGTCGAGCTTCTTCACGCGCGACTGCACCTGCGCGGCCTTCGCCGCCTGCGCTTTGAAACGTTCGATGAAGCGCGACTCTTTGGCGAGCATCGCTTGTTGGCGATCGTATTGAGCCTGCGCTTGGCGATCGGCGATCGCGCGTTGCGCTTCGTAGAAATCGTAGTTGCCGGAGTAGGTGGTGAGCTCGCCGCCGTCGATCTCCACGATCTTCGTGACCACACGATTCATGAACTCGCGATCATGCGAGGTCATGATCAGCCCACCCTCGAACTCCGCCAAAAATTGTTCGAGCCAGATCAACGACTCGATGTCCAAATGGTTCGACGGCTCGTCGAGCAACATGACGTTGGGCCGCATCAACAAAATGCGCGCGAGCGCCACGCGCATTTTCCAACCGCCGGAGAGCTTGCCGACGTCGTCGTCCATCTGCGCTTGGTCGAATCCGAGGCCCGCCAAGATCGCGCGTGCTTTCGCGTCGAGCGCGTAACCGCCGAGCTCGTCGTAGCGCGCTTGGACGTCGCCGAAACGGGCGATCGCTTTGTCGAGCGCGTCGGGATCGGTGGTGGTGCCGAGCGCTTTTTCGAGCTCCGCCAGCTCGGCGGCCACTTCTGAGACAGGGCCGGCGCCGTCCATCACTTCGGCGACGACCGTCTTGCCCTGCATATCGCCGACGTCTTGGCTGAAGTAGCCGAGCGTGACGCCGCGATCGATCATCACCTGCCCTTCGTCGGGCTGATCTTCCTTCATGATCATGCGGAAGAGCGTGGATTTGCCGGCGCCGTTCGGCCCCACCAATCCAATTTTTTCGCCCCGCTGAATCGCGGCAGATGCCTCTAAAAAGATCATCTGTTTGCCGCGCGAGTAACCGATGTTGTCGAGTCGAATCATCGCCCCTGCCCCTGATACACGAACCGCGCATAGAATGAGCGCGTCATATGGTGGACGAACGTCGCCGGAGCGCGCGCGTGTGGGGGAATCTTCGGGTGGCGATCGAGGGTGTCGACCTTGTGCCGAAGACCGTGCGTGCGAACTTGAGCATGAACGGCATCTGCTTCGAACGGGACCAGAATCCCGGTGAAAAAGGGACGATCGAACACCTCTACATCTCCGCCGAAGGCGGTTCTCGCGCCGTTCGTGTGCTCGGACAGCTCCTTCGTTTCTCCGTAGTCACCGATCCGGAGACCGGCGCGCGCCGATCCATGGTCGCGTTCGAGCTGATGCCGGACTCAGCGTCGGTCGTCGCGGGCCTGAGGCAGCTCTTTCAATCGATCGTCGCAGAGCGAAGCGGCGAACGTGTCGTGAGCATGGTGAACAACATCCCGCAGGTCGCGACCGTGTTTCGACTGCAGGTGTCGCGCATGCACGTGGAGACGAGCTGGCCGGTGTCGGTCGGCGACAAAGTACAGGTGTCGTTTCAATCGCTCGCCGGCGGTGCGCGGATTCCATTCGAAGGGATCGCGACCTCGACCTCGCGTACCTCCGAAGGAACACATATCTCGGAGTTCGAGCTCGGTGTCGTGGGACAACGTGCGGCGATGCCCGTCGCCTCAGCGCACGAGTCGATCACCGATTCGCTCGACCTGCTCTTCACCGGCGATCTGCAGTCGCGCGACAAGAAGCCGCGCCAACATTTGGTCGGGCGCCTCGATCGCATTCCGATCAGCACCTTGTTCGCGTTGTTCGAGCTGGAGCGAATGTCCGGTGAGCTGTGGGTCAGCTCCGGGCAACGATCCTTCACCTTGTTTTGGAGCAAGGGCGCGTTGGTCGACGTCGATCCCGCGCGACCCGAACAAGTGCGCACGATCCTCGCCGAGCTGATCTATTGGCGCGACGGAACTTTTCGTTTCACCATGGGCGAGATCGAACGCGCGGATCGTGTCCGAGCGCCGGTCACCGCGCTGCTGCTCGATTTTGCCCGCGAACAAGACGAAGCCGGTCGCTGACGTCTACTCGAAATCTTCGATGTACTTGGTCATCGATCCGAGCCGGATGAAGAGCTCGTCTTCATCCTCCCAATCCGGCATCTCTTCCGCCGGCCACGAAGCACCTTTGACCGCAGTGAGAATACACTCCTCCATCTGCTTGTCGCTGATGTTGCTCTTCATGACGTGCGCCTCGGTCACCATGAACATGCCGCTCACCGAACGCGCGCGAATGCCGATCTTGATCTTCTCGTGGTCGGGCGCGTTGCCGTTGTAACAACGATCGGTGACCGTGCCGTACAAGCGGCGCGGGATGATGTCGTCGATCAGCTCGATGAACTCGGCGCTCTTCGGATCGAGCTTCCCGGGCGGCGTTTCGACGACGTCTTCGACGATTTTTTTCGCCGGTGCCGTCGGCTCGACGACCGCGGGACGAACATAAACCTCGCCCTGCTCCACCACCGCAGCCTTACTGGTCTTTGGTACAGGTGCCGCGCTCGGCGTGCTCGAGGTGCTGAAGATGAACATCGCGATCCCGGCGATCGCAAACAGCAGCCCGGCGGCGATCCAGCGACTCATCGTGTTCCCGCGCTACCAGCGATCGACCTTGAAAATATCGTATTCGCCGAAGCCCGTAAGGGTGGCGTCCGCTTGCAACGCCGGCTTCAAGTTCAACACCTTGGTGCCGTCTTCGCTGAAGACCTCGAGGCCGCCTTCGCATAAGCCGCCGCCACCCGACGTCACTTTGATGTACACGCGCTCCCAATTGGGATCGGTCAGATATTGATAAGTCTCTTTGCCATCTTCATCGCGCTCGACGAGGAATGCGTACTCCTCTTCCAACGTTGGCGGTTCGGCGCATTCGTTTTGTTCGAGCGTCGCTTTGAAGGTCCAGGTGCCGACAGGCCAGCATCCCTTGACCTCGAGCGGATCGGCCGCACGCGACTCGGCGAACGTTCCCGCCACCGAGAGATATGCAGAACAAACTTTTCCGTTTTGATCCGCTTCGAGCTCGCCCTTCCCATCGGGAACACACGCGAGCGAAGACATCGCAAACATCAGACAGACGGAAGAGAGTCTCATGGAGAATCGGGGACGCAGCGAACATGCCATCACCCATGATTCGTAACCGCGACGATTTGAGTCCGCAAGACGAGGAGTCCAGTCTCCAGGAGCTCGGGTCTTGTTCCACCGTTTGTCTGTTTGGAACACAGGGTGCACAATCGCGACCCATGCGACGCGTTGTGTGTTTTCTCGCGACCCTCATCGCGATCCCCGCCTGTCACGAGTCGGAGCCCGAAAAGCCCGCAGCTCCCGTGGAAACGAGAGAAATGCCGGCATACGAGGCCCCTCCGCCGCCGTATCTCGCCGCCACGCGCGACTTCGACGTCGAAAACATGGAAGAGATCGACGACGAAGATGCTCCCGGCGGCCGCCGCCGCAAACGTGAAGGTGGCGAGTACGCTCCGGCAGAGTTCAAAGAAGGTGCGAGCCGCTGGAAAGACTGCGGAATTTACGTCGATGGCAAGCCGGTGGGCGTCCTCTCTTGGGCGGAGCTTCCGGTGTCGCTCAAGCCGTACTGGAAGGACGACCGCATCTCCGCCCGCAAACGTCCGGGCAGCGATGATCCGGGTTACGCGATCATCCAACAGCGCTACTACCGCTTCAACGAGCTGTTGGTTTCGCTCGGCGTCGACCTCAAGAAGATCAACGAGATCCATGTGTACGGCCCGAATCCGATGAACGTCATCGTCGCTTCGGGAAAAGATCTCCTCAGCGAAAAAGGGCAAGGCTTCCTCTTCCGCTTCGGCGGCGAGGTGGAAGGCAAAGCGATCCCCGTCGTTCCCGAAAACTTCGGCAACGGAAAGAGCCCCGACAAAATCTCGGCGGTGATGGTCTACGTCAAAAAGAAACCGCCGGTTTTGGTGCGCAACAAAGGGATGGAGCTCGACGGAAAGATCATCAAAGACGTCCCTTACTACGGCGAGCCGATGCGCGGCGGCGTTCGCGTCTACTACGACGACAAGCTCGCCGCGGTGATCAAACGGCGTTTGCTCGAAGAGACGAAGGTCCCGATGACCATGGTCGGCGACAAGATCGAGTGGAACATGTTCGCCTTCCTCAAGTCGCAGGGCGTCGACACCAAGAAGATCGCCGAGGCTTGGATCATCCGAAACGACCGCCGCAAGGAGCGCCTGACCCGCGAGCAGCTCCAAGACATCACCTTCGAGTCGGACACGCAGGCCTCCGGTCAGATTCTTATTGGCAAAGAGAAGCTCCAAGCCCACGCGCTCGCCTTCCACTCGAAGCCGGTGACCGAAGATCAGCTCCCGCAGATCCGTCCCGGCGAAGAATTCTAAAACGATCTCCGAACGTTCAGCTCCCGCTCGGCCCCCTGAACCAGCGGTGCGATGCTGTGTCCTCGATGTCCCGCTTTCGATCGAAAGAGCAAAGCATTCCGGCCAGTTGATCGGTGAGTGCGGGCCCGGACACCGGGGTCCCGACTCCAGATCCCGAAAATGTAACAAAAAGACAATGTTGCCTCTCCTACACCCTCCGGTGAGGCGCTGGTGGATGGAGACCGGAGCTCAGACACCCCATCAAAAAACTCAAGGATCACGGCGGGGGGCTCGCGGTATGCCCGTTGCTGAAGGTAGTCTCGCCTGGCTCGATTGGGAATGAGAGCCGGGTAAGAGAGGGATCGACGAGATGACGAACCTGAAAGTCGCGTTAGTAGCAGGAACCGCGCTCAGCTTGGCGCTGCCGCTGATGCCGAGCAATGTGCAAGCACAGACCACGGGCGCTTATAAGCCCGGTAAAAATGGATTGTTCCTCAAGGTCAACGGACCGAGCGAGAACGATCTGGCGCGGACCCGTGATGGTCGTCTGCGCAAGACCGACGAAGAGTTCACCAACGAACAAGCCGTTGCGAAGTTCTTTGCCGATGGAAAACAAGGCGTCTACGTCGAGATGCGCACCGGCGCGCTCGCCGACGGCTCCACCCCCGAGCACAAAATGCAGGGTGCGTGCACGCCGATCGAGATGACCCAAGCGTCGGACGGCAAAGTTCTTCTCAAGAAGAAGCCGGGCGAACGCTTCATCTCCAACAACGACGGCAATGAGTACCGCAACTTCAACAAGCCGGAGCTCATGCCGATCAACAACGGCAAGAACATGCTCATCATGTTCAACTATCAGCCGAACGGCACGAACGACACGCGTCGTTACGCCAAAGTGCTCGATGCCAACTGCAATCTGATTCCTCTCACCGACGGCAACGGTGAAGCCCGCGAACAAGTTCGCATCATGGCCAAGAACAACGACGACTGCGACATGCACCAGTCGGGCGAAGGTCCCTGCGATATCTCGACCGACGCGAACGGCGTGACCCATATGTCTTGCTGGGCCGGCTGCAACGGCAACGGCGAAGACGATGGCTGGCTGAACGACATCACCGTGTCCTGCACGAACGATGCGCTCGGCAACGCGACCGGCTGCCAGATCGCCAAGAACTTCGACATCTCCCTCGCACGGCGTGAAGAGCGTTCGCGCGGCCGTTGCTCCTTCGCCGATGAAGATCCGAACACCGCGATCTGCACCTGGACCGAAGGCAACAACCAGCCGCAGCGCGAAGGCACCTGGATGGCGGCCGTCGATGTTTCGTCGACCGGCGAAATGGGCCCGGACGCGCAGAGCCGCTTGATCTGGAAAGAGATGATCGACGGACGCAAAGAGATGGCGGATGGCCGCGACACGTACAGCTCGCGTGCAAAGCAGACCCGCGTGATGACCATGGGCGCGAACGGCAACCTCGTCCGCACCAATCAAATCATCTTCCAGTCCGGCGACCTCCGCGGCCGTAACCGTGACAACGAGAAGGGTGGCACCTATCGCGCCTTCCAGCTCGCGGTCATCAAGGCGACCCGCAATGGTATGGAGTTCGTCGTTCCGCTCACCAACACGACCGATACGTTCCTCGGCATCGACGGCACGCATCTCACCTCGTGCGGCGCGGTCTTCGGTGCGGGCACCGAGATCATGAGCGGCATGACCTTCCTGCAGGGCAGCCACAACGGCGGCGGCGTGCAGAACCCGCTCATGAAGATGATCGGCTACGATGCCACCGCACGTAAGTTCGTCGACCTCGGCGAAGCGAGCACCGGCGGATCGTATGACCGTCACATCTACTCGAACTACCTCGGCAACAACCCGGGCAACCAGGGCCGTAACTTCGCAGGCTGCTCGCTCGTGAAGAACCCGTTCGCGGGCATCAACGGCAACACCGACGCTTACTTCGTTGCGCACGCTCTGACCGGTAAAGATCCGGCCGACGTGATGCGCCCCGAGCTCAAGCCGTCGTCGTACGTCACGCTGAATCCGGTGGTGACCACGGTTCGTGCAACGCGCTCGAACCTCACCGCGGAAGACGAGCAGGGCGGCTGCGCAGCGGCACAAGGAAGCGACAACGCCTTCTACGTGCTCGCGCTCGTCGGCCTCGGAATGATGATCGTTCGCCGTCGCGCCTAATAAGCTGGTTCGTGTTGTTTGCTGATTGAAGAAGGGACGCTGAGATGACCATGCGAAACCTGCTCTCGACTCTATGTTCGGTTGCTCTGATCGCCGGCTGCTATACGCTTCCGAGCGATCCGGGTACCGGCAAGGACCCGAACATCGAGGATCCGATGGATCCGCAGGACCCGGTCGATCCGGTCGATCCGGTCGACCCAGTGGACCCGATGGACCCCGTTGATCCGATGGATCCCGTCGACCCTCTGGACCCGGTTGATCCGGTCGACCCAGTGGACCCGATGGACCCGGTCGAGCCGGTTGATCCTTCGGATCCGCGCGGTGCAGCGATCGCGTTCTTCAATGCGAACGTTCAGCCGATCCTCTCGTTGAAGTGCTCGACGGCCGATGCGTGCCACGGCGGAACCTCGGTTAGCCCGATCAAGTTCTGTCCGCCGGTCGCTGCGAACTACCACTCGGTGGTGACCAGCTACGCAGCGCAGCTGACGGGATACAACGACAAGACGATCGCGCCGATTGTTCACTACGTTTCTCCGGGACCGCACAGCGGAGTGACGTACACGCCGGCAGAGATCACGAAGATCAACGATTGGCTGGATATGGAGTTGGCGGCGAATGCGCCTGACCCGATGAACCCGAACCCGAATCCCACGGGCCCGGGGCCGGGACAGGTGAGCGAGCAGCTGATCCAAGAGTGGTCGGGTTGTATGGACCTGAACGACTGGAATCAGACGGGCGTGGCTGAAGCATGGGCAACGAAGGGTTCGGGCGAAGGCCCCTGCATTCGCTGCCACATCAACGGTCAGGCTTCGTTCATCGCGACGGACGAGAGCGAGCGCATGTTCAATATCGTAACGAGCAATCGATACTTCATGCAGAGCTACTTCTCGCCGAACGTGGTGGACCTCCCGAATGCGAAGATGGAAGTGAATCGTCCAGGTCTCGAACGCCCGGGTCAGAACGTGTATCCGCACACCGAACACCCGAGCTACAACGTGGAAGGTGAAGCTCTGAACAAGCTGATCCAGTTCTACGACCTGACGATGGCTCGCAAAGTCGCTGGTACCTGCGGCCTCCCGCGCATCATGGCTCCTTAGTCTCTTTCCTCTGCTTCGTGCCGCGTATCTGCGGCGGCCCCTCTCTCCGCCGCCGATACGTGCCGCTTCTTCCCCCTTCCTTTAAAAGAAGCTTCGCACCCTCGATGACCATTCCTCGGTCATGTTTCTTCGCCATGTCGTAGATCGACAGCGCAGCCGCGAGCGCCGAAGTGAGCGCTTCCATCTCCACGCCCGTCGGTCCCGTCGTCTCCACGCGAGCTTCAATGCGCACTGACCTGTCCTTTGGTACAGGTGTCAATTCCACGCTCACGTGCGTCAGCAAAATCGGATGCGCGAGCGGGACGAGGTCGGGCGTCTTCTTCGCCGCGGCGATCCCCGCGATCCTTGCGACGGCCAGCGCATCACCCTTCTCGAGCTCATTGCTGGTGAGCAGCTCAAGCGTTTCTCGCTTCATTTTTACGTAAGCTTCGGCGATCGCCACACGTTTCGTCGCCGGTTTGTCCCCGACGTCGACCATGCGCGCGCGCCCTTTTTTATCGAGATGAGGCAGGTCAGCCACGATAGAGGAACAGCTAGCACACTTTCTCCGACACCAGGAGGATGAACCGCGCGTGACGCGGCCTTTAGCCTCGATCGCGTGCGGCGACTGCTTCCCATTCTATTGATGGTCACGGGCTGCAGCGACGAGATCCTCGATACGACGCGCAACGTGCCGGAGCGGGCGACGCTCGGCGAAGAGATCTTCCAGCTCTTTCACCGCGACATGGTGCGCGAGAACGAACGGCGCGCGCTCGGCTTCGAGATGGAGCACGACCGCTTCGTCGCGGCGATCGATCATCTCTTTCAGCCCGACGAGCTCCGCTACACACAAGACTTCATGGTGAAGCTGTTGCCGCTCTACGACGACGGCACCATCCCGAATACGACGCGTATGTTCGCCGCGATGGCCGAGCGGTTGGAGCGAGATCCAGATGCGCTGCGATCGCTGTCTGCGATCCAACACCGCGTCGGTTACGTCGATCGTTCGCATGAAGAAGCGCTGTTACGGAGGATCGCTTCGAACCCGAGCTACCCGACGTTGATGAAAGCGATCCTCCGCTTGAATTCCGGGCACGACGGCCTCGACGAATTCGGCGAGCCCGATCCGAACGAGCCTGATGAGCTCTTACGTTTGATGACGGTGATGGCCAAAAACATGAGCGAGCTTCAGCTCTCCGCGGAGGCTGAACGTTCGATCGTGCTGGCTACCGATCTCTTGCTCTCCGAAGACGTACGGTTCGGCGAGCCGGGCGCGCAGCCGGCGCGGATCGTCGCGCGCGATGCCCGCGGAATGGCACGGGTCGCGTCGGTCGCTCTTCCGTTCGCCGATCGCGCTCCCGCCGACGGGCTCGCGGATGTCGACGAAATCGGCCGCTTCATCTCTGCCGAAGGAACGGCGATCAACCTGACCCCGTTCAGCGAAACCGGCGCCGCGACCGCATTCCAATACATCGATCTCGAAAAGACGATGCTCGCCGGCGTCCTCCGGGACACGCGCAAGTTGATCGCCGACGGCGTTCCCATGCGCATGGTGCGCACCACCGAAACCTTGCTCGGCGAACGCACCGGCGAAGGAACGTACAGCGCGCTCAACAGCCCGATCCTCGATTTTGTGCACGCGCTCGGCGCCACTGCAAATACGCCGCAGCTCCCGGAAGTGCTCGAGCTGGTGCGCCGCCTGCTCGAAGATCACGAAGCGACCACGGCCTGGCTTCAGCTGGAAACACAGGCGCAGCTCGACATCGCCGATCGTTACAACGTGAACCTCACGCAAGGCTCGACGTTCTTCGACGAGCTGATGAGCGTGCTCCGCAAGATCCTGCGCGAGCCTGGTTTGGCGGAAGATCTCCTGGAAGCGGTGCAAGATCCCGCCGTCGCCGGTCTGCCGGACGCGCAGGTCTTGATGATGTCCAACAAGAAGGCGCGGGTCACGCCGGCGGACCTGGCCAACAGTACAGTATTCAACGAGCCGGTCGATCGCGCGCAGCCGGATTCGGGGGGCAACGAAAGCCTGGAGCAGCGCCTGCTGCACCTGATCTACGACACCAAAGGTGTGCGTTACGTGCCCGAGCTGTTCGGCTTGCCCGTCGGTTTCATTTTCCAGATCGACGACCTCGCCGAGTTCTATCTGTTGTCGATCATCGGTGAGTCGCATGTTCCGGCGATCGTGTCCTCTTTGACAGGTCTGCCGGAGACACCGACGCCCGAAGATCTCGCGGTGTTCATCAACCAAGATCAAGACTTCGGCAACCCGCGAGGTCACGAAGGGATCGACGTCAAAGACAACGACGGCGACACCTTGTTCGCCGCCACCGCGAGCGGAACGTGTAACGCGCTCAAACCGCTGATCCGCGTCTTCTACAACCGCGGACAGATGCGCCTGTTGTTCGAGCTGTTCGAGGTGCTCCACCTTCACTGGGGGACGGCGGCGGGACAGTGGCAAAACAGTGCCGCAAATCAGCCGCGTTTCTCCAAGCTCTCCGGCATTCGCGGCTACGAACCGCTGCTGATCGACACCTTCCAAAACGCGAAGGTGCTCGAAGCGACGCGCAAACTTTTGTTGGAGACCAAAGACGTGCGCACCCAAAAAGGACGGCTCGCGCACGACGTGTTGCTGATCCTCGCGCGCAAGCTGCTCGACAAAGACCCCGAGCTGCGCACGCTCGAAGGCAAACGTGAGGTGCTCGTCGACGGCGAACGCATCACCCCGCTCTCCCCGTTCGATCTGATCCGCGCCGCGCGATCGAAGATCAAAGCGACGGTACGCCGCTCGGCGATGGCGCAAGCCGACTACGACGCGATGATCGACGCGTTTCATGAGACGCTGCTCGAGACCGAACGCACCAGCGCGGAAGCGGGTCGCCTGAAAAATCGGCGCGCGCTTCCGGTGGCTTCACTGTTGTTGAAGTTCCTCGAAGAACGCGCGCTGCGGAACGAGCGAAATCTCGCAGCTTGGGTGACCTCCGACTTCGACACCGCGGCCGCGGAGCTGGTGAGCGCCGAGGAATTGCCGGCGATCCTCGATCTGATCCACGCGATCGACGAAGACGAAGAGCTGAACACGGCGCTCGCCGAATTCCGCGACGAGCTGCTCGATGAGTCACGCGGCTTCCCTGATCTTTTGGTCACCCTCGGCGACAGCATGGAGGCGCTGAAAGACGCGAGCGTCGCCGTACACTTCATCCGCTTCTTGGGCCGTGAGCTCGATCCTTCGCTGCAGATGATGTTCAACGTGACCCGGATGACCGAAAAAACCTTGGCGCTCGATCCCGACGAACACATGCTCGAGGTGATCCGCCGCGCGATCGACACCACGCCCGAACGTGCGCTCTATATGTACGGGGTTTCTGGGGCGATCCGGCAAGCGAATCGCTTCAATCCCGTGGAGACGGCGATCGTCACCGGCGACGATCTCGAAATGATCTCCGGCGTGGTGTCGCGTTATCTGCTCGACAGCGAGCACGGCCTCGAGAAGTTCTACGAGATGGTGAAGAACCGGACGCTCGAAGGGAGGATGCGATGATCGCCGCGTTGATTGTCGCGCAGCTGATCACCGCCGGCGGACCGTCGCTTCCTGCGCGAGGTGTCCGCGCGACCAGTATGGGCGGCGCGTTCGTCGCCGGGGCCGAAGGTCCGAATGCGCTTTGGTACAACCCGGCGCGCATGGACGAGACCTCGCTCGGAATCGAGATCGGCGTCGTCTCTTTGTCCGGTGCATTCACGCCGAGCGACGGCGTCGAAGCCGGGAAACGTGTGGAGAACAACGGCCGTCCGCTGCCGAATCCGACGTTCGGTTTCGTCTACCGTTTGAACGACATGATCTCGCTCGGCGTCGGAGCTTTCGCGCCTTACGCCGGATTTCAGCGCTTCTCGGAAGATGGCCCCCAACGTTACGCGCTCGTCGAAAGTGATCGCACCACGCTGCTCCACCTGGCCGCGGGAGCCGCGTTTCGTTTCGACCGCTTTCGCGTTGGGGCCACGTTGCAAAACGTGATGGGTCATTTGAAACAACGCATCGTGCTCTCCGGTTACTCGGGAATTTTCGGCCACGCCGAAGACTCGGAGCTCGACATTCTCGAAGAAATCGATCTGAAAGACGACATCAACCTCACCGGCAACATCGGCGCATCTTTCGAGCTCGAGCCGTTCACCTTCGGTCTCGCCGTGCAGCTCCCTTACGCCTTGTCCGGCGAATCCGCGTATCGCGTGCGTCTACCGTCGAGCGTGTTCTTCGATTCGATGCGCGTCGAAGGCGACAAAGTGCAGCTCGAGGTCCCTTTCCCGCTGATGATCCGCGGCGGCATTTTATGGCGCGCCACGGAGACGCTGAAGATCGAGGTCGCGGTCAACTTCGAGCAGTGGTCGGTCCAAGACAAGATGGTGATCGATCCGAACGGCGAGATCATGCTCCGCGACGTCCCCGGCATCGGCGACTACGAGCTGCCCGAGTTGGTGATCGATCGTCGGATGAAAGACACGATCTCCGTACACCTCGGCGCGGACCTCGAAGTATTGCGAGGCCTGCACCTTAGGACAGGTGGATACTTCGAGCCTTCGGCGTTCGGCGAAGAAACATATTCGGTGGCTCAGCTCGACGACGACAAGATCGGCGTCGGCTTTGGTGCGAGCTGGGACGCAGGTGGATTCCGCTTCGATCTCGCCGCCAGCCGCGTGTTTTTGGGCACACGCGAGGTGACCCGTTCCGAGCTGCGACAGATCAACCCGACAAACCCGGATCAGGCGATCGTCATCGGAAACGGGACTTACGAAGCAAACTATTGGGTGGTGGGCGCAGGCGTGGAGTATCGCTTCGACAACCGCTAAGCTGTTCGAGTGAAGCTCGTACTTCTCTTTGCCGCGCTCGGCTGTTCGGTGATCGCGGCGGAAGCCTCGGCCTACAACTGCACGCCCGCAAACACCAGCCCGGCCATCTCGCAAGCTTGGAATCAGCGCTGCATCCCGTACTTCATCTCGCGCGAAGGTTCTTTGCTCGGCGGAGAAGATCGACGCCGTATGATCGCCAATGCCTTCGATCAATGGGAGAGCACGACGAACGCCTGTACGGACATGAAGTTCGTCGACGCGGGCTACACGGACAGTCTCTCCGGCTTCAACCAGGACAAACCGAATTCACAAGAGAACGTCATCGGCGTGGTGGAAGACGCAGCGCAGCTCGCCGCCATTTTTCCGAGCCCTGATCTTTTGGCCATCACGCTGACCTCTTTCTCCACACAGACGGGCGAGATCTTCGACGCCGACATTTTGATCAACGCGGTCAACAATCGTTTCGCGGTGGTCGCGGAAGACGGAAACTGCAGCCGTACAGACGGCGCCTTCGATCTCTCGAACACGCTGGTGCACGAGATCGGCCACTTGCTCGGCTTCGATCACGAGACGCGCGCCGACTCGACGATGTTCGCCTCCGCAGAGCGCTGCGAAACGAAGAAGCGTGATCTCTCGGCCGACGACATCCAAGGCATGTGCGCCGTCTACGGCATCGACGAAGTGACGATGACCTGCGCGGCACCGATCGCCGGCTACGACTCGGGAAGCGGCGATCCATCCAGCTTCCGCGAGCAGTGCGAACGGCTCAACGACACCGGCGGATGCGAATGTGTCACCGGCCGCGAAGAAGCCGCGGACAGCGGGTACCAGATGATCGCTTGGAGCCTGCTCGCCGTCGGCGCCGTAGTTTTCGCGACGCGAAAACGTTAGATGATCTCGGTGCGCGGCGCCGTCATTTTTTTTTCGTTACTGCTGATCCTCGCTGGAGGAATCGCGACCTGCTCCAGTATCCGCCATAGCTTGGTTCCGGCGTTCTCGCCGTCGTACGAGCCCGCGGAAAAAGCGTCGAACGACGCGGTCCACGCGGTCTTCGAAGGCAACGATGCCTCGCGCCCACGCATCGAAATCGCGCTGACTTTGATCGAGACGGGTTTCATTCAAACAACGGACCTCCAGTTCGTGCCGAACGATCCGCAGTTGATGATCGTGCTCGAAAAAGCGGGCACCGCGAAGTGGCTCGACCTCGCCACCAAAAAGAGCGGAGTCCTCTTCGAGATCAAAGTGCTCGACGACTCCGAACAAGGCCTGCTCGGCCTCGCGTTCCATCCGAAGTACCTCGAGAACGGGAAGCTCTACGTTAACTCCACGCCGAAGTCGGGGGAAGACGAAGTGACGCGAGTGTCCGAATGGACAGTACCCCCGGGGAGCGATCTCCGTACGGCCAAACCGGTAGAGACGCGCACCATCATCGAGATCGTTCAGCCGTACCAAAATCACAACGCGGGACAGCTCGTGTTCGGTCCGGACGGCTACCTGTACCTGGGTCTCGGTGACGGCGGTTGGGCCGACGACCCGCACAATCACGGGCAAGACACCACGACCGCGCTGGGCTCGATGTTCCGCATCGACGTCGACCGGAGCGAAGGCGGCAAACAATACGCTGTCCCCGCGGACAATCCTTTCCTCGGAAAAGCCGGCTTTTTGCCGGAAACTTGGGCCTTGGGCCTGCGCAATCCGTGGCGCTACAGCTTCGCGCCCGACGGCCGCTTGATCGTCGCGGACGTGGGCCAAGATCTCTACGAAGAGATCGATCTCGTCGACAAAGGCGCGAACCTCGGCTGGAAAATCCGCGAAGGCCGCCACTGTTTTGCGCCCTCGGAGGGCTGCCAAACCGAAGGTCTGGTGGAGCCGATCTTCGAGTACGGCCGCGAGGAAGGCACCTCGGTCACCGGCGGTTACGTGGCGCTCGCGGATCGCGTTCCCGCGCTCAAAGACAAATACGTCTTCGGTGATTTCTTGAGCGGGCGTCTGTGGGCGCTCGATCTTCCCGAAAAAGCCGGCGCCGAAGCGAAGGTCTACGCGCTCGGCAAATGGCCCATCTTGCCGTCGACCTTCGGTCGCGACGACGAAGGCAACCTCTACGTCTCCGACTACCCGAGCATGAACATCTACCGGATCGATCCCGTGGCCCGTTAGCGGCGGGTCAAGCCCGCCTGCGGGCCCTTCGTTCGCTGCGCTCACTGCGCGCTTCGCTTGCAGCGCTCATCTCGAGCAAGAGCCAGCGATGGTGTACCGCTATTGCGCCGGTTGGCCCTGTTTTGCGCCGCCGGAAGCCGCGCCGGTCGTGGTCTCGGTGTACCAGATACAATCGCTCTTCACACAGCCGCACAACGCGCTCGCGCCTTGCGGAAATCCGTCGGCGGGCATCTCGCAGGTGCTGTTGACCTCTTCGGCTGCGCAGACTTCGGCCGAACAACCGCCCTTCATACATTCCTGGTCTTTGGTACAGGCGTTCTTGAAGTTGGTCCCCTCGACGCGCGCATAGAGCGCATGATCCGCTTTCACGGCCGGCGTACGATTCGCGGGCGCGGGAGGCTCGCCGATCACCACCCCGGTGTCCGGAGGCGGCTCCGTCACAGGTTTCTCGCCGCTGCTTTTGCATCCGGCCAGAGTGATCGCAAGGACAGTCACAAGAGTCAGGACACGCATGGCGCGCACTCTAACCAGAGGTGGAGCGAAAAGAAAAAAGTTGGGCCCGACGAGCGTAGCCTGCTCGCCGGGCCCGGGTGCCGGCATTGCGATCACCGACGGCTTTTGATCGCAGTTGAGCTCTAAAGACCTGCGTTCTACGAACTGAACTATCCCTTCACACAACGAAGGGAGTCGGAATTGAACCGACGTTTCAGGTTGAAATCCGCGACAACTTGGATTCGGTGAAGCCGGCAAATCTTGATCTTGTGAGGTACAACTTCATCTTGAGAACCTAGATCGTCGACGCCGCACGTTTTCACGCCCGGGCGTCTACCGTTTCGCCACCCGCATGCAGCTTCGCTGTCGGTCGCGAATATGCGGGGGAGGATTTGAACCTCCACATCGACTCTCTATTTTCACTGAGCTTGAGGACGAGCTTGAGCTTGCCTCAACTAAAACTCTAACCGCCGAACACGTATTCGAGCAAGGACTGACCGAGCTCGTGTTGCGGCGCTTCGGTTTCGTTCGCTTCTTCGCGGGCGTGTTTCACCACCTCGGCGAGCTTGTCGACACGGTCGAGCAGCTGCTTCTTCCGCGTTGCGGAGAGCGCAGTCGACATCTTCACCGTGTCCCAATAACCGACGACGCGATCTTCGTGAAACACATCGGCCTGACCGGGTTGATGTTCGGTCGGCTCGAACTTCACGACCACGCGCGGCTCTTTTTTCGTCTTGTGTGTGGTGGTGACGCCCGTCTTCCACAACAGCGATTCTTTGTCCCAGGACCACGCATCCGCAGTATCGAGCACGGGAACCTTCTCGACCTCGGCGCGCAGATCGCGAAGCTGCTTCTCGAGGAACAAGAGCAACGTCGCCGGCGCGTCTTTGATCAACGTTTTGCCATCGATGACCACGTCGGCTTTCGCGGAACAATTCGCCCAATCCTTCGACGCTTCCACGTCGACGAGCTTGGTCATGTAGTCACGAACTTCATCGAGCAGGCCGGCCGCATCGTGCTGCACGACCTTCTTCTCCGGCGGATAGTCCTCGGCTTTTTCATCGCCTTCGTCCTTCTTGCGGTACGACTTCGCGAAACCGTTGAAGTGTTCGGGCTTCTGGAACAGCTTGTAGATCTCCGAAGCGCGTTTGTATCCGTTGGTCTTGAGCTCTTTTTCGGTCGCGAGGACCTGATTCAGCTTTTTTGCTTTCTTCGCCATGACAGTGGGCTCTTGTTTGGGATCGACCGCCGCCTTGTCAAGGACAGCAACACGAACACCAGCCACCACGACGCCTTCGTGTCACCGCGTGATGAACGACAACCACAACCCGGCTCGCCGCGTTGGGGCCCGGTGCTCATCGCTGCATCGGCGAACACCGCGGCGTCCGCGTTCACCACACCACTGTCCGTTGGATCAGGTGGCTGCGCGTCGGGCTGCGCGAGCTGTGCATCCTCGTTGACGCCTGCATCCGTAGGCGGAGGCGGCTCGCCGGCGAGGAAACGGATGGTCTTCATCTCGTTTGGCGCGAAGTCGACGGTGATCCGCCCATCGACCACCGGGAGCACGTTTTGGTCGGTCTCGATCAACGACGTCTCCCATGCTTCGCCCGCAAAAAAGTACGACGCATCGATGACCACCTGCGCGGCCTGACCGTTCAGCTCCCAGGCACGGACGATGAAGCCGCGATCGGTGTCCTCCGCGGGCTTGAACGCGGTGATCACCACGTTCGCCGCATCGATCGAAAGAAACGAGCCACGCGGCGCTTCGATCGAACCGGTGCCGGCTTTCGACAAGATGATCGGCAGCAACCGATTTTGGTGCGCCAAGCTCTGTCGCATCGACTCCGCCGCGTCGAGCTCGGTGCGCGCCGGAATGATCGCGAAGTCGTGAGAGAAACGCTGATCGTTGCCCTGCCCGGTGATCGCCGTGTTCGCGGGATTTCCGGTCGCCAACACGCGGACTTCACCTGGCACCCCGACGTCGAGCTGCATGGCGAAGGCATCGCGGTTGGAGAGCGTGACGTTGTAGTCGAGGCCTTCTAAATTCACGAAGTGATTGAGTTGGAGAAAATCGGTGCGCGCGCCGGGGAGATGATCGCCGCCTTCGGTGGTCATCCCGGGCCGCATGATCGCGCCGAGCTCTTCGTAGTGCACCCGCAGCGGGGTGAACGGAATGTGAAATCGATAAGAATGTTCACCTGTCACATTGGACAGGATTTCGTTTTCGATCTCCACACGGGAGATGTCCGCGAAGACAGTGATGCGCGTCCGCCGCGGAATCGCGCCGCCGATTTCCACGCGCATCGTCGCGGAAACCGGGCCGTTCCATTCCTCGACCCGCAGCGCTGAATCTCCGCTGCCGAAGTCGTTGAGCCCGAGATCGCCCGCGATCTCCACGATGCCCGGGAGCTGATCGAAGAGGTCGGTGATCTCTCCGCGGTCGCCGACGCTCACCATAAAGCGATCGTTCACCAGTTGGCGCGCGGTGACCTCCGCAGCGTTCGGCATCAACACCGGATTGCGCCGCTCGAAGGTGTAGACGCGATAGCCGTACGCGGGAATGTCGCGCACCAATACGCGCAACAGGCCGTCGCGACGCTGCGCCGGCACCGGGTTCAAAGAGATCGGATCGGTGACCGCGATGGGATCGCTGCCGGTCAGCGGGAGATCGACATAATCGGTGCGCGCAAACCCGAGCGGATTGAAGACCGCAAAACGTTCTTGATCCGACGCCGCAAACTGCGCAGCGAAACGTTGCTGCGCAGCGCCGGTCGCGTCTTCCACAGCGACACCCAAGATCTCCGCTGACGCTTGTTTCAGCGGAGCATCCTCGAACGTGTGCTCGTAGTATTTGAACAGCTCGAAGAAGCCTGTTTCGATCGCCGCTTGCTGCGGGGTCCAAGCGCTGGGATCGACCGCGTGCAACACCGCATGCAGCGACTCCGCCCCGTGGAGCGCTTCCACCGCCCGCCGCAGGTCACCTGATCTTTTGGCCAGGGAAGCCGCCGCGAGGTCGCGATCGATCCCGAAACCACCGCGCAAGAACGGGAGCGGCACACCGGTGAGCTCCACGGCTTGGAAGTAGTCGAGCTCGTTGGAGACGAGCACCCGATCGTTTGCGTGCGAAGCGTTGAACGCCTGCGCCAGCGTGACGAAGTCCTCGGTGCGGTATTCGAGATCGTCGCCGCCCGCACCAAACAATCCGGTCATCGGCAGGCTCGGCGGTCTCCCTGAAAAACGTGCGATCGCGGCCTCTACTGTACTTTCGGACAGGTGGCTGCGCGCTTCCGCATATCCTCCCCAGCTGTCGACCGAGCCGCCGTAGAGGTACCACTTCACCAGCAAGGTCTGCTGATCGGGGCCTTGCCAGCGGAACACTTCGTCGCTGCGTTCGCCGTAGGAAGTGGCGGCACCTTTCCACGCGTAACGCGCGCCGCTTCCGGCCCAAATGCTGGAGAGGCCCCACGGCATCGTTGGATTGTCGGTGTGCGCAGCGAGCAGAAACGGGACGTCGAAGCGGCGTTCGATGCGCCCGGGATAATAACCGGCGCGGATCGCCGCTTCCGTCGGCATCGCGCCGTAGAGCAGCGGAAATGGGTTGAGCGGAATGGTGAGATGACCGCTCTTGATCGCCTCGATCAACAACGCGAGCTCGGCCGGCGTGCGGTTTTGTTCGTAGACCCGGAGGTACCACCAAGAGTCTGCGTTGAAACGCGCCTGCGATGCGGGAGGATTCGCAGAGGTCGCCGCGATCTGCGCCAAATAATAATCGAGCTCGGCGAGCATCGCTTCTTCGTGGCCCAGAGGAGCCGCGCCAAAGTCCGTGTGATTGTCGATGGCTAAGTAGACGTCGTGCGCGAGCGCTGTACTTGAGGACAGGATCAAGAATAAGAGCAGCGTCCGCACGCTCGAATCCTAGACCACTCTCTTCAGAATTTTCAGGATTACCGGAAGATGAACTTGAGGACTTCTTCGGAGATCATGAATTCATCTCCGTCCTTGATCTTTTCTTTCTGAATCTTCACGCCGTCGCGCCAAACACCGTTCGCGGATCCGAGATCCTCGATGTAATACTCGCCGTTCTCGCGACAGATGCCGCTGTGCTGGCGCGACACCTTCGACGACGGGATCACCAGATCGCAGGTACGACTGCGCCCGATGATGAAGGTGTCTTTCTCGATCTTGTGCATGTCGCCCGCGGAGTTCACGACGAACAGCGTCTTGCGCGCGGGAGATTTGCCGGCACCACCGCCGCCCGGTGAAGGTTTCGGTCCACCGCCACCGGAGCGACCGCCACCACCTCCACCACCATCGAGTTGTGCGGATCCGTTTCCGGCCATCGACTGCTTTTGTTGTTTGACCGGTGGATCGACCGGCGCTGCACGCGACGGCTTTCCAGGTCCGACAACTTCGTCGGGTAACGGAACTTCCTTCGCCATCGGCGTCAGGAAATTGAAACGTCGTGCAAACTCGTAAATTGCCTGGTTGACGACAGCGTGGCGATCCGTGCCACAGTCTTCGGCGATCCGGGTCAGACAATCCCAAAGATGGTCTGCAATATCGAGCTCTCGACGGCTGCGGCGTGCCATCCGGGCGTGAGCCTATCTCAACGTCGCTCCGTGTCAATGATTCCGCCGCGACTCTTCAAGATCTTCTTCGCAGCCGCGCTTTCTCTCGCGCCGCTGATCGGCGGATGTCTGGCCGGCGAGATCCGTGATCGGCACGCGGCGGCCATCGATGCCTACCTAAAAACACCGTTCATCGATCCCGAAGAGCCCTTCGCCGATCCTCTGAACGCCGTCGGCCCGCCGGATGGGCGCACGGTCGCCCTTGGACGCGGCGCGTCGATCACCGCACGTTTTTTCCGCGCCATCCCCGACGGTCCCGGTCCCGACGTCCGCGTCTACGAGGTCGGGCCCGACGGAGCCGAAGCCCGCGTCGCCGTCAGCGAAGACGGAGAATTTTTCTTCGAGCTCCCCGTGCTCGCGAGCGGCAGCACCACCGAATACGATCTCGAAGGTACGGGGATCGATCGCGCGCTCTTCGTACGCGTGCGCGGCGTCGACGATCTCGGCGTCGAGCCCGGCTTCGATCTCGACGCGGTGGAGGCGCTCCATTGAACGCGCCGCCGGTCTCCGTCGAAAGTGTCGGTCTCTACGTTCACTATCCTTACTGCGAGAAGAAGTGTCCGTACTGCGACTTCAACGTGCACGTCATCGCGCACGATGATTCCGCGTACGCCGATGCGGTGATCGCGGAGATCGAAGCGCGCGCGCCGCAATATGGCTCGCGTTTCTCGACGCTCTATTTCGGCGGAGGAACGCCGAGCGAATGGGATCCTGCGCAGACCAAACGCGTGATCGATCACGTGCGTCCGATGCTCGCGAGCAACGCGGAGATCACGCTCGAATCGAATCCGGGAACGATCGCCGAACAGCGCATCCACGCGTTCGCTGCAGCAGGGATCAATCGTTTCTCCATCGGTGCGCAGAGCTTTCACGATCACGAGCTGGAGATCTTGGGGCGCACGCACAGCGCTCGCGAAGTCACCACCACCGTTGTCGCGGCGCAAAAGGCGCGCGCGCGCGTCTCGCTGGATCTGATCTACGCGCTACCTGGCCAAACGATCATCGACGTAGAACGTTCGATCGGTCGCGCTGCAGAGCTCGGCGTCGATCATATCTCCGCCTATACCTTGACCGTAGAACCGACGACGCCGCTCGCCCGCCGCGTCGACGCCGGCACCTTCGAGGTCATGCCCGACGACGAGCAAGCGGAGATGATCGAAGCGGTCACCGCGCGGCTCGAGTCCTTCCGTTACTTTCGCTACGAAGTTTCGAGCTACGCGCCGCCCGGATTGGAGGCGGTCCACAACTCGATCTACTGGATCGGCGGCCCTTACTTGGGAGTCGGTGCGGGCGCCCACTCCTATCTCCCTCTGCCGTATCTCGAGGGCGCGACGCGTCGCGAGTCCCTGCGTTCGCCGAACGAATACATCGAGGACGCACGCGCGCGCCGTTTCAGTACGCGTTTCGAGGAGAAGCTGTCGAAGCGCGAAGTGCTCGGCGATCGCTTGATGGTCGGCGTTCGCACCAAGTGGGGTTTCGATCTGTCGGAGCTCGCGCGGGAAGCACGGATGGAGGAGGAGCTGGCGCGCGAGGTCTTGCCGGTGCTCGAGACGCTGGTGAAGAACGGGCTCCTCGAACGAGAGGCGTTGCGATTTCGTCCCACTCCCAAGGGCTTCTTTTTCGCGGATTTCGCGGGGAGGAAGCTGCTAGCATCGGTGAAAGAAGATGGCGGGTGACGAACCAGAGCTCTCGGAACGGCAGCGCGAGATCCTTCAAGCGATCCTCGAAGATTACATCGCGACCGCGGAGCCGGTCGGCTCGCGCACGCTGACCAAACGGAACCCGAACATCGATCTATCGCCGGCGACCGTGCGCAACGCGATGTCCGATCTCGAAGAGCTCGGCTTTCTCTCGGCGCCGCACGCTTCGGCGGGTCGCGTGCCGACCGCGCTCGCGTTTCGTATCTACGTCGAACGTCTCGCGCAGCGCGGGCGCATCTCGCCGAAAGAGCGCGAGCTGATCCAAGGAATCGCCGATACGCAGGATGGACGCCGCGACTTCTCGGAGATCTTGCAAGATGCAGGTCGCGTGCTCTCCGTGGTCTCGAAACATGCCGCCCTGGTCTTGTTGCCAGGTCTCGATGACGTCATCTTCGAGCACATCCAGTTCGTCCCGGTCCGAGATCAAACGGTGCTCGCGGTGTTGGTCACCAAGAGCGGTCTCATTCAGCAGCAGGTGATCGACGTTCAATTTCGAGTCGATCGCGACGAGCTGAACCGTTTGTCCAACTATCTGACCTCGCACCTCGCCGGAAAAACGCTCGGTGAAGTCCGCGCCGAGATCGTGCGCGCCATGCACGACGAGCGAAACGCCGCCGACGAGCTGATGAAAACTGCGCTGATGCTCGGCGAAAGAGCGCTGGCGCAGCCCCGCGAACGCGGGATGGTCGTCGAAGGCGAGCGTACTTTTCTCGATCAACCGGAGTTCAACGACATCGCCAAGCTGCGGACGATCTTGCGCGCATTCGAAGAAAAGACGCTGCTTTTGCGGCTCCTCGACGCCGCGACCACGCCGAACATCCGCCCGATCGACGCACGATCTGCGGCAAATTCGGACACGCGTGTGGTCCTCGGGATCGAAGGTTCGGTGAAGGAGCTGAAGGATCTCGCATTGGTCACCACGACCTATGCTTCAGCGGAAGGGCACGAGGGCCGGCTCGCCGTCGTCGGACCGACCCGCATGGATTATTCACGCGTCATCCCGCTCGTCGAGCTCACCGCTGAAGCTTTGTCCCAATCGTTCCGCTCAAAGAACGATCGCACGCCGGTCGCCGGAGCCGCCGAACCTCTTGAAGCTACAGAAGAGCCGTGACACGGTGTCGGCCGTGACCGAGAAGGACAACGGTTCTGAGCTCAAAAAAGCGATGGCAGACGCGATTCGTTCCGTCGAAGAGGGAGCGGACGAAACGGAAGAGCGCCCCCAGAAACAAGCTTCGGAAGCGGTGACCGAGTCGCTGCTCAAAGCGAAGGACGAGCTCCAAGAAGTCCTGAAGCAGACGCAGACCGAAGCGCAGTCGATGCGCGACAAGTGGCTGCGCGCGGCCGCTGATCTCGAGAACTACCGAAAACGCGCGCAAAAAGAGCGCGAGGACGTCGTCAAGTTCGGAAACGAACGGCTGCTCAAAGACTTCCTTCCGATCATCGACGATCTCGATCGCGTGGTCGCTTCGACTTCGACGACGGCCACCGTCGATCCGCAGGCGCAAGCGCTCGTCGAAGGCGTACGTTTGGTGTTGAAGAAGTTCCTCGGCCAGCTCGAGAAACACGGCGTCACCTCGTTCGAGGCGGAAGGTAAAACTTTCGATCCGAACCTTCACGAAGCGGTGCAACAAGTTCCCTCGGACAAACCGATGGGCGCCGTGGTCAATCAGCTCCAGCGCGGCTTCCTGATCGCTGAGCGCCTGCTGCGGCCGGCGCTGGTCACGGTTTCGCTCGGAGGCGGCAAGTCGTCATGAGCAAGATCGTCGGAATCGATCTCGGCACGACGAACTCCTGCGTCGCAGTGATGGATGGCGGCGAAGCGGTCGTCATCCCGAACTCCGAAGGAAGCCGCACCACACCTTCGATGGTCGCGTTCACCGAATCGGGCGAACGCCTCGTCGGGCAGATCGCCAAACGCCAAGCGGTGACCAACGCCGAAAACACGGTGTTTTCGGTGAAGCGTTTCATCGGACGCCGCTTCGATTCCGGCGAAGTGCGCGGCGATATGTCGAAAGCGACGTATCAGGTCGTCGCCGCCGAAAACGGTGAGGCCTGGGTCCGCATCCGCGACAAGGATTATTCGCCGCAAGAAATCTCGGCGATGATCCTCATGAAGATGAAGGAGACCGCCGAGGATTATCTCGGCGAAGAGGTCACCGAAGCGGTGATCACCGTTCCCGCATACTTCAACGATGCGCAACGCCAAGCGACGAAAGACGCGGGCAAGATCGCCGGCCTCAACGTCCAACGCATCATCAACGAGCCGACGGCGGCAGCGCTCGCCTACGGTCTCGACAAAAAAGAGAACACGCGCGTCGTGGTCTACGATCTCGGCGGCGGCACGTTCGATATTTCGATCCTCGAGCTCGGCGACGGCGTCTTCGAAGTGAAGGCGACGAACGGCGATACACATCTCGGCGGCGACGACTTCGATCTCGAGATCATCAACTATCTCGCGAAACGTTTCTCCGACGAGAACCACGGCGCGGATCTGAAGCGCGACAAGATGGCGCTACAACGCCTCAAAGAAGCGGCCGAAAAAGCGAAACACGAGCTCTCCTCCTCGACCGAGACCGACGTAAACCTGCCGTTCATCATGGCGGACGCGACGGGTCCGAAACACATGAACCTGACGCTCTCGCGGCAGGAGCTGGAGAAGCTGGTCGAGCCCCTGATCCAAAGGACACTGGGCCCTTCGAAGACCGCGCTCTCGGACGCAGGTCTGTCGGTGAAACAAGTCGACGAAGTGTTGCTCGTCGGCGGCCAAACGCGCATGCCGCGCGTGATCACCGTGGTGCGCGACTTCTTCGGACGCGAACCGAACAAGAAGGTGAACCCGGACGAGGTCGTGGCGATCGGTGCGGCGATTCAAGGCGGCGTGCTCAAGGGCGAAGTCAAAGACGTCCTCTTGCTCGACGTGAATCCGCTCTCGCTCGGCGTCGAAACCGCGGGCGGAGTGTTCACCGCGATCATTCCGAAGAACACGACCATCCCCGCGAAGAAGGCCATGGTCTTCTCCACCGCGATGGACAACCAGCCGATCGTCGACGTGCACGTCCTCCAGGGCGAACGTCCCATGGCCGAGGACAACAAAACGCTCGGCCGCTTCCAACTGGTGGGCATACCGCCGGCGCCTCGCGGTGTTCCGCAGGTCGAAGTATCGTTCGACATCGACGCCAACGGCATCGTGCACGTCGCGGCGAAAGATCTCGGCACGGGCAAGCGCCAGCAGATCAAGATCATCGCCTCCTCGGGTCTATCGCCGCAGGAGATCGAGCGCATGATCAAGGAAGCGGAGACCTTCTCCGCGGACGACAAATCGAAGAAGTCGATCGCCGACCTGAAGAACATGGCCGACGGTTTGATGTACACGACGGAGAAGTCACTCGAAGAGTACGCTTCGATGTTGAGCGCCGATGACATCAAAGACATCAAGGAAGACTTGGCGAGCCTGAAGAAGGTCTACGATTCGAACGACGTCGATCGGATCAAAGCCGCGATCCAGCGCCTCGAAGGATCGTCGCACCGAATTGCAGAAGCGATGTACCGCGAGGCGACGGAAGAGTAGAAGAGCTCATGGCTACGCGATGCGCTGTCGTCGGCGCGACCGGCCTCGCCGGACAACAATTCCTCGCCGCTCTTCAAAATCATCCATTCTTCGAATGTGTCCGGATCGCTGCTTCCTCGCGATCGGCCGGGAAGAAGCTCAGCGATGCTGTCCGACAGGACAGTGGGGCGATCGGCTGGTACGTCGAGCCTTCCGCGCTCGAACATTATCGCGAGCTGGTGGTGGAGGATTCGAAGACGATGTCGCTCGACGGCATCGAGCTGGTCTTCACCGCCGTGGACAGCGAGCCTGCGCGCGAGCTGGAACCGATGTACGCGCAGAAACTTCCGGTGATCTCAGCGGCGAGCGCGTTCCGTTACGAAGCCGACGTGCCGCTGCTGATCCCCGCAGTGAACGGCGCACACGCCCAGCTGATCCGCGTTCAACAGAAGAAACGCGGCTGGGACGGCTTCATCGTCCCCATCCCGAACTGTACCACCACGGGAATGGCGATCGCGCTCGCGCCACTCCACGCGGCGTTCGGGATCGAGAAGGTGATCATGACCTCGATGCAGGCGACCAGCGGTGCGGGCCGAAGCCCCGGCGTCATCGCGCTCGACATCGTGGACAACATCATTCCCTACATAAAATCCGAGGAAGAAAAGGTCGTTAAAGAGACCACGAAGATCCTCGGCCTGCTTGCAGGCGAAACGATCGAGCCGGCGAACGTACGTGTCTCCTGCACCTGTACGCGAGCACCGGTGCTCGAGGGTCATACGGAGACGGTCACCGTGAGCCTGTCCCGTGCCACAACCATCCAAGAATGTGTCGCTGCGATGCGCGTGTTCGGCCGCGACATCAACCCGAATACACACCCGTCGGCGCCGCAGCACTGGATCACAGTGCTCGATGATCCGTTTCGCCCTCAACCTCGTCGTGACCGAGAAAACGAGCATGGAATGACGACCACGGTCGGACGTCTCCGTCCCGATGACGTGCTCGGAGAATACGGCGTCAAGTTTGTGTTGGTCTCACACAATACAAAGATGGGTGCGGCGAAGGGCGCGATTTTGGTCGCCGAGGATCTCAAGCTCCGCGGCTTTATTTGAGCACAACTAACCACCTGTCCTTGCGAACAGCAGGGTTGAAGATTACGTGGAAATTAGCCACAGTGCCCCCTCCGCGTAATGGAGATAAAACAGTCTTCTCGGCCGCCACTCATGTTGAAGCCACTCCGCGTCTTGATGCTCGAAGATTCGGTGGATGACGAAGACCTGGTTCTTCGCCAGCTCCGCAAGAGTTACGTCGTCAACCACATCCGCGTCTTCTCCGCGGATGCCATGCGAGAAGCGCTCAAAACACGCGAGTGGGACGTGATCCTCTCTGACTATTCCATGCCCGGATTTACCGCACCGGATGCGCTGCGTGTGCTGAAAGAGATGAACATCGATCTGCCGTTCATCATCTTGTCGGGCACGATCGGGGAAGAGGTCGCAGTCGATGCGTTGAAGGCCGGCGCGCACGACTTCCTCGTCAAAGATCGCACTGCACGGTTGGTCCCGGCGATCGAACGTGAGGTGCGTGAAGCAGCGACGCGACGGTCACACGCCGAAGGTCAACGTGCGCTCGAGGTGAGCGAAGAACGTTTCCGTATTCTCATCGACTCCATGGAGGATCTCGTCTTCACGCTCGATGAAGAGCAGCGCTGCGACGCGGTTTTCGGGCGATGGGTGGAGCGCGAACACCTCGATCCGGCGACGATGATCGGTAAGAAGCTCCCCGAGCTCTTGGGCGCGGGAGCGATGGAAGCCCACGACGCCGCCGTAAAAAAAGCGCAGACCGGCGAACGTGCGGTTTACGAACACTCGTACGAGAGCAAAGGCATCAAACGGTACTTTCAAACTGCGTTGTGGAAACGGCGCGATCGTCCGGGGCTCGCCGGTGTCGCACGCGAGATCACCGAGCTGAAACGTGTCGAGGCACAGCTCGCAGTTTCGGACCGTATGGCTTCCGTCGGTTTGCTGGCGGCCGGTGTCGCGCACGAGATCAACAATCCGCTCACTTCGGTGCTCGGCAACTTGGAGCTCGCGGCGATGGAGCTCAACGATGACGCGCGACCGGAGACGTTGAAGGAGCTGATCGATGAATCGCTTTCGACGTCGATCCGCATCCGCGACATCGTGCGGGATCTGAAGTTGTTCTCCCGTTTCGACGAAGAGCGGCGCACTGCGGTCGACGTCGAGCGCGTGCTCGATTCATGCGCGCGTATGGCCGGCAACGAGATCCGTCACCGCGCACGTTTGGTGAAAAGTTACGAACAAGGCGCGTTGGTCGAGGCGAACGAGTCGCGGCTCGGGCAGGTGTTCCTCAACTTGTTGATCAACGCCGCCCAGGCAATTCCTGCGGGAAAAAGCGACGAAAACGAGATCCGCGTCAGCAGCCGCGGCGACGGCCAAGGCTCGGTGATCATCTCCATCTCGGACACCGGCGTCGGCATGACTCCGGACGTGATGAAACATTTGTTCATGCCGTTCTTCACCACGAAACCGGTCGGCGTCGGCACCGGGCTCGGTCTCTCGATCTGTCACCGGATCGTCAGCTCGTTCAATGGCACGATCAAAGTCGAAAGTGAGATCGGCAAAGGCACTACCTTCTCGGTGATCCTGCCGATCGCGAAAGCATCGACCAGCACACTGCCCGCCGGAAAGATCCGCGAGGACTCGGAACCGCCGAAAAAGCGCGCGCGCATTTTGGTGGTCGATGACGAAGTCACCATCACCAACATCATGAAACGCGTGCTCGGCGCAGAGCACGACGTCACGGCGACCAATCGCGGCTCCGAAGCGCTGGCGTTGATCGACGCGGGCGAACGTTTCGACGTCATCTTCTGCGATCTGATGATGCCGGAAATGTTGGGCATGGATTTTTACGAGCTTCTGGAGAAAAAGGACGCCGAACAAGCGGCGCGGATCATCTTCCTCACCGCGGGAGCGTTTACTCCGCGCGCACGCGAATTTTTGGCCACACCGAATCGGCGTTGGGTCGACAAACCGTTCGACCTCGTCGCGTTGCGCGCGCTGATTCACGAGACATTGTCAGCGCGCAGCTCAGGTCGCGGGTAGCGTCACGCGGAACGTCGTGCCTTTGCCGAGCTCGGTATCCAGCCCGATCTCGCCGCCCATCCGTTTCACGATCCCATAAGCGGTCGCCATGCCGAGGCCGGTGCCTGCGCCGAGCGGTTTCGTGGTGAAGAACGGCTCGAAGACCCGGCTCGCGGTGCGCGGGTCCATGCCGGTGCCCGTATCTTGGACGGAGAGCTCCAAACCATCTGTCACGCGGCGCAACTTGAACAAGAGCACGCCGCCGTCCGGCATCGCGTCGCGTGCGTTCATACTCATGTTCATCAACACCTGATGAAGTTGGATCGGGTCACCCATGGTGCCGACGTCGTCTTCGAGCTCGAGCTGAATCTCGATGCGCGGATCGCACACCGGGCGGAGGAGCATCGCGACCTCGCGCGTCAGGCGGGGGACGTCGATCTCGGCGTTCGACCATTGGCCGCAACGAGCGAGTGTCTTCAATTGTTTGGTGAGATCGGCGCCACGGCGCGCGGCGATGAGCGAATCTTCAATCGCGGGTCGGACGCCGGAGATGCGCAACGCGGCGTGCGGCAAACCTTCGAGCAAGAACTCCAAGTTTGCGGTGACCACAGAGAGAAGATTGTTGAAATCGTGACCGATCGCGCCGGCGAGCGCACCGAGCGACTCCAGACGTTGTGCTTCGCGCATCCGTTCGGAGACGTCGTCGATCGGAGTGAAGACGACGTTGGTGCTCGGACCGAAGCCGACGCGATCGCCGAACTTCAACACCGTTTCTGCGCGCGGAATGCCGTTCACGGTCGTGCCGTTGCGGCTACCGAGATCGCGGATGATAAAGGCGCCTTCGGGCGTGCGGGTGATCGACGCATGCGAGCGCGACATCGTCGGACACTCGATCTTGATCTGCGCGCTCTCGTCGCGGCCGATGACCATGAGCCCTTCGATGCGGAACGTCTGTCCGCGAGCCGGTCCCGAAACCACCACGAAGCTCGCGCGCGTGGCCGGCGGAGGAATGATCGTGCTGTCGTCGAAGTACGGACGAGAATTGGTGAGGGTGGTTAAGGCCTCAGTAGGTTCGTCGATGGACGCGAGTCGAGCGATCATCCAATCCGGCAATCGGCGTGGTTATGGGTGACTTGAGCACGCGCCGGAAAAATCCGGACGACCACGATCACTTACCGAGGTAACGCGAGCCTGCGTAACGCGAGAGCACCGTGTCCACGTAGCGGAGCGTTTCGCGATACGGCGGCACCTTGCCATGTTTCTGCACCGCGCCCGGCCCCGCATTGTATGCAGCGACCGCCATGCGGAGGTTGCCGAACATGTCGTACATCTTTCGCAGATAACGCGCGCCGCCCATGACGTTCTGTCGTGGATCAAAGGGATCGACCACACCCACTTCGCGCGCCGTTCCGGGCATCAACTGCATCAAGCCACGCGCACCGACATGCGAAACCGCGCGCGGCCGGTAACCCGATTCGGTGCGGATGACCGCGTCGATCAAACCCGCAGGCAAGCCGGTCTGCGCCGCGGCTTCGTTGATGATCTCGCGCAGCGCTTCGAAGTTCAGGCGTACGTCGCCGAGCGTGTCGAGCACGCGATCGCTTGGTCGAACGGCCATGCCGTCGTCTTCGAGATAATCTTCGGGCGCCCGCCCGGGCTGCACGTCGCGCGACAAAAGTAAGGACAACGCTTCGTCGGGATCGGAGTCCACGAAATCTTCGAAGCCCTGCAGGTCGTGCGTCATGATCGGCAGGGCGAAGCGGACCGCTTCTGCGATGTCCCCTTCGGCCGACGCGAACGCCGGACACAACAGGAGGGGGACGAGGAGAAGGGAGGATGCGCGCATGGACCGACGACGGATCGCCGGGGTCATGTTAACCGAAGCCGGCGGATGCTGCTAAGCTCAGTTTCGGTGGGCGGCTTGCGCCAGCTCGGTCCGTCAGCGCGTGCGGAAGCGTACGCTTTTTGCGAAGCATCCCCCGACCGCGCCACCTACATCGCGGGATGGATCAAAGACGGCGGCCTCGAACGAAGCACACTGGTCCCGCGAGGTTGGCTGCTCGCCGACATGCGCGGCTCCGCGATCGACGGCCTGGTCTACGTCTCCAACACCGGCATCGTGATCCCGGTCGCGGGTGAACGCGCGCTCGATGATGTCGCCGATATTGCGCGTGCAAATCCGAATGCGGTGCGTGTCGTCGTCGGGGAACGCGAGGTGGTCGCCTCTTTGTTCGCTCGGCTCGAACGACTCGGAATGGAAGCGCGCATCTGCCGCGATCAGCTGGGATACGCCGTCGAACGCGATGAGTTTCGATGCGGCGAACAGCTCCTTCCTTTGCTCGTCGCACGGAGCTCTGACCTCGACGAGCTCGTCGAAGCGAGCGCAGCGATGGCGCGCGAAGAAGCCAACGACGATCCCCAAGCGCGCAACCCCGAGCTGTTTCGTTCGCGCATCGCCGAACGTGTGGCCCGCGGCCGTGACTTCATCCACCGTCCCGAAGACGAGCTCTTGTTCAAGACGAACGTCGCTGCGCTTTCACCGGTCGGCGGACAGATCGAAGGGATCTACACGAACCCCAATCGACGCCGCGAACGTCTCGGTTTTCGGGGCACCGCAGCGATCACTTCGTGGGTGCTCGAACGCGCAGAACGCGCCGTGTTGCTGGTGAACGAAGACAATCATCCCGCGCGCGAGCTCTACGAAAGGCTCGGTTATCGCCGCGTGCTCGACAGCCGCACGATCTTCATCGCGCCTTGACTTCGGCCAGCAGCGCGATCGCTTTGCCCAAACGTTCATCGTCGAAGAATCCTTCGTTCTTCAAGATCGCCGCGAGCACGCGCATCACGTCGGTGGCTTCCGGTGAATGCAGATTGTCGCCGGCGATGAACGCATCGAGCGCGCGCCGCGTTTTGTCCTCTTCGGTGAGGTGAGGCTCGTCGACGGAAGGCTCGAGCACCGGCTGTGGTATTTCCGGCGGCCCGATCTCCGTCAACGAAGCCGCGCTGTCATCGCCGAGATCCAACGAGAGCGACGCATCCGCGAGCGCTTCCGCCGCAGCTTCGGCGAGCGCCATGTTCCACTTCGCATCTTCCGGCGAGGACTCGATCAACGTGTCGTTGATCGGAAGCTCGGTCGCTTCTTCCTCGATAATCTCGAACCCGTCCTTTAGATCAGGTTCCGGTTCCACCGCCACGGGAAGCGGCGGAGGAAGCTCCGCTGGGCGCGGCACGGGTGAAAGATCCGCGCCCGGCATAAGATCGCCCCAGCTGGCCGCAAGGGCAGCGTTCTCCGACGAAGACGACGGCAGCGCCTTGAGCGGGACGATCATCTCGACGCTCGACTTGTCCATGAACGTGGGCAGCGGCTTCGGCCCGGAATCGTCGATGTTCAGCGAAGGGAGCTCGCGCAAACGGATCGCCATCGGCGGCGCTTCATGCTCCATCGTCGAGGGCTCTTCGATCACCAAACCCGAGAGCCCGAGATCGACACCATCGTCCGCGCCGTTCTGGGGCAAAAACGCAGCGGACGAGCCCAGGGGATCCAAAGGATCGATCGTATCGATCGTGTCGATGGGATCGATCGTCTCCAGCGGTTCGATCGTCTCGAGCCCATCATCCGGCATCAAGACCTGCCCCTGGTCTTGATACATGTCCTGCGAGAGCTCGATCCCTCCGGGAAAATCGCGCGTGATCGGCGGCGGCGAAGACTCGGTGCGCGTCCCGCGAATGATCGGTACGCCCTGAAGCTCCGGTGGCATGTGTCGCGGCGGCGTTTGCGAAGTCATCGGTGCTTCATACACAGGACGCGTCGCAGGCTCCGCACCGTAGTGCCGCGCCAGCGCCAGCTCGATCTCCGTTTCGCCGGCCAGCATCCAACGGATCCGCGTCGCCGGACCGACGTGCGTGCGCAACACGTCGAGCGAATTGCGATCGAGCGGATCGGCAGTCGCCACGAACAAAGATTGCCCGGTCTCGTCGCGTCGAAGCGCGATCGGAATCGCTCGGCAACGGTGCGCCAGCTCCGCCGTGATCAGGCTGCGCACGCGCGCGTGCACCGGCGTAGCGATCGGATCACAAGACTCGATTCCAAGCTGCAAAGACAACGCGCGAACCAAACGTTCTTCGGTGATCGCGCCGAGCTCCACCAACACTTTGCCCAAGCGGCGGTGCGTGCGCTTCTGCTCTTCGAGCGCGTGTTGCAAGGTACGGGGATCAATGAATCCCATCTCGACGAGCAGCTCGCCGAGACGTTTTTGGCCCGCCATACAGACGCGGAGGTTAGTCGCAAACAAGGCCCGCCGAAAGGGCTAGGTCCCTCGAATCGCCGAGATTGCGCGGAGGATCGCCTCGGGTGTCGCGGGCAATCGGAGCGGAACGATCGTACCCGGCGCACCGAAACCGGCGATCGCGTGGCGGATGCCGTGCACCACTGAAAACGCGAGCATCAACGGCGGCTCGCCGACCGCTTTGCTTCCGTAGACGACGCTCTCTTCGGGCGCACGTTCGAGCAAGCGGACGCGCAGATCTTCGGGGACATCGCCGATCGCTGGAATCTTGTACGTGTCCGGCGAATGCGTGAGCAGCCGGCCTTTCGCATCGTACAAAACCTCTTCACAGGTGAGCCAACCGACCCCTTGGACGAACGCGCCTTCGACTTGACCGACGTCGATCGACGGAACCAACGATTCGCCGGCGTCGTGCAAAATGTCCGCGCGCAACACGCGATGTTCACCGGTCAAGCTCGACACTTCGACCTCGGCCACCGCCGCACCGAATGCGTAGTAGTGAAACGGTTTTCCGCGGCCCTGGATCTTGTCGTAGTGAATGTCCGGCGTCTTGTAGTAACCCGCCGCCGACAGCTGAACCTGCGAAAGATACGCAGCGTTCGTCACCTCGGAGAAACGCACGCTCTTCTTCTTCGACGAAGGATGCGAAACGAAGCCGTCCTCGAAGACGATCCGAGCCGCTTCCCCTTCACCCACGCCGAGCAAACGCGCCGCGATCGGACGCAGGCGCTCGCGAATCTGCTCCGCCGCCGCTTTGATCGCTTGGCCGTTGAGATCCGACCCGCTCGATGCCGCCGTCGCCGAAGTATTCGGCACTTTGTCCGTCGCAGTGCTCATCGCGCGGATACTGTCCGTGCGGACACCTAAGGTATGGGCGAGCACGGCGAGCATCTTGGTATGGAGGCCCTGCCCCATCTCGGTGCCGCCGTGATTCATCTGCACGCTGCCGTCCTGATAGACGACCACCAGCGCACCTGCTTGGTTCAAGAAGCTCGTCGTAAAAGAGATGCCGAACTTCACCGGCATGAAGCCGAGGCCGCGTTTCGTCATCGAGGACTGCGCGTTGTAGGCCGCGACTGATTCCCGTCGCGCAAAATACTCCGAGCTCTCCAGCAGCTCGTCATAGATGCGCCCCAAGCGGTTGTTCTTCACCAACTGCCCGTAGTGGGTCACGTCGCGCGGCGCATCGCCGTAGAAATTTTTCGCGCGCACCTCCGCCGGATCGAGCCCGAGCCTTTCGCACGCGCTCTCGATCGCGTGTTCCACCAACAGCATGCCCTGCGGCCCGCCGAACCCGCGAAAGGCCGTGTTCGACGGCAGATTCGTCTTCATCGGCTGACCGACGACGCGCACATTCTCGATGAAGTACGAATTGTCCGAGTGAAACAGCGCGCGGTCCATGATCGCGCGCGACAGATCGTTCGACCAACCACCATCGGAGTACAGCGTCGCGTCGAGCGCCAACAGCTCTCCGTCGCGCGAAAAACCGGCGCGATAACGGCTCAAAAACGGGTGCCGTTTTCCGGTCTGCACCATGTCTTGATCGCGATTCAGCCAGATCTTCACCGGCTTCTTCAGCTTCATCGCGCCGAGCGCCGCGAGCGCTGCAAACGGCGCGGCCTGCGTCTCTTTCCCGCCGAAACCGCCGCCCATGCGCGGTACTTCCACGCTGATCATGTTGCGCGCGATCCCGAGGATCTCGCCGATCTTCGCCTGCACTTCCGTCGGATGTTGCGTCGAGCACCAGGCGCGATAACCGCCGCCTTCTTCCGGCACGATCAAGGTGCACTGCGTCTCGAGATAAAAATGTTCCTGCGCGCCGTTGATCGACTCGCCCTCGATCACCAGGTCCGCCTTTGCGAGCGCAGCCTCGACATCGCCCCGGGCGATCGCGTGCGGTTCACAAAGATGGCTGTTCGCCGCGATCGCCTCTTCGATCGTCAAGATCGCCGGTAGCTCCGCATATTCGACGAGCACCGCCTGCGCCGCTTTTCGCGCCTGTTCGAGCGTCTCCGCGAGCACCAGCGCCACCGCTTGTCCCACGGTGCAGACTTCTTCGGTCGCGAGCAGCGGCTCATCGTGGATGACCGCGCCGATGTCGTTTTTCCCCGGCACATCTTCGCCGAAGAACACCGCGCGTACGCCCGGCATCTTTCGCGCCGCGGCCGCATCACGCTTGGTGATCTTTCCGTGCGCGATCGGCGAAGCGACGATCCACGCGTGCAACAATCCCGGCGGCTCCGGCAGATCATCCACATAGAGCGCTTCGCCGGTCGTGTGGCGGAGGCCGCTCTCGTGCACTGATCTTTGGTACAGGGGGCTCGTCTTCTGTTCTACTTCAGTCTTCTTCGCGTCGACCATGGTCTACTCCGCCAACACCGTCGCCGTATGGCGGTGCGGAAGCCGCGGCGAGCTCTCCTTCTCCGTCTCGAGAAAGAAGCCGCGCAGGAGGTTCTTTGCCACTGTCGCCCGGTACCAAGCCGACCCGCGGTGGTCGCTGATCGGCGTAAAATCGCGATCCAACAACGCCGCGGCCTTCTCCACCTCGGCCGCGCTCCAAACTTTACCGAGCAGCTCGGCTTCCACAGCTTTCGCGCGCGAGGAGGTCGCCGCCATTCCGCCGTAGGCGAGCCGCGCCGTCTTCACTGCACCGTCTTCGAGCGTCACATAAAACGCCGCGGCCACCGTGGAAATATCGAGCTCGCGCCGCTTCGACACCTTGTAGCTGCCGACGCGCGCACCCGCCTCCGGCCGCGGCACGAGCACCCGCGCCAAGATCTCTTTTTCCCCGAGCGCGGTCTTTCGATAGGACAAGAAAAATTCCGAGAACGGAACCTCGCGCTCCCCTTGCCGCGACGCCAACACCGCCCGCGCATCGAGCGCCAGCAACACCGGCGCCAGATCACCGATCGGCGATGCCGTACATATGTTGCCGCCGAGCGTCGCGCGATTCTTGATCTGCCGCGAGCCGAAGTAACGCAACATCCGCTCCAACGGCGGCAGCGAAAAACGCGCATAAGCTTCGAGATCGCTGAGCGTCACCGCCGCGCCGATGGTCACTTCGCTCTCCGCGGAGAGCACCTTCAGCTCGGCGAGCCCTTCGAGCGAGATCAACGAAGGAGGCTCGGCGAACTTCTTCGTCACCTCCAAAGCGAGATCGGTCCCACCGGCCACGAAGCGCGCGCGAGGATCGCGATCGAGCACGTCCCACAGCTCAGGCAAGGAGGTCGGCGTTTCGTAAACCTGAGCACCTGTACGATAGGACAGGTGCATCGAACCTGGCTCTTTGGCCAAGGCGGCGGCGCACCGATCTTGTGGACAGGTCCCGGCGAGCTGTTTCGCCGCATCCCGGATCGGCCGGTAGCCGGTGCAGCGGCAAAGGTTCCCGCACATCTGGGCGTCGATCTTCCAACCTTCGTCGAGGTCGTCCCGGTAACATGCCTCGAAGAGGGACATCGTCACGCCGGGGGTGCAGTACCCGCACTGGGACCCGAGCGCCTCGGTGAGCACGCGTTGGGCGGGGTGCGCGTCTTGTTCAGTGCCGATCCCCTCGACCGTGTACACCGATTTTCCCTGAACCATGGGCAGGAAGACCAAACACGAACAGACGGATCGAAAGGCCCGCGAACCATCGGGACGGGTCTCGACGACGGCCACCGAACACGCGCCGCAGTCGCCTTCGGCGCAACCCTCTTTGGTGCCTGTCAGCCTTTTAGTATCGCGGAGATAGCGGAGGAGCGTGGTCGTCGGAGCGACCGCCATAACCTCCTCTTCCGCGTCGTTCAGAGAGAAACGGATCCCGGCCAAGGTGCCCATCTTTATAACGGAAGGAGGCGGGTCCGTCATACGTCGTATCCGCGTACGCGAACGCTTTCTGCGTTTTGTAATGAACGCTTTCGACCTTTCCGCCGATAACGCAGATCGCAGGCACTGGAGCGCGTGGTAACTTTGGAATCGACCAGGATGAATTCGGATCTCGAGAGAACGATCATTCACTATTACCCCCAGCGGGCTTTGATCAGCCCCTTGGAGAATGACGGTGTCAGCTGGGACTACGATCCTTCGTATGGGACGTTGAAACAGATTCTCGCTGATCTGAAGTCCGTCGATCCCAGCACCCGCCCCGGCACACGCGGCCGTTACGACATCTCCGAAGAGCTGGTGTTGAAGGAGAGCATTCGCCTTCAGCTCTGTTACCTCGGACCGTACGCGGCTTTGAACTATGGCTTAGAGCGCGAGCTCGACGAGGATGAGCGCGAGCTCGTCCGCCGCGTCGAACGTGTTCTCGAAAAATATGGCGTCATGCTGCTCGACGAAGGCGATCTCGAAGAGACCGTCCCGTGGATCCAACAAGGCGCGATGGGAGCGACGGTCTGGAACTGTTTGTTTGTACACCCTGAAGGTTGAAAGACCTGACTGACCACGACTGATCACACGGCGCACGCGATCTCACGCGTCCGCGCCGCACCGCGAGGTATCGAGTGGCCGATGGATTGCGATCTTCTGGGACAGGCCTGATCCGCCAAAATGCGGGCGCACGCCTGCGCCAAGATCCGTTGTCCGCGGATCGCTTGATGGAGCTGATCGACGGCTTGGCGCTCGGCCATCCGAACCGAACCTTCGGCACCAAAGAGAACGTCAAAGCTTCGCGTTGGGTCGCCGACCAAATGAAGGCGCTCCGTCTCCTTCCCGGAAACGACGACTCCTACTTCCAAGGGTTCACCTTCAAGATCGGCGACGAGGATTACCAAGGCCGAAACGTCGTCGGACTGATCCGAGGGACAGATCCTGTCCTCAAGGACGAAGTGGTGATCGTCGCGGCGCACCACGACTCGCAAGAAGACACGAACCAAGGCGCCAACGACAACGCAACCGGCTGCGCCGCGGTCTTGGCGATCGCCGAAGCGCTGGTCAAAAATCCCCCGAAACGCAGCGTTTTATTCGTCACTTTCGACGGCGAAGAAGGCCTGCGGCGCAACGGCGTCTATCACGCGGGGCGCCGCGGCTCGCGCAAGTACGCCGAGAACCCGGTTCATCCGCTCAACAAAACCGCCATGTTGGTGAACCTCGACATGATCGGTCAGGTTCACCTCGAGTCCGGCCCGCGCGACACGATCTATCAGTGGGCCTCGGGCGATCGTTTCGCCGGCGCGGTGATGAAACGGGCCACGCAGGCGACGCAACATCTCGGCAAAAGTCTCGACGGTTATCCCGAGCAACCGCAGGAAGCGCAGTTCTTCACCACCGATGCGGAGCCGCTCTACCGGCTCGGCGTTCCGACGATCAACTTCCTCTCGGGACGCGATCTCGAGAATCACAATCCGAAGGACATCACCGCGCGCGTGATTCCGGAGCGCCAGGAACAGTACACGCGGCGCGCCTATCAGTGTGTGCTCGAAGCCGCGAATTCGCCGGAGCCGCTCAGCCAAATGGGTATCTCGCCCGGCGGGTTGATGCCGACCTACCCGCTCGTTCGCGAGCGGAAAAATCAGGGCACCAACGTTCCCGCAGAAGAAGCGATGCGCCTGTCCTCGCTCTTCTCGCGGTTGCCGGAGCTGAAGTCGGTCGCCGGTAAGCTCGTTCAAGAGATGGCGCAACCGCGCTTCATCGATCGCCTGTACGAAAGGACAGGTTTCGATCTCGGCGATCCGAAAGAGCTGCTCACGGAGACGAAGCTCGCCGCCGTCCGCGCTTTCCGTGCGGGGATGGTCGAAGAGTATCGCGCGATTCCGAAGGCAAACATCGACGCACGCAAAGCGAAGGCGGAACAACTGACGATCCTCAGCGGCGTGGAGGACGTGCTCTCGGGCGCGCTCTATCTTTCGGTGATCCACTCCGACGGCAGCTACTACGTGCAGCGGATTCCGGAGCGCCTCAACGAGCTGACGCGCGGAGCGAAGAAGCTCGCGCTCACCGAACACACGCGCGGGATCGACGCCAAAGACACGAAACGTTTCAGCGCCGAGGTGAACGCGGATCGTGCGGTCCACCTGGCCAAAGAGACAGCACCCGGTTTGTACTTCGCGCTCTCGCAGGCCGTCTTCGCGCTGCTCTCTCCGGAGAACGCTGCGAACAGCGAACGTCCGATTCAGAACGCCGATCTCGGCAAGTTGGAAGCGTCGATGACCCGCGTCGCGGAGTCCGTGCTCGGCCGCGCGCAGGATGATGCGCCGGAGCTGCTGAGAGCCTCGATCACCGGCGCGATGTTCGACTCCACCCTCAGCAAGCTCAAAGGCAGCGGCGCGAAGTGGGTGAAGTCGTTCGCGGAGTCGAACATGTTGGTCGACTTCGTTCCGCTCGCAAAAACGATCGGCGTCGAGCCGCGCTTCGCACAGGCGCTCGAAGAAGCGCTGCTGGGCGGTACCGACGCCGAGCTCAACAAAGCGATCGTCGAGTTTTACAGCGCGGCGATGAAGGCCGGTTTCGGCGGGATCGCGGACATCGAATCGATCCAAGACGTGATCGCGCTGGGGAAAGAGAAGGTCGTCGAGACCCTGCTCGACGAGCGCAAAACAGCGATCGAAGGACGCGTCTCGCCGGAAGCGATCGAAGCTGCGGGTGCTGATCCAAAGGTCAGGTCGCTCGAGCAGCTGCGCACGCTCGTTTCCGCGACGCTCGATCTCCAAAAAGTGTTCGTTTCCTTCGACGACGGCAAGAGCCACCAACTCTCCGCGGATGTTTCGCTCGCCGATTTCGCGAACAAGCTGGACGCGATCGGCAAAGCATCGCGCGGGATCGAAGGTGGAGAATCGGTCGCCACGGAGCTGTCCTTCTGGACACGCTGGATGACGCCGTATTTCCTCCTCGAAAAGAAGGCCGGGCTTCAGGCGAGTGAACGGCGCGAAGCTGCCTCGAGCGGGATCAAAACCTTGAAATCGCTGTGGCCGAAGACGGCGGAGCGGCTGGACACGAAGCTCGACATGGTCGGCGCCTATCGTGCGGCGCGCGCCTTGATCGAAAACGCGGGCAAAAAAGAGCCGCCGGAGCGAGATATCTTGGCGGAGTCGGAGATGAAGCGGATCGGCCCCTTCATCGAAGCGCGCATCGCGCTCGAAGACCTGGTCTTAGGGCCAGGTCCGGGGCGAACCGCGACCTTGGAAAAATCTATCCGCGCGATCGCCGGACAACACGGCGAAGGCGCGACGGCCGAGCTTCAACGAGCCCACGACAAGTTGGTCGCGCTCGAGAAGCTCAACGAGATTCAGATCGGCCGCAATGAACGAAGCGGACCGATGGCGGTGCTGAATGTTCGCACCCTGCAGAAAAGGAACGACGGATGAGCGATAGTTTCATCGGGAGGCTCAATCGCCGCAGATCGGCTGCATTGGAAGGGAACAATCCCATCCAAAATCAGCCGGTCAAAGGCGGAGGCGCGGCGAACAAGCCGGCGCTGAAAGAGCCCGAGCTTCAAGGCGGCCACGGCAAACCGGCGCCGAAAAAAGCACAAGGACTCTCCGGAGCCGCGCTTCGTTCCGCGGTGACGGACATCTTCGCGGCGGGCGAAAAAGTCGGCCTGCCACCGGAGCTGATCGCGAAATACGCGGGCGCGATGGAAGGCAACGTCGCCGCGCTCAAAGACCTCGCGAAACAGATCACCCTGAAGAGCGCGCGCCTTCCCGAAAATCAGCGCGCCATCGTCAACGCGCTTCCGGCGCAATTGATCGGTGCGTTGAGCGGCGGTTTTGCGCGGCTCGACTCGACCTCTTCCGGCAACACCATCCGTGCGGTGATCGAAGCGATCTCCGAGATCCTCGAAGCCCCCCGCGCGCTCGACGCCGTGCACGCCCGCGCGATGCAAAACGCAGTCTTCGCCTTCGCTCAAGTCGGTCCGATCGACATGGGCAGCGAAGTGAAACGGGCCGTCCGCCTGGTCCAAGGTACAGGTGACGGCGCAGTGATCGAAGCGGCCTCGCTGGCGCTCAACCGCGATTGCACGACCCTGCTCGCCGCGGCGAACGACGCACAACGTTTGGCCATCATCCGCGCGGCTTTCGACGTGGCGATCGGCGCGTGCAAAGATCGCAACACGAGTCCCGCGGACTTGGCGAACCAAACGAACGCCGCACACGATCTCAAAGCGAATCCCGGTCAGCTCGAGCTGCTCGCGGCGACCGCCGACACAGCGCGCGGCTTGTTTGCTTCCTTCGAAGAAACGCGCGCCGGAACGCAGGCCCGGCTCGCGGAGATCAACCCGAAAAATCCCGCCGCGGATCGCCTCTCACCGGAAGCGCAGCTGCTCTTCTACAGCGAGATGGCGCGTTACCCACAGACCCCTGCGATCAAAGAGATCGGCGAGGTGTTGCTCAACTATCTGACGCACGCGGCGAACGAGCTGCCTCCGCCCGACGTGCTGAGCTCGACGATGGACAAGTTGGTCGAGCTGTCCGGATTGCCAGGTATCACGCCGAAATGTATCTCGCAGCTCGCGCAAGAACACGCAGCGGCGATCCCGGCGCAAAATCTCCCCGGCTCGCTGGCGATCACCGCGCGGATCGTCATCTCGCTCGCTGAACACGGTGTGCAGCTCAACAAACCGGAGCAGCTCGCAACGTTGGCGAACGCACTGATCGGAAGGACAGAGGTCTATGCGGATCAATCGCGTATCGACGTCTTGGTCGACCTGATCCAAGGGGCAGCGCACCACGAAGGTGCAATGTCCCAGGCGCTGCTGCACGGCCCGCGGATCGCGCACAGCGCACACGCGATCGAAAAAGGCGGCGCGCACGATCTGATCATTCCGAAGCTGTCGATGGACACCACGGCCATCGCAGAAAAAGGCTTGGATTTTGCGGCGCTGGCGTCGACCTACCGCCTGCTCTTGGAAGACTCCTTGCCGCGTTTCGTCGGCATCGCCGTCCAACGCGGCGTCGATCCCGACACCTTCCTCGACAAAGTTTCGACCCTCGCCAAAGGCGCGCGCGGGAACAAAGACCACCTGCGCTCGATCCGTACTTTGTTGGTCCTCGCGGATGCGGCGAACGCGGACGTGGTCGCTTTGATCGACACCATCAACGCAGCGAAGATGAAAGGCCCCTCGATGATGCGCACGGTGAACGCCGTGCTCGCGGAGAACAACCGCACCATCACCGACGAACAGATCACCCGAGTGATCGGCCAGCTCCAGCGCGGTGAGGACGTCGTCGACGAGATCGAAGGCCGTCTCTACAAGACGATGGTCGAGCAGATGGGATTGAACCAGCTGCTCGCCGATCAAAACGTCAACGCCACCAGCAACGGCTTGAAGCTGATCCAAGATCAGCTGCGCGACTTCTTCTCGCAGGGCCTGACGAACCACGCGATCGATCAGGTCTTGTTCCGCAACCTGTTCGTGGCGGTGCTCGAAGATCGTTTCGACGGCTACCGCTTCACCACGCCGCCGGCCGCCGCGCAGCTCGCTTCGCTCTCACCGGACGCGAAGCGCAAGTGGCAAGAAGGACAGGTCATGACGCACGTGCGTTTCGACGCGCACGGTCAGGAAGAGTTCGACAAACGTGTCGGCCGCGCCTCGGTGCTCGCGAAGGCGATGCTCGAAAACATGGAAAAAGCATGGGGCCCGCTCGCCGATCTGCGCGCGAAACACGTGGACCTCGTCGCCCAGATCCACCAGGTGCCGAAGGATGACGCCGCCGACCGCCGCAAACTTTTGGTGAGCGAGATCGGCCAGATTCCGGCGAAAATCGGCGCGCTCGAATGGGCCAAGGAGCTGGCGGACATGTCGCCGGCGACCGCGACGCCGCTTCACTTCGCGGGCCTCGCCGAAAAGATCCCCTCGATGATGCGGATGCTCGGCGAGAGCGGACACGACGTCCTCAACGAGCTGACCTGGACCGTCCGCATCGATGATCTTTCGTACAGCCAGGTGACGACCTATGACCGGGTCGATCTCGCGGCGATGTACCGCTCGATCAACATCGGCACCGGTTGCCTCCGCGGCTGGCCGAACAAGACGGACATGCTGGCGTACTTCGTCGACGCCAATAAACGTATGGTTCTCACGAAGAATCAGGCCGGCGAAGAGCGCCGCGCCATGGTCCGCATCGTGGAGAGACAGGACGAGGGGCACGTCGGCGAGCCCATGTTGCTCCTCGAACGTGCCTATCCGGACACGGCGACCGATGAGGAGAAACAACGACTCATCGAACATACTTTGCGCCGCGCGCTCGAAATGGGCATCCCCGCGGCCTTCGCAACCGAATATTACTGGGATGCAGCGAAGACCAAACGTGCGGCGACCTACCGGCTCCAGGACATGAACGTGGTCTTGGAGGACTTGAATCGCCGCTACGACACGACGTGGGAGAAGCTGGATCTACAGGTTCTCAATCGCGCCGGAAATATGCCGTCGGAATATCTCGATTCCGCACCGACGAACGTGAATATGCGCGGAGAAATCGGCGCTCGATACTATCAGGGCAACGTGGATCAGACTTTCCAGAATGAGTTTGTCATTCTCGAACCGAAGAAGGGTTGAGTAAAATGGCCACTATTAAACCGGGCGTCGTCGGCGGAGCGAAGAACATCGAGCTCCCGCAAAATGTCGATGGAGCGCAGGTCGAACCGAAAAAGCGTCGCGCGGCGATCGAGCCGGAGCCGGCGAAAATTACGGTCGAAGACATCCTCAAAATGGGAAATCCGGGCGAGCAGCTCGCGCCGGTCACTCCGCGCTTCCGCTTCGCGCCGAGCCCCACGGGCCACCTTCACATCGGCGGCGCGCGCACCGCGCTGATGAACTATCTCGCCGCAAGAAATATGGGTGGTGAGTTCGTGCTCCGCATCGAGGACACGGATCAGCTCCGTTCCAAGCCGGAATATACCGAAGCGATCAAAGAAGGTTTGAGTTGGCTGGGCATCGAATGGAAAGGCGACATCGTCTTCCAATCGCAGCGCACCAAACGTTACCAAGAGGTCGTGCAGACGCTGCTCGACGAAGGCAAAGCCTATCGCGACGCGACGAACGCCGTGTTCTTCAAAATGCCCGAAGAAGGCTCGCTGGTAGTCAACGATCGCGTCAAAGGGCGCGTGACCATCTCGGTGACCGAATCGGACGGCAACAAAGACTTCGTCATTCAGCGCAGCGACGGCTCGCCGATGTTCCTCATGGCGAACGTCATCGACGACATCGACATGGGCATTACGCACGTGATCCGCGGCGATGACCATCTGACGAACGCCGCGCGCCAGGTCTGTTTATTCCGCGCGCTCGGTGCACGCGTGCCCGAGTTTTATCACGTGCCGCTGATCCACGGAGACGACCGCCAAAAACTCTCGAAACGTCACGGCGCGCAGTCGGTGATCGACTATCGCTCGCAAGGTTATGACCCCAAAGTATTGGTCAACCACCTCGCGCGTCTCGGCATGGGTTTCGGCACCGACGCGACGTTGAGCGTCGAAGAATTGGCCTCACGTTTCGACCCGCTCGGCTTCTCCAAAGCGCCTTCCTTGCTCGGCCTCGATCGCCTGCGCACGCGCGGATTGCACTATCTCAAAAATACTCCGGTCGCGGAAATTGCCGCCGAAATTAAATCCCGAATTCAGGGCGATACCGTCAGCGTCCACGTCGATGAAGCGGGCACGATCGGTGAAGCGGCGAACACCTTGAAGAACCTCACCGACGCGCAAATTCACGCGTTGGCCGACGGCTCGCGTTCGCGTGCTTCGACGATCATGGAGGCGATCGAGATCGGCCTCTTCGTGCGCGCACCGGGCGTCTACAAAGAAGAAGAAGCGGAAGTTCTCGAGAGCGACAAAGCAAAGATGTTGATGAAGAAGCTCCACGTCGAGCTCGAAAAAGTCGACGCCGGCAGCTTCAAGCTCGACGTGCTCAACGACTTGCTGGAGAAGTTCAACGACAAGAACCGCGCGACCTATAAATCGTACGGAAATATTCTCCGCTTCATGTTGACCGGATCGACCGAAGGTTTGCCGCTCCATCACACGATGGTCATCCTCGGCAAAGAAGAGACACTGAAACGTCTCGGCGAACGGATCAAGTAACGCGATGACACTGCACCGCGCCGACCTCGCCGCCTCCAAAAAGGCACAAGAAAAGATCGATCCGCTCGCGGTCTCTTCTTACCTCAAAGGCGAGCGCGATCTCGCCGGCGCGCTCTCGCTCAGCGATGAACAGATCACCGCGCTGCGACGCCAAGCGTTGGCGTTGTTCGAGAGCGGACGCGTCGAAAGAGCGATCGACGTGATCAACGGTTTGGTGGCGCTCGGCCGTTTCCATCCGCTCGACGCGATCTTGCTGTCGCGCTGTTACGAGAAGCTCGGCCGCACCGAGGAAGCCCAAGCATTCGCTGCGCACGCCGACCGGATTTTGCGCGCATTGGAGATCGAGAAATGACCAGGATCGGCCGGCCCCCGCTCGTTCCGCCGGACTTCGACAAGTTGAAGGCGGACATTTCCGCTGCCGACGTCGAGCTGCGCGCGAAACAAGAAGTCGCGATGAATGCGCTCCATGAAGCGCCGGATTCTTCGAAAAAATCAGCGTGGAAACGCGCCGTCCGCGATCGTATCGGCATCGAAAAAGCCGCGCATGCGCTGCTCGAAGACGTCGCGCCGATCGCGCTCAACGAGCTGCTCGATGCGTCGTTCCATCACCAGAGCTTGTCCTCCGCGCTGCGTTCTTTCCGCGCCCTGGTGGACCACTATCGTTACGTCGAAGACAAGGAACTGTCCCCGGGGACATCTCGTCTCGACTTCACCGCCCGCGAGATGGTTCTCCAAGACGTCCGCTCGATCAAAAGAGCGCTCGAAGCCGCGGGTGAGTGCGACGCGTTGGCGCAATTTCCGCTCGCGCAGCTCGACTTGATCGCCGAGTCCGCGAAAAAAGACGTCTCCGCTTTGGAGCGCGCCCGAGACAGTACGGTCGCGAAACACAAAGAATTAACGAAGATCGATCTGCCGGCCGATCATCCATTCACCGAATTTGCGAAACAGGCGCTCTCCGCACCGGACTATGAAAACACGCGGATGGGTACGTTTTATCCGCGCTCGCGCCTCGACTATCGCAAAGAGAGATATGACTCCTGGGAGATCTTCGCGTCCACTCCGCGGCACGAAAAAACCAAGGCGAATATTCTCGAGCTGAAAAATGCGGACGATCCGCACGCCGCGTTGACCCAGCTCTATCTCGACGCGATCAGCGCACCGCCGGAATCGAAGAATTGGAAAGTCACGCCCGAAGGCCTCCAATCGGCGATCAAACACGAAGCTTTGTTACCGCTGCGCGCACTGAACGGCGCGATCGACGACATCCTCGAGCTCCGCGACGCGCAAGGACACGAAGGCGCGATCAAACAAGTCATCTCCGAAATCACCCAACATATCTTGGAGGGTGACTATCGCGAGTGGAGATATACGAATCCCGCCTCGCAGGTGCAGCTCGCGGCGCTCAGCGGAGACCAGCGCGGAAAATGGATGAGCTCGCTCGACGGCGAAGCGCGCGGACCACACGGCACGCAGCTGAAAACGCGCGAAGAAGACGGCGTCGATCTTTTGTGGGTCACCAAGATCGGCGGACCGAGCCACGGCTTCGACTACGGGCCGAACTGTTTATTGCCGCTCCTGGCGAACGGCCGGACCAAAGCGATCCTCGTCGAAGATCCGCGCTGGCCGCACAACGCCGCCGCGCGCTGTTATCTGCGCGTTTTGAAGACCGAGCACGACAACCCGATCCTCTTCCTCGAGCCGCTGCAGCGCGACTTTCCGCATGAAAAACAATTCGGCGAGCAGGAAGACGGTTATTTCCGCTTCGCCCAAGTGAAACATGCGGTGGAGAAAGCACGCGAGCTCGGGGTGCGGCTCTCGCTTCGCCTCTCCGACGGCCAATATCTCGAAAGATTGGGCGTGGACTTCAAACCGGAGCACAGAAAGTTCATCATCGAGCCGAGCGCGGGTGTGTTCGAGGCTTCGGACACACTCTTTGAAGGTCACGATTTGGCGCAAACCAAGACGATGGTCTCTCCGCGTTTGGAAAGGTTGTTGTTCGAACCATGAGCATCCATCAGCTCAACCTTCACGGCTCGGAGAAGAAACAAAAAGAGGTCGACCCCTTTTTGGTGAGGCGCTTCATCAGCGGAGAAATCGCGCTGGAAGCCGCGCTCAAGCTCGATCGTGAAGCGCTCGATTCACTCCGCCGCCAAGCACACGCGCTCTATGAAGCGGGCAAATGGCAGGCGTGTATCGACGTCCTCACCGGGCTCTCCGCGCTCGGCGACGTTGATGCCTTCGATCCACTCTTGATGGCCGGAGCTTATATGGAGCTGGGTAATTCCGAGGCAGCCGCGCGCTGTACGGAAATCGGCGGCCAGATGCTCGCAACTTTGACCTCGGTTCTCGAGAAAATCGAACAAGGGAAATCGGGCTAAAGCGCATGAAGACAGTGATCGGTGGGCCACCTGGAGTACGAACCGCGCTCGAGCGTCAGCTGGAAGGTTTGACGCAAGAGTCAAAACAGCTCGAGCAGAACGTGCAGCGCGCCGAAACGCGCGACGTGGATGCGGAGGCCCGCTCCGCGAGTAAGTACAAATTCGTCTTCCGCGATTTATTGCCGTGGAATTGGGGTCGCTTATTTCAGAGCCCGGAGACCTATAAATCCGCGCTCGATCGCCTCTCCAAAGCAAAAGAGTCCGATCTCCAACAGGCGCGCGCCGAGCTATCGAAACACAGCGAGCTCACCGAGCCGTTCCGCGATCTCGTCAGCAAGCTGCGCCAGATGCCGACCGGCGGCACGATCGACTCCTTGCCCGATTCGGCGATCGAGCCCATCCGCCAAAAACATCACGAGAGCTTGAGCGACGTCTCCGCGATCCAACGGGCGCTCGACGCCGCGGGAAACGAAGCGGTCGCGAAGTTCCCCGTCGCGCAGCTCGACGCCGTCAAAGTTGCGCTCGAAGACGCGCTCGAAGAGCTGAACCACAAAGCGGCTCCCGATCAGCACGAAGAGCCGGTCGGCAAAATGAAAGCGCGCCGTTTGGCGATGCAGGGCCGCGACGCCGAGCGAAACGCAGAGGTCGCTGCGCCCGGAAAAGTGGTCGTCGCCGACAAACAGGGACCGCTGAAACATCTGGGTCAGCCGGTCGAGTTTGGTGCCGAAAAAGAATCGAACATGAAGTCGATCGACGCCGGCGATAAGCTCCAATATACGAGCGCGCCGAACTATCGACCGGGTCTGATGCAATATACGCCGGAGATGCTCAACGAAGCGTCGCGCGGCAAAGCAGCGGACAAGATCGGCTGGGCGGACCTCAACGACAAAGGAAAGTCGGCCTACGTCCTCAAATTCCACGCCCAAACCGGCAAGTGGCCGAAGCTCGCTGTCCTCCCGAACAGTGAATATTCCAAACTATCGATCGAGCCGAACGGCTGGATCGAAGTCATCAGCTCCAAATTCGATACTATCCGCGACGCCCGCGGCTTCCTCGATAAGTTCGGCTGGGGCCATATCCACACCAGCTGGATGCGCGGCGCTCCGCCCGACGTGCAGAAACAACAGGTCGCGTGGATGCGCAACGCGAACCTGTACATGTTCCTCAGCGCGCTCGAGGGACGCGGCGCGAGCGGCAACGGCGAAACGTTCTGGCGCTTCGCGATCAAGGGCCTGTCGATCCCCACGCAAGATCACTTGGATCTCGCGGCGAAAATGATCGGCGGCCTCAATATGACCGCCACCGCGTTCAGCAAACATCTCCACATGGGGATGCGCGCCAGCGGAAAATACGGATCCCCGCAGCGCATCGCCTTCGAGGCCCGCGGCGGAAACGCAGACGAGAAAAAACGCGTCGTCGACTCCTTGCTCAACGGGTTGACCCAAGACCGCTGGGGCTCGGCGGTCGATCGCCACGGCGAAGATGACTTCGAGCTCACTCACGTCGGCGGCAACATCGAATATCAGGTCAAAGCGTTGCCCGACGACTTCCGCAAGTTGATCGCCGAGCACCTGTCCGCATTACCCGTGAACGGACTGACCGCAGCCGACGCGAGCCGCCTGCACAACATGGTCGCCTCGGCCACGTTCTACGCGGACAAAATTCCGGCAGCGCGCCTCAACGCCTTCGACCAACGCGCCTGTGTTCCGCTGTTGAACTACGAAGCGATCAACTGGCTCAGCGACGGCGATCGCAAACGCGCCATCGAAGCCCGCGGCTGGTTCATCGGTGCGCTCGACGAGCTCGACAAAAACCGGGGCAACCTCGCGCCCCATCAGCTCGGCCAAAAGGTCGCCGACCTGATCGAACAATGGTCCAAGAAAGCCCAGCTCGGCGAAGTCTTCGGAAAGTGGCTCGACGGCGGCGAACGCCAAAAGTTTATCTCGGCGTAATCGAGCCGAGTTGAAGAAACACTTCCCTACATCCCCCGATACTTAGAGGTGGAATGAAAGTCACTCCAAAGCTGACGTGGATCCAGCGCACCCAAGCGCAAAGGCCCACGGTCGCGCCGCGCGCCAACAAGTCCGCGACGAGCGCACAGCAGAAGCCCATCGAGAGCAAAGTCTCTGCGCAGCTCTTGGCCGTGAAAATTCCCGAGAAGGTCGCCGCGGAGCATGGACCCGCGCTCAAAGCGGCGATGCGCGACGCCGCCAAGCTCGCGGCCCTGCCCGTGGAACCGTGGCGCGCCCGTCAGCTCGAACGCGCGTTGGAGCAGCTCTACAAAATCCTCGGCAAATCGCTGAGCGCCACGCCGGAAGCCGATCGCGCAGACTACGCAAAACGTGCGCTGAAAGCGTTCGTCGCGCTCGCCGACAATTGCGGAACGAACGACCAGCTCATGCCGTGTCTCTACGCGGCGACCGGCCTCGTCGACTCCGGCAACCGGCTCCGTGAAAAGGACCGCGTCAAAGGCACGCCGAACATCGAAGTCGCGACCGCCGCGGTCGATCAACTTCGCACCACCCTGGCCGGAAGGACAGGTGTCGGTTCCGCGCTCAACGTCTACGCAAATCTCGTCGAACAAGTCGAACGCGCTGAGCCGAAGCTGACCCAGGCCCGCCGCGAAAAAATATTCGCGGATGTTTCCAAATTCCTCGCGACGACCATGCCGCTCACCGGCTTCGACCAAGCCGCCGCCGCGAAACTATCCGCCGCCGTCGAGAAAAACGGCGCGGATCTCCAACTCGCAAGAGCAGAATTCCTCGCGGAATTCGCCCCCGCGCACCAACAAGCGCTGGAAAATCACCGCGCCCAACCGAATATCCCGGTCATCGACAAAGCGTTGGAGAAGATTCTCAACGCGAACCCCTCCGGACCCGAAGCGCTCCACGCGTCGATCGATCAATTTCGCGCGACGATCATCAACCAGTTCGCGGGACGCGGTGATCTCGAGTCGGTATGGATCGCAATCGCCAAGATCCTCGATCGATCCGCCCAATCGTCAGCCGCGAAGCCGCTGCTCGATCTGTTGGTGCAGCTCGTCCCGAACATCACCTATCGGCTGGAGACGCTGGCTCATCTCGAAGCCGGTGCGGTCGCCGGCGATCTCGCACATATCGGCGCCGCGCTGCTGCAAGCGCAGGCTGCGGTCTACGGACACAATGCGCCCGACAACGGTATCCTCGACACTTTGACCGGGCTCCCCGATCCCTCGACAGCGCTCAACGTGGCCGTCGCCCTCGCGACCCAGCTTCCGAACATCAATCCAGCAGACGACATGATGCGCGAGACGATCGAGCTCGCCATACACGCGCGTCCGGAAGATCCCGCGAAATATTTCAATTCCTTTGCCTCGCGTTATATCCAGGTCATCAACAATATCGGGTTCAACCAAAACGGCCCCGAAAATGCGGCTAAAATTGCGGCTAAAACGACCGGCGATAACTTCGAGGGCAACTATCTCTACTCTCTCGGCCAGGCCGTTAACCAAATCCAGGGATATTTTCAACAAGCCGATATCGGCAAATTCCTCGATCCCGCGGGTGACCTGCCCGGCCTATTTGCGCTGGTCGATCCCGCGATCCGTTATCGCTCGGAACCGACGAACCTACTCTCGCAGCTCGCGCCCTATGCGCAGTATCAAGGCGAGGAAGCGGCACGTTTCGCCATCGCTTTGGCCGCGAAGCTCGGACAGCTCGATGGTGACGTGAACCTGCCGCTCGGACGCGTGCAGGCCGATCTCTCCGCGGCTTATCAAAATCCGCAAGCGCTCAACTTCGCCGCGCGAGGCCAATCGGCGATCGCCGTCCGCGCGCAGCACCAAGAAAAAACCGTGGCCAATTTCATCGCGGCCCATCCCGAGCTTCCGCTGGAAATGGCGCTCACCGCTGGGATTTACTGTTCTCCGGAACAGCTCACTTGGTTCATCACCAAAATCACCGAGACCAAGGCGCGCGACACCGTACGTTCGTTACGCGACCTCCTCTTTGCCTGCGTTCAGCTCGGACGAATGGACGCGATCGACGTGGTGCGAAACTCAGCGTCGACCGCGAAAGCGACGCAGGCGGTGATTACCCATATTGGCCGAGAGTACAGGGCCAATCGAGTCTACGAAATCCAACTCGATAACTTGCTCCAGGGCCTTCGCGACGGCGCGGATCCCATGGGCGACGCCGCCCAACAGAAGCTCGAAGGCGGCATCCAAGGTATCGACCTCGACGCGCTCGCGGGCCCCAAACCGAGCCCCGAAGGCATGGCGATGATCGCGCGTTGTGCCGTCGCGCTCTCGCATTGTTTCGAGTACTACCACCAGCAAACCCGCCAACCGAGCGGCAGCGACTCACAGCTCGATCACAGCCGATGTATCGCGCCGCTGGAGAACGTCGTTCAAGACGTTGCGCGCGGGACCTGGCCGAAAGTGAAGTACGAAAACGAAGTCGGCGTCCGTCTGCTCAAGATGTTGACCCCGGCGCAGCAGAAGGCCTGGCGCCAAGAAATGGTCACCACGTCGGCGAACAACGCTCCCATCGTGCTCGATGAGTCGATGGGCAAGATGGTCGCGTTGATGCGCGGCCTCGCGAAAGCGATTCCGCAAGAATTGCCCAAGCTCGACAGCCGCGAAAAAGCGCTCAGCGCGCTGGTGAAGAAACGCGACACTCTTTTGACCAAGCTGCGCGACGCGGAAAAAGGCACACCCGAGCACAAAGCGCTCGGAGCAGAGATCGTGAAAGTCTCGCAGCCGCTCGCGGTGATCGAGCTGGTGCAATCCTTGGCGAGCACCTTCGAGAACAACGCGAACGTCGATCCGAGCGCAGCGATGAACGCGCTTCGCGACAAGCTGCAAGATGCACAAGCGGCGCTCTTAGCGCTCGGTGCGCAAGGCTCCAAACGCGCTGCTGCCGAGATCCTCTTCCTCGGTCAAGGCATCGAAGCAAACACCGCACGCCAAGGTCACTACGCGATCGACGAAGACTCGCTCGACGCGTTGATCCAATCGCACACGCGCACCTCGGGCAGCTGTTTGAATCACGTCGACGGATTCCGAAAATGGGGTCTCTCGGGCGCCGCCGCAGACGCGAATATTCGTATGTTGCGCGTCTATAATGAGGAGAAATTCGGATATCGCGCTTTCTTGAAAGTATTTCCCGTCGAATTTCCGGGATATCAAGGTCCCGCGTTGTGGATCGACTCACCGATGGCCGAAGGGCCAGTCCAGGGCGACGACCTCCGCCTGCTCTACGAAAACGCGATCAAAAAAGCGCGCGCCATGGGTATTCCGGTCATGGGTCCTGACGGGAACCTCACCAACGAAGGCCAACGCCTCGGCCTGGCGAACAGCAGCCAAAACGTCACTTTCCATATCGACGAGGGAAATACGGGCCTGCAGCACTCGGACACGCTCTTCGGTGGTGCGGGAAACATCGTCGCTCACCGCGGGGAGAACGAGTTTTACGACGTTCAACACCACGCATATATCGTCATGCCGCAACCGGCATAGTATCTTCGCGGCATGGACGCGGACCTTGAGCGGACGATCATTCACTACTATCCGCGGCGCGTTCTTCAGACTCCACTCGATAACGACGCGATCAATTGGGACTACGATCCCAGCTTCAAACAACTGAAGACGATCCTCTCCGAGCTCAAGACGATCGATCCCGAGCTGCGCCCCGGAACGCGCGGCCGTTACGACATCTCTGAAGAGCTGGTCGTCTTCAAAACGGTGCGCCTCCAGCTCTCCTATCTCGGGCCCTACGGCGCGCTCAATCACGGACTGGCGCGCGAGCTCGACGAAGATGAACGTGAGATCGTGCGTCGCGTGAAGAAGGTCCTCGATAAACACGGCGTGCGCATCTTGAACGACGGCGAGCTGAGCGACCGCGTTCCATGGATCCAGCACGGCTCCGCAACTATCTGGGATTGCCTCTTCCTTCTGCCCCACGAGTAGAAAATTTGCGCACCTCGCGGCTCGGCCCGATGATGCGTGCGTGTTGCGTGTCTTGCGTTGGATGATCGTTTTGTCCGTGCTCGTCGGGCTGTGTTGGGTCGCGTCGTCCTACGAAATCGAAGGCAAGACGCCGATCGGCCACGGCCTCACGTGGTGGAAAAAACAGCAATTTTTCGCGGATAAAACCAAGCCGCAAAAGAAGCAGCCGAAAAAGAAAGAGACCGCGCGTCCGACGATCAAACCTGCACCCCAACCGCAGGAAAAAGAGGCAACCGCAAAGAGAGTCGCGCTCTTGGAAAAAGCCGCGCAGGCGATCGAACGTGACGCAGGAAATCCCGGCGCGAAGACGTCGGTCGGAGAGAAGCCTTCGAGCAAGGATAAGAAGGCGCTCGACGAGCTGCTGACGAGTCGCTTACCTCGGGGGCGATGAGCTTCTATCGCGTCACGATCGCCGCCGTGATGGTGGTGGCGCTCGCGCTGACGTTGAGCTGGCTTCAGGGTCGTTACGATCAGAGCGATCACCGCAAAGCGCTGGAGCTGATCAATTCCTACAAAGCGATGCCCAACGGCCCGACGATCCCCGAGCTCATCCAGCGCCGCCACCCCGAAGTGAAGGACCATGAAATCCATTGGTCCACGGAGCTGACCAGCGGATGTCTGGGTGTGGTGCGCGCGACCGCGTACGTGCCGAAAAAAGAGGGACGCGGGGATGCCGCGAGCTACGCTTTCGATATTCGACTCACCGATCCAAGTATCCACCCCACGGACCCGGTGACGATCGAAGTATTAAAAGCGCTGACCGTCGCGACAGCGACGACGGCGACCGCGACATCGACCGCAGCGGCGCGGTAAGCTCACGCGAATGCCCATGGAGGTGAAGAGCTGCCCGACGTGCGGCGCGATGATCACTCCGCAGCTCGCACGTTGCCGCCGCTGCAAAACCTATCTCCACGGCACACGCCTGGAAGGTGCGCTGATCGAAGGCCTGATCCCGGAACAGATCCGTCACGCACCCGCAACCGCGACGCTGGTCCTCTCGATCATCCTTTATTACGCGTTGATGCTCGCTGCGGCCGGCGCTGAGTCGCTGGGCGGTTTCTCCAGCTATAGTTTGGAAACTCTCGGCGCGACCAACGGTCCCGATATTCTCCTCGGACAATATTGGCGGTTCGTAACTTCGATATTCGTGCATCACAATCCGATGCACATTTTCATGAATTTATTCTCCCTGGTCATGGTGGGAGCGCTGGTCGAGAAAATTCTCGACCGAAAAAAGATGTTCCTCATCTATCTCGTATCCGGCGTCGCCTCCATGGCGATCAGCTTCGTCTGGTACACACAAGCTCGCGGCAACCCATACTTTGTTTCGGGCGGTGCATCGGGCGCAGTCAGCGGCATGATCGGCGCGGCGTGGTTCTCGGCGCGCAAGCTCGGACCGCAAGGCGTAGAGATCGTCAGCCGCATGAAGATGTGGACCGCGTTGATGTTGGTCTTCGGTTTCCTGTCGCCGGGCATCAACAACGCGGCGCACATCGGCGGTTTTGTCGTCGGCGCCGCGCTCGCCCACTTTGTCCCGGCGGGCATCACGCAGACGGTGGCCGTGCAGCGGATCCTCTCTGTGGTCAGCTTGGCTTCGATCGCTGGGGTGCTGGCGTGCTGCGGATTGATGATCGTGCACGCACGAGGATTTCCGGCTGATATTCGCGATGAGAACTACAACCCGAGCCACTGTTTGGTGACTGCGGGCGAGACCGCGACCGACGAAGCGGTCCACGCCTGTGAGCTCGCGCGCCGCGTATTTCCCGACCAATCCTCGGTCTGGCGGGTGCTCGCGGCGCACCTCGTGGCGCGGGGCGAAACGGAGCGTGCGGCGAAAATTCGCAGCGTGGGCGCGCGCGTTTCATGGCGCTGAGTCCTCGTGTTAGAGAGCGGAGTCGATGGCGTCCATTCGATTCTCTTTTGCACTTTGTCTCTTCGCTTCCTTCGCCGCAGCCTGCGGTGACAGCGACGATCAAGAAGGCCAAGACGCGGCCGTCCGTCGCGATCTCGGGGTGATGACCGACGGAGGCGCGCTTCCCGATGCGACGACCTTCCCGGACGCCACCACAAATCCGGACGCCGCGACAAATCCCGACGCCGAAACTTTCCCGGACGCCACCGTCAATCCCGACGCCGAAATTTTCCCGGACGCCACCGTCAATCCCGACGCGGACACTTTCCCGGACGCCACCGATCCCGACGCCGAAACTTTCCCGGACGCCGCCGAACCGGACGCTGACCTCGCGGACAGCAACTTTGCCGACGCAGATATTTTCCCCGACGCTGACCTCGAGGACAGCGGCGAAATTGAAGATTCGGGCATCGTGACTCCCGCCGACGCCGGTGGAGGCGACGCAGGTACGACGGTCACTCAAGGCGGCGGTTTAGTGATCACCGCGATCAATGTCGTGGGCGTCGAATGGATCACGCTCCACAACACCGGCACCTCGACCATCTCCATCACCGACTATGATTTCTTGGCCGCGTCGCACCCGAACCAAGTCATTCCGCTTCGCACCGTGAGCGATCCGACCGGCACCTCGGGAGACATCTTCGAGATCTTCCCCGGCCAGTACGCGAACGGTTACTTGAACGACACCAATATCCCGAAGGACGCGGCCTTCCTCATCGGCGATCCCGGTCAGATCGTCGATGCCTTCGCAGACGTCGGCGACGCGATCAGCTTCGTCGGCCCGGGAAATTTGGGTGACTCTTTGGACTTTAGGGACGTCGCCACCGATCCCACGTTGCCGATGACCGCCACTCAGTTTCCGCTGATCGCCGGCCTCCCGCTGATGCTCGACCTCGCCGCCGACGGCCCCGGCGGGGAGCTGGCAAACGACGCGGGCGCCGCCTGGTGCACCACCGTTTACGAGCTGTTCAGCAACGGCATCGGTCCCTCGGAAGGCTGCCGCATCTTCCGTATCAACGAATTCCTCTACGACTATGACTCGGTCGGCAGCGGCACCGACGACGGCCAAGAATTCATCGAAATCACCGGCCCCGCCGGCGCTTCGCTCGCAGGTTTGATCGTCACGCGCATCGAAGGAACAGGCGCCACTGCCGGCGCCGTCGATCAAGAAATTGCCATCACCGGGCTGCGTATGCCTTTGAACGGGATCTACGTCGTCGCCGACGACGTCACCACCGGCGGCCCCACGCTGGTGCCGAACGCCGACCAAGTGACCAACTTCGCCATGGAGAACGGGCCCGACGCATTACAATTGATCCTGCTCGACGCGGCACCTGTCCTCATGGACAGTGTGGCCTACGGCGCGGTCACCGCCATGGTCGATACGCTTCGATCGCTCGCCATCGTCGAACAATTTCCGCTCGAAGATCTGGCGGTGACCAGCTACTCGGCGAACTTTGCGCGCAGCTTGGAGATGCTCGACGGCGGCAGCAATGCCAATGACTACCGCTACGATCCCTCCCCGACGCCGGGTGAAGTGAACGGGGTCAGCCTGTTCGAATTCCTCTCGCTCTCTCCCACGAACGCTCACGCCATACCTGGCCACTCGGTCAGCGTGCTGCTCACCGGCGTGGACTTCACCGATCTGATGACCATCAACTTTGGTCCGGGCCCGCAACCGACCGTAAGTTGCACCGCGCCGCTCATCCCGAACACACTGCCTTGCACCTTCACCTATCCGGTGGCGGCACCCGCCGTGGCGGCCCACGTGGAAATGGCGCTGAGCGCGCGTCCCGGAGCCGGAGGTTCGCTCGCCATTCCAAGCGGCTTCACTTGGACCCTCCCGAACAATGAAACCAACACCTCGGCCGAATGCGATTTCTGTAATATTCAATTTCCGGCGACACTGACCGGCTCACCCGGCGTGGAGACTTCGAGAATTTACGGCCAAATTTACGAAGCTGGCCTCACGGACACCACGAGCGGCGGTCCCGCGCCGAATATCCTCGCCGAAGCCGGCTACGGCCCACAGGGTACCGATCCCCGCGCGGTGGACTGGATATGGTTCGAAAGTGAGTTCAACGTCGAGGTCGGCAATAATGATGAGTATCAAGCGCGCTTAATTGCGCCGGCGGTCGGAACCTATAGTTACGCGTACCGCTACTCGCTCGACGGGGGCTTGACCTGGAGCTACGCAGACAGCGACGGAGCCGGCTCAAACGGAGGACTGGACTTCAACGCAGCCCAGGTCGGAATTCTTACGGTGCAATAACGTGCTCGAAGGTCCGCTCGGTCGCTGAAGCGACGTTGATCCCGAAGATCTTGTCGCTCGCATCATCGATGAACCAACGCTTGCCCTGCACCGTGTCGGGTCCACCGATCTGCCGCAGAGCCTCACCCGTCTCGCGGCTGAACGGCCACTGCTCACGAGCACGCCCGGTATCATTGGGCGCCTTGAATTCGATCTCGCCGATATCCGCCCGCGTCGCCGCGCGAATTTCGCGCGAATCATTGAACCCACCGAACGGGTTGAAATTCGCGAGGTCCGGACGCCGCAAACCACCGCCGTGCGAACCGATAAACGCGCGATCCGCTGCGTGATCGACCGCGATGACGATCGACGGCCCGTCCCACATATTCGGCCGATCATTCGTGAGCTTCTCGAGCAACGCGCCCTTCGAGTTGAAGAAATTCTCTCCATCGAAGCGCGGCTCGCCGCCCGAGGTATTCGTTACGCCGCTCATCTGCACTTCGAAGGTCGGCGGGAAGATCATCAACATCGTCTGCACGAGGTCGAGCCGTCCGCTCAGCGTCGCTTTGCCTTCTTTGTAACGCTCGCCGTTCGGAATCTTGATCGTCTCGGCGATCGACTCACCGACCTGGATGCTCTTCTCGAGCGTGAGATAGCGGCTGCCTTCGCTGTCAGCCGGTCCCAAAGAACCGGTCAGCTCGGCATATTTTCCGGCCTCGTAATTTACCCGGCCCGAAGCTTTGATGCTCCACGCCTGCACCAGAGTATCGATCGCCGGCGGCGAAGACACTTCGACGTCATATCCCGCGGCGACGAGCTGCCGGCGCAAGCGATCGAACGCGTCGTACACGTCGTCGCCGCGTTTCGTCTGCTCGATGAAGTCTTGGCCTTTGAGGCTCAGGCCGATGCGGCCACCCGCGAAGTTGATCGGGCCACCGATGCCGACGTTGATGCTCACGGTGTTGCCGATGACCTGCATGTTCACCGCGCGATCCGTGGTCAGCGAGGCGAGCGGCAAAGACGCTCTGCCATTCACGGACAAAATTGCGCGTCCGCCCTGCGTGGCCACCGAAGCTTTGAAGCCGGCTTCGTCGAGCTGCTTCTCCAAACGGCGCGCAACCGATTGTGCGCTCTCGTTCCGGTTCGGCCGCACGGCAAATTTCTGGCCCGCGACGTCGATGGTCACCGTCGTGGGTCCTCCGATGATGCACACGACACCTTCGGGACAGAGGTCACCGCTCGCGCGGCCTTTGATGGCGATCTTGTTGATCGCGACGGACTTCGCTTCGATCGCCGGGTCGGTCTCCGCAACAGAGACCGCCGGCTTCTTTTCGTACGTCGCCAAGCGGCGCGCATACGCCTTCGACACCTGCTCCGAGCCGAAGAGGAAAGAGCCGCCGCGGCTCGCGATCATTTGGAGATCGGCGAGCTCCTGCGCGCTCAGGTCGTGACCGGGAACCGCGCGCTCGTTGTCGATCGCCGAGCTCAGGAACGAATTGAGCTCCGACAGGCTGAGGCTGTTCGGCGAACGTTTGTCGCCGATGACGCGATCGAACGCTTGGCGAACGTTGTCGCTCTTGATGTCCTGACGGATCCAAGTCAGCGGATGGATGGAGACTGCGCTGGGTTTCGCTTGCATGATGCCCTCCTCGGAGCTCGCCTATTATCGGCGCCGACCGTCGGATAGTTGCTCACCTTAAAGCACATTTCGCGAGCGTCCGGCGTCCGTCCGGCCGGACGAAAATCGTCCGGAAACAAAGGCAAAAACTCATCGCTCTCCACGTTTAGAGCCCACGGCACGTCCCGTGCTCCTGTGCTTCCCCATGAAGATCCCCGGGCTAACCGCAAACGGGCCGAGGTGTGTATGAGCTCGCCCCGTATCCCCGAAAAAAAGACGTCTTTTGTGCAGCCGCTCCCGGCCGAGGTCGCGCCCGCTGTCCGCGCGAACAGCGTCGATGAACATCGAGCCTACCAAACAAATCAGTTCGCCGCCGCGATCGAAAACTTTCACGTGGCCGTCGATGAAGCAGCGGGCGCTCTCGAGGTCGAAAAAGCGAACAAAACGCCGCAGTCGGCGCTCGCCTTATTGAACCCGCTGACGGCGGCAAAAACGATCGCCGGTCACTACCAGAATATTCAGACCATCCACGATGCTCAGCTCGAGGAGCTGCGCGAGCTCTCTCACGGCGCAAAAATGGCGGCGGTCGTCGCGCGAAAACACAATATTCCCCCGTCCTGGATGCGCGCCGGTGACGTGCAGGATCTCGCGGTGCTCGCCGGCGGCCTCGACAACGCGCTGGCGATCAAAAACGCGCTCGCGAAGCTCGATAGTTTCGGGCTCGACACCTCCTATCTCACGACAGAGATGGATGAGCTCTCGGTGTGGACCGGCGAAAAAGTACGCGTCGCACACGAAACCTCGGAGACCTCTCGGGCGATCCTCGACAACCTGAGCACCGCGAACAATTTCGCCAAAGAGAAGCTCGACGTGGCGATGAAATATTATCGCGACCCAGCGCGCTCAGATAGTTTGCCCGCGAAGACAGGTCTCGTGGCCACTTGGACAGGCGACCTGTTGGCCTCGGTCTTCACCATGCCGGCGACCATCGTCGATCCGCACGCCGGCGACGAGGAACGCTCCCAAGCGATCACCGGAACGATGTTGATGCTCGGGACCATGGGGTTGCTCAAAGGCGTGAAAATTCCGCCGGGAATGACCAAAACCGTGGACGACGCCCTGGGGCAACTGCTCGCCAAAGCTCCCTTGGCGCAGCTGCAAAAGATGTCGCAGAAACAGCTCGCCGACGACATCTACAAAAAGATCTACAACCCGGCGGGAGCTCCAAAACCGGCGACGATCACCCAAGAGGTCTACGCGGCGAAGATCAAAACCTACAAAAACTCCTTCTCCGACGGATATTGGCACCGCCGTTTCGGTGAAGCAGGCAACGTCGACGCCGGGGATATTCAGCGATTCTATTTCAACGTGAAGCCGGACCATGCGCCGGAGCTCGCCGAAATATTGACCAAAAAACTGAACGAGGCCGGCCTGAAGTTTCAATATAAAATGCCGGAGAAACTATCAAAATTCGACCGTTCGGACGCGGCGGTGCTCTACGTGGAAAAAGGTCAGGCGGAAGCGGTCCAAAAGATCATCAGTCGCCACGCAGACACAAATCCTTCGCACTTCGCCAAAGGCTCCCCTGCCTTTACCGAGCCCGTCAGAAAAGGTATCGCTCGTGCGGATGAGCCGCTTCCATTGCGACAACCGCCCGGAGAGCTCCAGCACAGTTTCGGCACCTCGCGTTCGAGCATCATCGCCGAAGCGATCAAAAAAGCACCTTCGAGCGCCACCCCCGCGGAGCTGCGCGCCTTGGTACGCGAACGTTTCAAACATTACGGGATCGATCCCGACAAACCTTGGTTGAATCCGGGGAGCTGACGAGGTGACTATGAATATCGCCAAACACGAACACCACCTCACGCTCCAAGCGGGATCTCGAGGAAAGATCGGGCTACTTTACGCGACGAAATGCGGAAAAACCGAGCTAACCATCGAGCTCCTGGCCTTAGGAACAGGAAGTGTCGAGCTCGGAATTCCGGACTGCGGCTGTTACGAATTTTATGTACCGAGCCGAACGATGCCAGGCGACCGCCTCTGGCCCGCCGGCGGGAAATGCCAGGTCATCTTGGTCGACGCCGAAAGTGTGGCCGCGACCTCGAAGAGCGCACACATTCATAGTTACCAAATCGAGCACCAGGTTCGAAACGGCGAGGCCCACCTGACGATCACCGAACAAGGTGTCAGCGACTGAGCGCGCTCGCCAATAATCCATGAAAATGGTGCACCGCATTTTCGCGTGCCACGGAATACCGCCCTTGGTGATAAGTTTTGGAGCGCAGTCCTTTTTGAACCGCCTCGCAGATGGAAATATCCTCGAGCTGAATTTCGTCGCTGATGCGCACGACTTCTTCCATGCGGTGCCGCGCTTCCGGCAAAAAGAACCACTCGAAGATCATCGTCGTCTTCTCCGGTCCCACGGGGATGATCAAATTTGTGGAAAAATTATCCGGATACACGTTGATCATCAAATTCGGATAAATCCACGCATAAAACGCGTCGCCGCTCCCGAGCGGCAAGCTCGGCTCATCGCGGATCGGCGAACACTGCTGTGAGCTCCACTTGCGTTCGATCGTCGTGTACGCGTCGTAGTCGATGGAACGATTCAGGCTCGGGTGCACCAGCGGGATGTGATAACCCTCGAGATAGTTGTCGACATAAACTTTCCAGTTGCAGCTCACATCCCAGGTTTTTCGGTGTGCAGGCGCCATCTTTTCCCAGGCGGCACGCCGAGTAATCTCGCCGGGAATATCTTCCAACACCTCAGCGAGCGGAGCTGTCTCCCCGGACACGTCGGTGAAAATCAACGGTCCAACGACCTCGGTGCGCAGCTCCGGCAAACGGACGTCCGATGTTTGAAAACATTCGACGCCGCCAAACTCACGGGCCGCGAGCAGCCGGCCGTCGAGGCCGTAGCTCCACCCGTGATACCGGCACTGAAAGCTCTTTCGCTCCCCACTTCCACAGGCAACGGGTCCGGCGCGATGCCGGCACACGTTGGAGAGCGCCTTCACGCGCGAGGCGTCATTCACCACGATCATCGGTTCGCCCGCACACTCGGTGGTGAAATAGCGACCTGGTCGATCGACCAGGTGAGTGGTCCCCGTCAGCTGCCAACTTTTGCGAAAAACGAGCGCCTCTTCCCGCTCCAACTGCTCTGGGTTCGTGTACCAATCGGCAGGGGGCGTGCTCGCTCTGGAGAGACGCGGCTCGAAGACGTATTCCGAGAGAGGCACTCGACCATTGTACGGGTCCACCGAATGATCGCATACGGATCATTCCGCTGCCCGCGGCGCGCGACACGCGGTAGTTAGAAGTCATGAATCGCGTTTTCCTCGCTGCCGCGGCGCTTTTGTTAGCCGCAGCCTGTGGCGCCGATAAGATGGACCCCGCGCAAATCATCGACTCCGGGGTCGCCGCGAACCCCGACGCCACCGTCTTCCCGGACGCCACCGCACCGGACGCCGCGGTCGAGGAGGATGCCGGCGTCGAAGAGTCCGATGCGGGTGAGATGGACGCGAGCGAGCCGGCGGCCCCGACCTGGTCGCAAGTCCAGGCGGTCTTCAATTCGCGCTGCGCGGGTTGTCACGACGGCCGTCAAGGTCGTTGGGACGCGACCGACCACACCGACCTGATCAACGTGCGCTCCGACGATGTGCCGCTCGACCGCGTCGAGCCGGGCTCAGCGGAGATGTCCTTCCTCTTTTTGAAGGTGACCAGCGCGCAAAGATCCGTCTGCGATGCAAACGCCCTGCCTCCGATGGACTGCGGTTCGCGGATGCCGCCGCCGCCGAACAACGCCATGCTCACGCAGACCCAAAAAAATCTGATCGAAGAGTGGATAGTAGCGGGCGCGCTCGTTGATTAATCTCCCGCGTGTGAATCGCGACGAAGCTTGGAAATTATTGACCGAGTGGACGGAGACCGAGTCGCTCCGCAAACACGCCCGCGCCGTAGAAATCGTGATGCGCGCAGCCGCGTACAAATACGGAACAGGCGAAGCCGACGTCGAGCGCTGGGGCATCGCGGGAATGCTCCACGACGCAGACTATGAAAAATGGCCCGAAGCTCACCCGCACAAAACCGTCGAATATTTGCGCGAGCGCGGCGAAGAAGAAATCGCGCACGCCATTTCCGCGCACTATACAAAATGGAATATTTCCTACGACACCCAGCTCGATAAAGCGTTGCTCGCCTGCGACGAGCTGACCGGTTTCATCGTCGCCTGCGCGCTGATCCGTCCCGAAGGAATCGCCACCCTCGAGCCGAAAAGCGTTAAAAAACGCCTCAAAGAAAAACAATTCGCGGCGAAAGTAGAACGCGAAGAAGTCCACGCCGGCATCGAAAAGCTCGGCGCCGAAATCGACGCGCATATTCAGCTGATCATCGAAGCACTGAAGCCGCACGCAGCAGAGCTGGGCATCACCGGCCGACAGCCTCAGGCATCGCCAGGCACTTAGAAATCGATCGAGTTTGCTCCAAACGAATAGAGGTGCGGGAGCACCCATCGCGCCCAAGAAATGCGCGGGGTGCTCACCCACCACGAGCTCACCACGAATTATTTAGCCGCCTTCTTGGCAACCTTCTCTTTCTTCTTCGCCTGCTTCTCCTTGGTCGAGAGCTTCTCTTTGTTCGTCTTTGCTTTCTTCTCTTGTCCCTTAGCCATCACGTACTCCTAGCTCCCAAGCGGGGAGCGCGCGCAGCATACCGCAGCCGGCGTCATCGCGTGAGATTTTGGACGAACGTTGTGATCACTGCATCCGTCGGGCTGTTGAACATGTGGTCGATACACTGGGTGTCCGAGATGACCAACACGCGCCCGGCACCCCGCGCATAGGACGCGAGCAACGGCATATCCGTACGGATATCGATCCTCTGCACTGCAGGATCGTTCAGCGCGAGGAAGTTCAGCCCCGCACAAGGAAGCGACGCGACGCCCTGCGCCGGCCACAAATTTTGGTCGAGCGAGGTGACGTCCATCCCGGTCGAAACGGCAAAATTGAGCAGCTGAATCGGCACCGACAAGGCCTGGAGGAGCGCGTTCGACCCATCGCAGCCGGCGCCGTAATTGTTTCCCGAGGAGGGATCGTCCAAGAAGATATCGCCGAGCACGAACAAGGTGCCGCCGGCGTCGAGCCACTCCGACAATGCGGCGATCTCCGCCCCGCTGAACTGCCCGGAGCTGCGCGCCCCCGGAAGGACCGTCGCGATCACCCGGTGGTCGAACAAATTCGCCGGCCAAATATCCGAATACGAAAATGCAAACCCAACGGGAGCCAACATCCCCTGCCAGTGGTCGAACGTCACCGCGCTCATGGAAGCCGAATTCGGAGTTACGCCACCGTGCCCGTAATAAACGAGCATACTATCTCCGAATCCACCGCAGCCGGAGTCATCGATCATCCGGCAATCCGCGGAACACACCAAGCGACCACTCGGTAAATTCAGGCTCTCGCAAGTCACTCCGCCGAAATCATCCCCATCGCAGAGCTCACTGCCCTCGCGGACACCGTCGCCGCAACGAATGCAGCCGTCGATATTAAATTTGTCGCAGGCAGGATCGCAGGCGAGCACACCTTCGTCAAACCCGCGCGAGGCGCACGTTTCACCGGCGAGATCGACGCCATCACAGACCTCTGTCCCCTCGGACACCTGGTCACCACACACAGGCATCGTGCTCGCATCGGCGAAGGTCTCCGCATCGGCGAACGTCTCCGCATCCGGAAAGGTCGCAGCGTCGGGAAAGACGGCCGCATCGACCGAAACATCCGGCCGCGCCACCGCCGCATCGCCCTGGCCGCCGCTGAGTCGGTCGAGGTCTTCGTCTTCGCAGGCGATCAACGCGATCGTGCTCAAACACACGCCAAAAACGGCAAACCGCATCACCGGCGCATCATACGCCGAAACTCGGGCTCTCTGCCCAGGGCTCGACATCCTGGGGTGCTCTTGTCACGATCGGCGGATGATCGAGCCGATCACCCGCGTCGCGATCAAATCGAACAGCTTGGTCTCCATCGGCTACTCCGCCGCGGATCGCGTGCTCGAAGCCGAGTTCCGCTCGGGAGAGGTCTACCGATATTTCCTCGTCCCGGCCACGATTTGGGAAGCGCTGCAGAGCGCCGACTCCAAAGGTGCGTTCATCAACGAGCGCGTGCGCGACCACTTCCCTGTCGTCAACATCACGCCCGCGCCGCAAACCGACCTCAGTGCTGCGCTGGAAAAAAGCCTGCAATCCCAAAAGTCCGGCAGCTGACGATCCACGACTCGGCGCGTCGCCAAAGAAGACCTGTCCTCGAGACCATATCCACAATCGGCCTCGAGACAGCTAATATCCGCCCATGCAAACCAAATCAGGGATGGCGATGGCGGGGGCCGGCGTAGGCGCGGCATTGATGGTGGGGTTGAAGTTTGCTCCGAGCGTGTGGATCGCGCTGGGCGTCGGCTCCGGCCTGGTCATCGTCGCGTACATACTAGCCTCAATATTTGTCGGACAAGTCGTCGGTGAATTGATGCGTGGAGGAATGATCGGCATCAACGCCGGCCTGAATTTCGCGCTCGGCGCGGCAGTCTACGGCGCGATGTTCGGCGAGGTTCCCGGCATCATCATCGGCTGCGTTCTCGGCGTACTGAACTTGTTACTCGCGCTCCACGTATTTTCGGCGTTCGGCTTCTATCACGGCATGCTCGGCTATCTAAATTGGCTGCTCCCCATGTCCTGGCTGGTCGTCGCCCTCGGAGCTCTATTTCTCATACTCAGCCTTCTGGGAGCGCTGGCCATCGGCCTTCCAACCCGATCGACCTATTTCCTGCTGAAAACTTTCGTCATGGACTGGAAAACAGGAACTATGTTTCTGGTCAGCGGTTTCATCGCGAATCTCAACTATCTCGACACCGCATTTAATATGGGCAATTTCTCTTTCGTCGACAAAGCTTCGGGGAGTATGCACATCGATCACGAAGCCGGACACGCGCTCAATCTCGCGGCCTTCGGCTCGGTCTTCCACCTGATCGGTGCGCTCGACGAAAACGCGTTCCGCCGCGGAACGCAGGCTTTTTCAGAGCGCCTCGCCGAAAGCAACGTCCCGAACAGCGGCGTCGGCGGCGTCCTAAAAATGTGGTCCTAGATTAAAGTCAGCTTCAAATCCGGAAATCGAGCGAGCACCCGATCGAGCTCGGCGCGAGCCTCCTCGAAATTCATTTCCGGCTCGACGATCAAGAGATCCTCGGAGATCCACAACGCGTCGGGGAGCTCGCGGGCCAGCTCCTCTAAACGCGCCGCATCGTTGACCACGAACCGATATTTCTTCGCCCCACCCGTGCTCAATTTCGCAAGAAAAGGAAAAAGCGGAACCTTCTTTTCACCTTCGGCAAAAACGCCGAGCGGAGCGCCATCCCAGACGACGACGTCGCTATAATCCGCGCCCAGCTCGAGACGCGAGGGAGTCAGCACCACCCCATGACACGGGCTGCGCATGTGCACCCAACTATCTTGATGAATATCGGGCGTCGCGCCGAAGATCCGCACCCGGCACCGTCCCAACCCATTTACGGCCGGCAAACTATCTGGGCCGAGCACCGCCTCGAAACCAAGCTGCAGCCAAGCGTCGAGCGCCGCACGGCCATCGCCGACGACCGTCGCGGTGATGGCGATATTCCACAACGCCGCCTCGTTCACCTCGTGGGCCTGAGCCGCACGAAAAGCCTCCAGAGCCTGCGCGTGCTCGCCACGGCTTTTATGCAACAACCCGCGTTCGAAGCTCATCGGTTGCGAGGGATCGAGCTCCTCCGCACGGTTCAACGCATGGAAAGCTTCCGCGTCCGCGCCGGTGAAACGGAACGCCGCAGCCGCGCTCGCGTAGAGCCGGGCGCTCTCGGTCCGAGATAGTGTCCTTTTGGCCAGGTCGACCGCGTCGTGTCCGGCGCCGGCTTTCACATATCCGTCGATCACCAAAGCGAGCAGCCGAGCGTCGTCCGGAAAAGCCGCGGCGATCTCCGCGAGCGCATCCGCACCCTCGAGCGGAGCCGGATCATCGCGCCACAACAACAACCACAAACGTGCCAAAGACGGATCGCTCGAAAGCTGCTCCCGGTGCGGCAACAAAACACGCCAGGCCTCAGCGAGCTCACCCTGCGAGGCGGCTGCGGTCGCAGCGGCCATGGCCGCTTGAAGTGTTTCCGTCATGAAAGACAACTATCGACGCGGAGCCGCCGAACCAAGCAAGATGCGCGCGGCCTATGGAAAGCTCGCTGATTCTCGCGCCGACCGCCGACCCGCGCCGCTTCAAAGCTCCCGACGGACGCATTTTGTCGCCCCCTGAAGGTTGGGTCGTCCTGCCGCCGGGCGATCCCGGCCTGACGCGCCGAGTGAAATTAGCCGGTCCAACCTGGACGGTAATCGAAATGCGCGGGCGCAAAAAATTCTCGCGAGGTGTCTGGGCGCCGGCAAAAACGATCGAAGCGCTGCGCGCTGAGCTGGAAACAGAACGGGCCGACCCACGCTACGCGAAACGTCTCGCTGCAGACGCCGCGCGCCGAGAAAAAGCCGAAAGCGAATATCAGGGAGAATTTCGCGGAGAAATTCTGGGCTATCTCCGCTTTTCCAAAACTTTCGCGCTGCACGCCGAACAACTGGCCGACGCCGTCACCGACCACGCCACGCCCGTGGGCAGCGGGACAGTCGCACGCACCGAAAGGATCCCCATCGAAGAACGAGCCGAGGCCGCAGTCATCGCCTGGCTGCGCCACCAAACCACGGCCTACGACAACCTAAAAATCCCGCGCATCAAAGGAGCACGCCGAGAGGTCCGCCGAGAGCTCGCGGAAATCTCCAGAGCCCTCCTCGACCTGCACCGCCTCGACCGTCCCCACGCCGCAAGCACCTGTCCTTTATGCCAGGCCCTCCTCCAAGACGCGCTCGGAGCGATCTAAGGAATCCGGTCAAAATAATCTTGCTATCTGGACCGCCGCCCAGACTGCGAGCTCCTCGCGGATAATCTTCGCGTTATGCCGCGGGTCCACTGGGAGCGAGTCATGAAACAACAGATCACGGACCCCGCGCGAGACCTCTGATCCTTCGGCCAGTCGCAGCAGCTCTTCGCGCAACGCGCCACGCTCCGCCGCACCCGCCTGCGCCTTGAGCTCCACCACGATCACCGGTCGCTGCTGTTTCCGCGGCCCCACACCGACCAACGCAGACCGAGCGACGCGCGGATGGCGATTGAAGATGGCCTCCACCTTTTCGGTGTACATGACCTCGTCCGCGGTCTCCACGCGATGCGCTTTTCGCCCGCAAAACCAGAGGCGCCCCTCGAGATCCAAATATCCGACGTCCCCCATGCGATGCCAGATATCCGCGCCTTCCCGAATTTTCGATTTCGCATCATCGTCGGGCCGCCGAAAATATTGCCGCGTCGTCGTCCCGCTTTTGACGACGATTTCGCCGACTAAGCCCGCCGGCAAGACGCGCGCATCGTGCATCTCGGCGATCGGCTCATCACTGATTTCGATGATCCGCACCGTCACCCGATCGAGCGGCTTGCCGACGCAAGTGCCCGCACCTTCCTCTGTGCGCCGCACCGTTCCCGCCAATAAGACGCGCCCTGCGGGCAAACTGATCGGAAGCGATTCGGTGGCACCGTAGGGGGTATAGATTTCGCTGTCCTTGGGAACAGTTCGCAGCAAACGTTCGAGCAGCGCAGGCGGCGCGGGCGCTCCGGCCATCAACACCCGTTTCAAGCTCGACAAGACGATGGATTTTTCGTCGCAATAATCCGCGACCCGCCGCCAAAACGCCGGAGAACCGAAACAATAAGTCACTCCGAGATCGGCGATCGACTCCACGATCTTTTGCGGGTCCACCGCACCGGGCCGCGTCGCATCCATGTCGGGCACCACGATGGTCACACCCAACGCCAGCGAAAACAGCGAGAACAATGGAAACGCGGAGAGATCGACCTCTCCCGCACAAATGCCCAGATCCTCGCGAAATATTCGCACCTGTTCGTCGAATATTCCGTGCGTATAAACGACGCCCTTCGGCGCACCGGTACTGCCCGAAGTAAATAATACCGCCGCCATATCTTCGGCGCGGGTCGCGGCGATCTTCACCTCGCCGCCCGAAGCTCCCAGCGTCTCGACATCTTCCAGCGTCGCGCCACCCCAAAATAATTTTTTCCCGACGGTGACACTTATTTTTACCGACGAAAAATATTTCGGAAATAAAGTCCGCGCGAGGTGACCGCGCGGGATGGCAATCAACGCCTCCGGCTCCACCTCGCGGATCGCGCCTAACACCCGTTCCCGCCCCATCCCGGGATCGAGCATCACCGGCACCGCCCCGAGGCGAAACAGCGCAAACGTCAGGCTGAACAGCTCGAAGCCCGGGCGCACCAACATCAGCGCGCGCGTCCCTTCTTTGACGCCGAGCGCCGTCAGCCCGCGCGCCTGCCGATCGACCGCCCGTTCCAGCTCGAGAAAAGTCTGATGAAAATATGCGCGCCGTCCGCTCGCGTCCCGTGGCCCCGGAATCACCACCGCTCGCGCAAACGGCAACGCTGCGGCCATCTCGCGGACATACTTCGAGACGTTGACCTCGAGCGTCGGCTCGGCAGGAGCCTCACGCGCGATCTTCAGCGTCATGCGCTCACCGGCGCGCGCTCCGCAAGAAAAGCGCGCATCCAAGGAACGATCCGGTCGCCCGCGTCTTCGACCACAAAATGGCCGGCGTCCTCGACATAGTGTGTTTGCGCTTCAGGAAAACGTTTTTTCCACTCCGCGAAAAACCAGTCGTCGAAAACATAGTCTTTGGCGCCCCAGATGATCAACATCGGTTTGCCGCGCAGCTTCGCCAAACCGGCATCGATGTCCGCAAGGACAGCGAACGTCGGATGACCCGCGTCCATAGGAATATCTTCCACGAAACGAAGATTTCCCACGCGATTTTCCCAACTATCGTAAGGCGCCAAATATCCGGCGCGAATTTCCGGAGTCAGCTTTTCTTTGTGCACGGCACAGGTCGCCAGCGCACCTTTGACGAAAGCGTTGAAGCCGCGGATCGCCAGCGGACCAAAACCGGGAATTCGCGCCAGGCCGATCAAAAACGGCATCTTCGATCCCTGAAAAGCGCCGGTGTTGAAGACCACGAAACGCGCAAAACGATCCGGCCGCTGCACCGCCGCACCCATGCCGATCGCCCCGCCCCAATCGTGGACCACCAAAGTAATATTTCGGAGGTCGAGCTCTTCGATCAGCCGCACCACATTTTCCACGTGATTTTTCAGCCGGTACTCCCAATCTTGAGGTTTATCGGAGAGGCCGCAGCCCAAATGATCGGGGACGACGACGCGATGAGTATCCCGAAAAGCACGCACCAAATCGCGATAATAAAAGGACCACGTCGGATTTCCGTGAAGCATCAACATCACGGGCGCGGACTTATCCCCTTCATCCAAATAATGGAGCCGGCCGCCGCTCACCGCGAGATGGTTCGGCCGAAAAGGATAAAGCTCCGGCGCGACGGGCGCGTTCACCACTCGACTCCCATCATCACGCTCGAGAGGCCGCTCCCGATGCCTAGGAGCGCCACGTGATCGCCCGGCCGCACGAAGTTCGCATCGGCGGCCAGCGCGAAAGTGACCGGCAAAGAAACCGAGCCGATATTTCCCAAAAAATCGAAGGTGGCGAACGACCGTTTTTCATTGAGCGCCAGCGCGTCAAAGAGAGCTTTTTGGTGCGCCCGCCCGACTTGATGGGTCAATATTTTGTCGATGTCCTCCGGTTTCCAAGAGAGCTCCTCGACGAAGTCGTTGAAGTTCGCTTTCGCTAAGGCGATACCGGCGTTGAGCAGCGCTTCCGCGTCCGTCGACATTTCCAGCTCGGCCTCCGCACCGACGCCCATATCGATCGCACCATCACCGCCACCGCGGCACAGGCGATTATACTCACTGGCCGCTCGGACAGTTGCTCCGTGAATGATGCCGCGATTCTTCGCGACCAAAGAACGATTGGCCAACACCACTGCCACCGCACCTGATCCGATGGTCAGAGAAGCGATCGAAGATTTGATCGTCTTTCGCGTCAGCTTGTCGTCGTTGAGCAACTTCTCAATCGTTCTTTCCACCAATCCGCGGCCGATCTCTCCAGCGACGACGATCCCCGCCTCGATCTGCCCGAGCTCGATCTGATTGGCGACCATCAACATCGCGGACATCACGCCGAGACAAGCGTTGGAGACGTCGAAGACCTGGCAACGGGCCGGCAACCCGAGCCGCTCGTGCACCACATTCGCGGTCGCCGGCTCGAGAAAGTCGCGGCACACGCTCGCGTGAATGATGCAGCCGATCTTGCTCTGCGGGATGCGCGATTTCTCCAGCGCATCCAAACCTGCCCGCGAGGCCACCTCGCTTGGAGTGACTTGTTCCGCCCAGTACCGCCGCTCGCGGATTCCCGTCATCATCTCCAACCGCCCCGGATGAAGACCGAGGCGGTCATAGACGGGGCCCAGCCGCTCTTCAATATCCGAAGAGGACATAACCATCGGTGGCAGCTCGTGCCCCAGGCCCGCGATCGCCACTTTCGAAAAACGCATCAGTCTCCTTTCGCCGGGACGTCGAGACGAGTCGCGCGGCGCACAATTTCTTCGTCGAAATAGTTCGACCCCATCCCGGCATCGATCACCAAACGTTGCGCATTGATGCCGGCCGAACGTTCGCTCAGCAGGAACGCCACTGTATCCGCGACCTCGCGGGTCCTCACACCTTTTTTGCGCATCGTCGCCAGCTCCCCAAAGAGATAACTATCGACGTATCCCGGAATTCCTGCGGAAGCGCTGGTTTTCAATAAACCCGGGGCCACCGAATTGAAGCGAATATTCGAGAATCGCGAAAAACTTTTCGCCAAAAATACCACGGCGGAATCGAGCGCAGCTTTCACCGGCGCCATATATCCATAATTTTCGGCCGCCATGCTGGTGGTGGAGATGGAGATAGTCACCACCGAGCTATCCGGATCGAGCCGGTCTTTGAAAGTATTCGCGATTTCGATCAAGGAATGACACGAGATCTGCATCGCCTGAAGAAAATTCTCGCGGCTCGTCTCGTGGAATGATTGTCTTCCATCTGAATAGTTCGCAAAGGCGATCGAGTGAACGATCCCGTGAATCACGGTGTACTGCCCGTCGACCAGATGTTTCAGCGCGAGCAACTCCGCGGGGCGCTCCACGTCGCAGATATGGACATGCGAGTGTTTCAATACTTTCAGGAGCTGCTGGCGACGCTCTTCGCTGCGCACCACGTAGACCACGCGCGCGCCCTGCTCCTCGAGCACCTCGCCCACAGCGAAACCCACGCTCTTGCGGTTCGCGACGCCGAACACCAAAAACGTTTTTCCGGAGAGCTTGAGAAAGCCGCCCATGGGCACCCCCTGTGTTTCGAGCTCGCTCATCTTACTCCTGCCCAGCCGCGAGCATCACCGCAAACTCCAAGCTCATGACGACCTTCCCCCCTGCGCGGATGGATCCCTTCATCATGTGTGCCCCCATCATCGAGCGTTCGAGCTCCGCATGAACCTCGAGCTCGTCGCCGGGCTTCACCATTTTCCGAAATTTCACGTTATTCAGGCGAGTCACGACGGGAACGGTCTCCGCCGCGTGCGCGTCCATCTTCATTTTCGACGCAACGAGATATGCGCCGGCTTGCAGGACTGTCTCGCACAATAATACTCCCGGCATGATCGGTTTACCGGGATAGTGTCCGCGAAAGTGGGGATCATCTCCGCGCACCTTACTCTTCGCGACGATAGTATTTTCCGTAATATCAACAATTTCGTCGATGAAAAGAAAGGGCTCTCGGTGTGGGAGCACCTCTTTGATCTGTTCGAGCGTCGCCATGATCAAATCCCTCCCGTCACGTCCAACGTCGCGCCGGTGATATATCCCGACTCTTTCGACGCCAAAAACATGACTGCGTTCGCCACGTCTTCGCCGGTGCCGAAACGGCGCAGCGGGACCATGTCGAGAAATGCTGTTTTTTGTTCCTGAGAAATATCCGCCAACAATTCAGTATCGATAAATCCCGGCGACACACAATTGACGGTAATATTTCTCTTCGCGACTTCTTTGGAGAGCACGCGCGCCATGGCGATCTGTCCGGCTTTCGAGGCTGCATAGTTCGCCTGCCCGGCAAATCCAAGCTGCGCGCTCGGTGAGACAATATTGATGATCCGCCCATATTTCGCCCGCGACATCGCCATCACCGCGAGCTTGCTCATGTGATAAGTGCCGTCGAGGTTCACTTCCATCACCCGTTTCCAATCGTCTTTGGGCATCATGCCGACGATCGAATCACGCCGAATTCCCGCGTTATTGATCACTACCTGCGGCGTCGAAGGGAGCTCACCGAAAAACTTCTCCACCGCTGCGTAATCAGCGACGTCGACACGCGCCAGCGTCACCCGATCCGGGTTCACCGCCGACGCACGGAATTTCTCCGCGGCCTCGTCGTTGCTCGCATAAACCGCCGTGACGTCCGCGCCCGCCTTCAAAAATGCGGTGCTGATCGCCGCGCCGATCCCGCGCGTGCCGCCGGTGACGACCACCTTTTGCTCCGAAAAATCATACATCTCAGGCACCCCTCAAATAGCGATCGACCTCGTTCGCCACGATCACTCCGTAATTTGCGGCCCCGAGCCAACCGCTCATGATGATCCCCACGCTGCCCGCATGAAATAGTCCGGGAATCAACTTCGGGAGAGTTTGGCTGACTTTTAAACCCTCGAATTTTGTCCCGAACGAAGCGCCCGCTTCGTGCTGGGTGAAATAGCGGAACGTGCGCGGCGTCGAGACCTCGATATGATCGATCTTCGCCCGCACGCCGGGGACATATTTTTCCAAGACGTCGATCGACTCCCGCGCCAATTTCTCTTTGTGAAAAAGATAATCTTCTTCGGAGAGCTCGTGCCAGTCGCGATAGTTGGAGTTGATCGAAGCGACCACCGTATATCGATCGGTCCCCGGGCGAATATCCGGATAGTAGAAAGAAAATGTTCGGCTGGTGCACTCCAGCGCGCACAAGGCCTGCGAATCGAGCACCGGTGCGCTCGAGGAGAACAATAATTCGCCCACATCCGGCAAAGTTTCACCTTTGCGAATACCCAGATAAACCTGGCTCGAAGAATTATTCATCCGCACCGCGCGTGCTTCGGCGACATAGTCTGCGGGAAAATATTCTTCCCCGACGAGCTGGCGAATCGTCGTCCGCAGGTTCGCGTTGGAGAGCACCGTTTTGGCGCGCACGCGGCGGCCGTTGACCACCACCCCGGTCGTACGGCCGTCTTCCACCAGGACGCGCTCCACCTGGGCATAGTTCCGAATATCGACCTTATTTCGCTCCAGCTCTTCCTTCATCGATTTGATCAGCACGTTGGTGCCGCCGCGGAAGGTATAGACGCCGTCGCTCATGAAATTCGAGAAGACGATCCCGTAGGTGATCGCGGGATCTTCCAGCGTCGAACCGTTCGCATAAGCGATCGGCTCCATCAGCAAGCGCCATACGTCGGTGCGCCCGGGAAAAAAGCGTTCGAAGAGCTGGCGCGTGGTCGTGGCTTGGTCGTCGTAGAAATTCATCCCGCGAACGGTGCTGAAAAAGTCGAGCACCGCCTGATGCGGAATCTTGAAATATTCGACCAACACCCGCGTGAAGTCTTCTTTGTCGTAGGTCGTCTCCAGCGCGAATTGAGGATTATCGAAGCGGATGGATCGCAGCCGGACGATCGAGTCGGCGATCTCCCGTGTCCAATATTTGCGGCAGGTCTTGATCATTCCGACGGGAAATCCGTGCAGCGAAATATCGAAAATATGGCCGTTCTGGCGCTTGAACCAGGTCGCCATTCCGCCGAAATTATAGTGTTGCTCGAGTAACAACACCGACCAATCATTCTTCGCCAAGCGATTGGCGGCGGTGAGGCCCGCCAACCCCGAGCCGATGACGATCAGATCATACTCATCGCGCAGGATGCCCAGATGATCGACACCTTCGCGCTTCAGCTTTGTTTTGCGCGCTTCGATTCCTGCGGGGCTCGTCGACGCCGGCGGCGAAAGAATGGTGTCGCGCTCACTCAAGCGCGCCTCCGTGGATATTCGCCATATTGATGCCGGACAACATTCCGCCGACGATTCCCGCCAGGCCCTGATCCGTCCCGCATAAGTATAAGTTTGGGAGGTCGGTGGCGCCCGTTTTCAACTTATGCGGGGAGCCGTAGATCGAGCCATTCTCTTTGCTCGTATAATATTTGACCGTGCGAGGCGTGAAATTGTCGACGTAGGAGATTTCGCCCGCAAAAGCACCCAGCTGTTTCTCCACTGCCCTCAAGGACAGTGCAATCGTCCGCTCTTTTTCCGCGCGATATGCCTCTTCCTCGAGCGAGAACCAGGTCGCCGCCCGCGCCAAATGGGTCGCACGGATGCGCGGCTCACCACCGCCGCCATAGTTCGAAGGACAACAGATCACGCCGGAAGAGACGTCCACTGCTTCTGGAGGAACCGACCAATCCAGGTGATCGCCGCTGCCGTAGAAAGTAACGCAGGCGTCGTGTCCCAACTCCCGCGGCGAACGTTTCAAAACCCAGATCGTCTCCACGAAAGAGAGCCGCCCGATATCGCGCGCATGCGTATCGGCCGGCAGATCCGAGCGCAGGCGCATCGTCTCCACCAACCCGGCGCTCGACAGAATGACGTCAGCCTCGACCGTGTCTCCGCCCTCGAGCATAAGTTTCTCCACGCGCCCGTCCCGCACTTCGAGGCGCGAGACTCCGCTGCTCCGCCGCAGCTCGGCACCACTTTCCTGCAAGCGGCGCATCAAAACGTCGAGAATTCCGCGCACGCCACGTTTCGGGCGCGAAAAACCTTCCCGATAGATGCTCCCGAAGAGGATGACGAATTGTTCGAAGTCGATGTCGTTCTCTTCGGCGCTCCCGTACCAAAGGACAGGTGCGAGCACCATCTCCGCCAACAGCGGATCGCGGAAATATTCGCGCAGTATCCGCCGTGTAGAGACGTGTGGAGCATTTTTCGAGAGATCCGGATATTCCGCGCAACGCTCCGCCAGCCGGCGAAATCCGTCGATTTCCGCAGGAAATTGCGCGGCAATATTCGCCTCGAGCTCTTTCAGCTCGTTGGTGAATTCCAAACGTGCATCACCAAAAATCACTTCGGAATGTGACTGCGGCAAAAGCTCCAGCTCGCCGAGATCGAAGCGCAATTGGCGGGCGATACGTTGCAGTGGAAGGCGCGGCCCCTTATATCCGGGACGGACATAGTTGGTGACGGCGTGCAGGCCGGTATCGAAATGGTGACCGCCCTTTTTATAAAAAGAATTGAGGCCACCCCAAACGCTGTGCTTTTCCAGGAGGACGACGCGCCGTCCGAAATGTGCGAGGCGTATTGCGGCCGCTAAGCCCGAAAATCCCGCCCCGATAATCGCGACGTCGTAGCGCACGAGCGAGGCACTATCGAGCCGCGAGCTTCGGACGGAGATATTCCACGCATCCGTCCAGCGTCGCGAGCTTCATATAATCTTCTTCGGGAACTTCCACCTTGTGGCGCTTGCGCAGCTCCATGATGATGTCCAAGAAGTCCATGGAGTCGAGATCGAGCTGGTCGCGCAGGCGCACGTCCGGCTTCACGTTCGAGAGATCCTCGTCCGGCGCAATGTCGGAAATAATTCCGAGGATCACTTTCTGAATATCGTTGTCGGTCATAGTTATCACTCCGAAATTAGTCGGCGAGCTTCTTCACGATCACCGAAGAATTGATGCCCAACATTCCGAACGAATTGTTCAAAATGGTGCGCACCTCCTTCAGCTCGACGGGTTTGTTCGCCACGAGATTATTCAGCGCACACGCAGGATCGAGGTCATCGAGGTTGATCGTCGGATGCACCATGCGATCCACGAAGGAGGGAATATTTCCCGCCAATTCCAGCGCGCCGGCCGCGCCCATCGCGTGACCGATAAAGCTCTTCGTATTGTTGATGAAGACGTCGGGCGCTCCGCCGAACACCGACTGGAGCGCGCGGCATTCTTGCACGTCGCCTTGCGGGGTCGCGGTCGCGTGAGAGCTGACGATGGAGATCTGATTCGGCTGATATCCCGCGTGGGCCAGCGAAGCTTGCATACACTCCGCTTGGCGCTCGGGTTTCGGAAGCACGAAATCTTCCGCATCCGAATTGATCGCGTAACCGGCGATCTCTCCGTAGATCTTCGCACCGCGCGCCTGTGCATCGTCCAGACGCTCCAGCGTGTACAAACATCCACCTTCCGCGACGACGATCCCGTTCCGCCCGCGATCGAAAGGACGCGAAGCTTTGGTGGGATCGGCGTGGGTCGCGAGCGCGCCCTCCGCACGAAATGAGGCGAATATTCCGAAGGTATGGATCGACTCGGAAACTCCGCCCGCCAGCGCAATATCGACGACTCCGAGCTGCAACATCTGCATGCCCTGAATCAGTCCGATATTTCCCGCCGCACAGGCCGCACCCAGACAATAGTGTGGGCCGGTAATTCCCATATTAATGGTGACTTCACCGGCAGGATTATTCGCGACGGTGCGCGGATTATGGTGATGCGACCAGAATTTCGTGTCGTCGCCATATTGTCGTAAATTGGCGATCTCTTGTTCGGTCTCGACGTTTCCGTGTTCGGTCGTGCCGACATAGACGCCGATGCGCGAGCGATCGACCGCGGTGACGTCGATCTTTGCGTCGTTCATCGATTCATGCGCGCAATAGATGGCGATCGAGCCTGCGCGAGTGCCGCGGCGGCGCGCTTTTTTCGACTGATGTTTGGTCTCGTCGTAGTTGCACACGCCGGCGAGAACCTGTCCCATGTGCCGGGTCTCGAAAGGGACGACGCCGGATGTTCCCGAGAGCAGGCTCTTTCGGAAAGACGCGAGGTCGTTCCCGTTCGGAGACGTCAGTCCGATCCCGGTGATCACGACGCGCGGGAGGTTCTGTGCCCGGTGCATGGCGGGTCCGCGTATCACGACCGACGGCCTATGTGGGAGCGATTTTCGGGGCGTCGGACGACTTCCGGGTCGGAAGCTCGTCGGGACGCGTTATTTCAGTGAGTATTTCACGATCAGCCCGATGATCTTCCCTCCTGCACCGGCAACCCCACGAATGGTTCCGCCGACCTTGGAGCGGCCCGCGATGCGACGCCGATTCGCCACGTCGACCTCCTCGACGTACATGCGCAATTTCGCCGCTTTGATCTGCATCTCCACCGTCCAGCCATAGTTCGGATCGACCATCCCCAAACGTTCGTACGCAGACCAACGGATCGCTCGAAATGGCCCAAGATCGCTGACGCGGACGCCATAGATCAAGCCGAGCAAACGGGTCGCCAGAATATTTCCAAATTTCTGCGGCACGGTCTCTGAACCGGGCTCCATGCGTTTGACACGCGAACCGATGACCATGTCCGCACGGCCAGCAACTATCGGTGCGAGCAACAGCGGGATTTCGGTGGGATCATTGGCGCCGTCGCCGTCCAAAAAAACGAGGATATCCGGAGGGCCTCCGTGTCTTTTTCGAAGATAGTCAATCGCCGCCAAACACGCGGTTCCATATCCACGCTGCGGCGCAGAGATCACCGTCGCTCCTGCAGCGCGAGCGACTGAATCGGTCGCGTCGCGGCTCCCATTGTCACCGACGACAACCTCCTCCACCACACCGGTCACGAGAATTCCGGCGACGACCTGTCCGATCGCGCCCTCCTCATCCAGCGCGGGAATGACCGCGGCGACCCGCAACTATCCCTCGAAATCGATCAACGTTTCACCGGCGGTGGCGTGCGCGTAGACCGCGTCTCGCTGCGCGCCGCCGAGCAACCAATCCACGGCCGCGGCATAATCCGCGGCACCATGAGATTCCGGCGCATACTCGAAGATCGTCTGCGAATGGGCGGGTGCTTCCTTCAATTTCGCGTTGATGCGAATCGGCGGAAAAACTCGACCTTTGAAGTATCCCGCGAGCGCTTCGACCGCTTGTTTGGAGATCTTGTTTCGTACGTCGTAAAAGGTCGGCAAAACTCCCGCGACCTCGATCGGATGTAACAACACATCGTTGACGTGCCGGAGCGTCCGCAAAATCTGCTTCACCCCGACCAAGGCCAGATAGTCACAAGAAACGGGCACCACCACTTCGCGCGCGAAGACCAGCGCGTTTTGATTCAAGAGCGAGAGCGAGGGCGCACAATCGAGGAGAATAAAATCATAGCCGCTGTCCGGTCGGACAGTCGCCGCCATGCGCCGCGAGAAAACACGCGTGCGATCCGGCGCTCCGACGAGATCGATCTCCACCTGCGAAATGTGGTGATCCGAAACGATGACGTCCAAATTCGGACGCGCCGAAACCGCGACTTGTTCGGGCGGAATTCCGTCGCACAACACTTCGCGCAGAGTTTTCTTCGCAGTGATGCCCAGCGAGACCGCGACATTTCCCTGCGCGTCGAGATCGCATAACAGCGTACGTTTTCCGCGAGCCGCCAGCCCCGCAGCGAGCGAGACCGCGGTGGTTGTTTTTCCGGTACCACCTTTTTGATTGAGCACGGCGATCGTCCGCACCGGAGCGCGAAGCGGAGCCCGCACCGGTTTTCCCGCCTCGAGGAGCTGCGTGCGGCAGTGTTCAGAGCACACCACGCGACGCGCGCCCGCCCCCGCCACCACCTGATAGGCAAAACGCATCTCAAACGGCTGGGTGCAGACGGCACAGCGATGTTGCGCGATCGCGGGCGCCGGTGCGCGAGCGCGCGAGAGCTCCGGAGCACGACAGGTCACGGAACAAAAGTGCCGTGCGCCGCCGGCCTCACTCTGATACGAAAATCGAGGGACGAAGGACTTCGAACAAACGCTACAAACAACCCAGCGCTCTTGATTCATGAAGTCTGGGCGAAAAGTATCACGATGATCGATCGCGTCAATACCTCGTGATAAATCTCTGCGCGATGACGCAACCACTGCGCGGAGTCACCGTGCTCGATCTCAGCCGAGTCCTTTCGGGACCTTTCGCCACGCAACAGCTGATCGATCTCGGCGCGCGCTGCATAAAAGTCGAGCATCCGAGAGAAGGCGACGATACCCGCCGCTTCGGCCCGCCCTTTATCGCCGGCGAATCGACCTACTTCATGAGTGTGAATCGCGGCAAAGAAAGTGTGGCCATTGATCTCAAGGACAGGAGAGGCCGCGACCTCATCTTGAAACTGGCCGCCCGGGCCGATGTCGCGATCGAAAATTTCAAGCCGGGGACCGCCGCACGTTTGGGCATCGGCGGTGAAGATCTCCGAAACCGAAATCCTCGTTTGGTCACGTGTTCGATCAGCGGCTACGGCACAAACGGAGCAGCAGACTTCGAGGGGCTCCCCGGTTACGACGCGGTGATTCAAGCCGCGAGCGGGCTGATGGCCCTCACCGGCGATCCGCAAGGCACGCCAACGAAGGTCGGCGTAGCGATCGCCGATATGGCCGCCGGACTATTTGCGGCTCAAGGAATATTGGCCGCGCTCGTCGAACGAGGGATTACCGGCCGCGGGCGACATATCGATATTTCCATGCAGGACGCAGTGACCACGCTGCTGACCTATCAAGGTGCAATCTATTTCGCGACCGGACACAACCCACCGCGCATGGGGAACGCACACCCATCGATCTGTCCTTACGAAACCGTCGACACCAAAGATGGTCCCTATGCGCTGGCGGTCGGCAACGATGCACAATTTTTGCGGCTGGTCGATCTGCTCGAGCTCCCGTTTTTGGCGAAAGACCCGCGCTTTGCGACGAATCATGCGCGCGTAGAAAATCGCCTCTCGTTGATGTCGATCCTCGATCCCAAGCTGCGCGAAAAGACGCGCAAAGAATGGGATACTATCCTCGGAAAAGAAGGTATTCCGGGCGGCCCGGTGCTCGAAGTATCTCAAGCGCTCGACCATCCACAATTAGCCGCGCGCGGATCGATCCTCACCCACGAACATCCGATCGCCGGACGCGTCCGTACCGTCGCAGGCCCCGTGCGTTTCGACGGAAAGAAGCCGCTGCCCGTCGACCCTCCGCCGATGCTCGGCCAACATACGCGCCCTATTTTGCAGGAGCTCTGCGGCCTCTCCGACGGAGAGATCGATAGTTTGATCGCCGCCGGCGTGCTGCGTGATCACCAGACCGAACGAAAGATCTGATTCCCCAAAGTCCCCGCGACCAGCGAACCCTCCCGTGCGGCGACAGACTTCGTTTTCTGCTGGACCGGCATCAGCTCGACGTCACCGCGGGTCACGAGGGAAACACACTGATCACTTCGCCGAACCTGCAAGATCGCGTTGCAGTCGGTAAGGATCAAGTGGACATAGTCGCGGCTGATCGCCGCACCGGAAAATCGGCCCGGATAGACATACTCACCACTGTCCTCCCGGGCACCACAGTTCAGAATCCTCGGAGGATAGTTGAGCGTGACTCTGCGCCAACCCACTCCGCCGAGATAACGAAAGAGCGCACCGCGTTCTCCGCCGAGCCAAATATCGAGCTTCCCGTCGCTGGAGCGATCCACCGCGAGCGCGCCGAAATCGATCGGATCTCCGGCTGCCGCGCCTTCTTGCAGAAGAATTTCGTGCAAGAAGCGATCGATATCTCGGTGATAGAGGTGCGCCCGAGTTTGTGTCGTGACCAAGAGCGGGAGCTCCGCATCGTCGAGCGCCAACAGTCGCGTCCAGCCCACGTCGCCTTCGAAGACCTCGAGCGGAATGTCGTGAAGCTCACCGGTCGCCGCATCGCGCTTCAACAAGACCCCGCCGCGCAACCCGAACCATTCGCTGCCGTCTTCGAGGATCACCACGTCGGTCATTTCTCCGGCGGTGGAGGTTTCGGTGAGCAGCGAGAGCGCACCGTCGCGCAGCTCCAGCTCCCAGACTTTGGAATATTTTTCTTTGAGCTCCGCACCGACCACCAAAATGCGGAGCACGCTGCTGTCTCGCGTCCGCGGATCGATGGCGAAACGCACCAGACGAAGGCCTTCTTGAGCGGTGGGTTGTTCTTCCAACAACCGCAGCGCGTGGGGACCAGGAACCACCGGCGCACCGGCTTCGATCACCACCATATCCATCCAGGTCAGCGCCAAAAATCGCTGCTCGTCCAACCACTCGAGCTGATCAAAATGGGCGACGGACTGCTCTTCGATCGAAAATTCCTGCATCACATAGGGATCGGGTCCCAATAAATCCAAGCTGCTTTGATCCGGAATTCGGCAATATTCCGGATCGATGGGAATTTCCAGGGTGATATTCGCGGTAATTTCCGCGCGTGTCTCTTCCCTTTCGACGAAGGTGATCATTCCTTCCCGTACTTCCCCAAAGTACAGGCCCGCGTCGGCCGGCACCGCGAGCAACAGCGTGCTTTCATGGTCTCGGTGCCGCGGTTTCGGCACCTCGGGAGGTGGCGCTTTTTGTACCTCCAACTGCTGCGGGCGTTCGGGCAATAATCCGAGCTCTTCGAACCTCTCTCGCCGGAGCGTCACCAAAACAAAACTATGCTCCGCATCCTGGAGCTCGATCACCGGAAGTGTGCCGAAGCGGAGCTCACCGTCCGAATAGCCGAACGAGGTCGAGACCCGCGTCGGTTTTCCCAAACTGTCGAGCATCACCAAAAACCCATAGTCGAAGGCCAGTGGTGTCAGCTCCACGCGCGTGACTTCGGGTTTGGAACAACTCAGGAGCGCAGCGGCGCACAACGCTCCCAGCGTTATTTTGGCGCGCAGCACGCTTCAAGTATGCCTCAAAGCCGGCGAGCGAGTAGCATGCGTGCATGGACCGCGCATTCATGGATCAGGTGCTGGAGTCGCTGGGCGCACGTTATCGACTGGGTGCGCCTGGTGCGAGCGGCTTGGAAATCCTCTATCGGGCAGGAAAAACGGAGTTTCGGCCGAGCCGTTTTTTCATCGGTACCGGTGAGTCGGGTCGCGAATTGGAGCTGACGATCGACGTGCGCATTCCGAAAGACGCCCCGCCGGCTGCGGTGGAAGCGTTGGTCGGTACCTTCGAGAATAAATCCGCTGCGCCGCGCGGCTTCGCTCGTTTCGACGATTCGAGCGTGAAGATGACCAGCGAGAAAGGAGACGAAAGCGGCACCGTACGCACGCTCCGTTACCGGCGCGACTCGAAAGATCCCATCGAGACGGCAAAACAGATCCGCGCGATCGTGGAGTCGATCGATATTCCGATGATCATCGGAATTCACGAACCGGAACACGTCATCGCCCGCGAAGCTCCACCGCACCGCGAACGCGTCAAGAAGGTCGTCGAAGATCTGGAAAATTGGGAGTATCAGCTCGACGGTGGAGTTTTCGGCTCACTCACCTTGGTGATCAATCCGAACGATCGCACTCTGCGGGTCGTCGAGAGAAAATTACTGAAAAAGAAGGAGCTCGGCGAAGTATTGAAGCTGGCGCATGTCGCAAAATTTAGTCTTCGCAAGAAAGAAGGACGGGTCGCGCTGATCGCTGCGAAAAAAGACGGCACCGAAATCGAATTAGTGAGTGGCTCCGGCGACGATAATTTTCTGGCGACCGCCGGACGGATGGCAAAAAAGGTGATGATTCCTATTGAGTCGGCAGGACGATGAGCCCCCACAAAGTTCCGCTGAAAGACCAAGTCTCTTCACCGTCGAAAAGTATGACTTCGCGGCGCGCGGGATCGTAGGTCATCGAATGTCCGATTTTGCAGCCGGGCCCGGCAATATCGAGCGCCCGCCAGATGCCGTCATATTCCCAAGTACGTTCGCAAGAGCTCGCTCCGCCGAATCCGCCGTAGAGCACGATCTTTTTTCGTGCTGCATCATATGCCATCGCATGTTGCACCAGGGGGCCTGGCCCAAAGACCAGGACGCGGGTCCAATCGGTGCCGTCGTGTTCCCAGGTCGTCGCGAGCGGCGTGAGCTCCGCCGGATCTTGGCCCCCATAAAACACCAAGCGCCGGCGAGCTTCATCGAAGGCCAACGCGCCATGTTCGGTCTCGCGGGGACCGGGCGGACCTTCGGGCGCGACCTCGCGGCCTTCGCAGGCGAGCAAACAAAAACAGATCAGCGCGGCGCTCGATCTCATGGCGACCTCGGCGTCCACGCTTCGCCGTCGAATTCCCAGATATCGCGCAAGCTCTCTTCCGCGCATCCTGATCCTCCGACCAGGACGAGCACCTCGCGCACCGGATCGTAGATCATCGAAGCCGCGCTGCGGGCAGGCGGCTTTTCCGTAGTTTGCAGCTCGGTCCACACATTTCCATCCCAAGACCAACTATCGTTGCGACAATCGCCGCCGAATAAAATTACTCTCTCGCGTGCGGCGTCGTAGGCGAGCGCAGGAAAGTCGCGCGCCGCGGGTCCTGTCGACGAAACCAACGTCCAGCTCGTGCCGGCGAGCTCGTGTGTGCTCCCGTCGGCATCGAAACGAACGGTGCGCCCGCGCGCAATGTCTTGGACGATCGCTGATCGAAAGATCAGGGACTCATTGATATTCGGCGTGTCGGCGCAAGCCGCGAACCAGAGGAGGAGGACCGCGCGGCGCACGTTTCCTGGTGCCATAATTTGTCGCTCGGAGTCGATCCGTTTGACGTACAACGCGCGCTCGACTACCCGAACCCCATGTTGAGTGTCCTGGTGGCCGGAATGAGCTTGTTCATCGGCGACATCTCCGGGACTGCGCTCGAGGAAATCGAGCTGCGCACCACCGTTTCCGCGAAACGTTTCGAGCTCTATCTCGGCGAAACTATCGTTTGGAATGTCTTCTGTTCGGCGCACGATTCGCAAATATCGTGTACCTATGACCCACGAACTTCGACCGTCGCGCCGATGAAACTATTGATCAACGGTCCGCGCGGGATCGTCGTCGCCGAAGAGCAAAGATTCACCGTAGAGCGCGAGCTCGAAAAATGGTTGGTGCGCACCAGCAGCTCCGCGGAGCTGATCGCGGAGATCTACGTCGCGCCCGCGCTCGAAGCTTCATTCGCGCCCGAGCTCTCACAGCCCATGCGGCGCGTGCTCGCCGGCCTCGCGCTGGTGCTCTATGTGTTCGAAGCGAACGGCATCGAACCGAGCCCGGCTGCGCCAACCTACCCGGGTCTAGAGCGCGTGGGATTGAACCCGGTGCTCGGCTTGGGATATTTGCTGAATTCTCCTTTTCCTTCGAAAAACACAGTTTCCCGAAAAAATAATCATCAATTTCTCTTACGCGTGGGGCTGGCTTTCTTGGATAGTTTCGAGCTGACCTTCGATTTCGCGGTCGGCGGACGCACCCTCGACGCAAGCGTTATCGAACGCAGTCTCGGGGTGCCGGGTTCGATCGGCACCTTGGAGCTCAATACTTTTTCGGGCGAAAATTCCACGCTCAGCGGGGCAAGTGGAATCAGCAGCACTCTGGCGCTGAAATATAATTTCGCGTCCGAAGGCCTGCGCATCTATGCCGGTATATTCGCGGGAATTCGTTATGAGCCGATGGTCTTCTCGAGCCCGGATCTGCTGCGAGCCTGTAATGGCGACGGCAGCTCGATCTGCCGCGCGGCCAGCGGATACGGGATCGAAGCTCCGAACACCGCCTACACCTTCGGCCCGCTCTTCGGTGTGGTGCAGCCGCTGGTCACGACCTTCGCCTATTCCTTCGAGATGTTCTTGGAGACACGTGCGCACGCTACTTTCTGGGTAGAGCCGCAGCTCCTCTTCGACGGCGACGTGGTGCCGGAAGCGCTGCTCGCCTACGAACGTTGGCAAGAGCTCGACTATGGCTCGCCGGTCTTCGACATCTCGGTGATGGCCGGCGTGGCGATCCGCTTCTCGCTGTAGAAGTCCTTAGCTCGGATAGATGACGCCGTTGATTCCGTCGCCGAGCGCATTGATTTCGTCGAGCGACATCCATTCTTTTCCGCCGCTGAGCGCGGTGCCGCTGTTGCCCACGAAATATTTTCCCGTCGAAGGATCATAGTCGGTGGCCAAGAAATAATGGCGCGCGGTGGAGAGGGTCACTGGTTTGCCGTCCTCCACCGACTCTTGGATCGCTTGCGCATTGACGTCGTATTCGAGGCGGGCCGCGATACCCATTCCCTCCAATAATTTTTGATAGTTTCCGGGGCCGCCCATACCTTCCGCGCCCCAACCCATCTGGGAGGCGAGATCGAAAGTTTGCTGGATATCCGGGTTCATTCCGAGCGAACGCGCGAGCCCGATCGCAGCGAGCGGACCGCAGCCCGAGCTGCCCTGAATTCCCGAAAAATCCCCTTGCCGCGGCACAACGTTCGTTCCGCCTTTGAATGGCTCAGCTGCATTTCCCGGCGGTGTTGCCGGCGTGGGGCCCGAGCTTCGCGTCGTCGTCCCGCTCGGCCCAGAGCTCACCGGGGCCGAGCCGGTACCACCGCCGCCGCCGGACCAACCTCCGGGGACCGGAGCGCCGCTGCTCCAATTTCCGCCGTTCGCCGGCATACTGCGCGCCTGCGGCCGCGCCTGATTTTGTGCGTTGAGCACCATGTCGACCAACAGACCCAAGATCATTTGTGGGTCGAGGTTGCCGAACGGTGAGCTGGAATTTTGTCCGGTCGCGTTTTGCGCTTCGTCTCCGCGGGTAAAGACATCGTTCTCGTCACGTGGTCCGAGCACACCGCGAATAAAGCGTTCGATATCTTGCCCGGGACTATCCTCCGCGGGCGAATTTCCCGGCATGACTCCCGGAAAGAACGGCGGCTGCGGCGAACGAAACAGGGAGCTGAGATAGTCGTGCGATGCCATCGCAGCTATTTCACCCGCACAGGCGTCGAGGGTCGCTTACGCTCGAGTTGTAAGCGTACTCCGCGACGCTGAGAGCGCGTCCACAATCGAACGACGATCAGCTGGGGATCAGATGGCGATCGCTTCCACGATGCTGGAAGGGACTGCGGTTTCGACGATCCGCTCCAAACGAAATCCGCTCTTCGCGAACAGACGTTCGAAGTCCGCCCGCGAGCGCTGCCGGCCATCGCAGGTGGCGACCGCCATATGGAGGTCGACCGCCGGTCCAGGCATCGAGGTTTCATTTTCTCCGACGACGATCTCCACCAAGAGCAATCTTTTTCCGGGATCCATGGCCCGGCGGCAATTCTCCAAGATCTGCAACGACCGTGCGTCATCCCAGTCATGGAGGATGTCTTTCATCAGATAGGCATCCGCACCGCGCGGAATATCCGCGAACATATTTCCGGGCCGGAGCTCCACACGACGGTCCATTCCGCGCGCCGAGAGCAGCGTGTTCGCGTGCTCGAGGACGCGAGGTGCGTCGACCAACCAACCCCGCGGGCCCGAATATTTTCCCAATATCGCCGCCAACAGCGCACCGCGTCCACCGGCGACATCACAAACTATCCCGAGCTTCGAAAAGTCATAGGCTCCGGCGATCACCGGCGCGAACATATCGGTGAGGTCGACCATCGCTTGGTCGAAATATTCGCCCTCTTCGGGATAAAGCGAGAGATAAGCCCAACAATCGCGGCCGTGCACGGTTTCGAAGGAATTTTTCCCGGTGGCCACGAAAGAGGGAAAATCGGCCCAGGCCGCCATATTTGCTTTGGAGCCCGAATAATTCAGCCAGCCCCACATCGATCCCGGTGTTCCGCGAATCATACCGCGGGAGAGCCGATTATTTCGAAAATATCCCGCCTCATCGAGCGTGAAAGCTCCGTACATCGCCAAACACCGTAACATTCGGTGTAAACTATCTGCGTCGGCGGAGACTATCTCCGCGAGCTCGCGCGCGGTCTTCGCTCCATCTCCCAAATGATCCGCGATCCGGAGCTTGGCCGCGGTGTGAAGCAACATCGTGCCTTGATGTCCGAAACCGAGCTCGATCAAACGCGCTTGCGGCGGAACGATCAGATCGGCGAGCCGCAACAACCAGGCGCGCACGCGCAGCGCAAAACGCACCACCGCCCGCGGAGGAATCGGCGCAACAGCATTTTCCTGACTCATACTATCTCTCGAGCGCGAGGATCGTGGAACGCGCCTCTTCAGCCGCCGCCTCCGCGTCATCGACGGTTTTGCGCCGCTCGGCAACCCGCGCTTCACGTGCCTCAAAAATATGTTCCGCGCCCTTCAATGCGCGGCGCGCTTCGATCAGCTCCGCTTCCGCCGCGGCACGTTCGCCCCGTGCGCTCTCCAAACGTTCGCGCGCGGTGGCCAATATTTTCTCCGCCTCGCGCAATTTTTCCCGAGCCTCGTGAAGCTTCGCGTTTTTTTCCGCAGCGGCCTTCCGCGCAGCGGCTGCGCTCTTCTCTTCTTCTTCGGGCGCCGGCTCAGGAGGCCGCACGATCTTCAATTTCGGCGCGACTTTCGGGCGCGGCGCAGGCTCGGGCAAAGGTATGCCGACCGCCATCGCCGCGAGTCCTTCGAAACCAGCGTCGGCCAAATCGGAAGAGAGTCTGCCTTGCAAAAATATTTGCCGCGCACGTTCGTCGACGGCGATGGTGCGCAACGTCCGCGCAATTTTTTCGGCCAACGCACGCGACTCATCTCCGGCGATCTCTCCCGCCGCCCGGACCAGCTCATCGAGCGCCTGACGTTGTGCGCTCGCGGCGCCGCGAAAATCCGCATCCGGAGATAGTTGGGCCCGTGCGAGCTGCGCGCTCGCGTCGAGATAGTCATCGACGCTGGAACGGCGCCGGCGCACCAGGCGATTGAGCGCATGTGCCGCAACCGAAGGTTTCGGGAGCGCCTTTATCTCGGCCGACTTCGTTTTGTCCGTTTTGGCCAACGCTTTGGCGAGCGCATTTCGTGCGACCACGAACTCCGCCACCGGGAGATCGTACAAGGCGTCGATCTGGGTTTCCGTTTCTTCGGGGCTCACAACAACTTATTCCGTCGCATGATCGTCAACAGCGAACCTGCGATGACGACCACCACGACCCAAAAAACCAGATATCCCATCTCCCATTCGATCTCCGGGAAATAGCGGAAGTTCATCCCGTAGACGCCGCACAAAAATGTCAGCGGCATGAAGATCACGCTGATGACGGTCAGCTTGTTCATCGCCTTATTAGTGCGATGACTGATCATCGACATATGGAGATTCAGCGACTGAGCGAGAATATCGCGATCGACGATCACGTCCTGCAAGACGCGCTCGATGATACCCACCATATTCGCCAAAAAGCCCTGCGTCGCTTCGCTGACGAACATCGAACGCCGGGTGGAGAGCTCATTGAGCACCGTCCTCGCCGGCATCAACACCGAACGGAAATGGAGAAGGTTCGAGCCGATATCGCTGACCTGGCTGAAGATACTATCGTCGGTCTGTTTGACCAGCTCGTGTTGCAAAGAGTGCACGCGGCGCTCGAGTATTTTTTGGGTGGCGACGAAATGTTCGGTCAAATTATCCCAAATTTCGTAAAGCAAAAAACTCGGGCTTTTCGCGAAGCGCAGAAAGTCCTGCTCGTACTCCCGGCGGACCATCTCCAAAAAAGCGCGCGGCCCGGCGTGCAACGTGAGCAAGAATTTCTCGCCGAGGATCACGTCGACCCTCTCCAATGAGAGACTTCCGCTGCCGTCGATGCGGCAGCCGGACATCACCAGATGGAGATAGTCTGGGTATCTCGCGAGCTGCATTCCAGGCTCACCGCCGAACGCATCTTCGATCACGGATTCATGGAGCAACGCGAGCTCGGTGACTATTTTTCGAGCGACCTCGATTTTCGCATAGTCGAGATCGATCCATACGAAGCGTCCCTCGGCCATGGCCGCTCGAGCACGTTCGAGCGTCGCGTGGGTGCAAGTCTTCGTGGAAAAGTCGAACTCGACGATCGACGCCGCGCAATCTTCACCGAGCGGAGGAGACACCGGTCCGCACAATGAGAGCGTTTCTGCCGGGGATCAAGAGCTCACCTTGACTCCGGACTCCTCGAAACGTAGCGAGCCCGCATGCACTATCGAAATCTCGGCAAAAGCGGGCTCAAAGTATCCACGCTGTGCCTCGGAACGATGACTTTCGGTGAAGCCGATGAGAAATCGATGATGCACAAAGTCGGCTGCGACGAAGACACGTCGTTCGCGATCATGAACCGCGCGCTGGAAGCGGGGATCAATTTATTCGATACCGCCGACGTGTACGGCCAAGACGGCCTCAGCGAACGGGTGATCGGCAAATGGTTCGCGCGGGAAAACAAGCGCGACCAAGTGGTCCTGGCGACAAAATTCCGCTTCCGCATGCACGACGGCCCAAACGGCACCGGCGCTTCACGGCTGCGGATCATGCGCGCGGTCGAAGCGAGCTTGAAGCGCCTCGGAACCGATCGCATCGACCTTTATCAAATTCATATGCAGGACTTCGACACGCCGGAGGAAGAAACTCTGCGCGCGCTCGACGACCTCGTTCACCAAGGAAAAGTTCTTTATCTCGGCGCGAGCAACTATGCCGCTTACCGTTTGGTCGAAAGCTTGATGACCAGCGAACGCGAACATCTACACCGCTTCGTCGCTCTCCAAGCCCAATACTCCCTCGTGGTCCGCGATCTCGAACGCGAACACGTGCCGCTGGCCAAACGTTTCCAGCTGGGCGTCCTCCCGTGGTCGCCGCTCGCCGGAGGCTTTCTCTCCGGCAAGTATCAACGCGGCCAACAAGCTCCGGCCGGCGCGCGGCTGAGTGAGTGGCGCGACTCCTACGCGCGGTACGACAAAGAGAGAAATTGGCGCATCATCGAAGCTGCCCTCGCGGTCGCGCGTGAGCTTGGGGCCAGCACCGCCCAGGTGGCGCTCGCCTGGTTGCTGCACCGCGACGCGGTGACCTCCGTCATTTTCGGTGCGCGCACACCTCAGCAGCTCGACGACAATCTCAAGGCCGTGTCTTTGAAGCTCGCACCCGAACAAATGAAGCTTTTGGACGACGCGAGCACCTTCGAGCTCGGCTACCCATATGACTTCTTCAAGCGAATCCAGCCGAACTGGTAAATGAAACGCTGAGATCGAAAGCACACAGACCCGAAACCGCGAAAATTCGGTATCGTTCGGGTGATGCGCAACAGAGCAGCTCTCGGTGCCCTCGGTCTCTCCTGTTTTTTGGTCGCCTGTCCTGAAGACCAGGTGTCGCGCGCCCGCGGGATTCTCGGTGTGGCGCCCCTGGAGATCGACTTCGGAACAGTCCCGCTCGCAGTCACTCGAATTCGGCAGCTCGAGCTCTCGAATTCCGGCGATGGCGCGCTGTCGATAACTATCTCGGTCAGCGGTCAAAGGAACGGGCTCCGCCTCGCGTTCGAAAATATCGACATCGTCCCCGGCGAAAAAAAGATATTGCAGCTCGACTATGTGCCGGAGTCGCTCGAAGATCTCGCCGCCGAGCTCCGCATCGCAGATGACCTCGAGGACACCACCGACGTCATCGTGCCGGTCCGCGGGCACCCAGTCGCCAGCCCCTACGTGGTCGAGCCGGCCTCATTGGACTTCGGCAACGTGCGCCGCGGCCGTACTTCCGAGAAAACCTTCGTGGTCAAAAATCTCCTCGACGAGGAGCTCTCGGTGCTGCTGGAGAATATCGCCGGTAGCAACGCCGAGGATTTTCGCCGCGACGGTCTGAATCTCCTCGTGGTCCCTGCGAACGGCGAGGTCCAAGTATCGATCATCTTCGCACCCTCCGAGCTGGGCGCCGAGAGTGCACATCTCGAGCTCGACGCAAACTGCAACGTCGCGTGCCGCGAGCGGGTGACTTTCTCCGGCGTCGGTGTGGAATCGAGCTTGAGCTGTCTGCCGCCGGCGATCGACTTTCGCGCGATCAATCCCGGTGACTGCAAGACGCGCAGCGTCGACTGTACGAATCCAGAGACGAGCCCGCTGTCGATCACCCGCCTCGATGTCGAGTCGACGACCCCCGAGCTGTCCGCGAGAACACAAGCGCCGCTCACCGTACCTGCCGGAGGCAGCGTCTCCTTGGAAGTCGATTATTGTCCGGCGGATCTTGGCTCCGATCAGGGCCGGCTGCGCATCCAAACGAGGGAGCCCGACGGCGGCACGGGCATGTTGTCCATCCAACTCCGCGGCGAAGGTGGTGGGCCGGATGTTTCCGTGTCCCCGCGCAGCCTGGTCTTCGGCGCAGCGATCGGAAATATCCACCGCCGAGAGATCCTGATCGAAAATACAGGTTTCACGGTCCTCGAAGTGGAAAGTTACCGCCTCGATCCTCCGGAAGCGCCGTTTCGAGTGGTCACCCCGCCGGCGCCGGCGGCGATCCAAGTCGGTGAAGCGATCGACCTGGTGATCGAGTTCGCGCCCGGTACAGAGGAAGTATTCGAGGCCAATTTGGTGATCGTCTCGAACGACGGCGACGAAGAAGAGGTCACCGTCGACTTGCGCGGAACCGGCCTCGCTCCGGTCCCATGTCAGATCGAAGTTGTCCCCTCAGAGCTGGCCTACGGCCTCGTTCAAGTCGGCGGCCGATATACTCGACAGATCACCCTGCGCGCGGTCGGCGATGATAGCTGCGCATATTTCGAGCCGCGGCTGGAACGCGGTGAGCTCTTCCAATTCGATATGACGCCGCCGGAGAGTGGAACGATCTCGCGAAATATGAACGTCTCTTTCGAGATCGTTTACCGGCCGGTGGTCGGCTCACCGATCAGCGGCGACGAAGATGTGTTTTTAGTCGAGGTGCCGAACGAAACACCTTCGACGGTCCGCGTACCCATCCACGGATTGGCCGCGCCCGCAGACTTAGTGGTGTTGCCGAGTCCTGTCGATTTCGGGCTCATCCAAACTTATTTCCCGCGCGAACGTACGGTCACCATCTACAACGTCGGTCCGAATACACATGTGATCACTTCGCTCGAGAAGACCTTGGAATCGAGCAACGATTTTGCGATGACCTCCACGCCATCCGTGCCGGTGACGATCAATCCCGGAGGTTCGCTGGCGATCGACCTGACCTATCGATCACCGGACATCGGCAGCGACTCGGGTAGCTTGGAAATTACCTCCAATGCCCTGCCCGCTCCGATCCTCGTTGATCTCTTCGGACAAGCCGGCGACGACGACTGCGGCCACGTCACCGGCATCATTTGTTCGCCGGACGGAGAAAACGCCAGCGTCGGCGCAACGGTGATCGTGGAAACGACACAGGGTACCTTTTCGACCATCACCGATGAAAACGGCGCGTATTATCTCTATTGTCTCCCGCCGGGCCGGATCGACGTCACCTTTTTGCGCGGACATTTTCGCGGAATTGCGCGCGCGGAGATCGTCGCGCACGAAACGACGGTCATCGAAGAGCCGAGCTGTTTGGAGCCCGGCAGCGCCAATATTGCGGTGATCACCGGCTCCTTCGATCATGTCGAGGATATTCTCGAGGACCTCGGAATTCCGCATGAGATCTACGACGGTTTCGGCGCTTTGCCGGTCCTCGAGGACCTGGCGCTCCTCCAAACTTACGATATTTTATTCATGAATTGCGGGATGAACGACGGCGCGGTCCGCGATCCTTTGATCGCCGGAAATCTCCAAGCGTTCGTGGATGGCGGAGGCTCGATCTATGCCTCCGATTGGGCCTACGACGCGGTGGAAGGTGCCTGGCCGCCGCAGGTCGATTTTGCCGGCGACGATCTCACTTCCGGCGCCGCACAATCCGGCTTCAATACTCAGTTCCAAGGACAAGTATTGGATCCGGCGATCTTGGCGAGGCTCGGCGGACAAAGTTTGGTGACCGTAACTTTCGCCGGTGGATATGTGGTGATCGACGCGGCCGCAGCGAGCACCTTGGTGCACGTGGTCGGCGAGACACTTGGTCCGGGGACCGGCCTGCGGCCCTTGTTGGTCTCGTTCGTGCCCGGGCTGGATTCAGGGAAGGTGGTCTACACGTCCTTCCACAATACCGACGTCTTCCTGGACGCCGGTATGCGGATCGTACTCGAATATTTGATCTTCGAGCTCTAAGAGCCCACCGCAAAATTAGCTGTCCATCTCGGGCGTCGAGGCGCTCCGCTGGCAAGGCTTTCTGACGAAGCTATGCTTGCGCGCCTAGCGCGGAAGAGTAAAGCCAGCGGAGATGGATCGGCGGCCCAGATGGGGCAGATTATTTTGCGGCGGGCTCTAAGGACGTGTATTCCGGTACACGTAGGCCCGCAAATTCGAAGCATTATTGAAGTCGGTCGGATTCGAGCCGTTCGAGTGGAACGGAATCGAAGCGCCCGAGAACAATAAGTCCGGTTTACCGTCATTGTTGAAGTCGGCGATCACTTGGCCGCCTTCTCCGACGTCCGGCAAGCCGAGCTCCAGCTCCGTCCACGTGCTCAAACCGTTGAGGTAGAGCCGGGAATTGAAGAGATACGCGCCCGGATTATTCGCATAGTCGCGGTGATGGCCCTGGATAAAGACATCCGGGAGGCCGTCGCCGGAGAGATCACCGATCGCAATATTGTCCGTGTCCAGATTGCCCGTGCCGCCGTTGGTGGTGCCGTTCGGAAGCTGCACACCGGCGTTCTCGAAGGTCACGAAGTTCGCGCCCGAGCCGTCGACGTTCCGCATCACCACGAAGTCATAATGGCTGCCGTTCAATCCCGGCGGACCTGCAAAAGTTTCCGCCGATCCGGTGAGGATGATGTCCAAATTGCCGTCATTGTCGACGTCGAACATCTTCATCTGCGCATTGTCCATACCGGTACATTGCGGCGGATTATTGCGGTCCGCGCGCAACGCATATCGCGACAAAGTATCACCATCGGGATCGATGCCGCGCGGATTCGCGTTCGGCCCCATATTGTAATGGAGCTGTCCGTACATCAGCGTTCCCGAACAATTGTAATTTCCGAACGGGTTGTTCGAGTTTCCGCCGATCGCGATATCCGGGAAGCCGTCGCCGTTCAGATCACCTGCGGCGATCGTTCCGCCGTAAGAGATCTTGTGTGTGAACGATGTCTGCTGCGCGGACCAGGAGTTGGTCGAGGCACTATACCTGTACCACAGGCCAGGTCCCGCATTGTAGCCGTCGGAGACGAAGATCAAGTCGTCTGCGCCGTCCTGATCGAAGTCTTCCGCCGCCATGCCGAGCGAGGTGCTGTTGGTATCGAAGCCGGTCGCCAGTGCGCGCCGGTTGAAGACAAAACCACCTTGATTCAAGAATCCCGAAGTATCGCTCTGCGGCGTATCACCTTCGCGGAATTGGACCGCAAAATCCGGAAGAGCATTTCCGTCGAAGTCACCAATCACCACCTGCGAGCCGCCGCCGCCGCTCACACCCGACAGCTCCTGCTGCAGGACGAAGCGAATTTCCTGACCTGGGCAAGAAATATTGCGATAGAGGCGCACGCGATTTTGATAAGTATAGTTGCCCATCCCCGGGGTGAACGCCGCGTCGAAGGGACCGGACATCACCACGTCGAAGCGACCGTCACCGTCGAAGTCCGCGCTGGCGATGCCGCAACGGTAACAGCCCGGCAAGCCGTGTCCTTGTTCTTCGATGATATTGATCGGGCCGCTCGTTCCGCCGCCCACCAAGGGAGGCCCGCTGCAATTTCCGCCGATCACGCCGGCGTCGTTCGAACCGGGCGAGCCCGCGTCGATGATCGCCGTACCTGCATCTGCCTGACCGCTGTCCGGCCGAATGCCGCTGTCCGGTGGGACACCTGTGTCCGCAGGGACACCTGTGTCGGCGACGCCGGCGTCTGCTCGGCCGCTATCCGGACGCACGCCCGTATCGACGATACCCGCATCCGAAGGCGGAGGTGGCGGCGGGGGCGGCGGCGGGGGGGTGCCGGTCGAAGCACGTCGATTTCTCCACACCACCGACCGCAACGTCGAGGCCGTGTTTTGATCGGTCGAATTGCTGGCGGTCGCATGATAAGGAAGCGTCGCGCCCATCATCATCAGGTCGAGCTTTCCGTCGTTGTTGAAGTCTTCCATCATCGCCGGTCCTTCGCCGAGCTCCGGCAAATAGACGTTCGGCGCCTCCACGAATTGCCCGGTGCCGAAATTGATGAAGAGCCGTGAATCGAAGACGAAACGTGTCGGGTTCGCGCCGGTGGAATCGGGCCGGTGTCCCTGAATGATGATCTCCGGGAGCCCGTCTCCGGTGAGATCACCGACCGCAATATTCGGGACCTCTTGATTTCCAGCCCCGCCGTTCATCCGTCCGTTCGCCTGCGCGCTCGGGACGTGTTCGAAGGACGAAAAACGCATCGAACCGTCGTTCCGCAGCACGACGAAGTCATAAATACTCTCCACGCCGGCGTTCGGTCCGCGGAACGAGCTGCCGTTGCCTGCAATGATGATGTCGCGGTCGCCGTCATTGTCGATGTCGAATAGTTTCGTTCCGCCGGTGCGAAATCCCGAACAATTATTTCCATCCCAGCGCGCCGCATAACGTCCGAGCACGCGCGACTCCTGCGAAGAGATGGTGCCGTTGGCGTTCAAGTGAATCTGACCGTAGAGCTGCGTCGAGCTACAATTGTAATTTCCGAACATACTATTGCTGGTTCCGGAGACGACGATCTCCGGGCGCCCGTCGCCGTTGAGGTCTCCGGCGGAGATGGCACCACCGGAATTGATCCGGTGCGGGAACCCGGTCTGGCGTGCGGACCAAGTTTGGCTCGTCGTATCGAACCTGTACCACAGGCCAGGTGCGGCTCCGTTTGCGTCGGAGATGAAGATCAGGTCCGGACGGCCGTCACCGTCGACATCGGCGGCCTCCATACCGAGAGAGTTATTCTCCGCGTCGAATGCGCCGACGATGCGACGGGTGAAGCTCCAGTTTCCGTTGTTGATGAAGGACGAAGTATCGCTGTCAGGCGACGAACCTTGGCGGAACTGAACCGCAAAGTCCGGGCGTCCGTCGTTGTTGAAGTCCGCCGTCTTCACCAACGCGCCGCCGCCGCCGCGCACGCCGGACAACGTCGCCTGCAACACGAAGCGGATGCTGCTGCCGATACGCGAGTCGTTCCGATAGATGCGAACCTCATTGTTGTTGAGGATCGAACCGCTCGAAGAGACCGCGTTGGTGAACGCGCCGGCGACGATCAGATCCTTTTTGCCGTCACCGTTGAGATCCGCGGCTTCCGCCGAGCAGCGATAACAACCCGGCAAGCCATTATAAGGTTCGTCATTATATTCAATGGATCCGCCGGGGACTGCGGCCGTCAAAGCCGATTCGGTTACATCCACGGAAGAAGAGTCCTGCCCGCAGGCGAATAAAAATATACCGAGCGCAAATATAGGGGCGCCGAACCAACTGCTTTTCATCAATGTCAGGATCAATGATTGAGCGCGATCAAAGCAATTAGTTCCCCTGCTAAGGATACTCACCCGCGGATGAGCGCAGAGCACAGCAGTGGCAACGCGACAAATAACAACGGCGCGAAAAGCGGCTGAATGAAGAGCCCGCTGATCGCCAACAAAACAACAATCAAGAGCACTCCGAGACGGAGTAGAGAATAAATGCGACGAATTTTCTCAGGCAGTATTCCAAGCGCCACATCGAAAGGAAAAAAGACGAGGAGAATTTCGTTCGCACGCAGTTCTTCAAAAGCCGAGACCAGCGCCAGTCCCCAAAATATTGTCCCGAAAAGCCCGAGGATGAGGCCGGTGAGGACCAAGGAGACACGGCGAGCGCGGGGCCCAATTCGCCAACCCAGTAAAATCACCCCGGAGAAAATCACCCCAAGGGTGAGCAACAAGCCACGTCCTAAATTTTCAGACCCGGGAATATCTTTTTTCTGTCGCAGATAGACGGCGACCGGTTTCGCGCCGAGCTTCGTCTCCAGCTCCCGCCGAAAGATTTCTGGGAGGAACATGCCCTCCCAAGCGCTCGTCGGCCGGTCCGAAGATCGGCCGAGCACCAACTCCGCCGCCAGCAATAATCCTGCGTCCCCGGCGAATCCGCGCCGCGCATATTCGCGAAAAGTCGCGCCGTCGAGAGGCTCTTGTGTCCTTCGGTACAGGTCACCGTCAATCGCTTGATCGAGATGATCCCGGATGCGCGTGGTGCAGTTATCGAGGAAGTGATGGTAGCGATAGTATTTCTCGTCCGTATGGCTGGAACGCTCGAGCGCGGCGGCGAGCGCAGCGGCGCGTTCCGGCGAAAGCGGAATGGTCTGCTTCCACACAGTGCGGTCGTAGCTCTCGTAAAACTCGATCATGCGGCGGAGATCGAGGACCGAAACCCAAAACATGGCGCGCCCGCGGATGAAGCTCCAAGTCAGCGGAACCGGCGTGGAGAAGTCTGCGGTGCCATAGTTATAACAGCGGCCCAGCGGCGTACGTTCGTCGGTCACGCAGATCGCGGCGTGTCCGAAGTGTTCGAAGATCGCGTCGCCGATCCCCATCGTGTACACGTCGATCGTCGGCGGAGCGGCGATCAACGTGCCGGCGAGCAGCGCGAGAAACATTGTTAGGGAGCGGGCGAAATATCTGCGCCGCGAGAGCTCGAACCGCGGTTGCGCGCGGCTGGTGATTTCGGAGCGCGCCCCGGGGGAAGGGGTTTTTTGTCGCCGCCGAGGCCGCCGATTCCAACGTGCAGTGCGATCATCGCGTCGCGCGCTTTTTCCACCAAGAGCTCGGTGTCATCTTCACTCATGCCGGTCGTCGGAATCGGTGCTCCGATGGCCACGCGGATCGGTCCCGGACGCAGCTTGAATCCACCGCGCGGCAATACTTTGCCGGACCCGTCGATCGCTACCGGAACGATCGCAGCGCCGGCTTGGATCGCAGTCAAAAAAGAGCCGCGTTTGAACGACAAGATTTTTCCGTCCGAGGAACGGGTGCCTTCGGGATAAGCGAGGAAACAATCTCCACCGCGTAACTTATCGGCGGCCGCTTTTAGTTTCTCGTAGGCGCTCTTCGGATCCTTGCGATCGACCATCACCATACCCATGCGCCACAAAAACAGGCCGATGAACGGGACATAGGCGAGAATTCTCTTGGCCACGAAGCGTAAATTCCGGGGAATTTTCGCGAATGCGACCGCAATATCGTACATACTTTGGTGATTCATCACGAAGACGTACGGTAATTTCTGATCGAGCGGCTGCTCAAATTCGACCGTAACTTTGGCGAGGCTCGCCCAGATCAATCCGGGCCCCCAACAACGGCGGGCGAGGACCAGCGGAAGCTCGCGGCTGAAGATGCTCACCAGCACCGCGGTCGAGATCCAAAATGCCGACCAAAATGAGAGGAAAATGGCCTGGGCCGCGTTCAGCAAAAACCAACCGACCGCACGCATCGTCGAGCGCACGACCGGTTTATGGCGCTTCGGCATGGAAAAGGCCAACCGTCATCTGTCACCCAGACCACGTCGCAACATACCCGTAGACTGCCGCCGAAGGAGGGCCGATTGCCCGCAGCTTCGCTTCCCGCTACCCAAGAAAACGTGGGCCGTGTTCTCTCTTGGGCTTCGATCTTCGGACTGATTCTCGCGGGATGTTCCGAGGCCCGCACTTTGGAGCGCTGTCCAGAAGGACAGATCGCCACCGTCTCTGGATGTTTGTCTGTCGCGAGCACCGCACGCGACGCGGCGACCGAATCCGATGCCGCACCGCGTGACGCAGCGGAGATTACGCAGGGCGACGCTGCGCTCGACGGAGGGATCGCCGCAAATGATGCGGGTGCCGATGCAGGCGCAACCGACGCGTCGATCGAGCTATCACTCACCGGTGCGTGGGCGTTGGAGATCGTGGCCACGGATCAGGTGACCAGCTCGTCGTTGAATACTACCGAAACCGTGGTCATCACCACGATCGCGCTGGTGGAGCTCACGCAGACCGGACAACGATTCCAGACGAAAACGGAGATCTGCCAAATATCGACGACGGCGCTCTCCGAATTTTCGACGATCTATCCCGAAGCCGCGATCGCGGTGATCGCCAATCAAGAGTCCGGTGGTTCACTGTCGACGGACGCAAATCGGACGCGTTTTATCGCGGAGCCTCGCGCGCAAATTCTCGGTTGGACTCCGGTGCTCAATGCGCTCACCGAACAACTTCCGGAATCCGAAGAGGACCCGCGCGTCGTCGATGCAGACAACGATCGAAATCCTGGGGTAACTTTGGAAATTAAAGGTCCGATTGGCGGGGAAATTTACGTCGCTTCGCGAAGTATTGTTTCTCTCGAAGGCACCGTCGAGAGCAGCGAACGGATCAGCGGTCTTTCGGAGACGATCCGCAAACAGGTGACGCTCGGCGCTTCCAACGAAATATTGGCGGAGAACCAAATATTGGTCGTGCCCGGGCAAGATCCCAATGCCAGCACCTTCCGCATGGCGCGTTTGCCGACGATGATCGAACCGAACTGTCTCGGCATCGTCACCAATCTCGAACAAATTTTTCGCTAAGAGTCCGAGCTACCAATGTTCGGAAATTGGGAGATTCTTTCCGCGGCCGAGGTATCGCGAAACTGCGCGTCTTTCGCCGCCGGGACCTTCGAGCACGAAATTATGCGAGCCCGGCTTCAACCATAAGGTCTTCGGCGTACGGCCCTTCTTCTTGCCGTCGACGGTGATCGACGATGCCGGGGAAGACTTCACGCGGATCGCCACCAAACCGTTCTTCGATTTGTTCGGCTTTTCCGCCCGCTCGACCGCGAGCACCGGCTCCACGGCCTTCGGCGTGTCCTCAACCTCTTCCACCTTTTCTTCATGCAGCGAGATCGGCACGTCGACGACCGTCGGATGAGGGCGGATGACGATCGTCTCTTCCTTCGAATAGGCGCGATCGTAAGAGACGGCCACCGCCAGCGAGACTCCGCCGATGGCAAAAAGAACGAGGATGGCCACCAACTGTCCCAAAGACCAGGATCCGCTTTTGGACCGCCACGCGCGAAAACGTTTCGGGCGCCAATCCGTCAGCTCCGCGGAGAGCGGCTGCATGCGCGGCAGCGAAGGCGCGGTGTCCTCGATGATGATCTCTTCGGAGAAGGACAGCTCACCTGTCCCATAGAGCAGTCCCGGCAAGGAACTATCTCGGTGTTCGCCCGTGCCCAGCTCGGTGAGATCGCTCTGCACGTCGCAGTGCGCTTTGCGCGCGGGCCTTTCGGGAGGAATCGACATCATCGACGGGAGCTCCGAGGAAAAGACGTCGTCGATCGATTCGGACTCCCCGGTGAGCACGTAGAACAGCTCCGCCGTTTCATCGGGAAGCTCGGTCGCCGGCTCCTGCGCCGCGAGCTCCGCGGATCCGAGCGCGGAGACCAATCGTTTATAAGTCGGTCGGTCGCCGAAATGGACGTCGCCGATCAAGGGCCGATCCTCGATAAAGGCGCAGGTCTGGCTCGGACCGCGCAGCCGCCGATCCGCCGCCGTGTCGAGCGCACGTTCATCTTCTCTCTCGGCCGCGAAGAGGGTGGAGACGAAATCCCCGAGATCGCTCTCGATGAATTCTGGATAGTGTTGGTGCAAAAATATCCGCAGGTCGGAGGAGAGCTCTTTCCCCGTCTGATATCGATCCTCCCGGCGATAACTCACCGCCCGCATGACGATGGCGTCGAGTGCCGAAGGAATATCCGCCTTCACCGAGCGCGGCGAACGGGTCGCGCCGGCCGCGGCCATGGCCACCGCTTCGACGTCGGAGCTCGGCGCGAACATCGGCACGCCGGTCAACGCTTCGAAGAGCACGACTCCACAACAATAGAGGTCCGCGCGGCCATCAGGCTCTTCGCCGTTGGCGATCTCCGGAGCCAAATATCGCAACTTACCTTTGATGATTCCGTGCGCGGTGCGTGCCGCCCTCCCGGCCGCGCGGGCGATGCCGAAATCGATCAGCTTCACGCCGCCTTGATAGGAGATGAGAATATTCTGCGGTGAAATATCGCGGTGCACGATACTCCGGCTCTTTCCCGCACCGTCGAGTTGTTTGTGTGCGTGGTCCAAACCTTTCGCGACTTCGGAAATAATATAGACCGCGAGCGCCGGCGGGACCGCTCGCAAACCTTTTTCCAATGAGCGGCCGATGAGCTTCGCCAGCGGCGGCCCGTCGACATATTCCATGACGAGGAAATAGTCGCCGTCGACGGCCAGCTCGAAGACTTGCGCAATATTCTGATGAGCGAGGGAGACGGTAATTTTTGCTTCGTCGACCAACATTTCGACGAAACGTTCGTTGTGGGAAAGCTGCGGCAATATTTTTTTGATCGCCACGCGCTTTTGCACGCCGGAGCTCGCATTGGCGCGCGCAGAATAAACCTCGGCCATTCCACCCACGGCGACCCGACGGATCAACGTGTAACGGCCGAGCACCTGGCCGAAACCGAGCGCATCGAGCCGCAGATCGACGGAGTCACTCACCGGCAATCATCTTCAGCCTTTCGATCGCGGCCTTTCCGCCTCAGCTACATCGATCCGTCATGCGCCACCTCGACCGAGCTTCGGTGGGCCGGTGCACGGCTCACCAGGAACAGGCCCCCGGCGATCAGCACGAAGCCGAGCGCTTCCGGAATACCGACCGTTTCTCCCAAGAAAATCGCCGCTAAAACTGCGGAAGTGATCGGCTGGAGCGTGGTGTAGGTGGCCACCACAGCAGGCGACGTGTGTTTGATCGCCCAGGTGATCAACGCATAGTTGATCGTCGTCGGCACCAGGACGACGTACACCACCGTCCACCAAGCGATTGCCGGAACCTCCGCGGTGTTGATCGAGAACAGCGCGGGACCTGCGTAGAAGAGCGCGGCGATCCCGCCGAAGGTATATGCCCAAGCGATCACCGCGAGCGGTTTCATCCGCTGCACAATGCCGCGTTGAAGAACAATGAACGCGGAGTAGGCCAGGCAATTTCCCAGAATCAATAAATTGCCGATCAGGCGGCCCGAAGAGAGATCGAAACGTGTCGGGTCGAGCATCACGAATGCACCACCCACGGCCACCGCCACTCCGAGCGCACGTTTTTTACCCAAATATTCGGCCCCGAATATTGCGCCGAGCGCGACCGTAAAAACGGGAATCGAGGGCATGAGTATCCCGGCGTTGGTGGCGGTCGTATGTGCCAAGCCGCTGATAAATAATAATTGGTTCATGGTCACGCCGAGCAAGCCGAGGATGACCAGAAGCGGAATATCTTTCTTTTTCGGGAGTCCCGAGCCGCCGGCGAAGGATGCCGCCAAAAACAATGGTGTCGCCCCCAGAATGCGGAGATCCGCGAGCGCCATCGGCTCGAAGTATCTCAACGCATATTTACCGAAGACGTGCCAACTCCCGAAGGTCACCTGCACGAATAAGAGCGCTAAATGAACTCGAACCTTCTCACCCTGGCCGCCCACACTCACCTGTCTTTCACCAAATATCGTACGACCAGCTCGGTCATTTCTTCGAGGAGCTCTTCGGCAGCGAGCAGCTCGGGATGATGCAGGACCGCTCCGTGCGTCAGCGCCTCGATGGTCCCGACCATGAGCATCGCTGCCAAGTCCAAATTTTTGGGCCGGAGCTCATCTTTGTGTAGCTCGAGAAATCCGCGGGCGAGCGCCAGCGCGCGATCTTCGACATCGCTCAATTTCGAGACGACCGCAGAACGCGGAATCCCTTCCATCAACGCGCGGTGCAGCTCCGGATCGACCGCATGCGCACGCAACATCATCGCGACGAGCTCGCGCACGGCCGTTCGCAGCGGTGCGGTCCATAATTTTGTCGCAGTCTCCGCGATGACCTCGGACATTTCGTTCATGTGTTTGTCGGCGAGCGCGGCGACCAAAGCATCTTTGCTGGGAAAATATTGGTAGAGCGAACCGATGCTGACGCCGGCCGTTTCCGCGATTCGGTTGGTGTTCGTTTTTTCAAAGCCGTCTTTTTTCAAAACGCGAGCAGCGGCCGCAAGGATGACCTCCACCGTCTCCTGCGCGCGTGCTTGTTTCGGCAATTTTCTCGGCGCAGTCGCTGATCTTCGGCCCATCGCGGAGGTCCTCCTGAAATGCGAGTCGCGAATATGAGCAAAAGCTCATATTGTTGTCACCATGAAAACGCTCGCAGATATCCCCGTCGTCTCCGGAAAGGCGCTCAGCGGAAATCTCTTCGATTTCCGCGACGAACGTCTTGAGCTGCAGCGCCGAATTTATGAAGAGTGTGGCGATATCGGAGTTTTTCGGTTGGGGCCGGTGAAAGTGGTCATGATCAGCTCTGCGGAGCTCGCGCAACAGGTGTTGGTGGAGAACGATGAAAGTTTCGTGAAGAGCCCCGGGCTGCGCAAATTCGCCCGACCGCTTTTGGGCAACGGCCTTTTGACCAGCGACCGCGACGCCCACAAAAAGCAGCGCAAGCTGATGGCGGGCGCATTTCAGCACAAGCGGATCGCGGCCTACGCCGAGGTGATGACGCAATATTCGGAGCGTCTGTGCTCCACCTGGTCTGAAGGACAGGTGGTCGACATGAAGGAAGAGATGATGCGCCTGACTTTGGCGATCGTCGGCAAAACCTTATTCGACGCCGACGTCACCCAGGACGCGCACCAGGTCGGCGAAGCGCTGGAAACGGCGATGAGATATACGATGGAGTCCGTCTCCTCGGTGGTGAATTTTCCGCTCTCCTGGCCGACGCCGAAAAACCTGCGCACACGCCGAGCGATCGCCGCTTTGGATCGCATCATCTATCGAATCATCGAAGAGCGCCGCAGCTCGGGAAAAGACAGCGGCGACGTACTCTCGATGCTGCTCTTGGCCCGCGACGAACATGGGTCCGGGATGAGCGATCTCGCCGTCCGCGACGAAGCGATGACCCTCTTTCTTGCGGGACACGAGACCACCTCTGTGGCGCTCACTTTTGCCTGGTACTTACTCGCGAAAAATCCGCGTGCGGCCGAAAAAATGTATCAGGAGATCGATCAGGTGCTCGGCGAGCGTCCGCCGCGGATGCAGGATCTGCCGCAACTGCCGTACACGCTGCAAATCTTCAAAGAAGCGATGCGACTATTTCCACCGGCGTATTTGACCGGGCGCCAAGCAATCCGCGACGTAAAAATCGGAGACTATCACCTGGCCAAAGGAACGATTGTCATGGTCAACATTCGCGCGATGCATCTGCGCGCGGACGTCTTCCCGGAGCCGGAGAGGTTTTTGCCCGAGCGTTTTCAGCTGGACGCGGAGAAGCTGCTGCCGCGCGGCGCGTTCATTCCGTTCGGCGCGGGCTCTCGAGTTTGTATCGGGAATCACTTTGCGCTGATGGAGGGACAGCTGGTGTTGGCGACGCTCGCACGGCGTTTCGCGCTCGCGCTGACCACCGCGGCGCCGCTGGTGATCGAGCCGCTGATTACGCTGCGCCCAAAATCCGGGATCTCGATGCGGATCCACCAGCGTCGCGCGCGATCCATTGCCGCGTGACACTCGCGGTCGGCGCGTGTAGAAGCCGCGAAGAATGTCTGCAGTCGAGACGGCTCTGACCTCGTTCTACAACGGCAAAAAGGCGCTGGTGACCGGTGGTGCCTCATTCATCGGAAGCCACCTGGTGGAGCTCTTGGTGAAGAGCGGCGCACGCGTCACTGTCGCCGACGATCTTTCCAGTGGAAAAGTCGAACACCTCGCGGCGGTCTCGTCGTCGGTGGAGATGTTGCGCTGCGATCTGCGCGATGTGGAGAACGCGCGCGCGGCCTGCGACGGCCAACAGATCGTCTTCCACTTGGCGGCGGCGCACGGAGGCCGCGGATATATCGATACGCACCCCGTCGAATGCACCAATAATATGTTGCTCGACCATGTGGTGTTCGCCGCAGCGGCTAAAGCACACGTCGAAAAAATAGTGCATGCTTCGTCGGCGTGTACTTATCCGATCAACCTTCAGGAAAAAGACACCGACCGCATTTTATTGAAGGAAGACGATGCGAATTTCGAGGAGCCCGGAAAAGCATTTTCCGATGGTGAGTACGGCTGGGCCAAATTAATGGGCGAGCTGCAGCTGCGCGCCTTCTACAAACAATTTGGAATTCCCGGCGTCGCTTGCCGAATTTTTACGGCTTACGGCGAGCGCGAAAATGAGTCGCACGCGGTGATCGCGCTGATCGCCAAAGCGGTGGCGAAAATGGATCCGTTCCCCATCTGGGGCAACGGCCTGCAGACGCGCAACTTTACCTATGTCGAAGACACGGTAACCGGCATGGCTTTGGCCGGTGCGAAGCTGCATAAGTTCGACACCATCAATTTGGGCACCGATCAACACAACACGATCTTGGAGTTGATCGAAGAGATCTTCCGCGTGCTCGGTTGGCGTCCGAACGCGATCGAAAAACAAATGGATAAACCGGTCGGCGTGAAGAGCCGCGCCGCGGACTTGGTGAAGTGCCGTGAGAAGCTCGGCTGGGTTCCGCGCGTCGCCCTACGTGAAGGCGTGGAGCGCACGACGTTGTGGTACGCGAAGACCGCAGGCTCGATGAAAGCCGCGGAGCTCGAACAGAAGCTGATGGAAAGGGCTTGATAGTGGCCGCCAACGACCTGCCGATCGACGTTGTTTTGCCGGCGCACAATGAAGGTGCGTCGATCGGTGAGACGCTCACCGAGTTTTACGAAATCGCCGCGAAGAAACATGGCCAAAAGATCAGGTTCATCGTCGCGGAGGATGGTTCGAAAGATAATACCGTCGAGGTCGTGCAGAAGACGGCGGAGACGATCCCGGTCAAGTTGATCTCCGAGCCGATCCGCAAAGGATATTCGCGCGCAGTGATCGACGGATTTCGGGGGACCGAAGCTCCCTTGGTCGCATTCATCGATTCGGACGGACAATGTGATCCGGAAGATCTCACGAGCTTGCTGGACGCGATGCCGGGCCACGACATGGTGATCGGTTATCGCAATCCGCGCTCCGATCACTGGATACGTCTGGCGATGTCCGGTGCCTTCAAGCTGGTCTACAACCAACTATTCCCGATCCCTTTCAAAGATCCTTCGTGTCCTTATTTGGTGATTCGTCGCGAATCGCTGATGAAGATCCTCGAAGGTAACGTGGGTATTTTGAAGCAGGGATTTTGGTGGGAGTTTCTCGCTCGTGCAGTCGCCAATCGGCTCAGTATCGTCGAAGTGCCGGTGCGCCACCGCGTGCGTGCGAGCGGCACCACGCAGGTCTATAAACCCACCAAGGTGCCGCGCATTGCGGCCGAGCACCTCATGGGTCTGTTGAAGCTGCGCGACGAGCTCAAGCGCATCTAATTCGTTTCGTAACTACGCTCGATTTTGTCACGCGAGCGCCGCGCGGAGCTGCTCCGCCAATTCTTTCCAATATTTCGTCACCGCGGTGAAATGATCACCCGGGATCGTTCGCACTTGGACCGCCGGTGCCACCCGACTCCACCCTGCGGTGGAATTTTTGCGCTGCGACATCGGGTCGTCCTTCGGCCAGATGATGGTCAGCGGGCCGCGATATTTGCGCGGAACGTGCGCCGCCAATATTCGGCGGTAAATTCCGATCAGCTCAAAGGCGCGCCATTGGGCATCTAATTTCGGCGCATCGGGATCGATCCGTTTCGCATCCCGCTTCACGATATTGCGGAAAAATTTGATGCGCTCGAGGAGCGGTTTTTCTTCGCTTTCGCGCAAGCGCAGTTTGAGCCACTGGCGGGCCAAGAGCGGCTTCCGCACGCGCTGGTGGACTTCGGAGAGAACCTTCTCGCTGACCGAGCCCAGCGCGGAATAGAGCGGTCCGAGGTCGGTATTTCGGGGCACGGCATCGAGCAGCACCAAACGATCGATCGCCTCGCCCTGCTCTTCCAAGCGCCGCGCGATCTCGTACGCGACCAACCCGCCGGTACAATATCCGCCGATCCGGTAAGGACCGTGCGGTCGCAGTGCTTTGATTTCGCGCAAATAAATATCCACCATCTTTTCGACGGAGCGCGGAATTTCCTCTCCGTGCACACCGAAAGGGTGGATCACGTAAAACGGCTGGTCCGGGCCGATTTCGCGCGCCACACGGGTCGCATAAAATCCGCCGCCGTTGAAATCACCGTGCAGGAAAAACAGCGGAGGTTTGGAGCCCTCGGTTTGGATCGGCGTGATCAGCGGCAGATCTTTGGTGCGTTCCCGCAGCTTCTTCGCCATTTGTGCGATCGTAGCCTCGCCGAGCACGGCGGCGAGTGGCAGGCGCGTACCGAGCGCACGTTCCATCTCGTCGACCAACCGCGCTGCGAGCAAAGAATGGCCGCCGAGCTCGAAGAAGTCGTCGTGGCGTCCGATGGGCCGTTTGTCCAGCAAACGCTCCCAAATTTCCGCCATGATCATTTCCGAAGGATCGATCGGTTGCTGATAGGCGTCTTTCGACGGCGAAGGTGGAGAGTCCGCTGTCTTTGCGGACAGTGCGGCCCGATCGACTTTTCCGACGGGATTCAGCGGGAGCTGGTCGAGGACGGTGATCGCCGAGGGCAACATATGCTCGGGCAAACTATCTCGGAGAAATGCGGTCAGCGCCGCATCCGAAACCGGCATACCTTCGACCGGCGCCACGAACGCCACCAGTCGTTTTTCACCGCGCGAATCTTGCTGCACCACGGCCGCTGCATTGCGTACACCGGGGAATCGTTCCATTAAATGTTCGATCTCGCCGAGCTCCACCCGGAAGCCGCGAATTTTCACCTGATGATCGGTGCGCCCTAAAAACTCGATATTGCCATCGGCGCGATATCGCACGCGGTCCCCGGTTTTATAGACACGTTCGGAGACTGGACCGGGGACGAATTTTTCCGCGGTGAGCTCCGGGCGGTTGAAATATCCCCGCGCGAGTCCGTCGCCACCAAGATAGAGCTCACCCGGAATTCCCAGCGGCAACAGTTTGCGCTGCGCGTCGAGAATATAGGCCGTGGAGCTGGAAATGGGCTTTCCAATAGGAACGCTCTCTCCACCCGCATACGGACGGGGCACCGGATAACAACACGCAAAAGTGGTGGTTTCGGTGGGACCATATCCATTGATCAGCTGAATTTCGGGCAGTTTTTCCAAGGCCCGCGCCACGTGCGAAACCGACAAAGCTTCACCGCCGGCCAGCAGCTGCCGGACACCGCGGAGCGCCTCAGGATGATCGTCGATCACCGCGTTGAACAAGGAAGCCGTCAGCCACAAGGTGCTCACCTGGTGTTTTTGCACCAGGTCTCCGATCACGCGCGGCGAAGGTGTTCCTGCAGGAAAAAGCACGCAACGCGCGCCGTGCAACAACGCACCCCACACCTCGAAGGTCGAAGCGTCGAAGGAGATCGGCGAAAGGTGGAGAAGAGTTTCTTTTTCACCGAGCCGGACATAGTTGGTGCCAAAGAGAAGTCGAACGATTCCCCGGTGTGGAATATCCACGCCGCGCGGTTCGCCGGTCGAGCCCGAAGTGAACATGATATAGGCCGAGTCCTGCGGCGAAATACTCACGGGGCGAAATCTCGGAACCTCGCCGTTGGGGTCAGACGAATCATCGCGATCGATCCGCAGGCTGGGAATATCGATATTCGAGAAATGCGCCGGGAGAGAAGATTCCACGCACAAAGCCACCGGGGCGGTTTCTTTGATCATGAATCTCAGACGTTCCGGGGGATAAGTAGGATCGAGCGGCACGTACGCCGCGCCGACCTTCAATATCGCCAGAACGGTGGCGATAGTGTCCGGCCGCCGCGCCGCAAAAAAAGCGACCCGTGTTCCCGGTAACGCGCCGAGCGCCTGCAGTCGGCCGGCGATCCGCTCCGCGCGTGCATTTAGGTCTCGATAGTTGATCGTCCGATCTTCATAGATCAGGGCAATATTATCGGGCACCCGCGCGACCTGCTCCTCGAAGAGCTCGACCACGTTCTTGTCGCGGGGATATTCGACCTGAGTATCGTTCAGCTCATAGAGGAGATAGTTCTTCTCCGCTTCGGTGAGAATCTCCACTTCGGAGATCGGAGTATCAAGCGCGCCGGAGAGCTGCTCCAACACGACCCGATAAGCGCCCATCATCTGCTGGATCAGCGAAAGATCGAAAATATCCGAGTTGTGCTCGAAGACCAGGGTCATCGCGCCGGCATCAGACACATTCATCCCCGCAGCTTTCGCGGGGACCCCGATGACGTTCAAATCCATCTTCGCGGTCCCGTTTTCCACAGGGAGGTCGAAGCTCACTTCCAAGCCGGGAATTTCCACGCGCGGCAGCGGCGCATCATGGAAGCTGAACATCACTTGCATCAGCGGATTGCGGCTCTGATCGCGCACTGGGCGCACCGCATCCACCACGCGCTCGAAAGGAACGTCTTGGTTCTCAAAAGCGCCGAGCACCGTCTCACGCACGCGGCGGATGACCTCGCGGACAGTTGGATTTCCCGAAAGATCGGTGCGCAAAACGACGTTGTTGACCAGCATGCCGATCAACCCCTCGGACTCGGGAGCTCGGCGGTTCGCGATACCTGTACCGAGGACCAGGTCGGTCTGCGAGGTATATCGGTGGATCAGGATCTCGAACGCAGCCAACATCGTCGCGTAGACGGTCGCGCCTTCGTGTTTCGCAGTCCCCCGCAACGCATTCATCAGCTCCGCCGGGATCAACATCCGCGGAGCTCGGCCGACAAACGTTTGTCGCGGCGGACGCTGGCGTGAGGTCGGCATCTCCAGCACCGGCGCGGCCACGAGGCGGCTGCGATAATATTCGAGCTGCGCCTTGCCCTCCGCGCTCTCCATCAAACGTCGCTGCCAGCGAGCGAAATCGGAGAGCTGGATCGCCGGCTCCGGGAGCGGCGAAGGTTGTCCAAACACGTACGCGCGATAAACGGTGAACAGCTCGCTCATCAGCACGTTGAACGACCAGCCGTCGTGGACCAGGTGATGTTCGATGTTCACCAGGACGTGATCGTCCTCTGCGAAACGGACGAGTCTCCAGCGGAGCAGCGGCAGTTTCGTGGGATCGAACGGGATTCCCGCCTCTTCGCGTCCATGGCGCCGGGCTTCGAGAACACGCGCGGCTTCGTCGAGACCTGGACTTTCGATCAATCGCAGCTTCACGGGCCAAGGGGCATGTATTTTGGCGCGTGGCTCACCGTCTTTCGCTTCGATCGTCGTTCGCAGACTTTCGTGCCGGCGGATGATCTCCTCCAGCGCGCGCTCTAAAGCGGAGATATCGAGGTGTCCGCGGAGACGAATCAACGCACCGGTGTTGTAAGCGATATTTCCCGGCCCAAGCTCCTCGATGAACAAGACGCGGCCTTGGGAAAAAGTCAGCGGAATATCCGCAGCGCCGGCCTGACGAAGGATCGCTTCGTCCGCGACCGAGTGCAGCAGGGGTCGTTGTTCGACCAGCTCCGCCAAGCTCCCTAATTTCGGATTCGCAAAAATATCCCGCGCGGTGAGGTCCCGGTGGAGCGTGCGGCGAATTTGCGACAATAACCGGGCGGCCAGCAGCGAATGTCCGCCGAGATCGAAGAAGCTCTCCTCGACGCCGACCTGAGATACTCCAAGAATTTCGCCATAGAGCCGCGCCAGCGCAATTTCGGTCTCGGTGCGCGGCAATATTTGAGCGCCGCGTTCTTGGGTCGGCTCGGGCAGGGCTGCGCGGTCGACTTTTCCATTCGTCGTCAGTGGCAGGCGTTCCAGCACTACGAACGCCTGCGGGACCATGAAGGCCGGTAATTTTGCGGATAGATAGGCCCGCAGCTCCACTTCGCTCGGCGGAGCTTCGATACTATTCGCGGCAATATAAGCGATCAGTCGTTTTTCTCCGCTCCGATCGCGGCGGGCGACGACCGCTGCTTCGCGCGCATCGGGATGCGTGGCGAGCACCGCTTCGATCTCTTGGAGCTCGACCCGGTAGCCACGAACTTTGACCTGCTGATCGATACGACCCGCAAAATCATACTGGCCGCTCGGCAATCTGCGTCCGAGATCGCCGGTCTTGTACAGCCGGGTGCCCGGCATCGAAGGATGTTCGACGAAACGTTCGACGGTGAGCTCCGGCCGCCGATAGTATCCACGCGCCAAACGTTTACCGCCGAGATATATTTCCCCCATCGTGCCCTCGGGGACAGGTCGCATGTCTGCGTCGAAGAGGTAGACTTCGCCACCCTGGGGCGGATTGCCGATCGGAAGCGGCGCGCTCGCATCGGCAACTTCTTCGACGACATACGCGAGGCCCACGCAGGTACACTCCGTCGGCCCATAAGCATTTCGCAGCAGACCGGGCCGGCTCATCTCCAACACGGCGCGTACGCTCGAAGGATCGGCGACGTCGCCGCCGAAGATCAGATTTCGCACGCCGGAAAATGCGCCGGGGATCAATCTGCCGAGCTGATTGAAGAGCCCGGTGGCTAAAAACAGCGAGGTCACGCGGCGATCGGCGATGAATTTGGCGAAACTATCGGGCGCGAGCAAAATATTCGCGGAAATAATCTCCAGACGCGCGCCATTCAAAAGCGCTCCGAATATTTCCAACGCCGATGCATCGAAAGAGGGGTTCGCGGTGTGCGAAACCACGTCGCCGGGACCGACCTCGTAGAAGCCTGAGTACACCAAAAGATCGACCCAACCGAAATGCGTCAGGCAGACTCCTTTCGGTGCACCGGTCGAGCCCGAAGTATAAATCAACGTAGCAATATCGTCGGACGCAGAAATATTGCGCGGAGGGAGCTCCGGCTCTTTTTCCAGCAGGTTTCGATCAGCGTCGAGCGTGATCGTTGCCGGTGCCCCACTGAATATTTCTCGATATCGGTCGCGGGTGAGTAATATTCGCGCGCCCGTATCTTCCAGCATGAAGCTGAGGCGCGCCGGCGGATAACTCGGATCGAGCACCACATAAATTCCGCCCGCTTTGAGGACGCCCAACAGCGCGACGATCAGGTCGATCGAGCGCTCAAGGCAGACGGCCACGGGTTGCTCGCGTTCGACTCCCAAAGCCCGCAAGCGGTGGGCCAGGCGGCTCGCGGCGCGGTCGAGCTCTGCATAAGTGAGCGCTTCCGCGTCGGCCGAAACTCCGATCGCATCGGGCATGCGGCGCGCGATCTCAGCGAAACGGTCGTCGATGGTTTGAAAGCCCGGAACCCCGCTCATGACCCGACGAATCTCTATCGGCGGAGATAATTTCACAACGCTTGGAGATGAGACGCCCGCCGACTACGATCAGCGCGAATGACCGTTCTCGACCGACTCGTTCAGGTACGCTCCGAGCTCCGCGCGATTTTTATCGAGCGCGACACGATCGTCGACGGCGTTTTGCTCGCCGCGCTCGCTCGCCAGCATATTCTCCTATTGGGTCCACCCGGTACGGCGAAATCGATGCTCGCCAAAGAGCTCTGCCGGAGACTGGCGGGTAAGAACTATTTCGAGTGGCTGCTGACCAAATTTACCACACCCGAAGAAATATTCGGGCCGGTGAGCCTCCCGGCGTTGGAGAGCGGAAAATTCGAGCGCGTCACCGGCGGAAAATTGCCGGAGGCGGAGGTCGCGTTTCTCGACGAAGTATTCAAAGCAAACTCGGCGATTTTGAATGCGCTCCTCACCATCCTCAACGAGCGCCGCTACTATCAAGGATCACAAGCGTCGCCGGTGCCGCTCGAGGTGTTGATCGCGGCGTCGAATGAGCTGCCCGAAGAAGACGAGCTGGGTGCGCTCTACGATCGATTCCTGCTGCGCTTCACGGTGAGTTATGTGGAGCAGGATCACCGTTTCCTCGAGCTCTTGAAAATGGAGACTGATCTTTCGAATAGTTTCACCAGCCTCTCCGCCCTAGAGCTGCGCGAGCTTCAGGGTCGCGTCGAGAAAGTTATTATTCCAGAGGCGATCTTGCGCGATATCGTGGAGCTCCGGAAAAAATTGACGACTGACGGTGTGGTCGCGTCCGATCGACGCTACCGCCATGCGCTTTCCGTGCTGCGCGCCGCCGCCGTGCTCGAGGGACGTGAAAAAGTTGTTTTGTCGGATCTCGCGTGGCTGGAACACGTGTTGTGGAGCGATCCTGAAGAGCGAGGAAAAGTTGCGGCGGCGCTCTCGCAGCTGGCGACCGGACTGGAAGAAGACGCGCGGAAATTACTCGCGCAAGCACAAGAGATCGAAGCGTATGCCCGGCGAGACTGGCCGGATCGTTTGACCGAGGGCCGAGCTGTCCTCGAGGCCCATACGAAGCTCGAAGATATTCGGCGGCGCATGGTTGGGTTGCGGACCACGGGAATGCAGCGAGGCCGGGACGTCGTGTGGATCGACGAGGCCATCGCGAAGATCGCAGCGATGCAAACGCGTTTATTGGGAGCAAAAAATTAATGGCCGAGCTCGAGTGTATCTTGGCGGATGGTTACGATCGCGAGATCTACGCGCACCTCGTGGCGCGCCATCCCTCCGTGGCCAAGACCAAAGAGCGTTTGGAACGCATCCTTCCGCACGGCGGGGCCCTCCTCCGCGACCTTTTTTCTGCGCTCTATAAGTTGAATATAGTTCTCCGCAAACCCACCGAAATATCCGCAGCGGTCATCTTGCACCGGCGAATATTGGAGGCGGTGATCCATAGCCGTCCGCTCTTCGATCTGCGGAAACGGACCGAGCTCTCCGAAGCGGAGTGTGCCGCAGCTTTGCCGACCCTGGCGGATTCGATCTTGGTGGCGCTGATGGGCGAATATTCGGTGAATGCCGGAGCTCTGAATAAATTGGCGGAAATCGCCGACGACGAAGCTGCCCTCGAGGCCGTGGAGGCCGAGAAAAAACACTTGGACGAGCTGCCCGACGGTTCCTTGCCGGACGAAACGGCCCAAGCGCTGAAGATCTCGCTCGATTCGGATTCGCGCATCCTCAAGAAAAAGATCGACGCCGCGCGGAACGAACAGACGAAGCTGGCCGCGAAATTGACCACGGAGATCGAAGATACCGCGCACGTAAAGATGAAAGGTCTACCGCAACAGATCGACGAAGCGGCGGATCTGGTCGAAGAATTCGGGCTCGGCGCAGGCGGCGACGGCCGAGTTTCTGCAGAAAAAAGAATGGAGCTCGGCCAACGCCTCATGCGCAGCAGGAAGCTGCAGATGTTGGCGCGGTTGGTCGGTGCGTTCCGCGAGGTCGCGCTGGAAGCACGCAGAAAACGTGTCGCGCGCGCGCCACAGGAATTACACGAAATAAATATCGGGAAAGATTTGGAGCGGCTGCTTCCGGCGGAATTGCTCGGGCTATCGAAGGCCCGCCGCGCGCTGCATTTGGATTTCCTCCGCCGGCTCGCAGAAGGTGAGCTCCTCGAATATCGACTTCACGCTGCGGCCGAGCGCGGGCCGATGGTCGTTTGTGTGGACGGCAGCGGTTCGATGTCCGGCTCCAAGGAGTTGTGGGCCAAAGCCGTCGCGCTGACTTTGATGGAAATTGCGCGGCGCGAAAAACGCGGTTGTTTGGGACTGATCTTCTCCGACGGGCCGAGCTTGTTCGAGGTCGAGTTTTTGTCGAAGAAACGCGGTGACAAAGGCCGTCTGAAAAAGCGCGACGAAGAAGTATTACGGTTCGCCGAACATTTTCCCGGCGGAGGAACCTCTTTCGAAGAACCGCTGGCGCGCGCGCTGACCGCCGTTTCCGGCGAAGGCCCGAATGGGTTGAAATACCGGCGCGGAGATATCGTGTTCATCACCGACGGTGAAGCTTCCGTCTCCGACGCGTTGTTGCAGCGGATCGAAGAACGCCGCAAAAAACACCGCTTCACCATCCGCGGAATCTTGGTCGACGGCGGACAAAGCTCCGGTGCCGTATTAGAGAAATTCTGCGACGACGTGCGCCGCGTCTCCGATCTCACCGGAGATTCGGTCAGCGACCTGTTTTCGGCGGTCTGAGGACGCTCCGCTTAAGTTTCTTCGCTGTCCTCGAGGACAGTTTCTTCGGTGTCGCCGGGGCGGGCCACCCGAGTTTCTCCGCCGATCTTCGACAATTCGATGGGGACCAGGCCGAGCTTTCGATCCAATTGTTCGGCGAGCTCGCGCGAGTGGGTGGTCAAGAATATTTGGCTGGTCTTCGAAGCCCTCGCCACCAACGCCGCCAACGGCTTGAGCAGCTCGGGATGAATACTGGTCTCCGGCTCATTGAGCACTAAAAACGGAGGTGGCCTGGGGGACAGTAAGGCGGCAACCAGCGACAGATAGCGCAACATACCATCTGAAAATTCGAGCGCGCGCAGGCGCCGGACGATGCCGGGCATCTTCATTTCCAGGCCGAAACGATCGCCGTCGGTGACCACAAACAATTTCGAGCCCGGAAAAGCTTCTTTTACGGCGCGATCCAAGGACGCGCGATCGCCGATTTCGAAGATAGTTTGAATGGCGGCCGCGAGATCACTTCCGTCGTGCGAGAGCACCGGCGTACGAACGCCCGGCTGTGGAAGGCGGGCGGGCGCGGAATCGTCCGAGCGAAACGCATGATAAAAACGCCACGCCATCAGCTCGATACGCAGCACCGAGGGAATCGCGAAGCGGCCGGGATCGACGATCTGCGCGAGCACGGATTCGCCGGACCAAATCTGAAAAGGGAAAGTGACACGTTCGCCTTCGCCGTCGCGAATGAAGGCGCTGCCGGCGCGGCGCTCCAGCAGAGTCACGTTCCCGACGTCGCCCTCGAGATCGATCGACTCCGATTTCACCTCGGGATCGTGAGTGAACGCTGAGCTGCCGACACCGGCCGGAAGCCCGAGCTCGAGCGCATAACGGAGCTCGTCGAGATGCAGGTCGAGCCGGATACGCATGGGACGTTTTCGATCGCGACCTCCGGCCCAGAGCGCGCTCGGCATACCGCCTTCGTCGAGCAAAGTGCGCGCCAGCGTCCCCTGTGCTGCGCGATGAATGAGCTGCAGCGCGCGATAGAGGTTCGTTTTTCCCGAGCCGTTCGCGCCCAAGATGACGGTGACTTGCTCGAGCTGCAGGCGGATCTTCCGGATGGAACGGTAACCAGAAATACCCAGCTCGGCGACGCGCACGCGCATCAGCGATAGCCGATTATCTTCGTCGCGGCTACCGTTCGACTCGAGCTCGCGTCACAATCAGCCCGTGCTTCGCGCCTGCATGATCGATGGATTCGGTTGGTTCGAGAAACAAGACTATCGGCGCGCGTTTTTGTTCTTCGACGAGGTGGAATACCTCCTGCCGCGCGACACGGTTTCGCCGCTGCACTATCCGCTCAGCGTCTACGATTCAGAACAATATCAGACGACCCACGTGGCCCTCTCTTCGGACGACGTGGGTGTCCTGATCGAAAGATCAATGTTCGATGCACGGCGCGCCTCGTTGCGTGCGGTCGTCGAGCGGCTTCCGAAACGGGATATTCGTTATGCGTCGTTGGTGGTGCGTTGCGATGCGGAGCTGAAACAAAGAATACCGAGCCGAGCGATCGAAGATGATGTTTTCGGGCTGGTATTTTTGGCGAATAAATTGCTTTTTCATGCGGCGCGCACCGGATCAATTCCGATCGTCGGACGGAGATATGCGACGGATATCCTGACCGAAAAATTGGACGCGTGGACGAAAGACTCCGCCGCGAGCAACGCGCTGGCGGCGGCGACTCCGCGCGGTTCACTGAGTTATGCGACTTTCGCAGCGGGTCTGTCGCTGGCATTTATCCCTGATGATATTTTGATAAATTTGCCGTTCGAAACGTTGATCGCCTTCAAGGAGAAAAATCGTCCGCTGATGGAAAAACATCAGCTCCATTTATTGGACGTGGCCGAGACATATTCTTCGCTCCCACCGGGACAGGAGCTCGCGGCACGTTTGATCGCGCTTCGCGCCGAAGCCGCGAAACAACGTTCGCTGCTCGATGATGAAGCGCGCGGGGCGTGGCGCGCGCTCGGTGTCGACGTCGCCAAGAGCTCGCTGCTCGCGGGCTCGACGGCGCTGGTCAGCGGTTTGGCGGTGTTGCGCGGGATGACCCTCGGCGATCTGATCACCGCCGCGGTCCCGGCGGCGATCGCCAGCGGTGGCGCGGCGCTGGCTGCAGTGGTCGATGCTGCGGCGAAGATCAAACAGGCGCGGCGCGGCACGATGGCCTACTTATTCGAGGCCGAACGCACTTTGCGCGACGATTGAATCCACCGTTGAAGCGGTAGAGAATCCGCCGCCGTGGCGCGCCCGAAGAAACTCGACGCGCTGCTCGATTCTGCGTTCCGCATCCGCCGCGGAGAGGCCGAACGCGTCGGGCTGATGTTCCTCTACTTGATGTGTGTCGTCTCGATGTTCGTCGTCGGGCGCACGGTTCGCGATACTCTTTTTCTCTCCCGATATGAGCTGAATTTCCTGCCGTATATGTACGTCGCCGTCGCGGCCTTCGTCGCGCTCGCGTCATACGGATATTCGCGCGTCGTCAATCGCTACCGGCGCGATCGTTTGGTCTTCGCCACCTCGGTGATCTTCACCGGAATCGTCGTGGGATTTTGGGTTCTATTGCGCACGCGTCTCGCCGGTGCGTGGCTCTATCCAACGCTCTATGTGGTGATCGAAATTATCGGCACTTTGTCGATTATCCAATTTTGGACTTTCGCCAACGATATTTATAGCTCGCGCGAGGCGAAGAGACTCTTTGGAGTCATCGGTGCCGGCGGAGTTCTCTCGAATATTCTTTGCGGTTTCGTAATCGGTAGCTTGGCTCCGCGGGTCGGTTCGGAAAATTTACTCCTCGGGTGCGCTGCCTTGCTCGGCGCTTGCGGAATGATCGTGCTCCGCCTCGGGAAAGTCGCGCGCATCGAGCTGGAACAGGCTGGCCGTAAACCGAGCAAGAAAATCGGGCTCACCAAAGACACCGGCACCGTGCTCCACAGCCGGCACCTACAGTTCATCGCGCTGATCGTGATCATCACCTTTTTCACGGTCACGATCATCGACTATCAATTCAAGCTGATCGCCAAACATAGTTACGACGAAGCGGGGTTGGCAGCCTATTTCGGCTATTTCTACGGGTTCTGCGGAATCATCAGCAGCTTGGTCCAATTTTTCTTGGTGAGCCGCGTGTTGGAGCGCGGCGGAGTGGTCATCTCGCTGGCCATACTTCCAGCCAGCCTGATCCTTGGTACAGGATCGCTGCTCTTCGTGCCGATGATCAGCGCGCTGGCCGCGGTTACGATCGCCAAAGGTGCGGAGAACATTTTCCGCTATACGGTCAACGACGCGACCACCCAGTTGTTGTACGTCCCGGTTCCCTCGCACCAACGGGGCCGCGCCAAAGCATTCATCGACGGAATATTGAAACCGTTCGCCCAAGCTGCAGCAGGTATCTTGTTGATCGTTTTTCGAAGCCAGCTGTCCGATGGGGCAGTCGTCAATCTGGTGTGGGTCGACCTTGGTTTACTCGCGGTGTGGATCGCTGCGGTGGTCGCCATCCGACGTGAATATGTGAAGTCGTTGATCAGCACGCTGCATGCGCGCCGGCTCGACTTGAATGGACCGTGGACACCGATCAGCGACGACGCGACCGTGAAGATATTAAAGCGGTCGTTGTTTTCGCCCGGCGAGGATCGCGTGCTCCACGCCTTGGAGATCGTCCCGGCGGTCGACGCCGACTTCGGAGCCGAGCTCGTCGCGTTGATCGAACATCCTTCGAAGCGTATTCGGATCTCTTCTTTGCGCCTGATCGGAAGTACAGGTCGCTTCGACTACGTGCATTCCGTTCACAAGTTGCTCGTCGATCCGGATGAAGAAGTGCGGGCGGCGGCGATCTCGGCGTTTTGTGCGATCGGACGTGAACGTGCGATCCGCGCGGCGACACCATTTCTCACGGATCGCAGCGTAATGGTGCGCGGTGCGAGCGTCGCGGCGTTGATCAAACACGGCGGTCTCGACGGCATCCTCACCGCAGCCGAAGCGTTGAAACAGTTGTTGAAGAGCCCCGAGCCGATGTGGCGTTTGCAGGGTGCGCGCGTGCTCGCGGAGATCAAGGTTCGCAACTTTTTCCAACCGGTGCTCGAGCTCCTCCAAGATCCAGATGTGCGCGTCCGACTGGCGGCCGTGGAAGCGGCGGAGGAGATGCAGAGTCCCGAGCTGATCCCTTCGCTGATTTATAAGTTGGCGCATCCGGAAACTGGGCAAGCGGCGGTCCGGGCGCTCGCCGCTTATGGGACGTCGATCGAACGTACTCTTTTTCGAGTATTGGAAAATAAAGAGGAAAATGTCGTCATTCGTCGAAGAATTCCTCGAATATTGGCGCAGATCGGGGAACAGGAAGCGGTCGACCAACTCTTGTCGAATTTGGATGCACGCGACCCCGAGCTGCGCGTAGCGATAGCTAAAGCCGCGGCAAAAATCCGTGAGCGTGTGCCGCGGGTGAAGGTCGACGACGAAGTATTGGATCGCGAAATTCGGTTCGAGATTCGCGAGGCTTATCAGTCGTTGGCGATCATCGAAGATTTGGGATTGCCGCGAACCGAGCTCTTGCCCGAGGCGCTCTACGTCCGCCACCGAACCCGGTTGGCTTTGGCGTTCCGTTTGCTCGCGGTTCGATATCCGGCGAAAACTATCCAGCTCGTTTATTCCAATCTCGATTCGGAGAGTAAGGCGATGCGCGCCAACGCGCTCGAGGTGGTCGACAACGTCCTAAGCAAGGATGAGTCGCGATTGTTGTTGCCGTTGCTCGAGGATATTTCGCCGTCGGACAAAGTACGCGCCAGCGCGGAATTCTTTACCATTGAGCGCCATAGTACGGATGAGTGGTTGTCGATTTTGTTGGATGATTCTCATCCGTGGATAGTTTCTTGTACGCTTCATTTGATCCGCGAGCGGAAACTATGTGCGCTCGAGGATCGCGTGGTGAAACACGTGCGCTCGAGAGATCCGATCGTGCGGGAGACGGCGTGTTTTGCGTTGGCGAAGTTGTTGGCGGAGCCTGATCGCGTGAACGGCGATAGTACGCGCCATGCGGAGCTTTCGCGTTTGGTGCTCGAGGTTGCCGCCGACAAAGTGCTCGAGGTGCGGAGGGCGTCGACTTCTTTGTCGGCGGCGCTCGCGCTCATCTAGGCTTTGGTTTGCGTTGGGGCTCCGCTGCTCGGCTTGGTCGGATCTTGGCTTCTTTTCGCCACCGAAAAGATCGGACCGAAACACCGAAAAGAGCGGGCGGCTAATTTGAAGGTGACGGCAAACCACCCTCAAATCCTTTCGGTGTTTCGGTGCGGTCTTTCGGTGGCTCAGCTTCCGCCGAGTCTTGGCCTCGCGACCGGGATGTTCCATCGAACGAATGGAACGAATGGAACAAATGGCACGAACAGACCTAAATCTTTAGGATTTTGGGTGAGGAGCGGTCCTTGGACTCTCGGTGTTCATGCCTCGCGTCGAACGCCGTTCTGTTGATCTTCCCCCAGTGGCCGCCGCCGCTCCCGCCGTGGCCGCCGCCGCTCCCGCCGTGGCCGCCGCCGCTCCCGCCGTGGTCGCCGCCCGAGCGGAGGCCACCGCGATCGACACGGTCGAACAACCTTCGGCCGCGCGCGCCGCCGCCCAGCCGTGGATCGACGCGATGCGCGCCCGCGAAGCAAACGCGCCCTCCGGCGTGTCCATCGGCCTGTGGAAACAAACCGCTTCGCTCGAGAAACGCGGCATCAGCGCGGACGAAGTCTCCAACTATCTCGACAGCGGTGAGCTCGCCGAGCTCGAGACTTTGGCGAGCGCGATCGAGGAGAAGGGCAGCTGGCCGGACGTCGAGTGTTTCACGTTCTTGGTGAGTATGCGCCGCGCGGCGATCGCCGCTGAAAAAGCCGACGCCCAGAAATTGCTCGGAACTATCCCCGCGGATGCAGCGGAGCGCCCCGCGATCGAAACTTTCGTCGCCGATTGCGAACGCGCAGACCGCGCGATGCACGACGGCCTCCAGTCGATCTATCGAACCGCAACTTATGCCCGCGAGCGCACCCAGCTTCGCTCGCTGGATCGCGCCGATCGTCTTGAAGCCCAGGGTGACTTGGAAGGCGCCAAAAAAATTCGGGACCGCGCGGCGCTTTTGCTCCACGAGGAAGCAAAATATCGCACCAGTCTCCCGAAAGCGCGCTTCGATAGCTCGAGCGCTTATGAGCTCGCAGCCGGCGCACAAATTTCCCGCGCGCGGATCAGCGGCAATGATGCTCCTCTTTTTCTCGGAAACGCCGCAGACGCGGGGAACGGTGCGCCCGGCGCCGGCTCGTTGCTCGCTTCCGCGGTCGCCGCGCAAGGTGGACAAGATCACAGCACGCTCGCGCTCGAAGGTGCGCGCCAAGATAGTTTCGCCGAATATTTCGCCGGACGCGGGAGCTCGGCACGCGCCGCCTATTTCGAGGCTCGCGCCAAACAAGCAGGCGCGGCTGAAGCTCGCCTCGCGCTTTATGGCGATGCGGCGAAACTATCCGGTGAAGATGCGCTCGCTGCAGCTTCGGTAGCTCAGGAACGCCGTGTGGTCCTCGAGGAGCTGGAAGCGCCGCTGGTCAGCTCATTGGCTGCGGATCGCACGCTCGCCGAAACACGTTCGCGGCGCGATGAGCTGGTGACCGCGAAGCTCAGCGCCGAAGAGGAGCTCACCCGCGCCGAAGCCGAGCACGGCGCAGCGCTCGAAGGTATCGGGCTCGCCCGTAGCCAGGCATCTGCGGTCTTCGGAGATAGTTTCAAAACAACCGACGAAACGCGGCGCGATCAAGAGTCGATCGACGACGCGGCTTTCCTGGCCGAAAGTGCAGGTACGCGCCTTGCGTTGGTCGGCGAGACGAATGCGCGTCTCGCTCCACTCGTCGATCGCGCAGAGGCTGATCTTGCCGCCGCAGAACCGCGAACCCGCGAGCTGGCACGCGACGCAGAGCTGGTCGCCCGCACCGTGAAAGGCAGCGACCGCGCCGCCGCGTTTCGTGTCTTGCGCGCGGAAACCGACGAAGCCGCAGCGCTTGGCGCCGCGTATCTGCAGCGCGCCGATCAACAGCTCACCAGCCGCGAAGCACAAACGTTCATCAGCGCCGGCCGCGTCGATCTCGCGGCCTACGGTGCCCGCGCCGTGGAGCTCGATCTTTTCGCGCTCGGCGATCGCAGCAACGCGCTTCCTCGCCTCGACGCCGCCGCCGCGATGCTCGCCTCCGCTGGGCTCGAAGATGAGTCACTGTCCTTGGGGGCAGTGGATGCTTACGCGGCGCTCGCCGAGGCGAATTCAGACTATCGGCCGGCGAAATCGCGCGAATATTTGGCGGCCGCCGAAGAATTGGCGAACAATCCGTCGGCAGAAGCTTCTCGCGAACGGATCGCCGGCGCCGCGTTGTCCAGCTTCGCGCGGAGCGACGCACGTTTTGAGGACATCGCGATCGCCGGCAACTATGACCCCACCGCACAAGACACATTGGTGGCCCAAGCTCGCCGCCTGGCACCGCGCGACGAACGTTTGGCGCAGCTCGACGCCGCGGTAGCCCTCGTCCCAGATATTCTCGCCACCAGCAGCGCGCAGCTCGAAAATGGCTTCGACGCCACGGCCGCGCAGACTCGTACTTATGGACGGAGCCAGATCTCCGTCACGCAAGCGCAGATGTCGACCTTGGCGACCGGACTCATTTGGACCGCTTCCGGCTGGGATATGCGCGAAGATTTGGCGCGCAGCTCGGAAGGGGTGACCGCCCTGTCCATTGGTACAGGTAAGTCGTTGCTCGAGCTCCAGACGAGCGGCGAACAGCAGATTTCGGCGGTTTTTTCGCAAGCCCGTGCGGAAGGGCGCACCTTCGAAATGTTGGGCGCACTGCGTATCCTCGGCGCGGACGGCGCTGCGGAAAAAGATAAAGCCGCGGCGGACTCATTTATTTCTGCACGCGTGCCGCTCGTCTATTCGGAGGAACACGCGAACGACTATATTTTTTTCAATCGCTCGGTCGTCTCCGCCGGCGCGGGCGCAACTTTGGTGAAATCATCTCCGCTCGCTTCGGCGCTCGAAGGCCCGGTGCTCGGTTATGAACGTGCACACGCGGCGCATGGAAACTCGATCGCCGCGACGATCACCCCGTCGATGCAACAGACACTCGAAGCGCACGGTGCCTGGCTGGAAAAATCAGCCGACGGCATGGAAATGATGCTCGCGCTGAATACGACCTGCGAGGTCGGGATCGGCATCGCCGCAACTTGGGGTATCGGTGCGGCCGGTGCTCTTGCGGAAGGCGGCGCCGCGCTCAACACGGCGAGGAACGGCGCACAAGCGCTGTCCGCCGCGCGAAGTTTTGGGCTCGCGTCGCGCGCTTCGCAAATGTTGGGTGCTGCGCGCACCGCTCATCCATTTTTGTATTCGGCGACGCTCACCGGTACGGTCGGCGTGGGCTCGCTGGGCACGAGTTATAGCTCGCGCAAACTTTTTGGCGCCAGCTCCGGACTATCTCGCGGCACCGACGTGGCGATGAATTTCCTGCCCGTAGGTACAGGTGTCCGAACGACCGGTATCCGGGGGCTCATGCCGGCGGTTGGATTTGGCGGCGCACAAACTTTTGGCACTGTTTTGGCTACACCTCGCCTCGCGGATGTGCTCGGCGTGGAGAGCGAAGGCGGAAAAGCAGCGCTCGCGCTCGCATTGAACGTGTTGATCCCGGCGACGGCCGCTGCTGCTTTTCACCGAAATCCCGCGGCATCTTCGGTGTTGGCGCAGGAGCTCGGCCAGCTCGAAAATCCTGATACGAACGGCGGCGCGGTGCTCGCGCGCTTGAGCTCGCGGCTCGAAGCGGAAGGCGGCCTCTCACGGGCGGATGCGGGCTCGGTCGCGCGCAGCGTGGAGCGCGCGGTGTTGGAGCGCGAGATCGGCGCACGCGCATCGAGCGAACAAGCGCTCGCCGGCGCACCGCTCAGCGAGGCGCGGATCGGCGAGCTGGCGCTCGATACCGCGGCGAGGATGGGTTTGAATCCCGCCGAAGCGCGCGCCATTTCCGAGCGCGGTCAATTTTGTGATTGGGTCCATTCTTTTTTCTCGGAGTCCGCGGGCGCCGACGCAAAATTTCGGGGCTCCTTGGTCGACGCAGCCTCGCCCGACGGAAAAAAGGCGCTCGCCACCATGACCGACGGAGACCTGCGCTTGATCTATCCGCAAGGTGCCTATCCGCGCGCTTTCGCCGAGCTCGCCGGCATCGATGGTTTCGTCGATTTCGCGAAGGCGAATCCGAGTGATGCGCGGGCGCTCGCCGACGCGACCGGAATGTACGGAGTCACCGGTTATTTGCGGAGTATGGTGTCTATCCATGGCCCAACTATCTGGGCGCGTGAGGCCGCACGTTTAGGCGCAGAAAATCCCACGGTCGCGCCGCATCCGACGCAAAAAGGATATGAAGTCATCCGCCGCGCACCAGGCGCAAGGAACTTTCCCGAGGTCGTTTTTTCGCCGGATCCTTCGCTCGATCATAACGGCGCATTTCATCAACACGGCGCCGGAGCAAAAACGGATCTTCCGGATTTCGCTCGCGTGCAGCCGAATAATTTGATCGGAAAAATGGGCGTCCCGCTGACCAGCTGGGACGGAATTATCCAACTCAGCGGTCACGGCAGTCGCTCGGGTTTCGATATTCCCACGCCGGACGCGGCGAAAATGGTGGCCAAAGAAATTATTACCCGCCAAGCTGCGGGCGCGCGGACGGACTATGTCTTGCTGCGCTCCTGTCACCAGCGCGATGCGGGATATTTATTTTTTGGTGAGTCGAATGGTCAGAGATTCCGCCGTTTATTACACCAGGAATTAAAAAAAGCCGGCTATCGCGGGCCGACGGTCGAAGTATTGGCCGCCGACCGTCCCGGTCCAACCGCACGATTCACGCAACGCTCTTATTTTCCGAAACCCGAGCTCAAGGACGGGTGGCCGACTTATCGTTATCAATCGGAATGGGCACAATATCGGCCGGCAACTTATGCGCGGCCTTATATGACGCACGAAGAGCTTCTCTTCGCGGCAGCGGGTGGGGCCGGCGCGGTCGCGGCAGGCGCGGCTGCAGGACTTTATGCAACTTACAGCGTGGTCAGCGCGAAAAAAGAGGGTCGCTGATCACTCGCAGGTATCGATGGTGTACGGCGCGCAGTGCCAACTATCTTCTCCATACTCATGGCAGAAGGAGCGCTCGCCATAAGTTGCGTGGCAGAAGCGATGTGAGGGGCGGCCGTTGACGATACAGCGCTGCGGGCTCAGACAATAGTTGAGGCCGGGCACGCAGGAGGAACCGCGCGGGCACGCCTCATCAGTACGGCAGTCGATCGTCGAGCGGCAAAGTTGTTCCGGCGGATCCCGCTGCGGTTCCGTGGGCACGCAGTGGTGGCTGCCGGCTCCATACTCAAAACACACGAATCCTTCGCCGTAGGTCGCTTCACAGAAGCGGTCGGACGGACGGCCGTCGACGATACATCTGGACGAGGTGAAACAGATATTCAGGCCCGTTTCGCAATAAGAGCCGCGCGGACAGGCGTCGTCGGTGCGGCATTCGATGACGTCGGGACGTTCGGGCCGATTGGGCTCTTCCGGTCGATCGCGTGCTTCGGGCGTGGTGCGCGTCGTTTCGGCGGTGCGGATCGCTGCGGAGTCGGAATCGGAATCCGTCTCCGGGCCGCCGCAGGCCGCAAACAGAAGCACAGTCGCAGAGAGAATGGATGGGGAGCAGTAGTTTCGCATGATGGACGCTAGAGCATCCGCCATGCCGTCTCTCGTTTCGCGAAGGGTGTAGAGCTTTCGATTCAGCTGCGACGGATTCGTCGCATGTCTTTTCGCTCGTACGATCTCGAGCTGCGACGCAGCCGTCGCGGGAGAGGAGAGATATTAGAAGCAGCTCCAAGCGCGCGGCATGAGCATGTTCAGCACGCCCCAACCCGCGCCGGCGGCGAAGCCGTCACGAACGCCGGAATTGCGACCGGCCATATAACCCGCGAGATAGCTGTTGCCATCGAATGACGACGGATTATGAGCCATCACGCCGAGGTTGTTCCAACCGCTGAAATTGGCGATCGCGTTGTTGCAGGGATTTTGGAGATTTCCCAGCGACTGATAGTTGCCGGTGAAATTGACCTTCGACTGAACGAAGCTGTCATTTCGGCCACCGTCCGTCTGGAGGTTGACGGTGTTGCCGGTGACTTTGTTGTAGAAGGAAACGCTGCCATCGCGGGCGTTGGCGTCTTGAAGCTGAACCCAATCCTGCGCACGGCCTTCGAGCTGAATATTCTCGTCGCGACCGATATTGCGGATCGTGACGTTGTTGCGATAACCGCCGACGCGGAAAGTATTCGCACCGTTGTCACCGGCGTACGTGACGTTGTTGTTGTTGCCGGCTACGAAGTTATCGCTGGTGCCGCGCGTGTCGCGAATATTCTGGTGAGTGAAGCTGCCGCCAACGTACGTCATCGCAAATCCCTCTCGAGGTTTATGTATCGGCGGACCTGGTCCGACGGTGCGCAAATCTTACAGGTGTGGCGTAAGAATCGCGAGTCGTGTCAGATAGTTGGAGACACGATCTCCACATTAGCCCACATTTTGGGGGAGCGAAGCGGCGGCTAACGCCGGCCAACTTGGTAGGAAATCGGATTCTTGGCGAACTGGCACCCGTCGTAATCGATGGCGTCGCGCGGGCGCGGATCGTCGTTCATCGTCTCGATCCAGCAGATGAGCGCGACGTATTCGGAGTCGAGCAAGGGGTGATTCGCGAGCGGCATCCGCGTGCCGGGAACCGTTCCGGTGATGCGGCCGATCAGGTAGCTGCGGTCCGGATGGCCCGGGGCGATCAGCTCCCACGGCTGATCCGCGCCGAAAATTCCGTTCTGATTCGGATCGCCTCCGCGAACCTGAAGCAAAGCCTGCACCGACGTATATTCGAGCAAATAAGTATCGAGGATGCGGCCGTCCTGCGATCCTTCATTGACCAGAATATTCTGCGGCAAAGTCACCAGCGTCCGCCCGTTGCGTTCGATACGCGCGCTGGTGCGATCCATCAGTCGCGGCGCAGGCTGCGCCAATTTCAAGTGGCGATAAGTCGTCTGGCGGGTGTCGTCGAACTCTTCCGGTCCGAGATATCCGATCTTCGTCTTCCACTCCATCGCGCCGTTCGAGACCACCAGCTCATCGGCCGGCACTTCGCAGCCGTCGAAGATCGCGCCCGGTTCGTCGAAACGATCCTTGTTGCACGGCTTCGAGAGCGACGCGATCAAGCTGCCCGTGGTGCGGAGGTCCGGATACTCTTTCCCGTTATGACAGACTCCACCGGTCGGACCGCACGACCGTGAAATCACCGTCGTATGGAGATCGAGCACGGTCTTCAAATTTTGCCGCGCTTCCACGACCGCCGGATGTTCCGTCTCCACCACCGGCGGTGGGAGCGGCTCATGTGCCGGCGAGGTGCCCCCGCAGGCAGCAACTATCAATAACCAAGGAGATAGTTTCTTCATACTTATCTACCTCCTAAGTGAAGAGCGCAGTGAGCGGCGCTTCCGCGATATACTTCGATGCATCGATCCCTTGAACCGCGAGGATGGTCGCCAAATACGAATTCACCGACATCGCCGGTCCACCGATCGTGGCCATGGTCTCCGGATCGAGCTGGCCGAGCCGTTTGCCCTTCGCTTTCACGGGTCCGCCGAACACCGGCCAGACCTGATTTCGCGAAGCCAAACCACCTTGGTGATCGCTGCCTCCGCCCGAGTTGAAGCCCGTGCGCGGATCGGTGTTGTCGCGCGAGAACTCAGAGACGACGAAGACCACCGTGTTGTCCCACATCGAATTGCCGTCCGCATCGCGCATGCGGTGGAGCAAGAAATGGAGACCCGCGATCTGACGTCCGAGGTCGGCGGAGTCCATGCGGTAGGTCGTGTTTTCGTCGCTATGACTATCGTATAAGTATCTCAGCACCGAAATCGCGGGGACTCCGAGCTGCATCAAACGCAGCGCAAATGCCGTTTCCAGGCCCCACTGGCCTTGTGCAAATTGTCCGGCGCCCAAGACTTCGAGCAGCTGCTGATTGGACACGCCGCCGAGCTCGGCTTCGGGAACCATCGTCAGATCGAGCGCGGGATTTCTCAGCGCGGCGGCATAAGTTTTGGAATTGATCTTCGCGTCCTTCGCCGCAGTCAAATACGGCTGCACGTGCGGAGAACGTTTTTCGATATAGCGAATATCGCGCGTGTTGCGCAGCGTGCGCGCCCACTCTGCGCGTTCCGCTTGTTCACTACCTTGGCTGCGGCCCGCAAATTCTGCGGCCGACTGCACCGCGATCGCGCGATATCCGGCGAAATCATTTTCGCCGCGAGCGAAATTCGACAGACCAATATCGAAGGGAGGAAGCGCGAGCGACCCGTTTTTGTAGCCCGGATGTTCGCGGTGAATCATCGTCAACAGACCCGCATCAGCGATGGGGCTGGTGACTTTCATGTCGCCTTCGATGTGATCCTGAATTGCCCGATCTGCCAGTGGCTGATGGTCCAGGCCGGCGACGACCGCAATGTCATGCGCGATCGCCGAGACCGGGGGCAGCTGCGTCTGTTGTCCGAAGGTGAACAGATCGGTCGGCGTCGTGCCCAAGAGTGTTCCGGGCGACCACTCGACACCTTCGCGGGCATCGACTTTTCCGAACGGATTGAATTGTTTCTCCACGTCCGCATTGAACAGCGGAGCCGAACGCAGGCCGCCGCCCGCGTAGAGGATCAATACGTGTTTCGCGACCCCGAAGCCCGGCGTCGATTGCGCGAAGCTCTTCTTCGTCCAAATCCACGGCGATGAAACAACCGCCGCTCCCGTTGCCGCACCTTTGAGGAAATTGCGTCTAGAAATACTCATTTTCCACCACCGCCTAATAAGTCATGAATTCGATGCCGCCGAGGAGGCCCGAGCAAAGGCCGCGTGCAACGCCGTCAGCGTTACAAGTCGGGCATTCAGTTTGGATCAAGTCGATCGCTTCATCAGCATCCGCGATCGTCGAGGCCGGCTGCGCACGCTGGAGCACGTGATAAGCCACGTCCCTCAAGATCGCGACATCGGTGTCATTCGGCAGCGCGCCCGAAGGCAAGAGACCTGGCACTTCGGACAGGAAGCACAATTCGATCAACGCCTCTTCCTGGGCGACCGCGGTGATCAGACCGATATGGTTGGTGCGTCCCGTGACCGAGAACGAGCCGGGATCGAAGGTACCGGGGCAGCCGCCGATCTTTCTCGCGAGATTGCGGAACGTCGGGTCGATCGAGCCGGCCGCGTCGCGCGGATAAATATCGCCCAATAGTGCGAGTTGTTCATCGGCGAGCGGAAATTCCGGCAAATTCGGATAACGCCAATCACAATCACCGACATCGCGACCGACGACCTCACCGATCGAGTGCAGCCAAGTCTCGGCCATCATCAATTTCGTCGGGCCGTAGGCGAATTGGACGTCGTGCAGGCGTTCTGGGCGCGGATGGTCCGGGTCTTCTTTCGCCGCTTGGCGATAGGCCCAGGACGACAAAATGATCTTCTCGAGGTTGAGAACATTTCCGCCGTCTTTGCGGAAAATATCGACCAAATCCTGGCGCGCCTTCGGGCGCATCGCGCCGAGATCATAACCGAGGAAACGTTTCATCGTTTCGTCGACCTGCGCTTCCCAGAAACTATCCAAGCTCGTGATGAGTCGGCCCGGTGCGCGGATCGCTTCCCAATCCGATGAGGTCAGGTCGCGGATCGAGAGATAGTTGGTACGGCCGTCGGCGGGAAATTCGATATGGGCCTCGCCGAGCAAAACCGATTCGCAGCTATTTTTTCCGGCGGCACAGGCCTGCGGATCGATCATCGGCGTCGAACCGTAACCGTAATTCACCGCATCTGCCGGGCGATCGATGAAACCTTGTCCCGTAATCCACGGACGCCAGAGTTGGCCGAGGTCCATCATTTCCGGGCGCGTCGCCGGGCGGCCGAGGAAAATACGGAACGCGGCGTTCGCGGTCATGTCCGGTTGGCCATAACCATTGAAGCGACCCACGAAACCGGGATGGGCCAGCGCCCTGATCGCGAAGTCCTGGTAGCGGTACCGATCCTGATGGAGATCGTCGACCATCCGATCGAGATCGTGGATGGACATCGCGTCGACCACCGCGTCTGAGTAGCTGAAGCGATCAGCCCAACGGCGGCGTTGTTCGATGCGATACTCTTCCGTCGCCTGGATCGCGTCGATCGCCGTCTCGATCGGACGGCCCGCGCACTCGTTCGCAATGCGCTCCGCCGAAGGACGTTTGCCGATCAGATCGACGAACAACCGGGTGCACAGCTCGGTTTCGTCCGCGAGCAGCGGCTTGTAGTCCGTGCCGTACAGCTCGTTGCAAACCGCGTTGTCGAGCGGGTTGCTGATGTTCTGGCAGCTACTGGGGACAGGTGGGATAGGTGGGCCGGATCCATCCGGTGTGTGCGTTTCGCATGCAGCGAGCCCGATGAGGCAGAGGGTCGATACGCGGGTCAGACACTTCACGGCTCGCTTCGCAGCATACGCTGTGCCGAACTGGGATTTCCACAACAGGGTCCCCTTGTGCCGCAGTGCAGGCTCAAATTCTTGAAAGCATCTTCTTGACCCAGTGCTCCGATTCCAGGTCCATCGCGGCCATGGACGAGACGGCGATCCTCGATTTTCTGCGTGTCGATCCGAACCGTGCCTGGACGATGCCCGAGATCGCCCACCGGATCGGCCTGCCGGCGGAGGGCTCCAAATCACTCCGGCGTGTGTTGAAGGGTCTGCTCAAGCGGGGCGAAATCGAAAAAGACCGGGGCCACGCTTTCCGGATCTCCAGGACAGGTCAGGCGGTCGAGGGGCGGGTGATTTTCGACGAACGCGGTTATGCGCTCCTCGAGCTACCTGATCCAAAGGCCAGGCCGATCCTCCTGGTTCCGGATGAAGGAGCGCGCGTGGAGGCGGGCGATAGCGTACGTGCGGAGCTGGTCGCAGTCGGCGGGCGGCGCGGTCGCGTGCAGGCGAGAATCTTGGAAGTCATCGAGCGGCCGAAACAAGAGCAGCTCGCGATCTTCCGTCATATCGGCAAAGTCATCTTCGTCGAGCTCGAGCCCGAAGGTGGACGCAAGGCCCCGCGCCGCTCACGCCAGCCGATCGAAGTGATCGTGCAACCGAACGAGGCCGGTGGGGCGAGCGACGGACAATTGGTTCGCGTGGAGCTGACGCGCAAAGGTCGCGGGCCGACCGCCTCTTCGACCGCGCGTGTTCTAGATATTCTGGGAAAACCGGGCGAACGCGAGACGGAAATGCGCCGCCTGATGTTGGAGCAAAATCTCTCCACGAAATTCCCGGTGGAAGTCGAACAAGAGGCAAAAAAATTCGGTTCCGCGGTCAATGAAGCTGATCTGAAAGACAGGCGAGATCTCCGCGACCTGCCGCTGGTCACCATCGACGGCGAAACGGCAAAAGATTTCGACGACGCGGTCTGCGCGGTCCGCCATGGAAATGACGGATATAAACTATATGTCGCGATCGCCGACGTCGCGCACTATGTCCGGCCGCGCACGGCGCTCGACGCGGAAGCGCGCGCACGCGGAACGAGCACCTATCTCACCGATCGCGCGATTCCGATGTTGCCGGAGGCGCTGTCGAACCATCTGTGCTCGCTGATGCCGCACGTCGATCGCCTTTGTATGGTCGCCGAGCTGACGCTCGATCGCAGCGGACACATCGAAAAGACCGAATTTTACGACGGCGTGATGCGGTCGCAGGCGCGCCTGACTTATACGCGCGTCGCGACGGCGATCGAAGGAGAGCCGGACGCAGAGTGCCAAAAATTGCTGCCGACGATCCTGCTGTTGGCGAAGGTGGCGGCGTTGTTTTTGGAGCGCCGTTTGAAACGGGGCGCGCTCGATCTCGACTTGCCCGAACCGTATGTGGTGTACGACGAAAATCATTTTCCCGTCGATATCCGCAAACGCGAGCGAAACGACGCGCACCGGCTGATCGAAGACTTGATGCTCGCAGCAAACGAAGCGGTCGCAGGATATTTCGTCGAGCGAAACCTACCGACGTTATTTCGTATTCACGAGGATCCCGATCCGGAAAAACTGCAAATCTTTATCGAGCTATGTGCGCTCTTCGGAATTCGCTACAAGTTGAAGCGTCACCCGAAGCCGAAAGACGTCGCTCTATTATTGGAGAAACTATCGGAGCATCCGTCGGGAAAGACGCTCAATCCGATGCTTTTGCGTTCTTTGATGCAGGCGAAATACGACGCCGACTGCAAAGGACACTATGGGTTGGCCGCGGAGCGGTATTTACACTTCACCTCGCCGATCCGCCGTTATCCCGATTTGATGGTGCACCGTTTATTGAAACGTGCACTGGCGAATCAAGAGCTCGGATATTCCAAAGACGCGCTCCAAGATATTGCGCGGACCAGCTCGGAAGCGGAGCGCCGCGCGATGATCGGCGAGCGGGAGTCGATGGATCTCGATCGCGCTTATGTGGCGCTGGAACATCTCGGCGAAACGTTCAAAGCGACGGTGACGTCGGTGATGTCTTTCGGCTTGTTTGCCGCGGTCGACAAGCCATACGTCGAAGGTTTGATTCCGGTGTGGATGCTCGGTCCGGATGAGTTCGAAATCGACGACTATAATATCCGCCTCACCGGTACCTCGAGCGGGCGCATGTTCACGCTCGGCCAGACACTCGACGTGGAAATTGCCTCCGTGAATATTTCCAGACGGCAGGTCGAGCTGAAATTGGTGGGTGTCGAAGCCCAACCGCGCGATCCCGCAAGTGAAGAACGCCGGCGTATCAAAAAACGCGAAGAAGGTGGTCGCGAGACCATCCGCGCGCGCGACGATAAACGAGGCCGCAGCGAGAAGAGCGGCGGGCGCAGCGAGAAGAGCGGCGGGCGCAGCGAGAAGAGCGGCGGGCGCAACGCTAAGGGCGCACGGCGCGGCGAGAAGCCGAAGGTAAAATCGAAATCGAAGAAGAAACGACCGGGTGGCGGGCGCGGGAAAAAGTCCTGACCGCGAGGCGCGGCGCGCATGAAACTCACGCAGAACCCAGCGCTTGGGTCGGCGCGCGGAGTGTTTGCAGTATGCGACATAACCGTGACATCCTCGGCCTTACTGGGTCACGCGAATGCAAGGGGAGGATCCAAAAGCGGCGGGAGCCGAAGACGAAAATCTTCGTCTCGGTGACCGAAATTCGGAAATTCCCACAGATCCCTCGACGCCCTCGATGAAATTGCTCGAGGCGCAAGAAGCCGCCTCCGAAGCCGATCGCCGACCCACCGACCCTTCGCATCCTTCGCACTCCATTCCGGGTGAAAAGAGGCCGGCCACCGCGGTGGAGAGAGCCCCGCGCAAGAAGAAGGACGAGCTCGCGTCTTCTCTGCCCTCCCCGGCTGCGGGAGACGGGATCGACGAACACTCCGGAAAAACTTTCGGCGGAAAATATCGCATCGAAAAGATGATCGCCAAAGGCGGGATGGGTCGCGTCTACCGCGCGATCCAATTTCCGCTGGAGCGCCCGGTCGCGATCAAAATATTGAATCGCGAATTTCAAGCGACCGATCCGCAATTTGTACGGCGTTTCTTTTTAGAAGCGTCGACCGCGGCGAAACTAGCGCATCCGCATACGATCACCGTCTTCGATTACGGCGAGACCGAGACCGGTGAGCTCTATATCGCCATGGAATATTTGAAGGGGCGGCCGCTCTCGAAAGTGATCTCCGCGGAAGGTCCCTTCGATCCCCATCGCGCGCTGAATATTTCCGTCCAAATATGTCGCGCGCTCCGTGAGGCGCACACCTTCGGCATCATCCACCGGGACCTGAAACCGGGAAATGTATTTTTGGTCGAAGACGGCGATGAAGCGGACTATGTCAAAGTCCTCGATTTCGGGTTGGTGAAACTATTCCGTCCCGAAAAAGACGGAGATAAAGATGACGGCGGCATGCTCGGCGAAGGTGATCCGGAGCTCACACGCACCGGTACTTTGCTCGGCTCACCGAAATATATGTCCCCGGAACAAATTCAGGGACACGCACTCGATCCGCGCACGGATATTTATTCCTTCGGAGTCATCCTCTTCCAGATGATGGCCGGTAAGGCGCCTTACACCGGAGCGACCGGCGTCGACGTCATCTATAAACACGTCCACCTCGATATTCCCGCGATCACGGACGTCGCTCCGCAGGTCGAGTGTCCGATCGCGGTCGAAGCGATCATCCAAAAATGCCTGAAAAAGCGGCGCGAGGAACGATACGCTTCGATGGATGAGCTGCTCCTGACGCTCAAAGAAGCGATCCGCATGGTCTCCGGCCAAATCGTTTCGCCGGACAGTGTGGCCGAGCCGAGCTCCGCCTTAGCTTTGGAAGCGCGAAAACTATCGAAGGCGCGCGCGTCCTCGCAGTCGAAAACCGTGGCTCCGCTCTCTGATAGTGCGAAGACAGTGTCCCCGGGGACACGTGAGGCTGCGCTCCGCGAGCCCCAACTCTCAGATGAGCCGACGCCGATGGGCCAGGAACGTTCACAGGTGACTCGGCCTCCTGCGGTCTCGAATGCGTCGCGTCTGTTGGTGCTCGGATCGGCGCTGGGATTTTTGGTTTTGCTCGGCACACTGATCTTCGTGCTCAGCTCGAGCCGCGAGAGAAAAACGGCGGAACGTGTTGTAGAAGAAACGGCGCAGCCGGCGAAGACCCAGCAGACTCCGGCACGCGTGGAAACGACGGTGAGCTTTTTGTCGGAGCCGGCGGGCGCACAAGTATTCGAGGCCGCGCGGCCGATCGGGGTCACCCCGTTCAAAAAATCATTTTTAGTGCAGAGCGACGCCGAAGAGCCTCGCGAGTTGGTGTTTCGTTTGGCGAAATATCAGGACGTGGTGAAGACGGTGATCCTCGACGGCAAGCTCACCGAAATCTCGGTGAAGCTCGACCCGATGCCGGAATCGCCGGCGGTCGACGAAGCGGCGGCCGAAAGCGATTCCGAACCCTCCGGCAATAAACGTCGAAAAAATAACTCCTCGACCAAGTCGCGCAAGGACAAAGAAAACACTCCCGCGCACTATCGACAAAATCCCTATTAATATGTGGAAAATCTCCATTCTTGTATTCGTGCTGAGCCTGGTGCTCGCCTGTCGCGAAGCGCCACTTTTTCCGCCTGCAGGGCCGGACGCAGCGCCGAGCTCCGCTCAATACGGTCCGTATCCGGTGGGTGTGAAAACGGTCAGCCTGCGAGATCCCGGCCGCAATCGGCAGATTGTCACCGAAATTTGGTATCCCTCCACGGAGGAATTTCGCGGCGCCGCACGGGTGAGTTATTCGCCGGCGGACGCAATTCCCGAAGAGATCGTCACCAAGTTGGGAGACGCGCGCCTCGAGGTATTGGAAACTTATGCGGTCCGTGACGCAGATATTCGCCACGACGACGCACCTTTTCCGATCATTCTTTTCAGCCACGGCAGCGGCGGCGTCCGCTTTCAATCGACACATCTGACCGTCGCACTGGCCAGCCATGGATATGTGGTGTTCGCGCCGGATCACCAAGGCAATACTCTTCGCGATCTCTTGAATGCGGCCGAGATAGTACCGGCAGAATTTCTCGAGAGTTATTTGGATCGCGCCGAAGACCTGCAATTTCTTCTCGATTGGTTGGAGCGCGGTGACGACAAACAAATTGTGGAAATTTCCGATCTCTCGCGCGTCGGCGCGATCGGACATTCTTTCGGGTCACTCACAGCCGTGCGTCTCGCGGGGCTCGACTCGCGCATCGACGTATCGATCGCGCAGGCCCCCGCCGGATATCTCGCGACCTGGCTCGACGTCGGCAAACCGATCACTGAAATCGGCGTGCCGGTGATGTTGCAGGTCGCCGGGCTCGATCGAACTTTGCCGCCCGATGCACATGCGGAGACCTTGTGGAAAGAGCTGCCGCGGCCAAGATATCGCGTCGATTTCCCGACCGGCGGTCACTTCACGTTCAGCGATCTCTGCAGGCTGGAGCTCGCCAAAGTCGCCGACGCTGCGGGCATCGACGTGGGCAATGTGCTCGAGGATGGCTGCGGCGAGGAAAATATCGTCCCTGAAGTCGCGTTCCCACTGATCCGAAGGACGGCGATCGGCTTGTTCAACGCGGTGCTCCGCGATTCACCACGAAGCCTCGAATACGTCTCCACTGTCGATGGAATTCAGGTGACGGCGGATCCTTGACTGGTAGTCCGAGAGCCCAGACCATTTTCCACGAAGTGGCGTCCGTCTTACGCAGGCTGATTTTTTCGGTCGCCGTCTTCGCGCTGCTCTCGCCGGTGAGCGCTTTCGCCGACGCCCGCAGCAAAGCACGCCGCGCCTTCGAGGAAGGCATGCGGCTGATCGATCTGAAGAAGTATGAGCCTGGGATCGAGATGTTGATCCGCGCGAACGAAGCGCTCCCGCATCCGGACGTTCAATATAATATTGCCCGCGCCTGCGTGGATGCGGGCATGTTGCCCGAAGCGATTCAGTGGTTCGAAACCTATCTGGAAGGCGCGCGAAATCCTGCGGATGGAGACGGAGTTCGGGAAGTCATCCGTGCCTTGCGCGCGCGGATCGAGCCGGAACGAGCTCCGTCCGAGCCCATACTATCTCAACCGGAGGGAGACGATCCGGCAGAACCTCCGCCGAAACAAAAAAGCGTTCCACTGCCTGAGGAGACAGCTCGCGATCTCACGCGGCTGGAGCAGCTCGCCGAAGACATGAAACCGCTGGCCGGCGATCGCGCCAAAGAGCTCGCCGCAATCGCGCTCCGCATGCGCGAGGTAGCGCAGTACAACTACGAGAAGAAACCTGTCCCAAAGATCAAAGAGGAGATCGTGACGCGGGATCCGGTGCTCAACGATCCGCCGAAGATCGAAGCACCGGCCGTGGCGGTGTCGCTCGGGGAAGAAAAATTGCGCGAGGTCGAAGAGTACGAAGAACGAGAGGTCGTCACCGCGGCCACGCGGCGGGCGGCGCGCGCGCAAGATGCCCCCGCGGTCGTTTGGGTGATCACGCAGCGAGAAATTCGCCAGCGAGGCTACGACAGCGTCGCCGAGGCGTTGAAAGGTGTCGCCGGGCTTCACATCATCGACGATCACGTCTTCATCGACATCGGCATCCGCGGCGTCCACTCCGGGCTCCGCGGCATGTCGCGCATCATCAAAGTTTTGGTCGACGACCATCCGATCGCTTTTCGTCCCACCAGCGGTTCGTTGCTCGGCTTGGAGATGATCCCCATTCGTGCGGTCGACCGCATCGAGCTGATCCGAGGACCAGCATCGGCGCTCTACGGCGCAAACGCATTTTTGGGAGTTCTACAGATCGTCACCCGGCAAGGCGGAGATATTCGCGGCGGTTCGCTCGGGCTCCGTGGAGGTCTCTCCATGTCCACGCAAAATGCAGCGGGCGAGATGGCGCCCCAAGGCTCCGCGTCGGCGGACGCGGTGATCGGCACGCGCGAAGGGGATCTCTCGATACTCATGGCCGCACAAATATCGCGGATGAATCGCTCCGGATTATCGCTGCCGGATACTTCGCCGTTCAAATTAGAGCTCGAAGAAGGCCGGCGCGGGCCGAGCGTCGGAGATACTTCCACGCCGGCTTCGTTGTTCGGCGCATTGACGTACGATCTCCACAAAAAAGGAGTCCTCAGCCTGCAGGCCGGTTTGCAGAGACTCTCAGCGCGCGCCGAGTGGCTCGACTACGGCGCGCTCACTCATTTCACCAACGTCTCGGTGGAGAATTTGTGGGTTCGTCTTGGGTATGACGTCCCGTTCGGTGAAGAAGCTGGTTTTCGCGCCTTTTCTTCTTATGCCCATGCCGGCCCCACGGAAGAACATCGGATCCGCCCGCTCGAGGCGTTTTCTTTGGTCCCGAACGAGAATCGACATATTGCGGAGAGCTTCGGAAGCGACGCGGTATTTTCGGGCGTCGAGCTGCGTTGGGATTTGAAGAAATTCGCGGTGAGCACGCGAATCGGCGCGGATCTCGACGTCGATATTCAGCGTTTGAATACCGGCATCACCGTCTTCGATCGGGCGGAAGGCGCGAATAATCGGCCCGGCGATACGATCCAAACCGCGGTCGCCACCGAACAACAAAAGACGTTCACCGATATCGGAGTGTATTTACAAATTTCGGCGAGCCCGGTGGCGTTGCTCGATCTGATCGGCGGCCTCCGCTACGACTATCAAGATATTTACGGCTCCTCGCTCAACGGGCGCCTGGGCTCCGTGTTGCGGCTCTCGGAGGCGTTCTATCTCAAAGCGCTGTACGGCAGCTCTTTCCGCGCGCCCGCAGCCGATCAGCTTTATCACGGCTCCGAATATATCGGCGACACGACCGGCTGTTTGGATTATGCGCCCTGCGCCGCGGTCGGCTTGAAACCGCAGACGGCCCATACCGGTGAATTGGTGCTCGGCGTCAGCCTCGGTGAATCGTTCAATGCGCAGGTCACGGGATATGTCAGCTTCGTCGACGACCTCATCTTGTCCTTCCCGAACAACCTGAACTCCTTCGTCACCACGAACGCGGGAACTTATTTGTCGAAGGGTCTCGAGCTCGAAGTATCTGCGGAGGCTTTCGAGGTCAGCGGCGGATTCAACATCGGTGCCCACGCCTATCTTGCCCTGCAGAACACCTCGGCGGATATTCCTCAGTCGCTCTTTCAACCGGCGGAGAGTATTCGTGCCGAATATCGCGAGGCGTCCCTCTTCCCTTCCGTGAGCGCCGGCGGCGGGATCGATCTCTCCTATCTACCGGCAAAATTGGGCCTCTATTTAGAAGGCCGTTTCGTCGGTCCACGCCGCGCGTCCGGCTCGAACTTGGCGCTCTCTTTGGGCGCGAGCGAATATGACGGCGAAGATATCCCGGGATATTTCGAGCTCGACGTCAATTTGTCGACTCGCGATCTCTATATCTTCGCCGCCGGGGAGACGGTGATCTCGCTGCGGATGACCGACGCGCTCGGGATTCAGCATGCGGAGGGCGGTTATCGCGGCTGGGATATTCCGACGATCGGACGCATGGCTTTCCTGCGCGTCATTCAGGAATATTAGGGACTGCTAAGGGCGAAACATTCCGCTCAAGGTCTCTGCGTAACTCGACGGCAAAGTCAGCCTGAACGGCGCGTTCTCGAAATCGCCCCGCGCGCGGGTCACCGCGATCACGCGGAAGAAATAATATTCTCCCGCACGCAGAATATCCGGTGGAATATGAAGTGTCTGACCGCCGAGATAAAAACGTGCGGCTTCGGAGATCCGCGTCGCTCCCGCAGAAACTGTGAGCCGGTGCGCGAGGACGATATATCCGGTCGGTGTGCCGATCGCCGGATCGCTCCAGGTGAGCGTCGGCGTGAGGCCGATGTTGTCGGCGTCGGTGGAAGCGTCCGCGCCGTTCACCTTCAAATTGCGCACCGGCGAGATGCGCGGAGCTTGTACGGCGGCCGGGAGCGCCGCAGCGGCGACATAGTTGTAGATCACCGCCTCTTCGACCGCAGCAGTGGCCCCGGGGACAGTATAACTCACGGAATAGTTCGCGGTGATCGACCCGACCTCTTCCCAGGTCGAAGGAAATGGATTGCCGTAGTTGATCGTGCCGAGGTCGATCGTCGAAGGCGTGGTGGCGTCGAGATTGAAATTGAACAGGAGCGACGGTTGCCGCGTAATTCTCCCGTGTGTGCTGGCGCGCGGTTGCCCCGTGACCCGCACCGTCCAAGGAGAACGCGGCGTGGCCCGCGGATGGATCGCGGTGCGGTAACGATCGAGCTCTTCGAGCCGCGCGGTCATCGTCATCGTTTTATTGAGCGGAATTTCGGTGGCCACGCCGGAGAGCATCGTCGTCGAGCCGTTCGTCATGTCGAACGCGGACGGTGAAAATATTCGCTGCATACTGACGAAAGGCTGCGTGGTGCTCGACTGTCCGACGACGAGCTGAATGAGATGCAACCGATCGCCCGCTGTCCCCTCGATCAGCTGCGGGCTGGTGGCGGTCGTCCAATCCAAAACGGCGCCCGTCATCACCGAGGTGCCGACCGCTGGTAGGTTGCTCATGCGATTTTCCGAGCCCCAATCATTCGCGTTGCCCGTAGTGACCACGGCCATGAATTGATCGTCCGCTTGCCAGGGGCGGAGGTTGCTCAAGGAAAAAATGAGCTGCGTCGGCCGGACATCGGCGATCTGACCGCCGCTGCGCCCGATAGTTACAAAACCGAGATCCGGGCTCCGCGCGGAAGTCAGAATATACGAGCTCCCGAAGCGCAAATAATACATGCCGGAAGGCACGCCCGGAATATTGTAAGTTCCATCGCGCGCGCCCGAGCCGGGATATTCGGTAAAAGTCGGCACAGCCTCGTCGCTCGCGACCCAAGCAGCGACGACGATCGAGCTGAGATCGACGCCTCGATCGACCTCTGCAACCTCGGTCGCGAAAGTCTGCAAACGAATACCACCGACTTCGCCGGCATCGGGCCCGGTGTTCGTCTCGCCGGCGTCCATTTCCAGTTCGCCCGCGTCGCTCTCGGAGGGCTCTCGTGTACAGAGCAGCTCGGCCGTACACGTGAAGTCGGCTGGGCACGGCGCGTTGGGACCGCAGTCGCGACCTTCATAGTTCGGCTCACCAAAACAGCCGCCACAAATTGTGACGATGGCGGCGAAGATGGGGGCGGCGCGCACGAATTTGTCCTCTGCGATTCGAACCATACCCACGGCGCGGCCTCGGGAGCCAGTTGTCGCATGGTGTCCACGCACCTCGCCGCGGGCAGAGTCGATAATCCTGCTGATCGTGCTCGACCCGCTGGGATATATTCAATCTCCGCTCCCTTACACGAGCTCGGCTGAGCCCGTGAAAGCTGAGGTCGCACGGCTCGATGAGCCGAATGCGCCGCTGTTTTCGGGGCGTTCCTCAACCCGACGCCCGAGTTTTTTCGCGCGCACAGCGACCGCGGCGGTGGCGGCAGTGTTGCTCGGCGCGAGCTTCGGGACCAACGCCGTCGCCCAGGATCGGACGGCGCCCGCGAGCGTTCAGGCCGCCCAGCTCGGGCTTCGTTCTTTCGCTGCAGGGTCGAAGCTCGCGCCGGTCGAAGCGCAGCAGGTGAAGCTCAGGTCACCTTCGGCGGCAGATATTTCTGCGAGCGTTGCCGGCTTCGAGAGCACCGTCACCGGCGGACACACGCCTTATCTGACCGCGTTCTTCGAGCCCGGTGTCAACGCAACGACCACGCGCCTGCACAACGCGTGGAATGATGCGAATCCGTACAATACTCAATATACGATTCGTAAGCTTCCCAAAGACGGCATGATCCATGTGACGATGCCGGTCTGGGTCAGCGGACATACGCCGGATCAATATGACGCGGCTCTATATCCAAAATATACCGGCGCGCCAATGCCCGACGATCTCGTTGAGCGCAAAAAGGCGAACGCCAAGCTCTACATGCATCCCGATTCACCGAAGCACAATATTCATTGGATCTGGGTGCGAAATATTGGGACGAATAGTCCCGACGAACTATTAGTCCCGGGGCTTCCTGCCAACGGCAAACCGGTACACGTCGTTCAATTGGCCATCCGCGCAAAACCAGGCGAAACGTTGGAGCTGCGCTGGAGCCCATTTGTCGGAAGAGATCCCCAGCATCCGATCGTTGGTCCCGATGATTTCGTGGGCGGAAGAACGTTCCAAATCATCGTGCCGAAGGACGTAGAGATCGAGAAATGAGCGCGCGGCGCGGCGCTTGCTGTAGTGTTACAGTCAGCCCGTGAATGCGCCCGTGTCATCGCCGCCTGCGAAGCCGGGCAGGCTCGATGAAATCATCCAGGACCTCGCCGTCGTGTTCGGGCGGGCACCGAGTCAGACGGACACACTTTTAGCGGCGCGGGAGACCGCGGGCCTTCGCTGGTCGATCCACGCGCGTTTGGTCTTTTTGTGCGTCGCGCCGATCCTGATCGCCTTTTTACGGCAAGGGCGGCCCGAGCTGGCGATCGTCCTCCCGCTGATGGGGCTCGGAATATTGGCATCCATTTTTGCGCTCCGACAGATCAAAAAACCGGGCGCAAATTCGGCGCGCATCGGTCTGTATATGTCGATCTTCGACCTGACGGCGATCGTGGCGATGCCGCTGGTCTGGTACTTTTTAATTGGAGAACAAAAATATTCGCCGGCATTTTTGATGAAAGGCGAAGTGACCGCGCTGGGATTCGTTCTTTTGATCATCAGTACGCTGACCCTGCGGCCGTTATTTCCGGCGCTGGTCACCATCAAGGTCGTGACGCTTCACCTGATTATTTTGCTCCTCGCGGCTTTGGACGAACGGACGATCTTCACTGACGACGTCATGGCTTCGCTGAATGACTCTTCCGTGAGCATCGTCGTTTTTATGAACCGGGTGATCATCCTGTTGTTCACCGGCCTCGCTTTGACGGGCCTGGCACGTTCTGCCCGCCGAGCTCTGCGTGAGGCCGTCGATCTGGAACGCGAGAATTTTCGCATTCAGGACGATCAAGCTCGGCACATCATGGAGGCACGGATCGATTCGCTGGGTAATTTGGTCGCGGGAATCGCGCACGAGATGAATTCACCGCTCGGCGTGTTGTCCAGCAGCGCATCGACGATCGCTTCCTGCGCGGATAAGTTCGGCGACGAAAATCCGCAGAAAAGAGAGAAAGCCGCCGCATTGATCGGGCCGGCCGTCGGCTCAGTCAAAGAGGCGACGGCACGGATCAACGGCTTGGTGACCTCGCTGCGAAATTTCGCGCATCTCGATGAAGCCGAGGTCCAGAAAGTATCCGTAGAAAGTTTGATCGAAGAGGCGATGTCGCTCATTCCCGAGCGGATGAAGGGCAAAGTCGACATTCAAACTCAGTTGAAAAAAACTTCTGATATTCACGCGCGGCCGAGCGAGCTCAACCAAGTCTTTCATACTTTGATCCGCAATGCGTTCGAGGCGCTCGACGGTCAAGGTAAGCTGTCCGTGAAGACACATGAACAAGAAGGCAAGGTCATCGCGGAGATCGAAGATACCGGGCCGGGGATGGACGAGGATCGCGTCGAACAAATATTCGACGTCAATTTCAGCCAGAAGAAGAGCGGGCGGATAGGTGTCGGCTGGGGGCTGCCGTCGGCGCGGCGGATCATCGAGCGCCATTTTGGAAGTATCGAAGTAAAAAGCGAGCCGGGAAAAGGCACGCGCTTCACCATCAAGCTCCCGATTCAGCGCGGAGAAGTTACGAGCACGTCGCCTCTGAACACGTGACCGTCCCGGCTTCGGACGTACAATTAAAGCAGGTATTTTCTTCCTGAATTCCTGAATCCGACCCCGAGATCGACCAGACTCGGTAGCCGCTGACGACGTCGCCTCGTTCATCGAGATCGACTTTTCCGCTGACACCTTCGTAGTTCACATCACCTGTCTCCGCGGCCAGGATCGCCGCAGAGAGATCGTCTGCATTTACGGGAACCCCCGGTTCACGGGAAATTTCTGGGATCGCGTCGCGAACATCCGAAAGGTCGACGGAACCGCCGACCTGTGCGAAAGCCAGCGCGATCAAAATGACCGCGTCATATTGGTTGGAAGTGAAAATTCCGGGTTGTTCGCCGCCGTAAGCTTCCGTGTAACGCTCGACGAAACCATCATAATATTCACCGTTGGGAATCGGCGCCGTACCCACGAATTGCGGGGCTTCCGCACCGACGGCGAGCACGAAATTATCGTCTTTCAATCCATCGGTTCCGAGCCACTTCACGTTGCGACCGATACCTGAGGTCTGCCAGTCGCGGATGATCTGTGCACCCTCGACCGGATAGGCGATCAACGCGACGGTATCGATCTGCTGCGATCCGCCGAGCGTTTCGGAGACCACATTTGCGTAAGAGCTCTGGCGTTCGAGATAAGGGACGGATTTCACCACGACGCGACCTGCTTCGGTGAACGCGCGCTCGAATTCATTTTTCAACGCGCTGCCGTAGGAATTATCGAGATAGATGATCGCGACATTCGCGGCATTTACCGAAGGTGATTTGGCGAGGCGAGCCAGTGCGACACCTTGGAGCGCATCGGAAGGTACTGTCCGATAGATCAGTCCGTCCTCGGAAATTTCCGGAGAGGTCGAACAACACGAGACGATCGCCATGTCGGCTTCTTTGGCGGCACGGGCGGCCATCAACGTCGCGGAGCTCGCGGCGGCACCGTTGAGCGCGCGAATGTCGTAACGCTCGATCATGTCGACGACGATCCGTTCCGCCCGATCGGGATTGGTACGATCGTCACCGGTGGCGATGCACAACGATTTGCCGGCGACACCTCCGGCGGCGTTCACGTCGCGCACGGCGAGCTTGGCGGCATTTTCCAGCGGGAGCCCGACGGGCCCGAGACCACCCGTCAAAGGGTTGATCGATCCGATCCACCAACAATCTTCTTCGCTGTCTTTGCTCGGCGTGCAGGCGGTCGCGAACAAGATAACGGCAGCGAAGATCCGCGTGCGCATGCTTCTACCTTGACCCGAATTCTCGCGCGGGGGCTAGTATCCGCCCGCACGTGATCAGCAAAAAGCTCCAGCCCTTCGGGACCACGGTTTTCAGCGAAATGACGCGTCTGGCGATCGAGCACGACGCGATCAACCTCTCGCAAGGCTTCCCGGATTTCGATGGTCCGCCCGAAGTGATCGAAGACGCGGTCGCGGCGATGAAAGCCGGATTCAATCAATATGCGCGCTCTATGGGCCATCCGCGCCTCGTGGAGGCGATCGCTGACCGGCGGAGAGCAGCATACGGCCTGAGTTATGAACCGATGAGCGAGGTGGTCGTCTTTTCCGGAGCGACCGAAGGTTTATTCTCCACGATGATCGGCCTTCTGGAGCCGGGCGACGAGGTCATTTTATTCGAGCCGTTTTACGATAGTTACCCGGCATGTGTGGCGATGGCCGGCGCGATTCCCAAATATCTCACCCTTAAGTTTCCCGACTTTGCGGTGGATCTGGAGCGGCTCGCTTCGCTGATCACGCCGAAGACGAAACTATTGGTGCTCAACTCACCACATAATCCCACCGGCAAGGTGTTCACCAAAAAAGAGCTGGAGGGAATCGCGGAGCTCTGTATCCGGCATAATCTGATCGCGCTGACCGACGAGGTCTACGAACACCTCACCTACGACGGCGCGGAACATATTCCCCTGGCCACTTTGCCAGGTATGCGCGAACGGACGATCAGCGTCTCCAGCTCGGGCAAAACATTCTCCTTCACCGGGTGGAAAATAGGTTGGGCGACCGGGCCGAAAAACTTGATCGCGGCGGCGCAGGCGGCCCATCAATTCGTGACTTTCGCGACCTCCACGCCGATGCAGGTGGCGATCGCCGGCGCGCTGAAGACCCAGGCTGATAGTTTTTATGGTGAGCTGCGGCGGCAATATACTCAGCGGCGCGATTTTCTCTTGTCGGTGTTGCAGGATGTTGGATTTACCGTTTCCGTGCCGCGCGGGGCCTATTTCGTGCTCGCGGAATTTTCTGCATTCAGCGCGGGCGACGATATTTCTTTTGCGCGGCAACTAGTGGCTCGGGAACGTGTGGCTGCGATTCCGCCGAGCGCATTTTACAAAGAGTCAGACGACGGAAAACGTTTGGTGCGTTTCGCGTTCTGTAAGAAGGAAGAAACGCTGCGGGCGGCGGCGGATCGCCTGCGTACTTTGGCGCGAATCTAATGTGGCAATTCTGGATCGATCGCGGCGGAACTTTCACGGATTGTATCGGTAAAGATCCGGCGAGCGGTGAGCTGCGCGTCACCAAAGTGTTGTCTTCGGATCGCGCGCCGCTGATCGCCATCCGCGAGCTTTTGGGAATTGCAGCCGAGACGCCGATTCCTGCGTGTGAAATTCGCATGGGCACAACGGTGGCGACGAACGCCTTATTGGAGCGCAAAGGTGCGCGGTGCGCTTTGGCGATCACCCGCGGTTTTGCCGATGTGTTGGAGATCGGTACTCAGGCGCGTCCCAAAATATTCGATTTAGAAATTACCAAGCCGGAAGCGCTCTATCGCGGTGTTTTAGAGATCGATGCCCGCGCCCGCGCCGATGGAACGATTAGTTCGCGGCCCGATCCCACCGCGCTCGAAGAAGGTTTGCGCGCATTATTGGCGGACGGCGCGACCAGCTTGGCGGTGGTCGTGCTCCATGCTTATCGAGCCGGAGAGCTCGAAGTGGAGATCGGCGAGACAGCAAAACGCGTGGGATTTTCGCACGTGTCCTTGTCGCACGAAGTTACTGCGGAGATGGGTTTGGTGGGCCGCGGAGATACGACCGCGGTCGACGCCTATTTGACGCCGTTGATCCACGAATATGTCCGCACCCTCCTGGCCGAATTGCCAGGGAGCACGCTGCGCATCATGCAGTCGAGTGGTGGGTTGGTGGAAGCGGCGCGTTTCCGCGGGAAAAATTCGATACTCTCCGGACCCGCCGCGGGTGTGGTGGCTTTCGCGCGGATCGCAGAACGTGCACGAGTATTGCCGGCGATCGGGCTCGATATGGGCGGCACCTCGACCGACGTGTCGCGTTTCGGTGGTGAGCTGGAGAGAGTCTACGAAACGGAGACGGCAGGCGTACGCGTGCGGGCGCCAATGTTGTCGATTCATACGGTCGCGGCCGGCGGAGGCTCGATTTGTCGATATTCGGGTTACCGTTTCACCATCGGCCCGGAGAGTGCGGGCGCTAAACCTGGACCGCTTTGTTATGGGTCGAAAGATGCGACCGAGCTGACGCTCACGGATATCAATTTAATTCTGGGGCGGGTCCGGCCGGAGCGATTTCCGCTGGCGCTGAGTATCGAAAAACCTCGGCGGGCGTTGGCGGCTTTGGCGGAGGAGATTGGTTCACGTTCGATCGAAGATGTGGCCGACGGATTTTTCCAAGTGGCGAACGCAAATATGGCGGAGGCCATTCGCAAAGTATCGATCGCCCGCGGGCATGACGTCCGCGATCATACTTTGGTGATGTTCGGCGGCGCCGGTGGGCAACATGCGTGCGCCCTGGCGCGGCGCCTGAATATTCGGAGAATATTATTTCATCCTTTAGCGGGAGTTTTGTCCGCTTATGGAATGGGTTTGGCCGATGTCTCTTGGCACGGAGAGCTCGATGCTTCGCGCCGGACGCTGGATGGGTCGACCGACACTCATGTGAAGACTTTGTTCGCCGAGCTGGAGAAACGCGGGCGGGCGGAGCTCGGCTCGGACGTGGAGCTGGTGCGGCGGCTCGACCTTCGATATCGCGGCACGGAAGCGGCGCTGACGATCGTCGAAGGTGGAGAGCGGCGTGCGCGTTTCGAGGAGGCGCACCAACGTGCGTTTGGATATACGCGGGCCGCGCACGAGATCGAGGTGGTCACGGCGCGCGTGGAGGCGATCGCGCGCGCGGCGGAGGTGTTGCGCGGAGGTGAGGCCGCTCCCGTGCGTGCGGTCGAGCTCAGCGGTCCGCGCGGTGCGGGGAGTTTTTGGTGCGACGGGCGGATGCTCGCGGAGGTCCCCCTGGTCGATCGCGAAGAGCTCCCGCGAAGCTCGAGATTTGTTGGGCCGGCGATTATTTTGGAGGCCACGGGGACGATCGTCGTCGAGCCGGGTTTCGAGGGAATCGTCGATGGCGACGGAGTGATATTGCTGGAGGATCGCGGGGCCGCGGTGGCTCGCGGCAAAGACGATACTTCGCTCGATCCGGTGCGCCTGGAGATCTTCAACAATTTGTTCATGTCGATCGCTGAACAGATGGGCGTGGTGTTGCAGCGGACCGCGCTCTCCACGAATATCCGCGAGCGGTTGGATTTTTCTTGTGCCCTGTTCGATCGGACAGGTGGCCTGGTGGCCAATGCGCCGCATATTCCGGTTCATCTGGGAGCCATGGGGGAATCGATCCGCGGTGTGCTCGCGGCGCATCCGCGAATTTGTGCCGGCGATGTGTTCGTGACCAACGATCCCGCGGGCGGAGGATCTCATCTTCCGGATATTACCGTGGTGACGCCGGTGCACGATGCCCGCGGAGAATTGGCATTCTTCTGCGCGAACCGCGGCCATCATTCGGACGTCGGCGGAACCACACCGGGCTCGATGCCTCCTTTTTCGTCTTCGCTCGCCGAAGAAGGTGTGGTGTTGCGCGCGTTGAAGATGGTCTCCGCGGGAAAATTCGAAGAGGAAGCGATCTATGCAACGCTGGCCGCTGGCGAGCTGCCCGCACGGTCACCTCGACAAAATATGGCCGATCTAGAAGCGCAGATCGCGGCGAATACACACGGCGCGCGGTTATTGCGCGAAATGGTCGAGGAGCACGGCGCACCGGCGATCGGCGCTTATATGGGTTACGTGCAGGAAAATGCGTCTCTGCGGGTGCGTGATGCGATCCGGGCTTTGGCCAATGGGAGCTCGACTTTTGCGGATGCGCTCGATGATGGAACGCCGGTGGTCGTGACCGTGCAGATCGAGGGCGAAAAAATGCTCCTCGATTTTGCGGGCACGGGGCCGGAGAGCGCGGGGAATCTAAATGCACCGCGGGCCGTGACTATGGCTGCGGTAATCTATGTGTTGCGCGCCTTGGTTGGTGCCCCGATCCCTTTGAACGGGGGTTGTTTGGAGCCCGTGGAAATTAGAATTCCTGCCGCTTCGATACTCTCTCCCGCGCCGGAGCGCGCGGTCGCCGGAGGAAACGTGGAGACTTCGCAGCGGATCGTCGATGTCTTGCTCGGGGCGCTGGGACGCGCGGCCGCAAGTCAGGGCACCATGAACAACCTGACTTTTGGAAATTCGACTTACGGATATTACGAAACGATCTGCGGCGGCGCCGGCGCGACCGCCAAGGGCCATGGGGCGTCGGCGGTTCATACCCATATGACGAATACGCGGATCACCGATCCCGAGGTTTTGGAGTCGCGTTTTCCGGTCATTTTGCGCGAATTTTCGGTGCGCCGCGGTTCTGGGGGTGCCGGAAAATATTCGGGCGGCGACGGCGTAGTTCGGGAGATCGAATTCCTCGAAGCGGCGCGGATCTCGATCCTGTCGGAGCGGCGTGCGCGTGCTCCATTTGGGCTCGAGGGCGGTGAAAACGGTGCGCGCGGCCGAAATATTCTCGACGGCCGCGAGCTCGGCGGAAAGATCAGCGTCGACGCGCGCGCGGGATCGCGGCTGCGGATCGAAACGCCGGGTGGTGGTGGATTTGGACGCCCTGGATGAGAGTGATCACCGCGAATCTGAACGGCATCCGTTCGGCGACCGCCAAAGGTTGGTTTCGGTGGATGTTGCGGCAGAAGGCGGACATCGTCTGTGTCCAAGAGATCAGGATCCACGAAGAGGGTCTGAGCATCGCGCACCGCCCGCGTAATTGGTTCTCGCATTTTTGCTGCGCCGAGAAAAAAGGGTATAGCGGCGTGGGCATTTATTCGCGCCGCGCGCCGGATAGTTTGAGCAATAAATGTGGGGTGGAGACGATCGACCGGGAGGGGCGCTGGTTGCGCGCGGATTTTGGAGATTTGTCGATCGTTTCTTTATATGTGCCTTCGGGCTCGACCGGTGAGGTTCGCCAGGCGGTGAAAATGAAGGCGCTCGGCGAGCTGCGCGAGGTTTTGACGAACTTGCGGAGCTCGAAGCGCGAAGCCATCATTTGTGGTGACTTCAATATTGCGCACAACAATATCGACTTGGAGAATTGGCGCGGAAATCGGAAAAACTCGGGATTTCTGCCCGAGGAGCGCGCTTATATGGATCTGGTTTTCGGCGAGCTGGGATTCGTCGACGCCTTCCGCGTGGTGAATCAGGAGCGCGGGCATTACACGTTTTGGTCGAATCGCGGGCGGGCTTGGGAGAAAAATGTAGGTTGGCGTATCGACTATCAGATCGTCACACCAGGGTTGAAGGATCGTGTTTTGAGCGCAGGGATCTATAAGCGACGGCGTTTTGCGGATCATGCGCCGCTGTCGATCGATTACCGGTGGGAGTTATGATCTTCCGGTATTTTCGGCGGCGAAAATATTTGAAGCGGCCGTTTCCCTCGGAATGGGAGCCTTATGTTTCCCGGCACCTGGGATTTGCGGCGCGTTTTTCGGCCGAGGAAAATGAGCGATTTCGCTCGCGGCTGAAGTTGTTCGTTTGGGAGAAATATTGGATCGGCGCAGGTGGTCTTGCGGTCAGTGACGAGATGCGCGTGGTGATTTCTGGGGTCGCCGCTAGGATGGGGCGGAATTTGCCTTTGGATATTTACGATCGCCTCACCGAGATCGTGATCTATCCGAGTCACTATAAACACCCGGATAAGGAACACATCATTCTCGGCGAGGCTCATACTTGGGGGACTTTGGTGTTGTCTTGGGATGCGGTGAAGAACGGGCTGGCGAATCCTCGCGACGGCCACGACACCGCAGCGCACGAGCTGGCGCATGTGCTCGATATCAGTGACGGGGCTTTCGACGGGACACCGCCGATCGAGGATTCTGGGGCGTTCAAGGCTTGGGTGCGGGTGTTTTCTGCGCAGTTTTTGGCTTTCCGAAAGAGCAGGAAAAGCGTGATGCGCGACTATGGGAAGACGAACGAGGCCGAGTTTTTTGCTGTGGCGACGGAGACGTTTTTCGAGAAGCCGGAGAAGTTGCTCGAGAAGTTGCCGGAGCTTTATGCGGAGTTGGCGAACTATTACCGAGTGGATCCTGCGCGCGAATCGCAGAAATAGTTATTTGGCGCAGCGGAAACCGATGTGTTCGCTGGCGACGTCTTCTTTGTAGCCGGCGCGGTAAGTCACGGCGAGCTCGATTTTTCGATAGTGCCCGTAGCTCGAGCCGCGCACGACTCGGCCTTCGCCTCGAGTGGGTCCTTTGGGATTTTTCGGTGCGGCTTTGGTGAGCTTGTCCCAATAGTCTTGGGTCCACTCCATGACGTTGCCTGCGAGATCGCCGGCGCCGTCGGAACTGGTGCCTCCCGTGGAGCCGATGGGGGCGGTTTCGGGGTAGCGGTCGTCGTAGCCGTCGATCGCGTTCCAGAACGGTCTTATTTTGCGGGCGGTTTCGTCGGAGAAATTGCCGGAGCCTTTGCCGGGCGGCCAACTATCTCCCCAAGGATAAGCTCTTTCGCTGGTGCCTCGCGCGGCCCTTTCCCACTCGGCTTCGGTGGGAAGACGTTTTCCGGCCGTTTCGCAATATTTTTTGGCCTGCGCCCAAGTCACACAATTGATGGGGTGATTATTTTTTCCAGGATCGCCGCCGGTACAATTTCCGCCGAGCCCCGGCGCGGTGCAGGCCTTTTTCGCGACACAGGCATTATATTCGGCCGCGGTAATTTCGAAGCGGTCGACCTCGAAGGCGTCGAGGGTGACTTTGTGTTTTCCGAACCAAAACTCACCCGCGGCGATCGAGACGGGACCTTCCGGAGCATCACCTTCGGGGAGCGCTTCTTTGGTTTCTTCGATTTTTTCTTCGGGTGCGGCGGACTTGGTCTGCGTCGCTTCGGGCTTTGGTTTCTTGCTGCTGGATTGGAGCGCGAAACAGCCTGCGGCAGAGGCGTAGAGGAGCACGATGGCGAAACGACGCTTCATCTCGGCGCGCCCTATCTACCATGCGTGCGATTCTTCGTCCGTGGTATGAGAGCGCCGATGAGCGGCAAGGTTGCGCTGGTCACCGGCGGCACGCGCGGACTGGGTTTGGCGATGGCTTCCCGGCTTTTTGCGGACGGATTCGTGCCCGCCCTCCTCTATCGCTCCGACGAAGCTGCGGCCGAGGAAGCAGTCTCGGCGATGCCCGGTGCGCGCGCCTATCAGGCGGACATCAGCGATCGGGCCGGCGTCGATGCGGCGGTCGCGAAGGTGAATGCGGAGCTCGGGCCGATCGAAGTGTTGATCAATAACGCGTATCGCGCGGGACGCACGCCGAGGAAGACACACGAGGTCGACCCGGGTGAGTTCGCCGAGGATATTTCCACGAATTTGGTCGGGCAATTTTATGTGACCCGGGCGTGTATTCCGTCGATGTTGGCAAAAGGATTTGGCCGAATTATTTTTATCGGTTCCATCGCGGTGCGCGGTGAACGCGGGCGCGTCGCTTATGCGACGGCAAAGAGCGCGCTGGTGGGTTTCGCCAAAACCGTCGCGCTCGAATATGCGAAAGAAGGAATTACCTCGAATATGGTCAGCCCGGGATTCATTGAGTCAGGCGCATTTTTGCGGTTCTCTGAAGAAATTCGCGAACGCGCGTTGAAATTAGTTCCCGCGAAAAGACCGGGTCGCGCCGAGGAAATTGCCGAAGTGATCGCTTATTTGTGCTCGGAAAAAGCGGGCTATACGACCGGACAGGTACTCACGATCGACGGCGGAACTACCATTTGATCAGGTGCGCGCCCCAGATCATACCTGCGCCGATCGCCATGAATAAGACGGTATCGCCGCGTTTGATCAGATTTTTGCGCCATACTTCGTCGAGCGCGATCAAGGCGCTGGCGGCCGAAGTATTCCCATATTTTTCGATGTTCGTATAAGACTTGGTCAGCGGAATATTCGCGCGCTCCAAAATATGGAGCAACATCCGTTTATTCGCCTGATGCGCGACGACGAAGTCGAGGTCGTCGACGGTGAGCTTGGCTTCGTCGAGGACTTCTTTGATCACTTCGGGGAGCACGCGGGTGGCGCAGTCCCAAACGGCGGGGCCGTCCATGGTGAGCGCGACTTTGCCGTCGCGTACGGCTTCCGGCGTGAGCCATTCTTTGGTGCCGCCGACATATTGGCCGACGATTCCGGTGAGTGAGCCGTCCGCATGTAATTTGCTGACGGTGATTCCGCTGTCGTTCGGTGATTCGCTGACGATCGCGGCGCCGGCGCCGTCGCCGAAGATCGGGGCGGTGGTGCGGTCGCTCCAATTCAAGATCGTTCGGCTCATCACCTGAGTTCCAACGACGGCGATGTGTTTCGACATGCCGGACTCGATCATTCCGCGCGCGATGCTCATTCCACCGACAGCACCGGCACAGGCCATTTTGATGTCGAAGGCGAAGCTGAAGTTTTTGATCCCCAATTTTTCTTGGATGTAACAGGCGGTCGCGGGGACGGGGACATCGCCGATGCCGACGGAGCAGATGATGCCGTCGAGCTCGCTGGCGCGCAGGTTGGCAATTTCGAGCGCGTTTTTGATCGCTTCGGCCGCAAGGTCACTGGTCTGTTGGTCAGGTGCGGCGATGCGGCGTTCTTCGATGCCCAGGCGCTGGCGGATCCATTCATCGTTCGTCGGCGCCTTGAGGCAGACCTCGGCGTTGGTCATCACGCGTTCGGGGAGGTAGGAGCCGGTGCCGCTGATCCACGCTTTCTTCATCGCGGGGTCAGTGTTTCTTGGTTTGCGAAGGCGAGGGTATGGGTCCTTTGGGGGATGGGGTTTCGTGTGTGTGGGACCTTCGGTCAGGAGTCGTGGATCGAAAGACGCGCGGATTTCGCGAGGGAGAGCTCGCCTTGGGTTTGGGGGTGCTGGGAAGTTCCCGGCTTCGAGTTAGAGCTTGAAGCCTGCGGCTTGGAGCGCGCTTTCGAGCGTGGCGCCCGCCGCTCGGCCGTTGAGCGCTTTCGTCAGCTTGTCGTCGTCGGCGAGCGCTTTTTTCTGCATGTCGAGGCGATATTGGTGGAGGCGTTCGGCGATGGATTGATCGTTGAGCGCGAGGATCGCGGCGGCGAAGAGCGCGGCATTGATTGCGCCTGGTTTGCCGATCGCCAATGTGCCGACGGGGATACCGCCCGGCATCTGCACCATCGAATAGAGGGAGTCGACCCCGCCGAGCGTTGCGGTCTGCATCGGTACGGCGAGCACGGGGAGCTCGGTGTTCGCAGCGACGACGCCGGCGAGATGGGCGGCACCACCGGCCGCGGCGATCAGAACTTTCAGGCCGCGGGTGTGCGCGGACGACGACCACGCGTGAACCTCATTCGGCGTGCGGTGCGCGGAGAGGATTTTGATTTCGTAGCTGATTTTGAGGCTGTCGAGCGTCTCGCCGGCGTGTCGCATCACGCCGAGGTCGCTCGCGCTGCCCATGACGATTCCGATCATGGCGCGCTCGATACTATGCGCGCGCTCGCGGCTCAACTCGGATAGCGCCACAGCTCGATGGCGACCGTGCGCGCGTCTTTGACGGCGCCGGGTTTTGCGACGCGGACGCAGACGGCGGTGGCGGCGGCGAATTGCGCGAGGATCTTCGCGGCGATCTTTTCGGCGACGGTTTCGATCAACGCGTGGTGTTGCGAGGTGGCGATCTCGCGGGCGATCGCGGCGAGGCGGTCGTAGTCGATCGCGTGTTGGAGATCGTCGGTCGTGGCGGCTTGGGTGAGATCGGTTTCGAGGGTGAGGTCGATGACCAGCGTTTGCAGAATGCCGTGTTCGTGTGCGTAGACACCGATCGGCGCGGCGACCTCGAGCTGTTCGACGCGGACGCGATCGGGTTGGCGAGCCATGTGCTCGGTTAGCGAGCTCGGCGGCGGGTGTCGAGTTGGTGGTCGATGTGGGTCTCAGTGGGCCGATGTCGCTGATAAGGTTTTGGAATCACGGCGCGTTTTCGCTTTCAGCGGGCTGTAAATGCTCTCAGAAATCGAGATCTTACAGCACGATTGAAATAATCGAGAAAGTCTAGCAACTCCGATATCTTGGGCTCGATAACGAGTCTCGGGCCTCGACCGTGGCATTCAAGTCTCTGTTCGAAGCGGTTTCGAGCAGCGGTGTGGGATGCGACGAAAGCGAGGCTGCGATCTTCAGCGCATGAATGATCGTAAAGTGTTGTCGCTCGACGGAGGAATGGAATGGCTGACCTGAACGGAACGGGACCTCGACTTCGGTTTACTAACAATCAGTTTGCGAAGGTCGAGGACCAGCAGCGTACGGAGACCAACGATCGCGTCGCGACGGTGACTCCGAATGCGGTCACCGGCGGCGATACGCTGGATCGATCGGACTCCGACGGCCGCGGGCGCGGCGGGGGACAAGGCAGCTTTTCGGATGGGGAGCGCGATTTTTATAATCGTTTGCTCACGGATCTGAAGGCCGCGGGGTTCGGCGATGCCGATGCTCGCAAAGCCGCCGAGGCCGCTACGCTGACGTTGCGGGGCCAGCGGAACGCTGCGACCCCGAATAACGCGGTGGCACCGAACAACGCGGTGGCACCGAATAATGCGGTGGCGCCGAATAATGCCGTGGCGCCGAATAATGCCGTGGCGCCGAATAATGCCGTGGCGCCGAATAATGCGGTGGCGCCGAATAATGCCGTGGCGCCGAATAATGCGGTGGCGCCGAACAACGCGGTGGCGCCGAACAACGCGAATCGAACTCGGCGTGGGGTGACCCCGAACAATGCGGTGGCGCCGAACAACGCGGTCGCGCCGAACAATGCGGTGGCGCCGAATAACGCCGTGGCGCCGAATAACGCCGTGGCGCCGAATAACGCCGTGGCGCCGAACAACGCCGTGGCGCCGAACAACGCGGTCGCGCCGAATAACGCCGTGGCGCCGAACAATGCCGTGGCGCCGAATAACGCCGTTGCGCCGAATAATGCCGTTGCGCCGAATAATGCCGTTGCGCCGAATAATGCGGTTGCGCCGAACAATGCCGTTGCGCCGAATAATGCGGTTCGCCCGAACAACGCAGTTGCACCGAATAATGCCGTGGCGCCGAATAATGCCGTTGCACCGAATAATGCCGTGGCGCCGAACAATGCCGTGGCGCCGAACAATGCCGTGGCGCCGAACAATGCCGTGGCGCCGAATAATGCGGTTCGCCCGAATAACGCCGTCCGCCCGAACAACGCA
>WUUC01121738.1_pt1 | contig 165279 bp, 165 predicted proteins | sample 6278441 | NCBI WGS metagenome assembly WUUC01 (sample SAMN13675441, study PRJNA597444) | soil metagenome | isolation source: soil | place: USA: Washington | collected 2017-10 | reverse complement strand
TGCCGGTAACTCAGAGGAGGCGGCAAGGGGGCCAGATTTGCGTTTATGTCGCCTCGCAGATGCATTTGTGACCGCGCCTATGGGTGCAGTATCTCGGAGGCAAGAAGCGCTTAGGAAAACACCTGATCAACGTGATTGGCCCTGAGATCGAGGAGAAGGGCGGCACGGTGTTCGAGCCGTTCTGTGGCGGCCTTGGGATGTCTCGCTACTTCGCCTCTTACTCTGGAGTCCTAGCTGATGTGCACCCTGCGCTGATGGCGCTCTATAACGCAGTACGGCACGGATGGCGACCACCGACTGACATCACACGTGACGCCTACAACACTGCGCGACAGCTCCCAGACACAGACCCCCTGAAAGCTTTTGCCGGATTCGCTTGCTCGTTCGGCGCTAGGTATTTTGAGGGCTATTCGATAGAGCACTATAGCGGTCGGGGCCGTGACCCCGTACGAGCAAGCGCTAAAGACCTGCTAGAGACGATACCTAGACTCGAGCGCTTCGACTTACGATGTGTCTCGTTTCTTGATGTCGTACCTGACGCGCGTTTCGGTGTTGTGTACTGTGATCCGCCTTACGATGGAACTAAACAGTACTCTGGCTCCGAGCCCTTAGACCGAAAGAGCTTTTGGGCTCACTGTCAACGTTGGGCAGAGATTTCCACCGTGTTTGTATCTGAATACACCTGCCCGGTGGCACACGAAACAGCCCTTGAGCATGCGCACAGCACCACCGTGGGTCCCTCTCGGCGCAATGAGCCTCGGATAGAGCGGCTGTTCCGCATTCTGCCTCGCTAAACATCGACCAAACTGGTGCCCCCACCCTCCGTGCCGGTACTCAGCGGCGGAGTCAAGGGGGCCAGAGACGGGCTTATGTTGACTCAGGTGAGGGCCATCTCGGGGGGAGCTTCGCCAGTCCGGACTACGGCCAGAAGCCACTTCTCGACATCTTTTGCCAGATGCCCCAACGCGTGCGTCGTGCATAGCTCAGCAAACCATTCGAGAGGGTCTTTGCGGCTGTACTTGGTCGGCGCCCACACGTGCCGTTGCGCCTGAGTCTCGTACCGAGTGTCCCACTCATCCGACCGTGCGGTGTCGCGGATTTTGAATGATTCATAAAGATCATGGCGCACAGCTTCAAGCTTTTTGATCTCGTCGTCCACACCAGGTTTCACACCAGTGAACATCAACTCTAGTGCGGGTATGGTCACAAGCAGATTGCCTTCGGAGGTCCGCGGTGTCGCGAGGCCATGTCGAATCGAGTACTCAGCGGGTGGGTCAATCATTTCGAGCGTCACGTTCTTGCCCGATTTCCTCACCAGCTTTGCTGTCAGTGGCTGGTACTGCCGTGTATTCGCGTTGAACCACTGATAGTCAAAGATCTTCCCCTTTGGAGGCAGAGGTTTAGTTTCGTGACGGGCATCTTGCAAGACTTTGATCTGCGCCTCTATCTCCTTGATCTGATGCTTCGTCGAAGCATCATCACGAACTGTTTGCGACACTTGTTGCTTCTGCCTTAATGCCCAGTCGTACCGAGCCTGGATTTCTCTGTTGTGCATCCCCCCAGGGACGACGCAGTCATGTATGTAGTGGCCTAGCTCGTGACTGATAGTCCCTGCTAACGCCGGACTATTGTACTGCTTCGGCGCGATCTTAAGTGTTGGTGGATTGGTGCCGAAGGTATAGAGGCCGCCTATTTTAGCTGTCCCCTTACCATCCATCTGGATCAACAGCTTATGTTTGATAGGGATGCCAACACCCTGGTAGTGCTTTATTGCTGCGTGCACCTTGGCAGCAACCGGTACTACGGCAGCGCGATGGCGGGGCAAGAACTCGATTACAAATTCGCCCTCATCCTGGATCTCAGGCTGTGAAGCTGTCGCGATCAGGAAGCGCTGAGCGACACGTTGGGCAAGGCTTGGCATTCTGTTCTAGGGGGCTGATAAAACCTTGCTCAACGGTAAGGCAAAGAGCGATCGTCTCACCTCACGTCAATTTCAAGCTCAGTCTTGAGATTCAAGATCGGCATTAGGGCTGACTTTGAATACGAAGATGCCAGAGCCATCGTAGGTCTTGGCATGTTCTTCGTTGAGGGTACGTATGCGCTCCACGATGGCCCGCTCTTCCGCTCGACGGATGGAGAGGTTCTCGAACCCGTGCTTGATCTGATCCTCTCTTGGCTCATCAGTTGAGCCATATACGAGCGAACCAGCAAAGGCCATGAGGCCAGATCTGTTGGACTCCTCCCACGCTTTGATCCGGTCATCGACCTTTTGCGTGACATGTTCCAAGAGAGCGGTGTCATCCATCAGATGATAGCGCGGCGAAAAGCCGCCGTAGTGACGCACGTGTTCCCAGATGTGGATCGGGATCCTGATTGTGATCTCTCGTGGATGCGCTTCGTACTCAACGAAGTCGCCACGCAGCTCCAGATGGACGTCGTCCTCTCCATTCATGTAGTCGTGGTAAAGGTGAAACGATTCCCCGTGGGCTAGGCTAGATTTGGTGCTCATGTTGCGGAATTTTCGCTGGAAGCCGATCGCGACCGTGTTTCGTGGTGTAGCCGACGTCTAGTTGGACGTCGGGAGGTTGGGGTCAGGAGCCAAGCCTATTTCGTGAGTAACGTTCTCATCATTCACATCGTGGAAGGCGTGGCATTGGCCGCAAAAGCGCTCCTCGATATCTTTCGGATGGCAGCTTTTCTTGCCGCAGTGCAAACACTTGATGAATGGAGCTGGCCTTGGGTCGCTCATGTGGAGAACACCAGCTGTCCGTTGACTTCGATGTCGAAGTCTAGATCCCAATCGCGCTGCAGCTGATCTGCTCCGTGAGCACAGCTTCGCATGACCTTGATCACGTCTTCGACAGTCGGATTCTCTGGAGCGTCGCCGTCCGGCCAGATCTGGCTCACGGTCAGATCATGGCAGCCTGTGATCTCGACGTGAAATGTTTTTGCTTTGGTCATGAGGGCTTCTCCCGATTGAGAGCGAGCTTAGCGCAACGCAATGCCTCTTTGGCAAAGATCGGCAGAGGAAGTGACTTGCCCAAGACTCGAGGCTGCAGTAGCTCCTCGAAACGCTTGGGAGCGCTGATCTTGGCCAAAGCGATCAGGCTCTGCTCATCCAACGTCAAGAATTCCTCGCATGCCTGGTGCATTAAGTCTCTGACAGTGGGCGGTCGCGTATCAGACATGGTCCTCCTTGTTGGTGACGGCCGGTGAGTTAGATCAACTCGCCCGGCATGGCGTAGGGGCATCAATCCTCTCAGAATGATGCCTTGCCTAGCAAGCTGTTCTTGCGCTTCGTGTGCCCCTCTAACTCGATCTGGTTAGGGTCGGTGTGCCCGTATGTCAGATGAGGGGTCGGATCGGAAGCCGTCACATAAATACTCTACCTATCAATTTCCTTTGGGTGGGCAGCTCTTGCCCTCCGATGGAGATGATTATGGAACAGATCAGATTTAAGACCGGCGAGTTTCAGACCTTCACAGCGACCCGTAGTTTTGCCCTTGGAAACTTCAATGTGCGGATCGAAAAGGGATGCGAGATCGCATTCGATGGATCGGTTGTGCAGTATGCGGGTACCGATTACGCATTTCCACAGCTTCGCGGAGCGCTGACATCGGGCTGGATCGTCTTGGCTTCATCTTATGATGAGGACGATCCGGATTACGGTAGACCGGCTTCTGCGAACGTCAAGGTGCGCTCTGCTACTCAGGGAGATCAGCCCAAGACGATGGTTGCAACGGTCGAGGCTGATGAGCGCATTGTGATGAATTCCAGTGAACACGCTTCTCAGACCAAAGCGTCCAATCGACGTACGGCCTCGGAAGCTGGATCAGATGGGGTACCGGTCCGCACTCTTAAGACTCCTGCTGTGTCGGCGACGACCATTACAGACGCGCAATCCGTTATCAGCGGGTTGGATAATCTCAAGATTACGCCTGGCAAGGGGATCACTGTCGAAGAAATGCTTGAGCGTATGCCTCAGGATCAGCGGGAGGAATACCTCCTGAGGAAACAGGCTGCTCGCGCTGGCTACGTGCAAGAGCAAAAGCCCTCTGACGTCCGCACGGCGGCTTCCCAGCCCAAGTCGGGCTCGGGTAAGACTGTCGGCCGTGTCAAAAATGCTGCGGGCGTGACATCCGCGGAAGGCATGACTGTGACGCAGAGCACGGGTGGGGGAATCGAAACGTGGGACGGGGGGGATGCCTCCGTTGTGGCGGCTCTCAGTCAAGACAAGACCACCATTGTTGAGGACGGGATCTCGTTCACGACCACGAACGTACCGAGCCCCAAAGCTGCGCCCAAGAAGCAAGCGCCGCTCAAAACGTCGGCGCCAGCTCCACAGATGAGCCCGGCAGTCCGACTCAAGATTGCCAAGGCCATGTGCCCGGATTTCCCCGATAGCTATGATTTTGCGGCGCCTGCCAAGAAGAAACTTGCCAGGTTGCAGGCTGACTTTGAGGACCGGCTCGACATTTTGCTCGCTGTCTTCGCTGCTGAGGATGACGAGATCAAAACCAAGCTGGTTCAGGAGTTCCCACAAGCATTCGTGTGATGTTTTCCTTGTGAGAACACTCTCGTAGCCGCGGCGGCACTGGAGCGTCTTACTTTGGAAGATCGTTGCTTGAAGAGAAGAAAACACGCGTCGGGGATCACGATCTATCTTACCGAAGAGATCGCTGACGCACGGCTCCGCTGCAACCAGCTCAAAGAATACATCAATGAAGCTGTCGAGCTGATCGAGAAATCAGATAAACGCGAGCACTTCTTTGAGGTAGCTGGCCACTTGCTGCATGGGATACCCGACACTCTTTTGCGAGTGGAGAGTTCTCTGTCGGCAGCCGCGATGGCTGTTTTCAAGTGGGATTACGAAGAAGCAAAGCAAGAACTCCGACCAGAAAAGGCGGAGCAGTTGGAGGACGCCTTGAAAGACGTCCGAACACGTCGAGTCAAGAGACGATCATCCAATACGGAGCTTACTACCATGAAGACACACGAGGCAGCGCAGGAGTTAGACCGTCTAGCACGGTCGATCGATGAAACCGGCAGTATCGACACAGACGCGATCATGAGCTTGGTCGCTTCGCTGGAAAGCAATGGGGGACGCATTGCATCTTCCAAGTCCGATGTTGCGGGTGTTCTGCGCGAGCTAGCAGGTAGCTTGCAGACAGGCAAATCTCGACCGAGCCGGGCTGTTTTGGCGTCGGCGCTACGTCGGGTACTCGCTGAGACCCTGGACGTGGGCGCTGCTGTGCCGCCCCCGCTCCCTGGGCCTGGCTTGACCCCCTACAGCATGGAGGATGGCTTCGAGAACATTCGTCTTGCAGCCGTCTCCGCTCAGCGACGCGGTAGCAATAACATGCGGCTCGCGTTCATCGATCTAGCTTCAGTGATCCGTGAGATCGGTTTTCTCTGCGAGAGCCTGGGATCAACTACCGTGCCCGATCTAGCCTTGCGAATGAGCAAGGCGGTTATTCAGTCCCGGAAGCTAGTAACCCAAGATCTCATGCAGTCAATTGCGTCTTCTGAAAAGACGGCTGCGAATCTTGCTGTGACGCATATGCTTAAGTCGTTCGCAGAGGGCTCCCAGTTCGGGGGGCTAGAAGTGAACGATATCCAAGGAGCAGCGGACAGGCTTGAGGCATCGGCCATGAAAGCGGCCAAGTTGGCCTTTCAATACCACTTGGACACCCCACCGACAAATCTCTTCAAGGTGATTGCGGACCGGGTACACGACCTGTCGTTCTACATGGGCGTATCTATATCGGAGAGTTCCGGCGCGGATATTGGAGAGTCGGAGCTGGCCGCTCCTATGTCACAGGTCAGTGCTGCGGACAAGACAGCGGGTGCAGCGCCGATTGTGGTGCAGATGGTAAATGCATTTCGTGAGGGAGCCCAGTTTGGCGAATACGGCGTCCGTGACGTCCGAGGCGCTGCTCTACGCGTAGGGCTCGCCGCAAAGGCGGCGGTTAAGTACGCCACGAGCCCGAACGCTCTGAGCATTAAGATGCCGATCCGAGTGTTCACGGAGCTTTCTGAGCGTCTTTACGATCTCGGCTTCTACATCGGTTCCGCATCAGCCTCTGTCGCCAAAACTGCTCGTTTCGAGGAAGGAAAGCCGGCTGACCCGACAGAGCAAATGGACGAAGCGGATGCAGACAAGTGGAAGACCGAGCACGACAAGAACAAAGACAAGTTCAAAGAAGCGTCCTACCTCGTACCTAAGATGAAGTACGCGGAAGAAGAAAGGCTCTCTCGCTTCGAAGAGGGGAAGCCAGCAGACCCCACCGAGAATATGAGTGAGCAGGACGCTGACACTTGGAAGACTGAGCACGACAATAACAAGGACAAATTCAAAGAAGCTTCTGCAATCTGGAAGGCTTGAGCCGTGCGCGGGAAGGCGGCACTGGCACAACCGTTGGTTACTCGGCCCGCCTACGGCAGCGGGGGTATCGGCCCCATTGCGGAATCTTGTCTACCGGGAGGCGGTCCCTCTGACAAAGGGTTGCCTCTCGACTCCGGCATACCTGGTTCATCCACGCACAACAAGGATGAGAATCACAACCGGAAGCCAGACAAGCATGATCACGACTCGATCCACAGCGTAGAGAATGCCGACGACCTGCTGAGTGACCCGGATCGGATCGACATACGTGAGGACAACGCCGGCAACCATGATGGAGTGCGGCCTTGGAGCAGCGGCGGCAACGCGTGGGACGATGCGACATCGAAGACTAAATACCCGTATGGGAAAAGCAAGCGAGCGTCGGCTGAGTATGTCTTGGCGAGATGGGACGCTGACCAAGCGCCTGTCGTGCGAATCGAGGCGAGTAAGCGTACGAAAATAGCATTGAGATTGAGCGGGATCATCAAAGCGCTCAATCCGGCTGTCCAGCAGCGCGGCAAGAAATGTGGGGTGAAGCTCAAGCGCTCGGACAACCAGAACCTTCGTTGGATCTTGTCGGTCAATTGCAACAAGGGTGGCGGCCCACGTGTGGTGAAGGTCAAAGGAACACGAGACCAACGAGTCACAAAGTTGTCCAAGATGGACCTTGATGTGACGTGCTCATGTCCGGCGTGGCGTTGGCAAGGGCCAGAGCACCACAGCCAACGCGAAGAGTATTTGCTGGGTGACCCAAGGGGCACCGCGTCCGTGCCAGTGATCAGAGATCCTGGGAACATCAACCGTATCTGCAAGCACATGTATGCCGCAGTCCAATTCATCAAAGGTTGGACGATCGAAAAGAAAGAGATGTGAATGATGCCCGTCTATAACACTCACTGCGCAGGCTGTTCAAAAGACGACACCCGCAAGCTCTCATTTCGAGAATATGATCAGGTCACAGAGGGGAACGTTGCGCTCGATTGCGAGTGCGGAGGGCACCCGGAGCTGACTTTCGACCCATCCGCGGTGAGCTTTGTCCTGCGTGATGGCCAGTCTGGCGGTTGGGCCAGCAAGGCGCAGAAAGAAAATCGGTATCGAGCTGCCCGTAGATCGGTCATGAGCCAACGTGAGCGCGACCATGTGAAGCCCAACAAACTTGTTCCCAACCACAACGGGCAAGTCGCTGGATCTTGGTCTGAAGCCAAGGATGCGGCGTACCAGTCTACCTATCAACGAGTAAATAGAGAGCATGGCGCAAGGACTGCTGCAAGCGCGGCTTCCGAAGCTGCCAAAACCTACGATGCTCACGTGAAGCGAGAGGCAACATGAACCGACTCTTCAGTATACGACGCCGACGCTTGAACTACGTTGATCTTTGGGCGCCGAAGATTGCGGGCGCAACGATCTATCGGCTCAAGTGGGCATCAGCCTTTGGGCTTGGTCCAGCAGCCATCATTGAATCCACCAACTCAGGCTATCTCGATCCAAACGTCAACTTCATGACCGTGAATCCAGAGCCAATCAACAACGGGATCCGGATGGTATTCAATCCGGAAAGTTATGGCATTCCGGACCGTGAATCATTTTGGGTGCAGCTGGTTCCTGTCGTTGGCGGGGTCGAGACGAACGCTGGCGCTATGACCTTGGTGCTGCCGGCGCATGTTAGAAATGGCAGTGCTTGTACAATCGTAGGCACCCCTATTGGCACACAGCAGATCGATCTGCCCGCGCTTCAGGACGTGAAGTTTGTGAATGGCGCACCGATTGAGGTCGGGCTTGAAGACGGCGGTGCAATGTGGACAGTCCCACAAACTTCAGGAGCGCCGTACTCAATGAGTGGGCTGGTAACATCGCTCTACGTCAAGGGTGGGCAGTTTTCTATGACTGGTCTAGTCGCACGTTGAAGGGCGCATCGTGTGTATCTACTCAATCAACTATCGCTGCAGCTCGCCCAGACGCTATTCGTAGCTGCGGATCGCTATAGGGTTGGGCAAAGTCTCGTTGGAGCTAAAGACGGTGTGAATGGGATGTTCGTGACACCAGGTCACGAGAAGTTCTCACACAACCTGCCGTTCCTGGACATCTCGGTTTATCTCAACGGTAGCAGGCTTCAGCTTCTGGAGGACTATCTAGTGATGGAGTCAGGGGGACCCGGCTCCGGATTCGACACGATCGAACTTTTGGTTCCGGCCCTGTACCCGGATGATCATCTTTTGGCAGACTACATATTGAGGGTGGGTTGATGGGGAACACCCTCAAGCGCTTCAATAGTATTCGTCGCAGCGATGACGTCGGGGACCAACATGATTCCGGCGCGATCTCTGGCGCGGTAGCTACGGCTGAGACTCAGGAGCAGTTTCAAGCCTTCTTCTTGAGCCGGCTTCGCCAGGTCATCTTCGGCGAATCGGCGCCCGAGCATTGGTACGATGATCTCTTCAGTGCTGGGATCCTTTCGTTGCGGGAGCTATCTGCGGCTGCTCGGGTTGGCGTGCCTTTGGCTGGGCCTCTAAACGGGCACAATCGTACCTTCAAGACCGCCCCTGACTACTTTGTTCATGACTTGAGCGGCACCGGCCGGACCATTGAGCTGTGGCACAACGGCCGTCGTTTGATTCAGACAAACCATTCACACCCTGGGTCGGGTGATTTTTGGGTGGAAGAGAGTGCGGGGGCCGGGACCGGCTTTGACACGGTAAACCTTTTAACTTTTGCTCCTGTAGGAACGTCAACCCTGCTGGCCACTTACTACACGGCGCTTTAAGGAAAGTAGACTTAACATGGCAACATACTCTCGGTTCAATGCCCTGGACCAGGTTCTAGATATTCAGGGCTCATCTTTCGTATTTCCAACCAAGTTCCTCAGTGATGAAACGGCTGGGCTTGGTCAAGCTGTCAGTGGTCAGACAGGCACAGGCGCAAGCATCGGTGCCGAGGGAGCCATAACAGGTGTCAGTGGTTTCACCGCCAACTCGGTGGGCAACTTCTTGACGCTTGAAGACGCGGCTACTCCCGCGAACAACGGCACGTTCTTGATCATCGCGGTCGCTGGCCCTACGGCCATCACGATCTCGAACCCCTCAGGCGTTGCGGGTGACAGCGATGTCACTTGGACCGAGCGTGCGGTCTACAGCCTCAACGACGATCTCAACTTCCAGCGTACCGACCGTGCTCTCATCAAGGGTGTGTCGTTCGATGGTGCTGTCCCCACCTATCAGCGTCCGACCGCAGTCGGTACGTTGCTTCCGGCAAACCTTGCCAATATCGCTGGGCACACCACGGATGCTCAGGGCTTCATCATCAATCGCAAGTATAACAACGTGTCTGTCGCAGCTGCAGACACGAAGGTTACGCTGACGAGTGTTGGCAACTTTAAGCATGCTGATGCTGTCGATAAGAGCGGTGTGCCTGTATTCGATGCCCCTCCCTACGCGGGAGATTTCGGCGCATGCTACGTTGAGGTTCTGCGCAATGACGGCACACAGGTCGTTGTTCAAAATGGCCCTAACCAGGGTGACAAGATTTTCGGTGTTACCAATGCCGGTGACGCTGAGTCGCCGGACAGTGTTGAAGTTTTGTTCTACTCGGTTCCGCTCGGTGGCGATGTCGAGGCCGATGCGAATCCCTACACATGGGAAGCTGGGCTGCCTGCCACCGTTGATCTGTTCTACGGCTTCTTCTCTCGCTTGGACCAACTCAGTGAGAGTTCATTTCGTACGATCAGCTCTCTCGGCGTAGAAGAGTCGGGTAGTCTGCGCCAAGATGTCACGGACATCTGGTCTGCAGTCGGAGTTACGGACGGAGAAACGTCTCTAAGTGGCTTGACCAACACGACCGGTAGCTTCGTTTTCGCGGAACTTCCGGCATCGCCCTCGGTGACTGCGGCGCTCAACACGCTGAATGAACACGTCGGCAATCGCGCCTATACGGGCTCGTATCTCACGACTGGAGAGAGCGTGGCGGCTTCTTTGCAAGCTCTTTCCAACGCGGTCGCCGCGGGTAACAGCGTCCGTTACATCGAGCGATTGGGCGCAGATCTCACGGCCAACACTCCTCACACGCTGCCGGGATCAGCGACGTACACGCCAGATGAGGATAACAACGGACGCAACCTCTGGGTCTTCACACGCGGTGTTCTGCGCGACCCAGGCACCGTTGTAGACAACGATGATTACGCTGAGACCTCCGAGACGTCTATCACGTTCTTCGCCAGGCAACGTGCGGGCGACCACATCAACTACGTCATCTTGGGCTGATCATGTTTAGTTCCGACGTCACAATCGCAGAGGTCAAAAGTCCTCCTGGATCATGGTGCTCATCAGGGCACGTGGCGGCGGCAGAATGGACACGAGAGGGAGCAGGTACAATGCCTGCTCCGACGCGCTTCTATCAAGTGTCCAGTGTAAAGCACTCTGTGAGCGGGGTTTATTGTGAACCCTGTCTCACGATCGCAAATGCACTCGCGAGACAAAAGAGATCAAATGAACAATCCCAGCGAAGAGATTTTGAGACTGCGACGTAGAGTGAAGGACTTGCTTAGTCTTGGCTACATGACAGAAGAGTCAGGCGGGACCTACGAGCAAACCATTCTGCAAGTATGGCAGGAGGCAGATCGAGGGCGGGTGAACTGTCTCCAACAAGCTGAGACGTTGAAGCGCCAGGCTGCAGCTGCAGAAGCACAGGCTGGTGCGTTCACGATGATGTCTAGCATTCTCTACAACGTTGTGAATGGCTTTGTTGAGGCTGGAAACAGACGTTCGCGAGAGGACGCTGAGAGGAAAGCGGAAGAGGAGTCTAGGAATACCCAGGATGCGCTGGATGCAGCGATCTCAGCGCAGAAAAGCCCACGCCGACGACAGAAGAAGGACAATGGCCAACCAAATCCGTAAGACTGACGTAGAAGATGTCGATTTCCTCGATGCGGAGGAACTTCAAAGCGACGGGTCGGTTGTCTATTTGACCGTGCCAGTGGTCTCGACCGCAGCGGCAACCCGGACAGTGGTTGTAGGCACCCCGTCTGACGGGGAAGGAATAAGATCAGGGCGGGACCATCCCGTTGAAGTGGGCGACCGCGTGATCATCACGGAGGCGACTGGCGAGCTGGGAAACGGCACATTTACGATTGCTTCCGTTCTCACGGATAGCAGCTTCGTGGTCGTAGAGTCTATTGGCAGCTCTACTGGAGGGTCGGCTGATTTCCTTTACCCGTCTGGCGCGAGCCGGATCGGGATTGACCCAACAAATCTCAACTTTACCGCGGCAACGAATGTTCAGGCTGCTCTTGAAAGTATCCCAGCTCTGCCACAGGCCACTCAGATTGGAGACCTTCTAGCCTCAAGAGATGGGGTCACGTTCTCGGTTGTGCATCCGGTGGTTAGTGCGGACGACGGCTGGTTGTCAAACGCTGACGGTGACCTGTTGATCGAAGGACTAGATTGATGAGTCTTGGCGGCCATGCAAGGCAGACCCCTGACAAGGGCATCCACGTAGCGATCTCCTGGGTGTTTCCTGATGCATCGGCGCGAGCTGCATTTACGCCTGCGTTTGGTATTCCAACGCTTGAAGAAGAGTTAGCCGAAGATGACATCGGCAAGTTCGCTTGGGATACGGACACCGACACAGTCTACCTATTGAGATCGATCAACCCGACCGTATGGACGCCCGTGGGCGGCGCTTCGCCAAACACCTTGCTGCACGCCGGTGCCGGCTTGAGCGGTGGTGGTAATCTCACTAGCGATCGCACTTTTAATGTGGTCGCGCATCCGGATGGGTCGATCGTTGCCAACCCTGACAATATTCAAGTCGGGATACTTGCAACTGATGCGCAGCACGGGGCACGAGGGGGAGGCACCACCCACGCTTTGGCGACTACGTCAGTGCCAGGGTTCATGTCCGATGTGGACAAGGTAAAGCTGAACTCAGTCGCATCCGGTGCGTCCGCATTGACTAGCGCCGCGCCGGTTGCTGTCACAAAATCAGCGGCCGTTCTTGGAGTGGGTATCGAGGCGGCCCGACATGATCATAAGCATGATGTCTCGACTGCAGCGCCGGCTGCGATAGGCGTTGCTACCGCTCCAAGTGAGGGCACGGCTACCACGCTCGCCCGAAGCGATCACACGCACCAAGCCAACACAGCTCCGGCTAATGTTACGAAGGCTGCTGCAGCGATCGGTTCATCTGGCGAGCCCGCAAGAGCTGATCATAAGCACGATGTTTCGACGGCCGCCCCAAGTGCAATGGGAGTCGCGACGGCATCCGCTGAGGGTAGCGCGACTACGTTAGCCCGTAGTGATCACACGCACCAATCGAATACAGCGCCGGTTGCTGTTACGAAGGCCACTGCTGCGATTGGCACATCGGGTCAGCCTGCGCGAGCCGATCATAAGCATGATGTCTCGACGGCAGCGCCGGGGGTAAATGGGCTCTCAACTGCGTCGGTTGAGGGCACGGCTACCACGTTGGCTCGAAGTGATCATACACACCAGTCGAACACAGCCCCAGCTAACGTAACCAGAGCTGCTGCAGCGATCGGTACATCGGGTGAGCCCGCAAGAGCTGATCACAAGCATGATATCGCTACCGCATCTGCAGTCACGCTTACGGATGCTACCGACGCTGAGGGCTCTGCAACCTCGTTGGCGCGTTCGGATCACACGCACTCGCACGGAGCCCGTGGAGGGGGGACGCTGCATGCGCTCGCGACAACGTCTACAGCGGGATTCATGGCAGCAGCGGACAAGGCTCTTCTGGGACGTGTGGGAGTGATCTCTAGCTACAGTCCGGGTGCAGCTTCGACGAGTGGCCCCACTCCAATCACGAAAGCTTCCATCATTCTTCCTGCAGAGAATGAGACATTCATTGTTGAAGCCAGTGTGCTTATGAGTATGAGCAACAGCACAGCCAATGGCGCGGTGCGGCTTCAAAACATCACATCATCCACAACATTGAGCACGCGAGATCTCGATGCAGGGCTCAGCGAGATCTCCAATGCCAGCTCTCCGGTCATACGAGTGGAATACGTTCAGACGGTTGCGGCCGGGCCACAAACGGTCGCGGTGCAATACTACATAGCATCAGGGAGCGGTACAATCACTGTCAGTGACGCGCTGGTTACCGCGAGGAGAAAGCTCTAAGTGGCAAACCCATTACAATACAGCACATCGGAGTTTAGTAGCTCCGCTGGTGCTGTGGATGCTGAGCAGCTACGCCAAGATTTCGCTACAGCAAGCTTCTCTAGCACTCCTGTTACGTTCGCCTACCTCGACGTGAGCGAGCCCGGAAGCGAGCCTCGCGTTCGCGTCTGGTTTAGCGGCTTGCCGAATGCTACCGACACAGCAACAGCGAACGCGATAATCGCTGCACATACTGCTCTGGGTCCCAAGCCGATTCTTGTACCCCCCATCGGTGTTTTTGAAGTTCCGCATGATCGGGTCAGGGGAAGGATCATCGTCGCCCAAGGCGGTGCAGCCGATTACAACACAATCAGCGCTGCTATTGCTGCAGCGATCGAATTCGGCGCAAGTCCGATCAGCTGGTACAACATAGAGGTTTATCCTGGCGTCTACATCGAGCCGCCGATGACGGTTCCTATGGGCGTCTATATCTCGGCGCGCTCGGGCGTGGTGGTGATGGCGGCGACCCCCACCGCTTCGCTGTTCACGCTTACGGGTGGTGTTGTCACTGATATCACGGCAGGCGGCGTCACCGGCCCCGCAGAGGCTGTATTCAAGACTACCACGCCAGGGGTGCTCAATGGCCTCCTTGGATGCACGGTCATTAACTGCACGCATGGGTTTTTGGCCAGCGGTGCCGGCGTGGAATTGGCGTTGCTCAATGCCACAGCAACGGTTGATCTGTCAGGCGTCGGCATCTCGGGTGCTCTTATTAAGGCTGACAATGGCGCACGCGTCTTGTGTACAGCGGTGTTGGCAGCCGTGCCCGCGGCGCTTCTGCCATTCTACACAGGCAATCCGATCGAGAAAGTCTTTTGGGCCGACAATGGGGCTTTGATCGGACTCACGACGGGCGTTGTCAATGTCGCAGCCAAGAACTCCTCGCAGGTTGCTATTCTAGCGGACCGGGGGGCAACTGTGACCCTAACGGCGGTGACGATTGAGAACACGCATACTGCGCTCAAGGTCGGCTCGGGCGGCACGGGTTCTAAGATCCTCATTCAAGGCAGCTCGCTGCGCACCAATACAGTCGATTTTAGCATTCAGTCGGCTACCGGTTTGATCAGCGCCAGTTGCTCGATCGATCATGAGGCCGTAACAGATGTAATCACCGGCGGAGTTCTGACTGGCAGTCTTTTCGACACTGAGGGCGCCACGACGCAAACCCGCGGCACCGCGGAGTATGTATATACCACGGGCCGGGAGATTAACCTACCCGAGTTCTATCACAGCGCGATGAGCACTGGTGTTGGCCAGGGTGGTGCGGTTACCGCTGGGGTCGGACTAGCCGTAAACGTTTCTGCTGGCATGGGGTGGATCTCGCGGAACGCCCCAGAGGATGATCTGCATTGTGTCACTTGGCCTGCAGTGACCGGCTTGACGCTGACCGCGAGTGCAACGAACTTCGTTTTCTACGACGGCGCCAATCTAACGGGCATCAAAGCAGCGACGTCGCAGCCAGGGGGATCCAGTATTCTGTTGGCTACCGTTGTAACCAGCGGCAGCGGAGTTCGGTTTATCCACGCAACTCCTACGTTGGCCGGACCCACTCAGCGTATTGTTCACGACTATCTAGTCGCTACGAGAAAGTTTGCGACCAACACTGGCTTGGTTGCATCTCAAGGCAGCGGTCCGACTAAGTTGACCGTAGGGGCAGGCTCATACTATCGAGCCCTCAAGATAATCTCGTACTCGGGCTCTGGCGGCGATGCCACTTGGAGCTACTTCTACGGCAGTAACGGCGCCACTGAAGTACCTAACGTCAACGTCCTTAACACTACTCAGTACGATGATGCTGGCACTCTCGCTGCCATGACTGCGGGCTTCTATCGTGCAGATACCTTGCTGTTGACCTCGGACGGGCGTCTTAGTCTTGTCTACGGTACTTCGCAGTATCCTACGCAAGGTGCAGCCGAGGCTGCAGGCACGGCAACCGTGCCGACCTTCATGGAAGACAGTGCGATTTGTCTTGCTCTCGTCATCGTGCAGCAGGGAGTGGGAATCGCCACTGTTTTGGATGGAAGACCTAGGCCGGGCAACTCTTCAGGGCTGGGAGCAGGCGGTGTCGGCATTACAGATCATGGAGATCTGTCTGGGCTGCTTGATGACGACCATACGCAATACCTGCTCGTGGGTGGGTCTCGAGCGATGGGGGACAACCTCGACATGGGTGGCAACAGCATCGTGTCGGTCAATTTGGTCGACGGTGTTAATGTGTCGGCGCATGGAGCGAGGCACAATGCTGGTGCCGCGGATGCGCTTACGACCGGGACCGCAGTTGCAGCTCTGATTGGACAGGGCAACACAGAAGGGTCGGCCGCCGCTTATTCACGCTCTGACCATACCCATGCTCATGGCAGTGCTGCTCCGGTAGCAGTCACCAAGGCAACCAACGAAGAGGGTACCGCGGCGACCTTCGCGAGATCAGATCACAAGCACGATGTCTCGACCGCAGCTCCTGGGTCAACGGGGGTAGGCACGGCTTCCGGCGAAGGATCCGCGGCTACGCTTGCGCGAAGCGATCATACGCATCAATCGAATACCGCCCCTGTTGCTGTTACGAGGGCAGCGGCAGCGATCGGTACTTCAGGGCAACCGGCTCGCGCCGATCATAAGCATGATGTCACCACTGCGGCTCCCGCTGCGATAGGCGTTGCGGCCGTTGCAGGTGAGGGTGCTGCGACGACGTTGGCTCGAAGCGACCACACTCATCAATCGAATACAGCTCCGGCTAATGTTACGAAGGCTGTTGCTGCGATCGGCACATCGGGAGAGCCCGCAAGAGCCGATCACAAGCACGATGTAGCGACAGCCGCGCCAGGCACTAGTGGTCTCGGGACAGCCTCGAGTGAGGGCATCGCGACTACGCTTGCGAGAAGCGATCACACGCATCAGGCGAATACAGCCCCGGTGGCCGTCACGAAGGCAGCCGCAGTCGTAGGCGTATCGGGAGAGCCAGCAAGGGCTGATCATAAGCATGATGTCTCCACGGCTGCTCCGGCTGCGATAGGAGTCGCTACCGCTCCAAGTGAGGGCAATGAGACTACGCTTGCGCGAAGCGATCACACGCACCAAGCCAACACAGTCCCCGTCAATGTTACAAAGGCCGCTGCGGCGATCGGTTCATCTGGAGAGCCCGCGAGAGCTGATCATAAGCACGATGTCTCGACGGCCGCACCGGGTACGACGGCACTGTCCGCAGCATCGGCTGAGGGCGTTGCGACGACGTTGGCACGGAGCGATCATACGCACCAATCGAATACAGCGCCGGTCGCCGTTACAAGAGCCGCTGCAGCCATTGGCGTATCGGGAGAGCCAGCAAGGGCTGATCATAAGCACGATGTCTCGACGGCTGCTCCGGCTGCGATAGGAGTCGCTGCCACATCCGGCCAAGGATCCGCGACGACTCTAGCCCGCAGTGATCATACGCACCAATCGAATACGGCTCCTGTTGCTGTTACGAGGGCTGCGGCTGTCATTGGTACGTCTGGAGAGCCTGCCAGAGCCGATCATAAACATGATGTCTCAACTGCGGCTCCTTCTCTGGGGATTGGTGTTGGCAATACCGAAGGAACCGCCTCAAGCCTTGCACGCTCCGACCATGGCCATGCACTTCGGGAGACTGGTGGGCCGACTGATCTCACCATGGGTGCGATAGCTGACGGTCAGATTGTTTTCCGCTCTGGTTCAGTACTCATGGGCATTGGACTGCAGGATATTCAGGGTATGCGGCTGACGGGGGTGAGCGGAACGCCCGTGATGACAGACAACAACTCGAGTCTGAACACGATCTTCCTGACCGCATATAAAAGCAATCAGATTGCGCTGTATAACGGAGACACGTGGATTCTTCACTCGACTCCTGAGGTTTCGCTTGCGGTAACCGGCCGCACGACGGACCTTCCGTTCGATATCTTTGCGTATTCTGCCGGTGGTGTCGTTACATTGGAGTTCACGAATTGGGCGGGTTCAACGACACGAGCGACAGGTCTTGTGCGTTGTGATGGTGTGTGGTGTCGCTCTGGAGCCCTCACGAGACGCTATCTCGGTACTTGCCGGCCGAGATCTTCTACAACTTATTCGTGGGTGGTAGTTGGAACGAACGAGGCGGCGCGTTTCGACCTGTGGAATTCCGACAACAGAGTCCAAGTTGCGTTTGATTTGACCACAACTGTAAACAGCTGGAACTATACAACCGCTACTTGGCGGCAAGCACAAGGAAGCTCTGCCTACCAAGTGGACGTGGTAGCAGGGCTCGAGGATTGTCGCGTAGTATGCTTGCTGACAGCAACATCACGTAATAATGGCTTCGCTGGCGGTAATAACCCGCGTGAGGTCGGCGTTGGATTTGATTCAACCACCACACCGATTGGGATCATTGGATCGAGCGGCTCCACAGGAAGCATCCATCAAATCTCGCAGGCCACAGCTACCATTCCGTGTCCACTTGGTCGTCATTTTGCAGCGTGGCTTGAGATTTCGCAAGCTTCCAGCACTACCACATGGCTGGGAGACAACGGGACGAACAGAATTATGAGTGGGATGCAGGGATCCTGGGTCTGCTGATCACACTTTAACCGAATCAACGTTTTTCTGGAGGTAATCATGCCAAGGCTTGTTGCTATCGATGAAGTGCAACAGATCGTCAATCTAGCGTTCAATGTTAATGAGGAGCCATCGCGCGCTGAGATTGACCAGCAGTTGATCGATGATTGGACCAGCCAATATGACCACGTGATCCTCGTTGAGGATGATGAGGTAAGGGCAGAGCCAGGCGACAGCTGGGACGGCAACCAGGGGGTGCCTTCGCCATATATCACCGAAACGCCTTCCGCGATGCCGGTTCAAATTCAGGGGGCATCTGGGCCTGTACCTCAAAATGACGATCTATCCATTCTGATCGCCCAGGAGCCGCGTGTCGGCACCGAGCTGGTCATGGTCACCCATAATTTCTGTGACCCAACGACATGGTTTACGTCAAGCGTTAGAGCGGAGGAAGAGGCGCTGGTCGATTCCGGTGATGGGCTTACGTGGAACTCCTCACATCCGAATTGGATAGATATGCATCATGGGAAGATGTTTGATGAGGGAGCCCATCGCGCTGACGTGGAGCACGAATACGCTATAGCCGTGACCGTTGATGGCGTAGAGGCGATTCAGAGAGCCCCATTCAAAACAACCGGCGGGGATTATGAAGTCAACTATGCTGAGGGCACGGTAACGTTCTTTGAAAGCAAACAGGGTAGCGCGGTGGTGGCGACGTATTCATACGCCACTGATTCGACTTGGAAGCTGATTCCGGACCAAGGTTCTCGCGTGGATATCGAAAGCGTGGAGGCTCAGTTCTCCAGCGATACGATCATGCGAGACACCATTCAATTCAAGATCTACGGCTACAACCCGGAAGACCCGCCGAACAAGATACTCTACGCGACGACCAACTATAAGACCATGCGAAACTTCATTGACGAGGCGCAGGGGAGCTATCCGGTGGTGCCAGCTATCGGCGGATCAGAAGGCCGCGGCACACTGAACGCAATCTACGGCTTCCCATTTCGGTATGGGACGATTCGGAAAATGCCCTCAAGCTTTGGTTTGGAGCTGCATGTGCGTCTACGCGAGGACCTAGCGTTCGGCGGTGAGCACGCAACAGCGACGTTCTACTGCACGGTCCGTGGGGATGGGTGACGTTTCCTATTGTGCTGGCTTATAGGCGAAGGAGTTCAACATGAAGGCGCTTGTGCTTAGTGGCGGTGGGTCCAAAGGGGCGTATCAGGTAGGCGTTCTGAGAAAGCTTTTGGTAGATGATGGTAATCGGTACGATCTTGTAGCGGGCATCTCTGTTGGAGCAATCAACGCGAGCATCCTCGCTCAGTACCCAGTTGGGCAAGAGGCTGAAGCTTGGGACGAGATGAAGTCAGTTTGGGATCAAGTGACGACGTCCAAGATCCGAAAGGGATGGTGCCTAGTGGGCGCAATCGCGGCTCTCTGGGAGTCGTCTGTGTACAACAGCAAGCCACTGATCGAGTGGATCAAGGGATCTCTGGATCAGGCAAAGATTATTAGCTCAGGCCGTAAACTCAGGGTCCCCGCGGTGTCGTGGGATTCTGGCGAGAGCTATGTGGCGGACGAGCTGGATCCGGAGATCGCTTCGTGGGTCGCCGCGTCGTCCTCATTCCCGGTAATGTTGTCCCCCGTGGATGTTCGCGGTCAACTTTGGGCGGACGGTGGAGTGCGCAGTGTCACCCCCCTTGGGGAAGCAATTCGCGCGGGCGCGACGGACATCGATGTCGTCATGTGCGATGACCCGGACCTCAAGGCGCCGTTTTCTTCCAAAGGGAAGGCAGCGGTCCCCGGTCTGATCGTGCGAGCGCTGGAGCTGATGAGTAACCAGATCATGCGATCCGACCTAAAGATGGCGGGCCTCAAGAACGACCTAGCTGGGCCGTATCGTCAGGTCAACATCAGAGTATATCATCCGTCGATTGACCTTAACGGCATCCAAGCCAGCTTGGACTTTGAGCCTGAGCCGATCGCGAAGATCATTGCTCTGGGTTATGAAGACACGTCGGCTTATCCAGGCGGGCGGTGAATCTTTTTGTAGCCGCTCTTGAGTGAGCGTGCTTGGGGTGCGCTTGCGTTTGTCTGACGTTCTGTTTCCGGTCTGAGAGACGGGCTCGGTGCACGCCGAGTCCGTTTTTTTATGAGGTGGCGATAGCGCACAAGCTTAGAAACCTTTTGTGCTTGTCCTAGCTACGAGGTGATCAAAAATGCTAAGAGTGTTCCACACGCAAGCTGTTGCCGGCGCGATCTTGATCGATGATATCGATGACGGCTTGCCAAACAAGACCCCTCATCGCCTTGGCTCCACCGGCAACCCAGATGCTTACGTGCGCGATGGCTATGCGAACAAGCCTAAGCAGCCTTGCTACGTGCCTCGCACGCAAGCTACGAATCCACTGCAGCCGGGTTTCATCAACCTGAATGAGACGCCCCGCGTAGTCTTGTCGGCTGGTAAGGGCAAGATCAGCAAGCTCCGCGCTGCCGGCCTGATCACAGTGGTTTCGATAGACCCTGCCGAGGTCCAGACCCCGACCTTGACGACGGCGGATTTCGGCACTCCTACCGAAGGAGATCTAACCTTGACGGGCACCACCTTCATGTCTGTTGAGCCCGATATCTCCTCGGTTGTCATTACTGGCGCGGGCGGCAAGACGTTGACAGAGACCGAGATCACAGATGGGGGCGGCACTGTGTCGGCGACTTCTATCGTGATTCCAGCGGCGCTGATTCCAGGAGTCACTGTGGCATCTACCGCTCGCGTAATCTCGAACGGCAAGTCAACGATGAACGTTGCCCTCTCTTGAAGGTGAATCCGTGTGTCTTACCCTCAAATCGAATGGATCTTGGAGCAAGAGCCCTGGGAAGACTTTCAGTCGGTCCATAACGTTTGGCGGCCTCGACACCTCCTTTTCCTTCGCCAGGTTCAGTTACTGCTCAAGGATGTCCAGCGCCGATACACAGAGCTGGAGCTTGCTCAAGATGAGTTCAAGACCCTCGAGCAGTCTGCACGCTACATCAAGTACCTTCAGCGCATGCGCCTCTGGGTCCGACAAGCGGGCTTCGTTTGGCAGGCGGATCAGCTCAAGTTTATCACGTCCGTGGCTGGGTTCTACGCGGACTATGGGTCTCTACTTCGATTGCTAAGAATAGATCAGCAGCGCGGTAAATTCTCGGAACCTGAAAAAACCACAACGTGAACATTACAGGAGTCTAGGTTATGCGTATTGGAGTTATTCGTGGGGACATGCAGGGTCCGATCTCGATCATGGACGTGGAACCGGTGTCTCAGCACAATCCGCCCACGGAGCCGAGAGGTCAAGAGCGCCGCTTTGGTCGTCCGACCCTCGCGGGTGTTAATGCAGCATTGAGCGCGAATATCCCAGCCGGCTTTGAGGGCTCTGTGGATATCTCGGCTGGTTTGACCATTACGGGGTCAAACAACGATCTCAAAATCAAGACCAATCCGGATGCGACGGGCTTCACTTCGCTTACGGTCGCACAGGGCGCTTATGCGTCCGGTTATGCGCTCGTGGCCGCCATCAATGCTGCGCTCGGTGGGACTGCTGTGGCTCGTTTGAGCGACGACGGTCTGCACGTTGTTTTGCACAGCGTCGCAAAGGGTGAGGGAAGCTACTTCGCTTTGGATGCGTCGGGGCTCGGTACCGCGCTAGGTCTGTCGGCGGGCGACTTTACGGTTCCCTCGGTAGGCTCGACCATCACGGACACGCTCCCGGTGGGCGGACCTCTCAACATCTCTGAGGCGGCGCTTCGCACGAAGTTCGGCGCTGGCCCATCGGATGCTCAGCTCTCGGCGTTTGCCGATTCGATTGCGCCACGCCTCATCGAGACCGACGCAGTGATCAAGAGCTTTCAGGTTGGCCAGATCTCAGGTTTTCGAGCTTCGAACTACAATCCAGACCCGAGCCGTTACCCACGTCTCACGTCCGGGCCGGCGATTGCTGTGGTTCAGGACGACGGCGTTACCCCGTTCAGTGCCCCACTGACTGAGATCACTTCGGCGAAGGCGGCCAGTGGTGCGCTCACGATCATCGGGAAGAGCCTTGGCAGTCCCGAGGTTCAGGAGACCGTGGTTGTTGTGATGTCAGCTAGTGAAGGACGCTCGGTGAAGCTATTTCAGAAAGTCATCGAGATTGGTGGCGGCTCTGTCTATCCAACCAAGATTGTGCTGCCGGCCTCATTGCTCTCAGGACTTGGGATTGTTGGGTCGAAGGTTCGTGTGCAGTACACGAGCTTCGCATCGGGCTTGGCCAGCGTAACCCCATAAACTTGAGCTTATTGGCTTAGCTTGCCTGGGGTCCTTCTGGACTCCAGGCCATATTTGAATCTCAGACCCAGATCTCAAACCAGCTTGTTGAAACCAGCGCCGCGGCGCTCAGATGAGGACTCAAAGTCATGACAAAAACGATTAAGCCGGGCGAGTTTCGCACTCCGGACCTTTACTACGCAGCCTATCTCCAGACAGCAGGCGTCGAGATGATCCGTACCGATAAAGAAGGTGCGCGAGTCTACTTCATCTTCGACACGTCGCTGGGCAACATGGAAGAGCTGAAGCAAGCCTGGATCAACAACACAGGCAAGGTTGCTGCGCAACCTTACGCATATGCCGTGAGAAGCTTAAAGTCAATTTGTCACATGCAATAAAGGTTTGATTTTCCGGTTGTAATATGCCAGCCGAAGAACAAAAATGCATTGCGTGTTGTGTGACGAAGGCAGACTCTGAATTTCCTCCGCACTTGCTGTTCTGGACTCTCCTCGTGTGGGACGTGCGTACGCGGACTCGTTCATCGTAGCTGCAATCTCATTTTAGGCTTTTCGCGCGAGGACTCCACCGTCCTTGAAGGACTGATGGTGTACGTGGCTCGCTGGAGTGCACAAGCCGAATGAAGACTTGCAATGGATGCTTTGAAGCCAAGCAGCTCAATGAGTTTCATCTGGTAAGCGGATCCAGAGTCAGGTTGCAATTTCTGTGGATCAGACCGCGGGTTACGCACAGGACAACCCAGAGATCTTGGCTGCGGCGATCCGCTACATCTCGCGTGCCAATAGCGTTCGCATCATCGGTTAATCCTTAGTTGTGTCGGTTCTTGTGTGGTGGCCCGGAGCCTCAGGAGGCCGGCCAAATAAAGATCTCGATCACACGGGGTAAACCAATACCATGGCTGCTAAGAAGCAAACACTCGCCAACACATTTCTCAATGTGATCCTGCGAGCCGGAACTTATACGGGCTCGACGACCATCACTTGTGGTCTCTTCACAATCGCTCCGACCGCAACCACGGCGGGCACTGAAGTTGTTGGCGTAGGTTACACACGGATGCCCGTGAAATTTAGAGCCGCCGTTGCGGGCTCGACAAGCAATGAACTGGCAGTGACTTTTGCCGCGGCGCAGCAGCCTTGGGGCAATGTGATGGCAGCTGTGCTTTTCGATTCGAATGGCACTCAGCTCTACTACGGTAATCTCGGTGTACCGAAAACGGTGGGCATCGGAGACCAGATCACGTTCGCACCGGGTTCACTGTCTGTATCCGAGTCATAGAACTGGCATGGAGGAGACAGATCATATGAAAACCATCGATGCTGAAGTGGAGATGTCGGGTTCATCGGATGCTGAGCTTGTGCCGGTTCGAGTTATCAGCGTCAGCGCTGTCTTGCGTGGTGTCGGAGCTAGCGGGCCGAGTGTTCCGCCGTCGACAACACCCACAGCGAAACCTGAGCCGGAACCAGATGGAATCTGAGCCCGAGGGAATTGAAATGCAGATCGTGGCCTGAGTCGATAGATAATCATCTTGAACGCCGTATCTATTAGATATGGCAACGACACGCGGACGCGTAGTTCAGGCGAATCAGGTCGTATTGGATCAGGTGGATTTCTTCCTATCCGATGGCTTTTCACGAGTCTCAAGCTTGGCTCCCGCGAACTTGGAGGCTCAGGTCTTCTTCAACAATCGGCCTCTCGGTTGGACTATCGTATCCGGCAGTACTATCGCGGACGCGCAGGTAAACGCAGGGTTTCTCTATTTCAGTGAGATCCCCGGTTTGCTGGGTTTCTACAGCGTGAGATTCCGACCAGATGCTCTTGGCTACTGGCGAATCGTACTCACGTACCCGAGTGGGCTGCAGACCAGTGCTCAAGACTTCGACGTGGTGCAATCAGCGCCGGCCATGGAATCTGGATTGAAGGCTTCGTTCGTTAAGCCGGACGGCGGCTGTTGCTAGCAGGGAGTCCGAATGAAGTCTTACTACTTAGACAACCGTTACCTGAATGCCGCGCTGCGCAACATCCCGTTTGTTCCGGCCTCGCAGATCTATGTGGCGCTCTATCTCGTGACCCCGAATGCTGCGGGAGTGGGAGTAGAGGTCTCTGGAAGCGGCTATGCTCGTCAGCTCGTGACCTTCACCGCTCCAATGAACGGGCAGCTCAAGAGTGACAATGATGTTGTGTTCCCGCTCGCAACGGCGCTCTGGGGGGACATCGCAGGCTTTGGGCTCGTTGACGCGGCCTCGGGCGGGAACGTTCTGTACTTTGCAAATCTCGGGTTCCCGCGCACGGTGGACCAATCGGATCAAGTCAAGTTTCCCGTGGGCGCTCTGGTCTGTCAGGAAATCTGAGTCTGCGGTGTAGAGGATGGGGAAGCCCGCCCGTTTCAGAACATCTTTATCGGGGGACTGAGAAGTGGGCTCAAGATTGATTTGGCCGGTGCCACCCAATCGCGAAACGTGCGCGAGCACACTTACGAGAAAGCGAAGTCCAACATGACTCCCGTTGAAATTGCCCTTGCTATAGTGTCGGTACTGATGCTGTTGAGCCGCTTCATCAACGCGGCGAAGCCCGCGTGGGATCGTTTGCCCAAGCCGGTCGCGGTGCTGTTGCCTCCTATCGTGGCGCTGATTCCACAAGTGACTGACTTGATCGACGACACCAAGAGCTGGTCTGATCTGGTGAATTACCTCATCGCAGCGGCTGCGATGATCGTGGTTGGTCTGTTCCCGAAGAAGGCAGACGAGGTCAACAGCTCAAGCTCAACGACGCCACCCCCGCGTCATACGCCGCCGCCGTCTCGCTGAGCTTATGATAGCGCCCTGCGGTCAAAACCTCAGGGATGCGAGGCTGCTTTCGGGCAGCCTCAGCCATTTAAGTTTTGTGGAGCCGGTAACTGATGGCTGAGATTCTCCTGTCAGACGCAGCGGTCGGCGAAGGCCAAATCAATGGCGACATGGTCATTGTGAAGTCGACGTACGGGCACGCGCTTGGCCGCAGTGAGCTAGCCCTCTGGACAGCAGAGAAAGTGGAAGGCCATAGCCTACTCACTGGTAGGATGGAAGTCACTCGCTGGCCTCATCCACAGGACGTCAAAGCCCCGAAGTGCTTTCGGTGGGGGCATCAGTTTGGACCAGGAGATCTCGAGTTCGCGGTCGATGCGGTCAATCCTTCCAGTGCGGCCAGCATCGGATTTACGCTCTATCAGATTCAGCGTGGATGCTTTCCAAAGCAGGTCGGCCCGAAGGATCGAAAGCCTGGCAATCTGAAGTTTGGTTTGTACTACGCGACTGGAACGGCGGGGGAGTGCGGACAACCGGGGCTATGGATAGTCAGGTGGTGCTATCGGAAGGCACATGGCGCACCTCCGACGTACGCAGATTGTTACTTCTACGTGCTCGACTCAGTGCTCTGCCCAGTACCAGGGGACACCTTATCAAGAGTCAAGAAATGGGGTTGGGGCTGATGATCCAGGAAGACAAGCAAGCTAAATCACCTCCCGGTTGGAAGAAGACCGTCGAGAAGATGAAAGATCATGATGACGAGATCGATAACCCTTTTGCGCTCGCCTGGTCGATGCACAACAAGGGGTACAAGCCGAACAAGAAAGACGCAGCTGAAGCATTTCAAGATGCGCTTTTGAGTCAGCGCGTCGCGGATCGTTTCGTGCGAAACGATTAACGATGGCGACTACGTTCTACAGAGGGCAGCAACTTGGGCGAGAGGATCTCAACATCTATCTCGTCAACTCGGCGAACACCCCAGTGAACGCAGCAGAGATCTCTTACGCGTTGTATGACTTCACCACGGGCTACGAAGTTCTGGTGGGCGCTCCCTCGATGACACCAGCAAACCCGTCTGTGGGGGAGTACTTCGCGAGTGTAGTGGTGCCGCTCGACGCCAACTTGGGCAACTATCGAATCCGCTGGACGTTCAAAGAGATCGTCGGAGGCGCGGTTCAACAGGTTGTCCAGGAGTTTGCGGTGATCGATAAGGCGGGGCTCTCGACGTCCAGCGCGAGCATGATCACGGGTGGGGTGCCCAATGCGTCAATGTCGACGCTCGATCTGATGTCGAGACTGCGAATCCTCCTTCGAGACAACAATCCGGATCGAAACTATCACTTTCGTCCGCCTGCGCACGAAGAGACGGTTTCGCAGTTTAGCCGCGTGTTCGGCTACATCTGGGAAGATGTCGAGCTGCAGGAGTACCTTGAGCGGTCGCTCGACATGGTTTCGGCCGCGCCACCGCGTACGCCATTCCTGGGAATCGACCAGATGGTTCAGTATCGCCCCGAGTGGCGCACGATCTTGCTCACGGGCGCCATGATGTTTGCTATTCAGGCGCTGCGCTTGAATTGGATTGCGGACGAATTCGACTACAGCATCGGCGGGGTCTCCCTGAGCCTGGAGAAGTCGAGCAAGTACGAGAGTGCGTTCTCATCTTTGTCGGACCAATTCGACAAGATGCTTGAGAAGGCCAAGGGCACCATCAATGTGGTGAAGGGCCTGCAGCAACCTCGGTTTGGCACCGGGCTCAGAAGTGCTTTCGGCCCGCACATGGGTCGCGGCATTTTGAGCCCGCAGAAGTTTATAGGTTTTTGATAGAGTCTCCGTGATACGGAAGGGATTATGCGCAAAATTGCTACAACCGATGAATTGCAGGATAAGCTTCGTGAGCTGTTGAGCTACGCACAGAGTGATCGGCCATCTCGTGAGCGCATTGCCGGCGAGCTGCAAGCGCTGAGTGAGCGCTTGACTGGGCACTCGAAGACCGCGCTGATCGACGACGGCCCTGTTGGACGCGCGCTCAACGAGCATTGGAATACGGTGCACGATATCTCGCATGCCTTGAAGGAGACCAAGCGTGATTACATCGACGCGGAGAGCTTCATGGGTGGCCCAGGGCAACGCGATGCTGTACGAGTGCTCGAAAAGATCAATGAAACTGTGAGGGAGCTGGACAACATCGCGAAGCGGACTTTCAGCGATCTGCTCGACGAAGAGACCGCGTTCATTAAGAAGCACGGCGAGCCCTCAGAGTACGCGGCGGGACAACGTCGAGAGATGTTCCCACGCTGAGTGGTGTAGCGATGGGCATGTCAGAGCCCAAGCAGCCCCTCACTCCGAATGATCCTGTCTCTCAAGAGGTTCTCAAGAAGTTCGAAGAGCTGGACGGCGCTCGTTACGAGCTAGGAGCGCGGCTGCTGGAGCTTGAGCAGGAGCGGGTGCGTGTCCTGTCTGCGGCTCATCAGGTAGACCAGCAACGCCAGCGGCTCTTCGAGCAAGTCTTGGTTGAGCGTGGCTTGCAGCCGAGCACACCCGTGAGCATCAACGACAAGACCGGAGAGATCAAGGTACTGGAGTCCGCCAAGAGCTAAGCTAATTTTCCCTTGTGCTCTCTCCTAATGGAAGGGGTAGAGCACGGATGGCGTACAGCTCTCAGAGAGATCGCACCACGACGGAGTTCACGAAGGCTCCGTGGCCGGCGCCTCCACTCAACTTGTTTTTGACCAGCGGATACCGGCCGGGTGTCTTTGATCTGCGTTGGGATGACCCTTCGACGCTGGCTGGCAACAGCAAGTATGAGCTGCTCGGGGTCAATCTGTACCGCTCATTCGATTCTGAATATGGGCCGTACCACAGGATCTCGGAATCGCTGATCGGGGGCGGCTTCTGGAGAGACCAAACCGACAATGAGCTGATCATCGAGGAAGACGTCACGAACCGCTTCACCATGTTCGGTGAGGATCAGTCCGCTGCTGGACCAGCCTCTCCGCGTTGGGTGTTTCAGACGCTTCATCGACCCATCGTTCGGGAAGGCTCCCAAGCGGTCATCGCCGATCTGCCTGACGACGTGTGGGTGAAGATTGATGGTGTGCCGGTCCGACCGTTGGCCGTTCGTGGTTTCACCGGTGAAGTGGAGATCGACTCGTACGTCTACGCGGACGTCGAGAAACAGAAGTACGCCCCGTCTTTGGTGCCCGGTCCGAACAGCATCGTGACGTGCTCGTACCGGCGAAATCGATCTCTGCTCCGCACTGACCTGGGTCAGCGCGTGTTCTATCGGGCTACAACCGTTGGCGTCAGGGTAGGCTGTGACTTGAGCCAAGTGCAATCTCAAGACTTGGTCGAGACTCCATTGGAGAACGCGACTGCGACCAACTCGATGGAGATTGAGAAGCTCGACTACATCTGGCGTGAGGGGGTCCGCCGCAATCGATTCATCTTAGAGCAAGGCGGCGAGCGCGTGAAGATTTTCTTGCGCAAGCATGTCGGCGTTCCGTGTCCTTGCGCCCCGGATGGCTATCACAAGCAGCCGATCAACGACTGCTTAAGATGCTTTGGTACTGGTTTTTATGGCGGGTATGAAGGGCCATACGATGCGTTGATTGCGCCTGATGACGCGGAACGCCGCATCGCTCAGAAAGAGACCGGCCGCACGCTTGAGCATACCTACGAGGTGTGGACAGGACCGGCGCCGATTCTTTCTCAGCGCGACTTCCTGATCAAGCTCAATGGCGAGCGCTATTCGATTGGCGCTGTGAGGTTCCCGTCAAATCGCGGAATGGTGCTGCAGCAGCATTTCAATATCGGCCATCTGGATGAGCAAGACATCCGCTACAGAGTGCCGGTGGGAAACCCGATCCGGTTCTCTGCATCTCAGTTCGCGCCCTCCGGTCCTGAGCGAGAGGCAGACGCAAGCATCACGGACAAGGCCAACATCCCGGATGAGCGTGAGCAACGCGGTCGCTCCAAAGTATGGGAGAACACGACTTTCTAATGGCTGACAAAGCTAAAGTGGTTGCTCAGATGCGGATTTTTCCGCTGATGCCGAGAAACTTCTCAAGTCAGTCGAGTATCGATGCCGCTTTGCGTGTAGCCCGCCGTGATCTGATGCGCCGACTCAAGGCCAAGCTCGGGCAAACCGCGTTCTCTAGACGAGCTAAAGAAGCTTTTGCCAAAGCGCTCAAGATCGAGACCAAGGCCGCCTCTCTCGTTGTGACCGTGAACCACCCCGGTTTTTCGCCTCTCGTTGACGGTCGCAGACGCAAGCAGATGACCTGGTTGAAGAAAGCTCGCCGGCCGATCCCGATTATCACGGAGACGGGCGAGCTGATCTTTAGAAGTGCTCACGCGGGCTCACTGACCTGGACAAACGGTCCAATGACAGGTCCGAACGTTGGTAAGAAGCGTGGTTGGCGTCATCCGGGTAGAGATCCAGAGGACTTCGTAGATCGCGCTAAGGAGGATGCGCGAGAGTTCCTGCGAGGGAAACTCACGCAGGAGTTTATGAAGGAACTGCGCAAGTCTTTCGCCAAAAAGCGACGATGACGCATGCGCTCTTTATGGAAGTGCATTAGGAAATGTATGAAGAGATCGAAGGGCGACATACGCGTCATTGGTCGAGTGGGGGGCACTCACGTGATCGAGGACATCCAACGAGACGTCCCGTTCCGCACTCTGGTCATTATCCCAGAAGAGCAAGCATTGATGAGCAAGGATCTCTGGCGAGCTATTTCGCAAGGGTGCTTAGAGCAATTGACTTCGGCCCCATACCCCGCGGGTGCGACCGTGCCTGCCCCTGACGAGAGCGAAAAGGTCCGTCGACTGGAGCAGTATTGCGCTGATCTTGAGAGTCAGCTTGTACGCGCTAAGAGTGAGAATGACGCTCTCAAGCGCAAGCTAGAAGCTGGCGCAAACTCTCATTCGGCCAAGCTCGACGAGATCCTGATGGCCATCCAGGCGGGGATCAAGGTGGTGCCGGCCGCGCCCGCTGTGCACCCAGCCCCGCAATTGACAGCTACAGAGCTACGGCCCGTCTCATTGGACGATGTGGTGGATGGCTCAGCTCCGACGTTCTTACCAGGGGTCATCGTTCCAAAGGACGTAGATACTCGGATCAACATCCAAGGTGAGGCTGCCACCTCTGAGGCATTCACAGATGCATCAGACCGCTTGCGCCGCTTGCGAAAGAAGAGCACGGGAGGCTGATAAAGCTTTCTTGTCTGTGTAGAGAGGGAAGGAACCAAAGTATGCACCCGCGCCAAGCCAGCGTTCTATCGGAGGCTCTAGAGCTGAAGGAGCGTATTGCGGCTGAAACTTCAGATGATGAGATCCAGGATGAGGGCACCGAGCAAGCGAAGACGGCTCACCAGGAAGACATCGCAAGCTACGTGGACCGTGTGCTCTCAAAGAGGCGCTGAATGCCGCAAACATCCATCCATGCTCTTTGGGTAGACCCGCTGGCCTTTGAGCCGAGCGAAAATGGTCCCCCCTATCTGCCGGAGAAGCAGACCGTCAAGCTCGCAAGCGATGGTGAATCTGTGCTGGCTTCACTGCTGCTCTACATGCCGGAGACGGCGCGAGCGGGTGAGCTAGCAGCGTTGGTCGCTGTGCTTCGCGCTGCGACTATGGTCCATCAGAGTCACCATTGGCAGACCCGCGGCGCAAGCTACTACGGAGACCATCTGCTTTTCGACAGGCTCTACAGCGAGTCGGTAGGGTTTATCGACCAGATCGCTGAGCGTGCTGTGGGGATCGGCGGGGAATACGACGGCGAGTCTCAGGTGGGGCCGCTGCTTCAGGCGAAGATGATTCCAGCTATCACAGCGATGTGGTGTCGAGATGCTGCGGCGGAGCCTAATGAGCTTGCGTCTGTGAGCTTGCATGTGGAGCGGTGTATTGTCGACTGTGTTGAGGAAGTCAGAGCCAGAATGAGTAAGCGTGGAGTGCTCAGTTCCGGAACCGACAACCTGCTTCAAGGTGTAGCTGACAAACACGAGGAGTTTGTCTATTTGCTGCAGCAACGAGGCAAAGGCGCCTACAGCTACGACAGAGGCTGAAGCCGTGGAAGCGCGGCTAAAGGATGTGTTAGATGGCAATGAATAGAGCATATTTGCCGGCGGTTGGCTTAGATCTGGGTACCATGAACGTGGTCTCTGCTCGACAAGTCGCGGGTGGAGACAACCTTGAGCTGAAGCGAATTAGAGACGCATTTCTTGACCTAGACTTAGAGGCCAAGAAGACTCTCCGCCTATCCAAGGTTGACTACGTTGAGCGCCAAGGCTCATTGATCGTTTTGGGGGATTCGGCGCTCACGATGGCAAACCTCTTTAATCGGGAGGTGAGACGTCCCCTCAGCCGGGGTGTCATTTCCGCGGGTGAGCTGGACGCGCAGCAGATCTTGAGTCTCCTGATCTCAAATGTGATCGGCGAGCCGATCGTGCCTGATGAGCATTGCTACTACAGCGTTCCCGCGGCGCCGGTTGACGATACGTCTCAGGACATCGTTTACCACCAAGAGGTGTTCCGGAAGATTCTCACAGAGCTTGGTTTTACTCCGCATCCGATGAACGAGGCCATGGCGATCATATATTCGCAGTGTGCCAGTGAAAATTTCTCCGGGCTCAGTGTGAGTTTCGGGTCGGGTATGGGGAATATCGCTTTGGCCTACCAGACCATCAAAGGGATGGATTTCTCTGTCGCACGGGGCGGAGACTGGGTCGATTCTCATGCAGCAAAGGCTGTGGGCTCGACTGCCGCTCGTATGTGTGCGGTGAAGGAAAAGGGCGTGGATCTGGCCCATCCAAAGACGCGAGAGGATGAGGCGATCGCTCTCTACATCCGTGCGCTCGTGAGGTACGTGCTGGAGAACATCGCGCAGCAGTTCAAGCGCAATCAAGCGGGGATCAACCTGCCAGAGGCGGTGCCGTTTGTAGTGAGCGGCGGGACGACTCGAGCTGGAGGCTTCATGGAAGTCTTCAACGAAGAGTTCGAAGCGATCAAGAAGCGCGGATTCCCGATCGACATAAGCGAGGTTAGGGCTGCCAAAGACCCGATGACTGCTGTGGCGGAAGGTCTGTTGGTTCTAGCGGCTGAAGAGCACTCGGCATAAGCGGGAGGGGCTATTTACTACAATCTCCTCAACTCAATGAAGCGCCGGCTCATTCTTGAGCTGAAGGATTCGTTCGCGCAGCACCCCGTTTACAACAAGATTGTAGACCAGATCAACAATAAGTACTCGTTCACCGAGCGACCGCAGATGGGCATCGTGATCAAGGGCGCCTCTGCCAACAAGGTGGCTCTGTCTGCCGATCAGTTCATGGGGACGCTCAATAGTTACGTGATGCTCGCATACGTGGGCGCCCCTAGATTCCCGCTCGAGTGGGTGGTCGAAGACTCGGCAACTTTGAATGCTCACGGCGGCCAGATGCCATTGCCTCCTGGCATATACTACATCGGTGTTATCGACGCGCCAGAGGACAACCAATCAGTAGGGCACTTCGTGGTTGATCCGCTTCTCACCGTGAATGATGAGCCGGTTATGCGGTTCACATCAGGCATCGAAGCATTGGGGCAACTGCAGCAGATCCCCGTGCCGGGAACACTGAGACTGTGGCAAAATCGCAACTATCGTCTGACTGAGGGCAAGCACTACCGCGTCAATCACAAGACGGGCGAGATCGAGTTTCTCGACCGATTCTCTCCGGGGTCGATTGTGACGGCCGATTATCGGTATGCTGTCGAGTCGATCGGTCCTGTTACTTGGCAATGGAATCGAGCCGACTTCAAGACGCTGCCTGGCGCTGTGCTTGCCTTTGGTAAGCGCGGTAAGGCGGGCGACAAAGTGGCGGTTGTGGTCTACGGGGATCGTACCCCGACTGCGAACGCGTATGGTGGGCGGTTCGATCTGACCTTCGAGCTAGACATCATTGCCAGGGATCCGCACCAAATGGAAGAGTTGGCGGATCTCACGCTTATGTATCTCAACTATCAGAAGCGTCCCACGCTCGCTTCTGAGGGCATCGAAGTCATGGATGTATCCATTGGCGGAGAAGCTGAGGAAGTCGCAGATGAGACTGGAGATGAGTATTACTACAGCGCATCTCTTAGCGTTCAGCTGCAGACCCCGTGGGAGGTTCACGAGCCTCTACCTCTGACCATCAGCGTTGTTACCACAGAATCAAGCTACTCAGAGGGCGGGGCCAGTGAGAGCGCCATCATTGGCGATGTGTACAACAGCTTGGTGTTCTCGACCATGCCGACCTTGGTTGGGCGGAGTCACGATTTTGAGTCTATCAGGTGAGATGTGCCGAAGTACGCTTTCGAGTGTGAACCATGCTCGTTGAGGTTTGAAAGAACCTTGAGAGGCGACGAGTACAAGACATACCCGTGTCCGAGCTGCCGTGGGGCAGCGCCACTGATCTTGAGTACCTTTGGCTTTGCGTTCGCTCCCACAAAGGGAGCCGCGGCCAACTCCGGGGTGCACGATCATGACTACCCCTCAGCGGACAAGGCCGTGGGGCGTAGCGCTGCTGACCGGTGGGAGCACCTTCATGCTCGGGAGGAGGTCAAGAAGCAAGCTCGGGAGCAAGGCCAGACGCACGCGCTCATCCGCCGTACAGGTAAGGACTATGTAGATTACGAGCCTATGTCTGACGCGGGAAGGGAAGCACGCCGCAGCCTGGCGCGTGACGCGATCATGCGGTTGCGGAGAGAGAGGAAGTAGGGGCACGCCGCGAACGCTTGTCTATAAAGGCTACCAGTCGGCCGGTGGCCAAAAGATAGCGGGCGTTTTCCTTTTGTTATTTCGTGAAGTGGAAAAGCAGCGCGCGTTCAACACCCAGATCTAGACTCAGATAGAGATCTATCTCGTTCTTTAGGAGCTTACCACATGAGTTTGGGGCCGTTTATATCTTATGCTCCGCCAGGGGTCTACACTCGTACCCTGACAGATACCAACGCGTCCAACTTGGTGGCGGGTCTTCGAATCCCAGCGCTGATTGGCGTGGGTCAGGAAGAGCTAGAGCAAGGGGACATTGAGATCGTCCGTGGCTCATCGGCCACTGTTGATCAACAAATCGTCTATGAAGATGTCTCGCAGAGTTGGGTAGTGGACGGGCGAAACCCGAACAACTTGCTCCTTGGGATACAAGACGGAACCCTCACGACCTTTCGAGTCAGGAACTCGCCGATCGTAGATGGACAGGGCTTCGGGCGCGTGACCAATGATGTGCGATCGGTTTCGGTATCGGTCAATGGGAGCCCGGTTTCAGTGGGTGCGGTCAATGGCCAGCGCGGCACTGTGACTCTGCAGATCCCGCCGCAGCCGGATGATGTCGTACGTTGCACGTACTTCTTTCATCGTACGGATACCGTGTTCCTTGACGATGTGTCCGAGCAAGTTTCTTCGGAAAACGCATCATTGATTGCGCCGGGATTCGGTCCGTACAAGATCCAAAATGGGACCAACGATCGTCTCATCGTGACTGTGAACGGCGTGACCTCAACGATTACGCTGCCAGCGGGCGATCTCGCTGCGGCTACGGTCGCGACGGCCGTCAACGCTGCCTTGATTCCGAATCTCACGGCCTCTGTCTTTACGGACAATCAGGGCCAAAGCCATCTACGCTTGACCAATCCGTTTGGGATCACGATCGGGACGGGTACTGCCAATGGTCCACTTGGTTGGTCTACCGGGGCAACGACGTTCCGCAATCGAGCGTTTCGTGTCTTTCAGCGGCCGATCGTGGATGGTACGGGCGGAGGCACCACGACAACCGACACCTCAAAGGTGGTCGCGAAGGTCAACGGGCAACAAGTTGTTGTCCAAGAGGTGGATGGAGCGAACGGTACCGTAACGCTTCCATTTGCGCCTGCACCGGGCTCGACCGTGACTATCCAGTACTGGGCGAACACCTGGCAAGATACCTTCGACTATCTGCCGAACAGCCTTGTAACTACGGTGCTGCGTTCAGGCATCAGCCCTGGTCGTAACGACTTCATTCAGGGCACCGACTTCGTGGTGTCGAATCCTTCCACAGACGTAAGCGTTATCAACTGGGGCTCGAGCTTCCAAGTGAGCGCATCCAGCACTACGCCGGGCGCCACTCCGTTTGATGGGGCAACTGGATCAGGTGGGCAGATTGTGGGCACTCTGATCGATGATCAGATCTACCTAGGTGTCTGCTCACGCGTCACGAATACTTCGACCATCCCAGCGGTGGTTTCTCCTACGGACTATCTGTTGCCCGAGATTCCGACGATCGGTAACGGTCGCAGCAGCATTCTCGGTGTGAGCGCGTTTAACTCGGTAGCGAACAGCCGCCAAGACCAAGTGACAAACCGCCCGGATCTCGTGAAGGTTTACACAGGGCGCAGTCTGCGTGATGCCTTGAACCGCGCTCCGGTCCAAGTGACCGAAGTAGATGGTCTGAATCGCCGCATCAAGCTAAAGACGCCACAACCGCCTGATTACAACGCGTACGCGACGTTCTACTACAGCCGTTTGTCGGATGACACGTTCATCCTGAGCAACGTTGTGCCAGGCCCTATTGGGGTCGGCCAGTTCACGGTGTTTTCGGCCACCCAGGATCGCAACGTATTTGATATTCGCTGGGCTGGTAAGTCTGGCTTGTCTCAGATCGTGCAATGGCCCCGCGGATCAGAGCAGATCCCGGACGCATTCCACACGGGCGCTGGCACTCCTGTGTCTGAAGTTGTAACCGTGACTTTCGGCCAAAGCGCGCCATTGAATGCTGCGTACACGAATCGCGGTGAAGCGCCGTATTCGTTCTACAGCCCGTTTTCGGCGACATGGATTACGAAGGTCAATGGCACAAACGTAACCACCAATCTGGACGAGGCATCTGCAGCTTGGATGGTCGGTCGGCGGGTCGCAGCCACTTTCGACATCAACAATACCAACAATCTGTTGAACCTGTCCGTTGATGGTGAGGATTACTCGGTTACATTGACAACCGGCACCACTCAGACGGCAGATAACATTATTGCCGATATCAACGGTGTGCTTCAGGGCAACGGCACGGCGAGCTATAAGCAGGTCGCGGGCGGCGGTGATATTTTCTTTATCCTCAATGGAGCGACGATTCCTGGAGCCTTGCCGGGTGGATTCGATGATATTGCAAACGTCGCGATTGCGCAGGGAACGGCTGAGGCCATGCTTGGCTTCACGACATTCTCATCCGCGAATGGTACGCCAGGCGCAATCAATAAGGCAGCAACCTTGCTGGGAACGCAGACTGGACCGTTCACGGTTACTGAGGGGCTCGATGACACCTTCAACTTGCGTGTGAATGGCGTTGATTACACGATTGTTTTGCCAGAAGGCGAACTTGACGCAGCAGAGGTTGCGGATGAGATCAACGACGTCGTTGGTTCTGCTGTCGCGACGGTGGGAACGGGCGTGAATGATGGCCGCATCCGTATCACCAGCCCGACAAACGATGCTGGGTCTTTCTTGTTGATCAATGCAGGCTCTGCCAACGAAAAGTTGGGCTTTACTCGCAACGCTTCTGCAACTCAGACATTGGTTGAAGCTCAAGAAGTTGTCGATCGGTTGATGAGCACCGCGGATTATCTCACGGGCGCTGTGGCGTACGTCGATTCTCTTGGTGGTAAGGACTACATCACGTTCGAGTCGCTCACCACGGGTGTTGCGACGTCGAGCATCGGCTTTGTCAGCTCATCGGCATTCAATCCGACGACCGGGGTCGGTATCGCCCCCGGAACAGATGGCGATGTTGGTGAGGCGGCACAAGACAACTTCACTGTGTCTTCGACGTCTCCAGTGGGCTCGAGTGGCGTCGGCGTACCCGGCCAGACGTACACGGATGCCCGCACAGGCTTACGCTTCACAGTGCTGCAGTCCTCGACGGGAGTCTACGATCAGGGCTCGTTCAACCTAGAAGTGTCGCAGATGTGGCAGGTGAGCCCGTCTGTGCCTCGTTACGGAATCGGCGGGCTCGAGCTGCTTGTGTCCAACACGGTGGGCGTGGGCGCCAATGACACAGCGGCTGTGACGACGTACAATCCGGGCGGTGTTGAGCCTGCGGTGGGTGACTTCTACTTTGTCAGCTACCGTTACTTGAAGCAGGACTACAGCGCGAAGATCTACCAGCAGCTGAAGACGATCGAAGCTAACTTCGGGCGTGCAGCAGCTGAAAATCGGCTCACGCTGGCCGCGTACTTGGCCATCCTGAACGGGGCAGTGCTGATTGTCGCGAAGCAAGTCTTGAAGGTGCCAAACACCAACCAGGCTTCTGACCAGGCATTCAACGCCGCGATTGACGAGCTGTCATCTCCGCTGCCGGGCAACATCAGACCGTCGATTATCGTGCCTCTCGCGACCACCACGGGCGTATTCACGCACCTCACGAGTCACTGCGAGATCCAGTCCAATCCGCGCAACCAAAGCGAGCGTACGGGCTTCATCGGATTTGCTAGCGGCACCTCGCCGACCACAGCGCAGACCATTGCGCGTGCGCTCAACTCAAGCCGCACTGTCGCATTCTATCCTGATAGCGCTGTTGTGACCCTGACGGACGAGCTTGGCCAGTCATTCGAGAACCTCGTGGACGGCAGCTTCTACGCGGCGGCTGTTGCGGGAGCTGTAGTCTCTCCCGCTGTGGACGTAGCGACGCCCTACACACATCGCAGAGTGCAAGGCTTTACTCGCATTCCGCGTGTGCTCGACCCGGTCGAAGCCAACCAGACGGCGGTTGCCGGTATCACAGTGTTGGAAGACCTGGATCCCATCATCCGGATCCGTCAGGGCTTGACCACCAACATGACGTCTGTGCTCACCCGTCTACCGACTGTGACTCAGATTGCCGACTTCGTGCAGCAGCAGAGTCGTGGAATCCTGGATAGCTTCGTAGGCTCCAAGTTCCTTGCGGCTCGTACCAATGAAGTCGTGGTCTCCATGACGGGTCTGTTCCGCTCGCTGGTTCAGGCGGAGATCGTGGGCGCATTCACAGGCATGTCGGCGAGCATCGACCCAGATGACCCAACGGTGCTGCGATTCGAGATGTACTACGCGCCGATCTTCCCGTTGCTCTACATCGTGCTGACATTCAACCTGCGTGCACGATTGGCCTAAATTCACGGGTCTCCGGCAGAGGGCTTTGGTGTAGTTGCCCTTTGCCGGAGCAGTCCGATGAGTCTCTACCATCTACGCTCCGGGCCGCTTGGTCGGTTGCTAAAGTACTTCAAAACACTCCTAGCTAGGGGGGTTAGGAACGCCTTGGAACCCGACTCAGATCGCACTCAGGATGAGGAGATTGAGTTGCTCCACTCTTTGTGTATGGTCTGGCCGAATGGTCCATACGCGTACCAGTTCTATTCATCCCGCGTCCGCAATCTTGCAATCGCTTCGATGGCGGCTCGCGAGGTTCGCATGGCCATCGAGTCGTCGGTCATTTTCGACTGTGAGCTGAGTCTTGAGCATATCGAGATGCTGCGGCGGATAGAGGCTAGACTCGCATCAAAATCGCAAGGACGTCTTTCAGCAAGATCAAGGTTGGTGATGGCCGTTCTAGCCAGAGTCCGTCCCGCGATACTGTCCATTCAGGCTCTTCTCCCATTGCGGTCTCGACCTGGTTGAGAAGCCTAGCCGCGGCATGCAGATCGAAAGCCACATAGTGGCTCTTGCGTGCGATGAGAACTCGCTTGCGCTCTTCCTGAGCTGAGACCAGCACGCCTCTCAAGAATCCGAGACGGTAGATCTCTACCCATCCATCCCAAAGCGACCCGGATGTCTCGGCGACAGCGAAACCCCCCGTTCCTTGATCTAGAATTCGCACGGCTGAGCTTGGCGTCGGTCCGAGCACGGGGATCGTCCCTTCCTGCACGTACTCTCTGATCCAGCCAACTCCAGAAACCAAGCGCTCGCCCAGCTCTCTGCGGGATAGCCCCTCGGGGAAGTAGGAGCGCAGAGCGGAAATGAATCTCGCCAGCGGCTCTTCAATATGAGCCAGAGCTGGCAGGCCGAGTCGGTGCACGAAGTCTACCACAGACACGAAGCCGGGCGTGTTGGGATTTGTCGCAAGGTCTCGATGGAGAAACAGAGCAATGGCCACAAGAGTATCCACATCCTGCACGTAGGGAGTGGCGAATGTGAGAGGCATCGGACGGCCAAGCAAAAGATCCTCATAGAAGCAGACGAGCGCTCCCTTGTCTTCTGAGCTGAAGTCTTGGCCATGATGTTCGTAGCCGACACTGCTGGCTAGCTGGCTCCGAGAGATTCCCGTTTCGAAGCTCACCGCGTTGTCTACCAGGCCAGACAACGTTGTCTCGACTCTCACGACCAGATCCATGGTGCTCCTTCTACACCGTAAGCGCGTGGTGAATATTTTGTTATCTGGACAGGGTGTGGCCTTTGCACCTTGGACGTGATGGCAGACCTACCTGAGTACCCGATAGTCGTTTTGGAGAACGATGCCCCTGAACGAGTGGGCAAGGTCGGTCTATTCGACCTTTACATGCCGGTTGTCGGAACTGGTATTGTCTTCGTAGCGGCGGTGCCGGGCACGCTATTCCTAGCGGGACCTCGATTCACAGAGATTGTGCGGCGAGCTTCCAATCTGAGAGCAGCTACCACGCTGATTCATATGGGGCTCATCCGTGGTGAGTCGCTGGCGTTTATACGCGAGGCGTTGAATCTCACCTTTCAAGAGACAGCGGACCTTGCTGGTGTACCCCTTTCTACGGTCATCGGCTGGGAGAACAATACGATCCCTGTCCCTTTGCATGTTTGGACTGCGTTGGCTCAACGTGCTTGCGTCGCGGACGGGCGAAGCTTGCCGGCGAATCACGCGATTTGCCCTGATTGGAGCCTACGTCAGATCAGGGTGTTCCCGAACATCCCATCGCGCGGCGTTGCTCAGGTCAATCAAGCATCTGATTTTCAGTCTCAAGTCCTCTCTGACTTTCAGCCTCTTTTCCCCGGTGCTGAGTGTTTCCCGCCACCGCGTTGCTAAAACGAAAGCGTAGATTATGAAACGAAAACGACTTAAGCTCGCACAGGAACCTGCCGGCGAAGAGCTAGATCAGTTTGGCGAGCTGGAGATAGCTGAGTACATCGTGTTTCTCCAGGCGCTCGACACGTATATGCGGTATGTCGAAGAGTCACACGACGCAACGACCGAAGATGATGTGATTCGCAAAGGCGTGATGCTGATTCGTTTGGCGGACCGTCAGCATGCTGAGGCTATTCGGGGTTTTCTGGGTCAGAATCTGCCAACCGATGTGCACAAGCGCATGCTAACTCGTGCGTTTGGGTTTCTACCCACGCCGCGGGGGCTCGGTCGCCGCGCACTTCAGATTCGGACATTGCTCGCCAAGGGTGGCACTCCGACCATGCGTGCCGTCTTTAAGTCGAATGTGGCGCTCAAGCAGGCAAGGGCTGCTTTGGCGGCGGCTATCATAGAGGATGCGGATGCTGCGCTCGATAAGTTCGCGGTCATTCCGATGCGTCATCAGCGGATGCGCGACTGGATCGATACTGCAGCGGAGCAGGCGGGGGCCGGTACCTTCCAGAATCCGATTCAGGCTGCAAACAATGACGCTGGCGACGCAGTCAATGAGCTAGCTGCAGAGAAGCTGCGACAGAAAGCAGCTCCGATGGCCTCAGATGAAGCTGCTGATGCAGATGCGAAGCAAAGTGAGTCGCTTACGACTGTTCAGACTACAGCAACGGCAGCAGCACAGCGGGCGATGAAGGTGTCGGGCGAGCCCGATGTGCCGCCCACAAGATCGGAAGTGATCGGCATAGCAACGGCAGCCGCGGCAGCTGCCATGTCTGATCCTGACCATCAAGCCAATGTGCCTTCGGCGCTCCGTGGTCCGATCGCTGATGACCCCGAGCAGCTCCGAGCTGCGATGACCAGCGGTCGGGTGTTGGTCGCGGCTGGTGCGGGCTCAGGAAAGACGACCACGTTGATCGGGCGCATGGCGTACTTGGTTCAGGACCTCAAGGTCAACCCCTCTCGGATCTTTGCTGTGACCTTCAACAAGGAGGCGGCTCACGGCATTGGAGAGAAGATCGCTCAGAAGGTCGGCAAGGAAATCGCAGACCAGATGAGCATCGGTACGATGCACTCGATCTTTCGCGGCCTGGTCATGGACTACGGCAACGCAGAAGAAAAAGCCGCGCTCGGTAAGAACATGATCGGTAGTAGGCAGGGCGTGCCCAAAGAGGGATCCACAAAGGGACGCACTCTAACAGAGTACCTCTTGAACACCACGATGTCGAAGCTTTGGAAAACCTGCTTCGAGGAAGATCCACCGAGAGGCCCAGGTAAGGCTGTTCAGAGCTGGATCATGAACAATGTTACCCCAGAGCAAGCCTTGGAAGAAGCCGCGGACGACAAGGAGAGGGCGGTCGCGACTTGGTACGCGTGGTTCCAAGGGTTCAAGGGGATTACAAAGGGCTGGAAGCCAGACTGCGTTGCAACGAATCACGATGCGGATCGGCAATGGACTGGGTTTCTGGCTGAGTTCAGAAGCGGCGGCAAAGACAGACTCGGTGATTTCTCGGACATGATCGTGATGGCGCGTGACTTGCTGAAGCGCAGTCCTGAGGCCCGCAAGAAGCTTCAAGGGATGTACGATCACATCTGTGTTGATGAGGCTCAGGATCTCAACGAAGTGCAGCATGAGATCATCCGATACATGAGCGAGCACGTAGAATGCGAGGACAAGAAGCGTTCACTTTGGATGGTTGGTGATGAGATTCAGAGCATCAATCGTTTTGCAGGCGCTCGCCCTGATCTGTTTACGCAGTTTCACGAAGACGGTTGCTTTCAGACTCGCATGATCGGCACGAACTATCGATGCCTGCCTGAGATCATCGAAGCCGCGAATACGCTCATGGAACACCATCCGCGCGGAATTCCGATGACAACGCGGCCACACAAAGAAAAGCCACGTGGCAAAGCGTCGATCTTGTTGAGCGCGCCTGAGGATCATGCCTCGGGAGCTGTTGCCATTATCTCTGAAATCAAGCAGCAACTCGCTGCTGGTGCAGCTCTTAAAGAGTTTGCAGTGCTGAGTCGCAATCGCATTGAGCTGAACGACTACGAGACGGCGTGCATCATCGAAGGCATCCCGTATGGTCGTAAGAACGGCACAAGCTTCTTGAAGTCCCCCGAAACAACGACTGTGATGTCCTATATGGACCTCGTCGCGGGTGCTGACTTCTCGAAAATGCAGCGGTCGCTCGTGAACATCATAGATAAGCCAGTCAGGCTATATCTGCCAGCGGGCAAGGCCGAGCAAGTCATTCAAATAGTTATCAACAAGCGCGCTCAGCGTTTGAACATCTCCAGTAAGCAAGTGAACCCCATAGACCTGTTCGATCGCCAGGGCATCGCAGACATCATTCGTGAGGCTGGTACGAAATCTTGGGATCAGGATAAGGCCATGGCTGCGCTAGAAGAACTGGGCGACACCCTTCAGGGGCTGCGCGCGACCATTCAAAAAGGTACCGTTACCGACCTGGATAGCGGAGAGCCCACGAAGTTCACGACCAAGCATTTGATCGATGAAATCCTGACCATCAATGGGGCGGCGGATAAACGGACAGGGGAAAGACCGAAGCTCATTGATGTGTTGATGCCGCAGAACTTCAAGTCGGATGAGCCAGAGGAGGACGATCCTGATGCGGACTTGAATGACCACAAGCCTGTCGGCAACGTGGCCTTTCTCTACCAAATCGCAGCAGGCACCGCTAGCGCGGATACCGATCCGAGTGACCCGCTCAAGTTCAAAGCTCGTTTGGATGATCTTGAAGCAAAAGCGCAAGACTTGCGCGTCAACTTGGACGCTTGGAGAGAAGAGCAAAAGGCGTTGGATCCTGACAAGCGGAAGGACCCGCCGTGTGTTGTGTTGCAGACCGTCCATTCCGTGAAAGGCGCGCAGTGGAAGAACACGACAGTGATCATGGCGGACGGCGTGTTCCCCCCTAAGCCACGACGGGGCACCCCCGCGCAAGAAGCAGCGCTCACGGATGAGCAACTGGCGAAGCGAGCTGAGAAAGAACGCTTGGACTTTCTGACGGAGCGGCAGTTGGCTTACGTAGCGATGACTCGTGCAGCTGAAAATCTGACCATCGTGAGCCCCGCTCGCAATGCCTATGGCAGGCGGGCCAAGGGTGCTCCGGTGTTCGTTATCGAAGCTGGGCTGAGAGTCGGACAGAACGTAGAGGGCAAGTCAGATCCTGAGCCGATAGACCCTGTGAAAACAGCATCAGACCCTGAGTCTACGCGCTCGATCCTCTCCTACTACATCGATAGAGAAGAATCATTTTCAGAGGCGGACTCGGAATCTGGATACGACTGGAGGAACCAGTGAATCTCAAAACTGCGATGGCCGCAACCTACACGGAAGTTTCGCTGGAAGCCATCCACAAACTGTTGAAGCGCGCGTTCCGGGTAGTCCTCAGTCCGACTCAAGAGATCGTGAGGGGCGAAATCTGTTTCGTCCTGGAGATCGGAACCTTTGTCGGCATTCGCGTGATGACCTCTGTGCATCGCGGGCGCGACACGGGAGCGGGCCGGGGGCAAGATGCAATCCGAGTTGGACTGATTAGCCTAAAGGACCGTGGCCCGCTTGAAGGCGGGAAGATGGCGATCGTGAAGCGAACCCAGAACTGGGCCGACTCGCTCAAGGATCGCATCGAGGATTGCATTGAGAAGTACGAAGATAAAGACGAGTTCTGGGAGCAGTGGGCGGAGACGCGAAAACGTGTAGACACGCGAGCGAAGCCAGAGCCAGAACGCGTCCAGGATCCCGGCCGAGATGGTGAGGGTGATGGGCCAGACGAGCGCCCGCCGCTCGCGCCAGCGCCAGTGCTCAAGCCGCCCGTGCCCACACGCCAGTACGACCCGGACCGGATGCAAGGCGGCATCACACCCCCGCAAATGAACTACCTCCGTGTTTTGATGAGGGGGATGACTCAGGAGCGATGGGAAAGTGCTGGAGCGCCGGCCATTACTGGACTGAGCAATTACCCACGCACTCCACGCGATCTCAACACTGTGAGTAAGGGGCAAGCCAGTAAGCTCATCGATCAGTTGAAGAAGCAGCTACCCGCTGCGGGGTCCCGCTACGCCTCCGGCTTCGAGCTGGAGGATGAAGACATTCTTCCCTACGACCAGAGGCATTAGAGATGGCAGGTAACGCACGAATGGCCATGGTGACTGTTGGTACGGATGGCTTTGTGGACTATGTCCAGGTGCCGGACGGGGAAAAGTTCATGCTTGGCCCGGTGTCCGTTCTTCGGCTCATTACTGGGTCTGCTGACTCCATTCGCGCGGCTCGCTTGGCGCTCAAGGAGTTTGTTGAGAACGGCAAGGCCATGTTGTCCGTTGATCTCGATAAGATGTGGTCGCTGCTGCCATTCCAACGGGCTCGATATTCGTTCACTAACCCTCTTATGGCGAGTGAAAGTTATAGCCCTTCGTTGGAGATCAAGATGAAGACTGCGTCGTATGACACCCTGAAGGCGAACGTCGAAATGGCGGAAGAGATCGTGTCCAAGGTGGCTGCCACGCACGAAACTATTGATCGGCTGGTGTGGGAGGGCAAGCGCTTCGACGCCGCCAAGGCCAAGCAGGATCTACTCAAGATTGCCTCTCGCGTGTCTGAAATTGCGCAGGATGTTGACATGGCGCAACCGTGGGTAGGGCGTGACTTAGCGGTAGTCGCAGCACAGGCAGACGAGATTTACGGCCTCTTCCCGCACGATGGAGAATAAGACATGGCATCTAACGTAAGCACCGCTAATTACCTGTACCGTCAGGGTACGGCGCCCAACACTCGGGCTGCTGTTTCGCAAAAGAACAAAATCTACTCGTACACAACGGGCGCTCAGGGCTTTCAACAGCTCGGAGTGATCTCGGAGTTCGGGTTTGATGAGTCTCGTAGCATCGAGCCAGTCCGTGGCGTTGGCTTTGGCGACCAGGTCGCTGAGCTGGTGCCAGGTGTGACTGAGCCCATGACCCTGACGCTCAACAAGACGTTGCTGTACACGACCAACGTGTTTCAGATTGTCGGGTACAAGGGCGGCATTGACGGGCTGGTGCGCAGCTTGCGCCACCACCGTTGGCCGTTCGATATTAAGCAGGAGCTGGTCATTTCGGAGCTGTCTGTTCTGCAGGATCCCAACGGCTCATCTGTGCAGGCGACGGTTACGACCGGCCCCACAGCTGCGGACAACCCAGTTGTCACGCCACGCGCGCTACTTACATTCTTTGAGGGCTGCTGGTTCAATCAATACTCTGCTTCGTTCACAAGCTCGGAAGCTATCGTGTCTGAAACCAGTTCGGTTACCGTTTCGGACGTCATTGACGGTGTATCTCAGTATGGCGAGTACATCGATACGGGCCTAGCTCCTATTTCTGCGAACGGCGGACCGGGCAAGGGCTTCTCACTACGTTTCGCGAATAACTCGAACACGGTCAGACAGGTCTAAGCGGCGACACTAGGGTGACAGCGACCAAAAATCAGATGTGAATCGAACCAGATCAGACTAAATATGCATTTGCCACGTCTCTGTCTCCAGATCCAAATGTAGATCACGTCCGGGTTTCCAGCGCTGTCATCCTCAAACAGATGAGGATGATGTGGGCATAATAGACTCAAAGAAGCTGAACCAAGCGCTCTCGAAAGCCAAGAATGTTGGCGTTGTAGAGCTGCCTTGTACGATAAGTGGATGTGATCTTGTGTTGCGTAGCCTGCGGTCGGAAGACTACACAGGCGCGCTACAGGATTGCGATGGCCTTGCTGAGGAGGAGTACATTCCTCGCTATCAAAAGGGTCACGTCGCTCGCGCCATTGTAGAGATCAATGGCGTTGATTTGCGAGGTACGCAGTTTGTCACGGTCGATGAGACCGACAAGTCAGGCACGCTTAAGAAAGTCAAGCTAGAGCTGCATCGGTATTTGATGGAGCACATGCTGGATTCCTGGGGCAAGGAAGCGATCAGTGTGGCGTTTCGCAAGCTGGGTGAAGTGCTTGAGCTTGCAGAGCGCTCTGCCAAGGAAGGCGTGACGTTCATCACGCCAGATGAGACGTCGGAAGAAAAGTTCCGGCGTCTCTTGCTGGAAGCTCGTGCCGCAGAGAAAGACCTGCCGTTTACCATGCTCGACCGGATCTATGAAGAGCAGGGGCTGACGCGTATTTCCAGCGCGGAAGAGATCAAGAGTTCGATGGCCCGAATGGAGCAACTGGCGAGAGAGCAAGAGGCTGCTCAAGCGGAGAAAGAACGCGCTGAAACCCCGGTAGTTGAAACCCCGATAGCTGAGCCCGAGCCTGAGCCCGAAGTCGAGGCGCCGGAGGAAGAGCCGCCGCTGTTGCCGGCACCACGAACGTCGATCCCGGACCCGCATGTGACGTTGCAGCAAGCGATGGCTGCGCGTCGCGTGCCCGAAGTGAAGTCGGAGCAGAGCAGCGAACCGAAGATTGCTCCAACGCGTGCGGCTCAGATCGCTGCGATCGAGGGTGACAGTCAGATAGCGCCGGACGTAGCTTCCGCTGTGTCGCTGCAGAGGGGCAGCGATGATGTGGTGGAGATCAAGAAGGCCCCGATCGATCCCGAGGCGGTCAGCATGATCGTCGATAACCCGCCGATCGCTGGCATCAATCCGAGATTCCGTCCACCGCAGAGGGCTTAATGGCTGACCTGCAGAAGTATCAGCGGGAGCAGTCGAGGCTTCGCGCTGACCAAGGGCTCGACGAGGAGGATATCAGCATCGTCGCCCCGGTAGAGCCGGAGGTGAATCCTGCGATCTACAAAGACGTTGAGCCGCTTCTGTTTCGGGGCTTCCTCACTGCCTACGCTGAAGTCAATCGAATCCCATTCGTGTTCAAAAGCTTGAACCATCATGAGTTTGAGCTTTTGAAGTTCTCGGGGAACTTTGACGGCGACATCCCTCAGCCAGCATGGGGCGCATTTCTGTCTTACAGCGTCTTCATGGTGGATGGCGTGAATATCCTGCCTGAGCGCGACCGTTGGCTTTCGAAGATCCGGGAGATTTTCACGAGTCTTCCCGTCGAAGCGATGGCCCGCATCATCCGGCACATCGGAGAGGTGAACCGCCGCGCTTCAGTGGCTGTCTACCTCACGGAAGCGTTTGCGATGGAGACCGTGTCTCGCTATCGCTGGTTGCAGCTGCGTGGTTTGGACCTGACCTCTGTTGCTGTGACGGGCATTGATGGAACGCAGCGATTGGGGCTCAACACGGCGCAATACGTGTGGCGAGCTATCAACCACATCGAGGATAGAAACGACACTAACGAGCGTGATTGGGAGCACGCGAAGTTTGTCGGTTCCTGTATGGCCGGCAAGGGCATTCAAAAGGTCTACAACCAGGATTCGCGCAGACGTAGAGAAGAGCGCGAGGACAAGATGACTCGGAAGGACAAGATCCTCCGAAAGTGGGTGTTGGGTGAAGAGGTTCCGGATGGTGTCGTTCAAGGGCCGGGCATCACGATGGCTGTTCCGCGCACTGTGGAGGAGCTGACAACGCAGCTGGAGAAAGACATCCGAGGGGAGAAAGACTGGCACGATCGCGTCGTCGAAGAGCACGAAGAGCGCGTCAAGGCAGGCTACGCACGGCGCAGACAAGAGCTTGAGCAAGCGGCTCGGGACAACATGGAGCGCTTTCCTGAGCGAGGTGTCATGGGCGGCGGCTCGCTTGACCGCGCCTATTCTCCGGCAGAGATCGATGAGCAAGTCCGACGTCGGAAGCAAATCATGGCGCAAGAAGTTGCGCGCATGCAGGTAGACACGGGTCCGGATGAGCGGACTGAGAACTTCACAGAGCGCTGGTTCGGTGATGAAGTTTTCTCTCAAGTTTCTACTACGGATAGAGATCCCTCTGAGGCGGTAGCCCTGCCACCTCAGCGTCAACCCGCTGTTCCGTTTCGAAGGAAGTGATCCGTGGCTGCTCCTACCGTTAGAGATGTCATTCAGATCGATGTGAAGGCGGATGTCAAGCAAGGCATCGCCGAGATTGAGAAGCTGACTGACAGCATGTCTGAGAACATGAAGAAGAACCAGCGTGCCGCTGAGAAGATGGGCAAGGGCATCAGTCAGGTCTTCAAACAGTTCAGCAACGCCAAAACCAAAGCAGCCGAGTTGAAGACACTCACGGCTCAACTGAAGGAAGTCGAAGATGGAATTGAGGGGCTCGCAAAGGCGAAGACGCTTCATGACAAGATGGTTTTGAAGGCGCGTAGCCACAAGGCCGGAAGCACTGAGCGTAAGGAGGCGATGGCTAGAGCTAAGGATCTCAAGACGATGTACGGGGGCCTTGGTAAGAAGAAATATGCCTCTTCGATGAAAGCGCTCACGGAGTCAAAGAAGAGCGTAGAGGGCTCCAAAGAGTCCATGGAGGACATCCCAGATGGCGACTGGGAGGAAGCTGGTGAGGTGCTCTCAACTGCCTTTACGGATCTGCTGAGTCGCGACGCTCCAACGATTGCGAAGCGTATCGGCAAGCTCATGACGATCCCCATCGTCACAGATAAGATGAAGGGGTGGGGCGATAAGTTGGGCGACCGCGGCAAAGAACGCATGAAAGGAGCCAAGTGGGGCGGCGGCGGGGCAGGCGGCGGCTCGGGGAGCAAGGCACTCGGTGGGCTTGAGCGAACGCTGGGCGGAGTCATGAAGTTGATCGCCGGTATTGGTCCGTTCATACAGATGGCCAGCGGCTTCTTTGCCGGATTCGTCAAGATCTTGCTCGATGCTGAAGCCGCTGGAAAGCAGTTCAACAAGTCACTCTTGGAGACAACGAGCACAGCTGGCTTCCTCTCTCGCAACTTCGGCGATGCTAAGAAAGCTAGTGCGGATCTGCAAAACTCTCTGGCAGCGGCTCGAGATGGAGCGCACGACTTCAGTAACGTTCAGTGGGGCATCACCGGAGAGATCGCGCGTAGCTTTCAAAGCGCGATAACCGCTGAGGGCGTTGCGCTGGATGACTTGGGTAAAGCCACTGTGACCGCCACGGTGAGCGCTGAGCAGCACGCCAAGACAGTGCAAATGGGTGTTGCGTTCTCACGTCAGTTCGGCGTGAGTTTGAGCGAGATCGCTCAAACACAAGGCCAATTGATGGCTGATGTTGGTCTTGCGGGAGAGGGTGTCACGGCCAGCTTCCAAATGATTGCGGATGGTGCTGCAAGCGCCGGCATGGAAGCCAACAAATTTTTCGGGGTTATCCGGTCATTTTCCTCAGACCTAAACCTCTTCTCGCTGCGCATGGAGGACCTGACTAAGATCATGGGGACGTTGGGTAAGACCATGGACCCGCGCAAGATGGGTCAGTTCGTTCAGTCACTCAGTCAGAAGTTTAGCGGCGGCATTACGGAGAATCTCAAGATTCAAATGATGGCAGGCGGGAGCGGCCGTAAGATCATGGAGAAAGATCTGGGAGCCAAGTTCGAGAGCCTCTCCCGTGATCTCAAGAATTCTCTGGGGGATGGGTCAGAAGCCGACATCTCCGATCTGATGAAGCTGATCAAGAAAAACGACCCGCGTGCTGTCGCGGCGTGGACCGAAAAGCGCAAGGACAAGGTCAAGGGTCCAGTTGCGGAAGCAATCACCAAACTTAGGATACAGAATCAGCGGATGTCGAGTGGTGATAGACTCGATGCTGCTTCGATTATGGATGAGTTGTCTCCGCTATCGAAGGTGGAGATGCTGCAGGCCGCCACAAAGACCATGTTCGGTAAGAAGCTAGAGGATCTTACTGGAATAGAGCTGGCCGCGGCAGAGTCAGCCGGCATTGCGTCTGCGAAAGAGATACAGATGTACACGCAGCTCCACCAAGGCATCTTGCAGGGGCAAGAGGGACTATTGGCTCGTATGGAAGGCAACGCGCTTACGCCTGAAGACGTTGAGCAGCTCAACAGGATGAACGTTGAATCGGGCAAGCGGACTGGAAAAGATGCCGCGGATGCTCTGCGTAAAGCTTTTCAGGAGCAAGGTGGTGATCGCAAATACTATGACAGCTTAGACAAGAGTCAGCAGGATTTGGTCCAAGCCGCGGTGAAGACAAAGGACTTCCAACAGGAGGCATCTGAGCATCAGGTGAGCATGCTCGAAAAGCTCGACATGATAACGGCCATCTTGATGAATAAGATCTTCACGGTAATTGAGTGGGTCGGAAAGCTGGTCAAAGGGATCTTTGGAGGCGGCAGAGATGTCAAACAGGAAGCCAAAGACTCAGCCGCGGTAGTGGCTGGTTCGAAAGACAAGGGGTTGCAGCAAGCCTTTGGAGCAGGAAAGAGTATTTGGGATAAGCGAACCAAGGCGATCGATGGAACCGCAGCCCGTGCCATGCAGGGCATCAAGAATGCGGTTGGGCGAAGCGCGGAACTTCAAAGCCAGATCGCTGCTGAGAAGGATCCAGGCAAGAAAGCAGGTCTAGAGAAAGAACTTGCTGCACTCAAGCCGGCCCTCGACCTTGCCAAGAAGTATGGGCAAGATACCTCCGGCCTCAAAAAAGAGTTGTATAAGATTTCCGATTCCGAGGCGCTTGGCGGCGTCACGGAAGCAATGAAGGTTCTCAGTCAGATCCTGGATGCGGGGATAACCGTTGTGCCTGGTCCGAAAGGACCCCAAGCCAGAGATGATGACCACTCTCTAATCGGAGGGTCCCCGCAAAAAGCTGCAGCTGCAGCAGCTGCCGCGGCGGCGAAAGCGCAAACAACTTCAGCTCCAGCTGGTGCAGCTGCTGCAGGTCCCGTTGCGTCGCAAGCACCAGCGAAAGCTGCGGCTGCCGCGGAAGAGCAGGTCAAGCAACAAGAGAAGACTGTGAGTGCGGTCGAGGGCCTGGAACGCGCGGCAGCGAACGATGGCATCAAGCTGCATCCGGCCACGGTGTCTGGGCCTCTCAAAGATACGATGGCTGACTCAGTCTATGAGGGCGCTGCCAAAGCACTCTTTGAGTACTACATGTACTCTGGACTAGATCGGGCTGAAGTCGTCAATCAGATGAAGAGCGAAGGGCTGGACGGCGCTGGCTTCCGCAGCAAGATCAATGCAGGCGTCTCTCAGGGAATGGCACCGGGAGCCGCACTTGTTGCCCCCGCACGCGCGATGGGAGGCACAGTCACAAGCATTATGAATGGCTTGGCGACTGTGACCAGACCTGCAAGAGGTGAAGGCTTCACCTCTATAGGTGTTGGCGAGACGATCGTGCCAGCAGGTGGAGGGGGCGGCGGTGGGGGCACCACGAAGGTGGAGCTTGTACTCAAGGGCGATCTCAGTCGGTTCATTGACGCTCGCGTAACGGAAGGCGCGGCACGTCACGATCGCAATAAGAGGCTTCGATGAGGTTCTAAATGCCACGCATACCATCAGCGAATCCGGACTTCCCGCCGATAGCAGAGCCTACGGAGACTCCTGAGTACCGTCATGGCTTGGACTCTCGTCAGTCATTCATTCCGATGGCATTTCAGATCACGAGCCCCTTCAACAGCAGAAAGGCGCTGCTGCCTCACGCGCTGGTCATGCATGTGAATCCAGCAACGTTCAACCAGAATCACACAAAGAAGGTCGAGCGCATTCAAACGCGCGGCGGCTTTGTTGAACAGCATTGGGGCGACGAGCTTACCGAGATTTCAGCGGACGGATCTACGGGCGCGTTCATGAACATCTACACGGGACTGACATCGGTGCTGAGGCAGAAGACAATCGCTTGGGACCGGTACCGTGACCTGCATGATCTATATCGCTGTAATGGGAGCGTGTTCGGACCGAACGGCAACATAGTGCTGCAGGGCCACGTGATGGTGATGTTTGACCGCGGAACGTACATCGGCCACTTCTCGAACTTTGAAACCGAAGAGGCGGACGATCAGCCGTTCTCTTTCAAGGTTTCATGGTCATTCAAAGTCGAAGAGACTCTGATGAAGATACCTGGTTTTGGGGGCAATGGTGTTTGATCCGAGAAGCAAGCGAAGCATCTCCCAGCAGATCGAGAGCGCTGCGGACTATCATCCGCCTGCTGCATACCGGCTGCTGAACTTCTATCACTCTTTGGAGATCGAGAAAGAGCCGTTGGATGGCAAGTTTTTTCCTGAATCGAGAGTGCCGCGAAGGAGCCCCGCTGAGACCAAGATTTTCGCCATTGGCCTGGTCCCACCCGCGGTATCTCCGGGGAGGCTATTAGATCGCAGTGAGTCTGTCAGGGCCATTCAGGGATCGTACGCAGACATACTCGCTAACCATCCGGACGCTAGCTCATCATCTACTGGAGACTTGCCAGGGGAGACCAGTGGCCTGCCGACCAGCACGCCAGTTCCGGTCGGTCCTAAGCAAACAGATAGCACAGACTTCTTCGATCAGTACGTGGCGATGTGCAATCGATTGGGCTGTCAGCCGGAGGAGCTGGCAAAGGTTATTCAGAGCGAGAGTGGTTGGGATCCGACTGCGAAGAACAGCATCGCCAAAGGTCTTTTCCAGTTGGTCAAAACAACTGCGTGCGGAGCAATTGATAAGAAGACGGGTCAGCGCGTCGGCGGCTTGGGGATGAGCGAAGAAGAGTATGCTCAGTTCGAGTACTCGCCGGCCGAGCGGCAGCTCTTCTGGATGGAGAAATTCTTCAAAGGCAGAGCAAAGGGCAAGACGTCAGGTCAATTGAAGCGTGTTGCGTTCGGTGGATTCAACAATCCAGACCATTCGTTGTGGCACGGTACCGCGAAGGCTCAGGCGCCGGACTTCAAGGAGTACAAGAATGCAGAGCTTCAGCGTAATGCGTACCAGAAGAATAAGGGTGTGGATAAGGTGCCTGACCGTGAGGGTGGTCCGGTGCCCAAAGGGTACATCACGATCGCTGATCTGGAAGCCGCGGTAGCTCAACACAAGCTCGATCCGTATGTGCTGGACGGAATCCAGAAAGCCAGGGCGCGCATGGGAATGGGTCCGCAGCCTCCGATGCCTATCGTTGAGGATGCCTACACCGCGAATGCCTGGGTCGGTAAAGGTGCAAAGGACGCCAACTCAGCCTCGAAGACAACGGCACAGCTCGCCAACAAGGATCTGAACACTTCGGAGCTGGGCAAGCAACTGCGCTCCAAGCAGGAAGCGCAAATTGCCGCAACACAAGAGGCGCTTGATGCAATGGCGAACACTCCGCCGCTTCGTATGATGGTGAATCCCCAATCGTTCAGAGTCTCATCAGAGAAGCTGATTTCGGAAGGCAACTGGGGCCGCAACGGCCCGATCATCGAGGTTTGGGGCGACCAGCAAGACAAGATCGAGGGTTCTGGCAAGATAGCTGCGTTCTATTCCGTGGATGCAAGCTCTGAGGCCCCGAGCTGGCAAGCTCCGCTTAGTCGTACGGCGCGTCAGTTCTCGGCGAGCTATCAGAATTTTCTTTCGCTCTTCATGCTCTACAAGAACAACGGAGGAGTGTGGCTCCCGGATTACTTCTCGGAGGGCAAATCCCATGCGAAGAATCTTTCGGTTGTCGGCTCAGTGTACTTGTACTTTGACAACATTCTCTACATCGGGTCTTTCGATAGCTTGTCAGTCAATGAGACGGATACCGCGCCATTCACGCTGGAATACTCGTTCTCGTTTACGGTGCGAGCTTGGTATCTCCTGGATCACTTCGATGACTCTCAGTACACGTATGGACAGCCTAGGCGGCCATCTGTGCTTACCACGAATACGGGAGGCTCTCCATTGCAGGGGGGCAACAACGCGCAGACCAGCGCTAGCGTTGCGTTACCCGCAGACACTCCGCCGCGAACGCTAGACCCCAAAGACGACCCCATTTATGGCCTGGATGGGGAAATCGACGATAACTTAGAGGGGATTTGATTCATGGCGCGTGGACCATACCAAGGAACGTTCCAGCCCAACGCTCGCCCGACTGTAGTCACGGCGCCGGATGCGATCGTTCATATCAATGGTCAAACCGAGATCTCGGGGTGTCCGCAGTGCTCGCGCTCGTTCGATCTCAACAAGTTTATTACATCGATCCAGACAGATCTCGGGATCGACAGCGTGCCGGGCAGCGCCAGCATCTCACTCGCCATTCCCAGGCACGCGATCGACGATTTCTATTTTGACGGCGTGCCCGTGATCACAACCATGATGGAGGTGGAGATCTACGCGAAGGGGCACTTTCTTGTAGAGGGCATGCCTCAGTACTACCCCATCTTTTGGGGCATGATCACAGAGGTTCAGGACAACTACTCATCGGGAGAGCACACGGTCTCCCTTCACTGCGCGGACATTTTGAAATGGTGGGAGATCTCCAAGATCAACACGAACCCCGCTGTAGCAGCAGCAGCTGGCGACCAAGGTCGAAGTTTGGTTGGCAACGTGTTCGCAGAAAAGAACGCCTACGACATCATTTATACGCTTGCGAGCCAATCGATCGGAGGCGATGTCCTGATCGCGCAGGGCTCCATGCAAAACTTCATCCGCGACGAGCCGGAACGAGTGAACGCAGCGATGGCCGATATGATGGCCTATTGGAAGCAGCGGTTTACGAAGATGCGCAGCAATCTCGTCTTGTATGGGATAGGCGGAGCCGCGGTGAGTGGTGAGACGCTGTTTCAGAAGTTCTCCAAGCGGCCGACTGCGTCAGCCAATGGTCACATGGTGGCCAACGTGATCAGAGATGCAAATGGCGATGCTGAAGGCATGCAGATGTTCTACGACCCGGCCAGCGCCAAGAACGTGGCAATGAAATCGAACATGCAGAACGCCGGCCCCGGCGACCTGATGCAATCTGAGTATCAAACCAAACTGGAGTTAGCCAACGCTGCCAAAGAGGCTGCCGGGTTCGAGTTCTTCATGGATGTCAACGGGGATATAGTGTTCAAACCCCCCTTCTACAATCTCGATGTCCTTGGTAACAAGCCCCTGTCGTGGATTCAGGATATCGATATTATGGATTGGGACTTCTCTGAGTCTGAATCAGAGGTGGTGACCCAGATCGTTATGCAGGGCGATTTCAATTCGACGATGCAGAGCGGTACAGACCCTATCACGCACCCGCTCACGACCGTCACGGATTACCATTTGCTGCGTAAGTATGGCTGGCGTTCACAGAGCTACAACGCGGAGTTCGTGACCGACCCGGTGCAGCTCTACTATCACGGGCTGGACGTGCTGGATCGGCTCAACGCTAAGCGCTTCCGTGGCAATGTCACGATTCCGATTCGGCCCGAGCTTCGATTGGGCTTTCCCATCTATATCGCTCCAAAGGACCAGATATGGTACGTCTCTGGAATCAGCCACAGCATCGCTTTCGGTGGTCGCGCAAGCACAACGTTGCAGCTGACCGCAAGACGAACAAAGTTTGTCGCGCCCCGTGGGATCGGTGACCTCAAGCTCACCAGCTTTGCAAACAAGCCCGTGAGTGAAAACAAGGACGGCAGCCCGGCGACGTTTCGCTACAGCTCCCGCGAGCTGCAAAAGAATGGCGTGTTCACGCTTAAGCGCAACGACGCGGCTGAGATTCCCGCGCCCCGTCCGAGTGAGCTTTCAGAGCCGCTGATTCTTAGGCACCCAAGAACAGGGCGAATCGTCGGATATCCAAACATGACGATGGTGTTCTCGCGGCCCTTCACAAAGGGCGACGTCAAACAAGGGGCCAGCAAGGCTTCGAATTCCCGCGTAGCCAAGTCGCAAAAGGAAGCCGCGGCGAAGAATCGCGAAGCGAACCTAGAGGTCGAGGCTGATAAGTTCTCTGCCTCTCGTGATTCCGAGCTGCAGGCGAAGTATCTGCACAACACCTTCCAATATGGATTGAATGCTGCGGGCGTCTTCATCTATGCGCATGACTCCAGTCCGGGTGGCGGTGTGATCCGAGAGGCTCTCACGCTACCTACGAAGAACCTGATTCGGATTCCAAAACAGGCGGGAGATAACCATGGGTCGGCGCCGATGGCTTTGATTCGGCCCGTGAGCGATGAGCGCGGCTTCGAGGTGATCGGCCACTACCAATACGGTCGGCGTGTCTCGCTTCGAGATGGCCGGCTCATTGTGAATGGTCCGGGAGAAGCCGCCAAGATAGATTTGCAGCTCGCGCTGTCTGGTGATCTCAGCAGCATGCTCACCGCTCAATCGCAAGGATTGACCACGGTTGTCACGGGCTACTCTGATCCAGCAGCTGAGCTAGCAGTCCTGACGCCCGATGATGCGCAAACGGCGGCGGCTTACCCTGCAGCGGCAGATGGCAGCCCTACCAGGAATGCTCCGGTGTTCACGGACGTTGGCGATAGCTTCGTAGACACTGCTACGCTTGGCTCTCAGGAACAGCGCGGTGTATCGCAGTCTGTGGAGGCAACGCAGTTATCGAGAGCGCTCACGCTTGCGGAGATGTCCATCCGGGAGGTATCGACCGCCAATGAGGGGGATTGCGTCTGTCTCACCGGCAGAGCAGATCTCGCGTTCATGTCGTCTCACTATCAGGTGGACGTGCTCAGTGGCTTTTCGGCCCCGGACTACACTGACCTCGAGCCACCCCAACCGGCTGCATACGTGTCGACAGAGACGCAAGCGTACCTGCACAGCCAGGCGAACTCACTCAAGGCAAAGCTAGACGCGCTCCAGAAACGGATCGACAAAGCGAAGACCAATGAGGAGCTTGACGTTCTGCTTGAGGAGGACAAGTCGCTGGCTGAGCAATACACTCAGGCGCTTGGCAACCTATCTCAAGCCAATGTCGGACGATTGATTCAAGACAGGTATGAGCCCAAGCCGATTCATGTGACTGCAGTCGCGTCTTCTGAGCGTAAGGCGGCCATCGTAGACACCACGATAGCCTCCGTGAGTGAGCGATTGGGAGGGCTGGAGGCCGAGAAGCTGAGTCTTGATGCGACTCCAGGAGGAAGCCAGGCGATAGAGCTTGCGAGCACAATCGAACGTGGGGAAGCAGAGAGAACAGTGCTCGAGGCCCGAATCGCTCAAGAGCAAGATCCCGTCGTTAAAAATCAGCTTCAGAAGACTCTGGTTGCTCACAATAAGGCCATATTTGACCTTGGAACTCAGCTTAGAGCGCTTCAATTGGCAGGGCCAAGGCAAACAGCCGCGGTGCAGTCTATGATCAACGACGCGAGCGCTTACCTTGAGATTCTGGAGCACAAGCGGGAGAGCGCAACGCAGGAAGTCGAAAAGGCTACCTCTCAGTACGGCAATAGCATCTACGGACAGAAGAACTCGAAGGTGATGTCACGGGTCGAGGCTTTCTTGTTCAAGCTGTACTCGACGCTCGACAAAGCTCATGAGCAATACGAGAAGGCGGTCCGCGGAGATCTTACTGTTCAGACGAATGTAACAGCTCAACAGCTCCACAAGCCGGGCGTCACTGTCCCGACTGCGAAGCTTCCTGATCCGAACGCTCCAGATATCGGGCAGCCATCGGAATTTGCACCGCCATTTTCTGCGCCCAATCGCTATCAGCTCGGGGATCCCAGGGCCGCGATCGGCGCCGCACAGAGCAACGTCGAAGGAATGAGCCACGCCTGGAGTGACTTCGGTAGGAAGCTCAAGAGCGAGGCAGAAAGCAAGCAGCGCAGTACGCAGATCGGTCAAGACAAGGCAAGCATCGCGCGTCTCACGGCCTCCCGTGATCAGCTGATCAAGCAGCGCGATTCAGGGGCCACTATCGTGATCGGAACCGATTTGCAGAAGCAGATTGATTCTTTCAGCACGCAGATCGGTGATCTCGAAAAGCGGATAGCCGAAAACCAGATGAAGATGAGCGAGGCCAGGTAGCGTGGATTACTTCCCAAAGAATCCTTCCGGCTACGTGCCAGGTGCTGAGTTTGTCGACACAGGCGCTCCATACGGGATCAAGCTCGGGCTGATCACTCGTGTCGATGAGTTTGAGCTGAAGTGCGATATCAAGATCCTCACGGGCGGCGGTGAGCGCGTTGAAGTGGATCTGACCCAGGCTATGTCGGGGCCACGTAGCTTCTGGGGAGGCATTCCAGAGGTCAACTCCTATGTGATCATCGGGTACCGTCGCAAGCACAAACAGCTGCATGAGGCGATGATCCTCGGGTATATCGCGAACGGAAAAGCGAGCGGCATGCGCTTCGATCCTGTCGCGCCGTCCGACCCGTCACAGATTGATCCGGCCGATGCGGCGGACTACAGGAAAGTGATCGGTTCTCAGCGGCGGTATAAGCGCCTCAAGCTTGGCACGGGCGACGTGGGCGGCATGTCATCGGCGGGCTCTGAGTTTGTGCTCTCTACGGATGTTCGTTTGACGAATCGCGCAGGTGACTTTGTAGAGCTGCGCGACGCGGATCGGACGCTGGTGTCGCAAACCATCCATCGTGTGGAAGGGGAAGCCGGGATTCTTCGCATGTCGGGACCCGCGCGACGATCAGGCTTCTACCTGCCGCCTGACATCTTGTCTGAGGGCAACACCATCAAAACGGCTGGTCAGGGCTACTTCGGAGGGGAACTCCTGAAGCGCTTTACCGCAGGAGATGGCGTTCTATTCAAGGCGTTCAACAATCCAACCGATTTTCCCGCTGTGACATTGGCGAATGGCAGGCAGGTACATTACCCAGCCACATCGCCGGCCGTGAATTTCGAGCATCCAAAGGAAGGCGCTGGAGCTGAGCCCTACACAGAGGATCGTGTCGAGATGGCTCACACGACAGATCTTGTGCAGGAGGTGCGTGAGGAGATTGACGGTTTCTACATGGATCGACGCCCGCTGTACATCGAGCGTGTCATGGGCACCCTCATTGGCAATGACTCATCTTCTGAGACAGGGATGCAGCAGTACGGGCAGCTTCTGCGGCCCAAGATCTTCGATGAGTTTCAATCAACCAGCTCTGCCAACTTTAGCACCGAGCCCATCTCTCGCTCTCCATTCGATGACAGCGAGGCTTACACAACGGCTGGTGCTTACCTCTTACGCATCACCCCTCCGGCAAATCCAGCAGGGCGCAACGATACCCTTAGCGCGTTCGCCATGGCGGTGTCGAAGCAAGGCAAGCTCTTTTTGAATGTGCCTGGCTCGAAGGTCGATAAGTACCCCTCAGGCACTAAGAACGTTTCGGCTGAGATCAACTTGGAAGGTGCATTGAAGGCACGCATCGGCGCCTCGAGGCCGGACAACATCGCGCTGCATTTGACGCTTGAGGGTGGAGCCATCTTCGATTTCCGCGGTAGTGCCTCGGGCGCGGGACTTCAGTTCCGGACGCACTCTTCTTACGTGGTCGAAGCTCAAGGCGTCCCGGACAACAACAACGTCGCATACTCGGAACAGCTTCAAGGGGCACGTCAATCCTTCACGTCAGCAAGCAGCAGCGAGATCGTTGAAGGCAGCAAGGGCACGAGTGTAAGCGGCGCGTACTCCATCCTGGCTGATCGTCTCAGCATCAATGCTCACTCAGGCTTCGCGGTGAACGCAGGAAGCATCGATGTGCTGAGTTCCGGGAAGAGTCAGTATCAGTACGCGCAGCAGGTGATGGAAACCATCGTCACAGGCGGCAAGACATCGATGGTGCTTGCGGGCGGCGTGACTGAAACGGCAGTCGTGGGCAACTGGACCACGAACGTGCTCGGGGGCTCGATGTCTACGACGGTCGCTGCGGGGTCGTACACGGTGTCTGTCGCGTCGGGCTCGGTATCAATCACGACTGCAGCGGGCGGGATGACGTTGTCTTCTGCAGCTGGCGCGGTCGCGGTGTCAGCGGGTCTTGCTGTGTCTCTCACGGCGGGCACCACGATGAGTCTCACCGCTCCGACCGCGATCACGCTCTCCTCCGCACAGGTCATGGTGGGCGGTCCGGGCGCTGCTCTCGGGGTGTGTCGAGGCAGCCCGATGCTGCCTCCGGGAACTGCCTCTCTTTGTTGGATCACAGGTTTGCCTCTGCCCGGCGCTGCCACGTTCAGGAGCCTCCTGTAGATGCCGCTCAATCCCTCAGCGTTAGCGTCCGGCTTCATCGCGCCCAACTTGATGGCCAAGGGCAACCTCGGGGTCGGCGTTCCGCAGCTTGCGAGAGGCATCGCGAACGGGGTCTGTCAGTACCTCACGGTACAGGCCAAGGTCATGACTGTCGATGCAGGCACGGTGGGGGTCGGGACCAGCATCATGCCTCTCATCGTCCCTAGTCCGTTGCTCCTGTCCTCTCTCACTGCTGGGTTTGTGTCAGCCGGGATACTTGGAACCATGGCCCCCAAGGTGATTGCGGGGATTGCGACCGGACTCGCTACGGGTTGGCTGGCTTTAGCGCTGCTTCAATCAAACCACGCGAGCGTGGGTGTTGGAGCCGGTGTAGCTCGGATCGTCGCCCCCGCGGCGACTCCGGCCATGATCTTAGGATTCTCTTCTGCAGGTATGGCCGGGGATGGCCCTACAAGGATCGCCCGCGCGATCGGCACTGGGCTGGATATGACTTTTGCTTCGTTCGTGCAGCTAGGAATACCGATCGTGGGTACGCCGGCCCCGGTTGGAAGCTCCGGCGTTGGATTTGGAATCGTGTTCTGATGAGTGTGATTTCTGGGTATGCTCTTGAGCCAATTCGCGCGGGACAGGCCAACGGTCCGTTCACGCAGACTCCGGATAATTACGTCTCGGATCAAGCTGCCTTTGATGCGGCCTATCCGTCCGATGAGACAGCGCCGCGTGTCGACTACATGGTGCTGGTCACATCAGAGGGAGCGAACAAACCTGGGCTGCTGGAGTTTGCTCGTTATGGCTACTCAAAGAATGAGATCATTGAGCGCTTCGCCTACGACGCGCAAGCAGGAGCATTTAAGCCTTTGCGCGGTGCGGCTCCGATTGAGGTTGGAGTTTTGGGGGCTGATTCAAACTCGACGAATCGGCTTCGAGTCCGACCACCATTGCAAGCAACCTCTGCTGCTCCGTATCGGATTGCCGTGGTGGGGAGTGGCGGCAACGAATGGAGCATCGCGATCGTTGATCTTGACACGGACTTTGAAAGCCCCAACAACGTCCCCAGTCGCACAGTCCAGCTGTCAAAAGAGACCGGGAATCTCAACTGGAGAACGGCTGACCTGACGACCTACCAGGGGCTGAGGGTCCGTTTTCAGCAACAGCAGTTCTTCCTACCGAAAGACTCGACAGGACGTCTTGGCACGGCACCTATCTCGGTGACGGACCCGGCGTTGATGCTCAATCCGATACCGGGGTCGGGACAGATCCCGCGCTTGCGCTTCGGCTATGGGTCCTATTTGACTTCAGTGGAAGTCACGTCTTTCTCATCTGTGCTGACAGCGGGAAGGGTAGAATGGCTCAGGGCGACGGGCGAGCTGAAGTTCCACCCCACGGACGCATCCGCGAATGCTGGTATCCCGGTCTATTACGACGGGGTGCTGTTCGCAGATAGCCTGTCGTTGCCAAAGCAAACGCTAGGGCTCATCACCGCTCCTGCTGAGATCGCTGGTCTGCCACCCACGGGCGCGGACCTGATCTTCACTGTCACGGGTGATGCCGGCTATTACCGCTTCCCCACGGTGGTCTATCGGTCTGTTTTCTATGTTGGAAAGAAAGGCGAGGTCCAAGTCAAAGTTGATCTCGCTGACTCGACCAAGGCACAGGTACAGTTTTCGGCAGCTGACCAAGCCGCCTATGCTGGTAAGATAATCACGCTGTACTTTGGAGATCTGCAGATTGAGCGCGGTATTTCTGTTCGTCTTCTGCGCAATCCCGTGAACCTAGAGGGGACGAGCGAGACCAAAGACGTCACTGAGATCTACGAAGTAAAAGGGGCGACATGGGCGGACCCGATCATCGCTTCGCCTCAAGTGAGCTTGCCTTCACTACCCATCGATGCAGATGCGCAGCCAAGGACTGTGCGGGTGATCCAGGGGCAGGGGTCCTATACGGATGACGCATTCCCAGATTTGAATGAGCCCTTTCCGAGCGCGGGACTTGGCTACTACATCGATTTCGACACGGGCACGTTCTACTTCGCGCAGCGCAAAGTGGATGAGATTGTGCCCCTCAGCGGCGCGAGTTCAGACGTTGTCTTAGAGGATCCGCTTCTGATCCCCAGCAATCTGGAGCTGGAGAAGCAAGACGCTCCGGACGGCGAGTATAAGCCTTTGACGATCGGCCGAGACGTGCTGGTCGACACCACAAGTGGCGTTGTATCGCTGACATCGACTCATGCATCGGTTGTTACAGGCACCGTGACTGGTTCGGGCTTCCAGTTTCTCAGTGACAGCAAAGCCAACTTTATCACGTCTGGCGTTCAAGCCGGCGCGCTCGTTCGCATTGCTGACAGCGTCTATTCTGTTGCGTCCGTGGCCTCTCCGACCGCTCTCAGACTTCGGCCAGACATGCCGCAGTCCGCGACGGGCGCCAAGTATACCATCTATGAGAACCGAGAGATTCTTGCGGATCGCTACTTTGACGAGGTCATTCTCCTTGACCCAACCACGAAGGTAGAGCGGATCCGTTTGTTGGGGGTGGCCTCCAATGGCGAGCGATTGAGCGTTTCGAAAACCTACGCGGGCAGCTCTGGTTTTCGCTTTGGGGCGGAGCAGAGCGAGGCTTTTGCGACCCTTGTTGTTGTGCCCAACGACTCTCACTTCAGTACGCCCGCGAAGGGCACAGTGCAACTGAGCTTGGTCAGCGGCAATCTTCATTTTGCGTCGGAGGACGTTGGGCTGCCTGTTTACTGGGCGCGCACGTTGACCCCTAAGTTTGATTTCCATCTACAGCCCGAGCTAGGCTTGGTTCAGTTTTCGGAGCGCATGCTCGCAGGGGAAGAGGTTCGCATCACCTATACGGTGTCTCCGCCCTCGACGATTCCGCCGACCCTGCGATCGGCGCCGATCACAGAGTACGCGCGATTTCTGATCCGCAAGGAAGTCACTCAGGACCATCCGACGCCCACGTCTACGTTGCGCTTCAACAAGGCTGGGCTCACGGTCGCCCCCAACCCAGCTCCGTCCGTGTTCCGTGGTGGTCGGCCCCAGAAGCTAGGCACGCAATGCACGGTCGATGCTGAGTTCTCTCAGATCACGTTCTTGCCTGATGACCACAAGACTGATGCGCTGCCGCACGGGGCGACGGTCGGCCCCAATGAGCGCGTGTACATCGACTACTACGTCACGCAGGCTGTTGGCGGTGAAAAGACATTCACGGTTCTGCAGCCGCCTCTGTTGACCGCCGTAGTGATGATCAACGAGACAGACTCCGCAGGGAATCTGCTCAATGCGTTCAAGGTACATGGGGATCAGACAGCTCGCTTTCCGGGCGGCGCTCTGATGCGAATCGAGTCTGAGCAGATTTATCTGCTTGGGTCCTCGAGCTACGATGCTAGCGCCAACAAGACGACTGTCACGCTCTACGATAGCGGCTCGAATCCTGACGGCTTCAGCCAGTTCTTCTTGGACACGTTCGCTGATCCTAAAGTCTACGTGTCCTCTGGCCCGACTCCGATCACATCGGCGGCCCAAACTCCAGCCTACTTCGTAGAGGTCACGGAACCGACCTTGCGGGTTTACGACTCGGTTGCGCGGGGAAGCAATACGCTGGCCGTCCCTTTGGATCAGACTAGCTCGTATCGGCCGGGGACGGTGTTGCTGTTCACAGACAGCACTGGGTCTTTCAGCGATTTTCTGCAGGTCACAGGCTCCGCGTATGACGTGAATACGAACCGTACGACGATCGCGCTCTCGACCACTGCCGTGCGCCAGTACGTCTACGGGGCGCAGATTTTGAAGCGATCGGTGCGGCCCGTCTTTGAGCCACCCATCCTTGAAGCGCAGACAAGTCTAATCCCCAAGCTCGCACAACCCCATTTCGTCTACCGACAAGTCTCTGGGCAGCCGGGCGAAGTACTCAAGCCATCTGAGTATACGATTGATGACACGGGACATGTTGTGTTTGCGGAAGCTTTGCGGCCAGCAGAGGAATTCGCGATCTGTTACACGGGTCTGACTCAGGGTAGCGATGGGCTCAACTTGCGGATTTCTTACACGAGTCAGATCGCACCAACTGCTGCCAATGGCTTGCTAGGGCAGACCCTTCTCGCGGATTACTACATCCGCTCTCCGGACAGCTTCTACTTCCGAGTCGAGCCCATGGAGAACTTTCGCGGGGAGTATGCAGCAGAGATCACAGCATCCGCGTCGAGCGGCAGCTCTGGCCCGCAGACATCCAACGCGTCGCAGCCCAAGCTTTGGGAGCAAGGTCGAAAGTCATTGTACTTCGATGAGCGGCACTTGGCGAACCAAGATCGGATCGCCCGCACCTCGCTGCTGTACTTCAACGACCTGATTAATTCCCTTGAGACCTACCGGCGTAACTTGGACGGGACGGTAGTGGGCAACAACGACGGGCTCTTTCTTTTTGACGGAGAAACTGGTCGCACCAGTTTGAGCCAAGCGTTAGCGAATCAGATCGATGATGCGATCAAGGTCTCAGACACGCTGCCATCTACTGTCGTGAAGAAACACTACAACCCAGGCCCGACTAGCCGCTTCTACTCCACTGCGCAGAGCTTTTTCGGAGTAACGACGGACACGAGCACGGCGAGCGTAGGTGCTGAAGTCTTGGACACCAAGTCAACCAACGTGACGCAAGTGTCTAATCTTCGCTATCGGCAAGCTTGGGGAGTTGTGGTAGAGCCGGGAACCAGCACGCTGCGCCTTGATCTTGCAAGCGGCAATGAGCCTGAATTCGCGGCGCAATCTCAGAAGTATGCTCGGAGACCGTTCAAAGAGGGAATGAAGTGCAGGATTGTGAGTCGCAGCGGAGCAATCATTGCTTCATCCGTGACCATCGCGACAGGTGGTGTTTCGAATTATCAGGTGACGATTGCTGGAGGCTCCGGGACTGTTCCTGCAGGCGCCACCATTTACCAGCTGCAGTCGGATGATTCGAAAACCGGCGCGGTGCCCAACATGGTCACTCACGTGTTTGGTCGAGACTATTCGTTCAACGGTGAATCGGGGCAGATAACGTATGTGCCCTCTGCCGGGGACCCTGCCACGAACTCGCCCTTAGCCCGCCTCAAAGCATACTCGGGCTCGATTGCTCTCGCCAACACGCTGACAGAGCCGAGAAAGATCCCCGTGCTCTTTGGGGGAATCGAGGATGACGATGGGGACTTGAGCTTCCCTGTACAGACCCCCGATACAACCGTCGAGCTAGCCACTTACTACGCATCGGAGCTGCGGCTCATCAGATCGAGTACGGGATTACTCCGCACTTGGACCACGGAGCCCAAGATTTCGATAGGCACGGTTTTAGCGCCAAACTTCCGGACGATCGTGGATGGGAACATCAGCACCATGAGTCCTGCCCCGCTGCCGGGCGATCTGGTGAGGATCACTACTGGCGCGAATGCTGGCAGCGGCTTTCGGCGTATCGTTACGGTCGGCAGCAATTATTTGATTACGGATGCCACGGCACCGGTCTTTGTAGCCTCAGCCAACTTCTCTTACCAGTTGATCGTGGGGGCCAATATCGCTCTCGGCACAGCGACTGGCGGTACGGCAACCACTCTTATCAATACCGCGGCAAACTTCTCAGGGCTTGTGCGGGTCGGCTACACGCTTATCGTGTCTGTTGGTGGGGTCAATTATCGGCGGCAAATCAACATGGTCGCCAACACGATGCTGACGTTCTACCCAGCTCTGCCGAGCCCCGTCATAGCAGGTGCTGCCTATCGAGTCACTAATCCTTTGTCGAGTTATGGCAATCGCAGCGGCATCGGCACAGCGGACTTGTTGCAGGAGTGGGATGCTGCGCTGATGGGGGAGCAGGCGTCTTATGTTGCGAAGCAAGACGAGTTGCAGCCGATCATCGATAAGGCCGCCGTTGGGGTGTCTTTCTTTGGGCTCTCTCAAGAGACTGTGACCAGCCTTGAGACGTTGAAGCAATCCATACCGACGCTGACAGCAGCATCCATCCCCGCGTGGCGAACGAAGTTTGCGCCTGTCTCAGTGGTTGGGTTCGATGCTGCCAACATATTTGTGATGGACATCGCGAAGGAGGACCTAGATACGCGCGAATCCCAGATAGGCGGACGCGTAGATCCCATCGCGCAGGAAATCATTCCCAAGCTCGTCGACATACTGGCCAACACCGAGAAGCTTTATGACAAGCGCTACGTGTGGATTGATGCACGGATCAACCTGGAGCACGGTCTATTGGTGCGGCAGGAAACTGCTGTGAGAAACCGAATCAAGGCACAGGCTGAGGCAATCAAGCAGCTGATGAAGCTGCTCTCGATGGGGAGCGCATGATGGAAGATGAGAAAAAGCCAAAAGCCACGTGGGAAAAGCGTGAGTTCGCCATCAATGAAAAGATGAAAGAAGTGTGTCGCCTCAGCGTCGCGGCTACGGAGGCTGAGATCACAGCGCTGCGCCGTAAGCTCGAAAAGCTGCAGTACGGAGGCAGATAGATGGCTGAGCGCTGGGAGGCCTTGTCGATTCAGATCCCCGGTCAGGATCTGCTGGAGGGTGCTCGACAAGCGCTTGAAGGACTCATGATCTATCTCGAGATCACGAAGTCGATCCTTGAGACGGTCAAGGTCTTCCTGGTGGACTTCGGCAATCCCATCAAGCCGATCGTCGAAGCGATGTTGCAGCTGATCGTAGACCTGTTCGAATCGCTCAAGCGCTCAGGGCTCTACGCCTGGTTTGATGTCCCAAATCCGTTGAAGGATCCAAACTTCAATCGGTTCGTTGGGGGGTTCCGAGCTTTCGTCGAGCGTTTCAATTCAGGCCTGATCGACCCGAAAGATCCGAACCGACCACAGCCGGTCGAGGGTGCGACCCAAAGCGGTTTCATGTTGATCGTCGCGGATGCGGAAGAGCCGCTTGCGTTGATGCGCTACATGGAGACCCTGCAGCGGTTCTTCGGCAAAGAGTTCTCGGCCCCACAATACCAAGCGCCCTCCAACTTCAAGGTGCTGCCGATGGGCCGCGCTGGCGACCCAATCTTGGCCATCGCCCGATTCTTTGAGTACCAGCCTAAATCGATCGTGGTGGAATGGTCGCTCCCGCAGGTGACGAGTCCTGGAGACCCAGGGTTTGCTGACTTGATCCAAGGGGCGTCCTTGAACTTCGTGCCGCCCAAGTTTCTTATTGAGAAGAGTGAGATCAATCCCGCTGTCGGGGAAGTAACGGTCGAAGAGCTTGGGGACCCCTCGCGAGCAGGACCCGTGATCATCACTCAGTACACACGAGCTTTGATGCGTGGAGTACAGCGAGTGATCCCGCATTCCGTGCGGCTTCATGATGAATACGGGGACCCGGTCTACAAGTTCCAGAAGTACATCGTGATCGATGCCTCGAGTGAGACTGCCACGTTCTTGCTCGGACAGCTCGGGACATTCCGATACATTGATTCCGATGTTGAGCCCAACAAGGTCTACTTCTATCGAGTGCGCGCATTTAGTGGTGCGCTTGCTGTGTCGGGAGACTCCGTTAGCTTCGAGGCTCCGCAGACGAATGTGATCGATAAGAACACGCGGCTACACTGGCCGGCCTCCGACAGGAGCGACAAACCCGTGATGGGCAAAGCATCACCTATAGCGCGCATCATGATCCCAACGTTCCCTGAGCCTCGATTTGATGTGATCGAGACGCTTCAGAGGCTATTTCAGACAGCATTTTCTCTCAACTTTCACTTACCTTTATCGAAAGATGCCAAGTTCGATTCGGAGGGCTTGGCGATTGAGCCCACGGTGACTTCGGAAATCGGCAAGGGGTCTTTGACCAATCTGGCTGGCCCGCTTACGGCATTCAAAGCGATCCCGATCATCGGAGAGGGCCTCACGAAGATCACGGATGTCACGGCGCGGTTCCAACGTGACCCGGCTACCGGACGCTTACCTGAGCAGCCGTGGAACAACAGCAGCGTGGTGAGAAACTCAGCGCGCTTAGCGAACATCGTGGCCGGCGCGATGCTGGGAGCTAACTCAGCGTTGGCTTTCAAGTCCTTCATGGAGAATGGCTTCCCCAAGGAAGCTCCGACCGAGGTTGAGGGGCTCAAGGCGACCAATCTCTACGAGCTGGTCTACCAGATCACGGAAGTCCAGGACCCAGAGGAGGCGGATCAAGAGGCCGTTCAAGAGGCGGGCGTGCTTTACAGCAGCGCGTTTTCAGATCCGCACGTGAGGCTGAATGTGCTCGCGGCAGTGAGCTTCTGCAAGGCATTCACGCTGGTTGGAGCGCAGGCGGACTGGATTCAGGTAAGCATACTGAGAGACATCGTCCCGTGGTCTGGGCAGATTATCTACGAGCTGTTGGAGAAGATGCAGGCTCTGGTGGACGCCTACGCGGGGGTCATGGATGAGCTACGCGCGTTCATTGATCTGATCGTCGGCAAGATCGATACGCTCGAGCGGCTTCTTCAGTACTTGGTGTCCATTCTCGACTTCGTAGCTGGGCTGTCTCTTGGCTTCTATATCCTCAATGTGCCCAAGACAAACGGCGGCGTCGGGGAGTGGATGTCCTTGATTGACGAAGCTGAGGGCACGCCTCCGCCTAGCGGCCCTGGTGGGTACACGGGCGGTGTAGCGCTCGCCTACGTAGGAACCGACGTCGGGCCGTATGCAGAGGCACTGAAGCTCATTTTCTAGTTATCGGGATCACGTAATGATCCCGATGAAAATTATATTCCATGAAGATCAGATTGCAGCAATCACGTCTGACTACAACGATGGTTCGTCTCTTGAAATTCTAGGCCCCAAGTATGGCTGTTCTCCGGAGACCATCCGCAACGTTCTGAGACGTTCGGGCGTGACACTTCGACCACCCGGCTTGCGTCCGAGTCCGATTCTCCCGACCAAGCGGTGCACTTCCTGTGGCCTAGACAAGGACAGATCTGAGTTTTCGAGGCGAGGAAGACGGGACTCTCAATGCAAGGCATGTATCTCTATCAAGACAGCCGAACGTTACGCAACAGATACTGCATTCCGTAAGAAAGTTTTAGCGTCCTCTGCGCAAACCTACCAAGCCAACATTGACAAAATTAAAAACTGTTTGCGGAAGAGATGGTCTGGTTGGACTCATGAGCAGTTTCAGAGAGCATGGCAGAGTCAGAATGGGCTGTGTGATATTTGTTCGGTCCCCATGCGACCGAATGGGGTGTATTGCGATTCCGTGTGTGCCGATCATGATCATGTGACTGGTAAGCAACGCAGTTTGCTTTGCGCCAAATGCAACAAGCTACTTGGCGTGTACGAGAAGAATAAAAGTCGATTCGACTCGTACCTGGAGAGATGGGGGAACGGTGGCCTATAGTTTCGCGGGCACGTTCACGCTTAGTCAGTTTACGCGCTTCAAAGAGTACGTACTTGACCAGGTGCATCAGATCGATGCCCGCATTGAGCATCTCAAAGCCGAACGGGACCGCATAGGCACCTTGGCCATCGCCTATGATGAGAGCGGCAACCCGACTCACATTGCCAACGATCATCAGGTCACGTACTTGGGTCGGCTCTTCGGCGCCTATGAGGCACTGGGTGGTAACGTTGAGTTTGACCTTCAAGTGAGATCGGCTGCGCAACCGATTTTTCGTATTCCCGGTGATTCAACAAAGCCAGCCCAGCTATTGAGCAACGGAGAGGTGATTGGGCATCAGGCTCTCGGGGATGCGGAGTCATCTCTCACGATGCAGGCGATGCGCCGCTGGGTAGAGCAAGATCTATACAGACGACGTGAGAGCCTGGAGAGGAAGATTCGCCGGGCTATCGACTATTCCGAGCAGCTCACGCAGGAAATCAGCGACCTCACAGTTCTCAAAGGGAGCGAAGATACCGAGGGCTCTCTCGCGTACTATATCAACATTATCGATAGTTTGACTGTGGATCGCAACTACGTGGCGATCACGAATGACGGGGGCACCGACCCGCATGGTCGGTTCGCTAAAGCTCCCATCGCCAAGCATACGCCCGGTGAGAAAGGCGCGACCCCGCGGTCTTACGAAAGAACCATTGATGGTCTTGTGAAACCTGCTCAGTAGAAGATCAATGTCCTTCGATAGGCAGATAGACCAAGTTTGCCCCCACGAAGTCGCCGAAGAGGCGCTGTTCGTGAGTGGGGATCGCATGACTGTGCGTCCGTTACGACCAATTTCGTCTGCGGCTTCGGTCAAGGTTTGTCTCAATCAGGAGATCCCTGTACCTGCGTCGGGTGTGTATTTGCCCGCTAAAGCGACTGGCGTCCGGCGCGGCCCCTTTTCGGTGTCAGCGAGCAACAATGTGCTCGAGCTGACGGTAGACCAGGCTGAGCTTCAACGCATACAGATTCCCCTGGTCCATCGTATGGCGGCCCCACAGATGGCAGCCTTGCTCAACGGCATGGTGACCGGCGTTGTGTTCTCCGTTGTGAATGACCGGTTGGTTTTTCAGTCGCGCAGTGTCGGCCCTGAAGTGAGCATTTTTCTTCACGACACGAGCACGGCCGCTGCGCTCTTTGGGTTCACAGCCAACCATGAATATCGTGGCCAGCTCAGTGTGCCTGGCTGGACACTGGTCAGCGCGGTAGGGACGCTGCCAGATCGACCGATGCGTGTGCTGGTGTTTGATCAGCCCTTGCGGGGTGGGTCCGACTTTGTGGAGCTGTCTTATTCGACGGTGTCGCAAGAGTGTCGTCGCTGTGGGGGGACCGGCTATGAGCACGATTGGCGATACGACCCGAACGGCAAGATCGTAGAGGTTCGAGATGAGGCACTCCTGATCCAGGAGCTGCAAAAGAATTTTTATACGCTTCGAGGCAGCAATCCGTTTCACCTTTGGTATGGGACTGGGATCCTAGACGCGGTGGGCAAGAAACTGTCTTCAGGCGGGTTTGCTCAGAACTTCATCGTTGCAGACATTCAGCAAGCCTTTCAGCGCTGGCAGAAGATCAAGACGCAGCAGGAAGAGAAGATCCAGCAAGCGGTGTCGGATCGGGAGTACCCGCTTCGCCTTTTGTCAGTGAACCTCGAGCAGAGCAATCAAGATCCAACTGTGATGTTTGTCAGCTGTGTTGTGCAAAATAGGTCATCTGAGCCGATTCAGCTGACTCGTGGCATCAGGGTCTCTGGGTCCATGCAGATTGGTGGAGGCACGATCAGGCAGTCTCTCAGCAGCACAGTACTTACCGATTGAGTATAGATTAGATGGCTACAACCCCCCAAATCGCTCTTAGAGACGGCTCCGGCTACACGGCACGACTTGCCTTCACGACCAATCAAGAGGCCGTGTTTATCACTGGGTTGGTCGGTGCGGATACGGTGGCTGTGCAGATCTCTGTGAACGGGACAGGATTTGTCGCCGACCCAAATCTCGCGAGCCACGTTGGACAGACCCTCGATGTACCAAACTCCAGCGTGTATCCGAGTGGTCTTCCGCTGGAGTTCGGAGTCAACAGCATCCTCATTCGTGCCGTGGACATCGTCGGCGGCGTGTCCGCAACAGCCTCCATCATCATCACGCGTGTCGTCAATGCAGACACCACGGGCACGCAGATCCCCACCGGCATCCGAGTGCAGCGCCATCGTGACCAGGTGAAGCTGCAGGCGGCTAAGCCTCAGCCGATCAAGAATGTGATCGTGGGCGACTCGGGAGAAAGCGTCGTTGTGACGACGCAAACCAAGACATTTCTGGGCTTCAACTTCTACGCATCCGCAGAGCCCGCGGGCGCCAGCGGCTACTACCGTGTGAATGACAAGCCGGTCTTGGTGAGCGCGGAGTACGAGCAAGATGACATCATAGCGTATTCGGATTTGGCTCTTTGGGACGTGAGCAACAATGCACGTACGCTTCGCGTGCGCGTATCCGAAGAGGATGATTTCGGTAACGAGCTGGCTGTCCGCTTGGACGCGTACCATGACAACACGACCATCAGCGGGAAGTTGCGTTTCAGTAGCACGCTTCAGAACTATGAGATGAACGAGTTTGTGTCGTTCTTTCACAACCGACAGGGCGGGAACGGGGTCATCAATACCGACCAGTTTATCAGCGTTCCTAGCACGGACCCACTGTACTACGTGGTGACGGCGGTCTACTACGATCCCAACACCAGCACCGAGATCGAGACCCCATTCTCACAGGAGGTGCTTGGTGCTCCGCTGATCATTGATACGACCATCCGTGACTTGCCAGGTCGTACGCAGACTCAGATCGTCATCGACTACATGAACGCGGTGCTTCGGGTCAACTCAGAGATCGCATTGATCCCTGGTTCAGTCACGCGCGACGTGGACATCGATCCATTCGCATCTGAGGCAGAGCGCATCTGGTTCTTGCTCGACTTCGTACATCGTAGCCAGAGCTTTCTGACGTTGCTGGCTATCGACAACGTGAGCAACAACGGCACCTCAGACGCTGTAGCGAGCAGCGCGTATAAGCAAGCGCTCAAAGCGGCGTTGGGCTTGCTCAGCGACAGCGCCGTCCAGTCCCTCATTGACCAGCAGTTCGATAAGCTCGCGGCGAATGTGAACAAGACTCGGCTCGCTGGACGACAGGCCACAGGCACCTTGACACTGTACACCTCGACACGGCCCACCAAGGACGTTCCTGTGCCGGCCGGCGCTTTTGCTATATCATCGGCCGATGCAAACACGGGAGTGGTAGCGCAGCGCTACCGCATTGGGGGTTCGTTTGTGCTGACCGCGCTCAATGCCGATGCTTTCTACAATTTCAACGAACGCCGGTACGAGATCCGGGTGCCTATCGTGGCTGAGAACGTTGGCTCTGCAGGCAATGTGCCGGCGAAAACGATCAAGACTGTGCTCGGGGTGAGCGGGCTCAAGGCCATCAATGAAACTGCGATCGTGTTCGGCAGTGACATTGAGTCGAATGCGGACCTTGCTGCTCGGGCGATGCTGGGGTTTGCGGCGGTCGATACCGGCACGGAGGTTGGCTATTCAGCCACTGCGGCAGCCAAGGTAGGGGTGATCCGAAACAAGGTCATCAAGAGCGGCGACCCTCTGATGATGCGCGATTATGATGAGGTTAGGCGCAAGCACATTGGCGGCAAGGTCGATGTGTGGGTTCAGGGCGTGCAAGAAAGGCAGGTCCAGGACCGCTTTGCGTTTACGTTCGATGTGGCGCTCAACATCCAGTGCGAGGTGCTGGACGCTTCAAGCTTGCGGCTGCGCGTGCTCGATTCGCGGGTGACCCCGACGACTCCAATCGTCGAGATTCTGAACGGCGTGCGCAATGTGAGCCTGGCAGAAGATTACGATATGACCGGGGTGGTGATCGAGGATTATCGCACCTTCCGATTGAGCACGAGCGTCCCGCAGCCCGCTACCATGGCGGATGATCGAATCATCGCTGACTATCGGTTTCAAGCGCAGAACAAACTGATCATGACAGTGCAACCGGTTCGGCGCATCGTATCGATGGTAGGCGAGATCAGCGGCGCGCTGACTCCGGATCTGCACTACAAGCTCTACAAGACTGACGACCCGTTGCTGGAAGGGGAAAGCACCATAGCCAAGAACTATGTTGCTATCACTCCCGCGGACGGAAAGCCGAGCGGCAACTCCATCGTGGTCAATGATGAGCTTCACGTGATGATCGGTTTCGAGCAAGAGCCGCTCGCATCGATTGGGATCAACACCACGACGATCCGGGTGTTCAATGAACAGCGAACGCTGGAGTACGAGCGCCCTGGTGCTTCAGCTCCGGACTTTGACATCATACCAGGCACGTCAACGACACCTGCCAGGATTGTTCGCACAGCGGCTTCTTCCATTGTTAGCGGGCAAGAGGTCTCAATTGACTACGTGCACGATGAGAACTTCGTGGTCACCTACGTGATCAACGATCTGCTTCAGCAGCTGCAGCAGATTCTCAACCGCAAACGGCATGTGACTGCGGATGTTCTGGCGAAGCAAGCGATCCAGAACGCGATTGACATAGAGACGACGGTGCAGCTCGGTCGTGGCGCCACCAAGGACAAAGCCGATCCGCTATTGCGCAATGAGGTCTCGCTTGATCTCAACAAGAAGCTCATCGGGCAAGGCGTGGCGCAATCGAATGTGGACGCCGCCATTAATGACACGGAGGGCGTCCAGTTCAATGTACTTCCGATGGCCAAGATGGCTTACGCGGATGGTTCGCTCAAGCTCAGGGAGACGATGCTCTCTACATACGAGAGAGTGGAATCTTTGGATCTGGGCGGAAACATCGCTTACATTCTGACCAATCCGCTTGGGTTTTCGACTACCGATGGTGGCGGCGTGAGTACGGAACACAAGGGGGTGTTCCAAGATGATCTCGCCATGAGCGAAGCATCCTCACTGGCTTTGGTCTGCAATCAGCCGAATCAGGGATTCATCATTGGCTCGCGCGGGGCCATCATCGCTGGTTACTCGGATGATGCCACGCTGGCAGAGGATGGTTTTCTACCAATCCAATACGTGCAGGAACGGCTCAGGCGCACTGCGAACCATGTCGTGGTCTCTTTGTTGGGCTCGGGCGTGCCCGTAGATAGCCCTTCAAGTCACTTCTACTCAGCCTCGTATGTCATTCGCGGAGATTCGGGCTCGCATGACATTAACGTGTCCGCGGTCGAGCTGATAGATCTAGGCGTTCTCACTGTGACCTATCGCGCCGGAGAGGCCGCCAATGGCTAGGCTCGTATACGACCCGAATCGACTGAACAATACGGTCGAGCAAGCCGGCAAGGAGTTCAAGCTCCGACTTCTGCAGCGGTCGCAGACAGTCTTCACAACGCTTTTGAACTTGCTGCCCAGCAACTACATCAGTGCGGTGCAGGGGCCGTCTTATACGAATGCGCTCAAGGCGGTCGCGGTTGAGCTGGCTCGCCTTGAGCTGGCGCTAGAGGATGTCTCGCATGACGTAGACTTCAGTCGCACGCGCTCAGACTTCCTCTGGTCTGTGATCGGCTATCTTGTGCTGGTCAACGACAAGATACCAAACCTCGGTTTTAGCGACCTTGAGTTTCGGAAGTTTTTTCTCAACCTCATCGCGATCTACTTTCAGGGCGCGATCCCTGAGTCGATGACCGATGTGGTGGAGCTTTTCTACAGCGGCGGGGTGTCGGTTACAGAGGCATTCTTGCTCGTTCGAAAAGGGGCGGGCGGGCTCGATATTTCAGACCAGTTTGTGTTTGGGATCGATTACGTCGCGCCTCCGGATGGCGGCTTCCCGGCGAACGTGTTTGAAGCAGACTCTGCGATCCGGCAACTGCTCGATTTGGTGCGGCCGGCGCATACGCTTTTCCGGGTGCGCTACGTCTTCAGCGAGACATTCGCGCCAGACGCCAGTGACGTGTTCGGCAAGATTCGAGATGACGCACGAATGCGACTGTCGAGCTATCGCTATGACGACTTTCGCAGCTACTGGTCTGGAATCAAGGACCGAGATCGATTGGGCCGGAAGGTTAATCAGTACGTGACGGGGGAGGATCACAGCCATGACTTTTAGGCGTACGGCCACCCCGAAGCTTTTCGACGCTGCGATGGAAGCGGTGAAGCAGTTTCAGGCTAGATTCGATGCAGTCCATAAGTTCCGGCACAATCTGCCGGACAATGAGCCGGAGATCGATGCGTTTGACAAGCTTCTGAACGACTTCGCTTTTCGAAGGAACGGCTGTACGCCAACTTTCGAGGGGCCTTTCTTTGACTGGTGTGCGGCGTGTTTTGAGCGATCGGAGATCGGGCACCCGGACATGCACCGGCCAGAGGGTGCGAATGTCATTGCAGTTATTGACGGCGAGATACCTCCCGAATGGTTCTTCGCGGCATTGGAGCGCTACGCGCAGGCCATCCAAGATGTCCTCAACACTTCCGCGCCAGCGAGCTTTTCGTACCATGGGTTTCAGATCGTCAATGAAGACCGAATGGGAGAGCAACGCTGTCGTCGACTACTAGCGGGAGTTGACTACCTAGTCGGAACCTTCAAGCGAAAGGGAATGTCGAAGCTCCTCGAAAACTCCGTCTCGAAGGTCGAGCTTGTGCCCGGTAATCTCTTCAGCGGCGAGAACGCTGCAGGGACCTACAACCCGAGCACGAAAACGATCGCTCTTTCTTCAGAGATCGTGTTTCAGTTCGGCGCGCGATTTCTGCAGAATTGGATTAACGAAGTATTCTTGCACGAATTTGGCCACTACGTTCATTTGAATTACTTGTCTCCTGAGGCCAAGGAGGTGTGGGATGAGCCCTGGATCGAGATTGAGAAGCGTCGGGAGGCTTTGACTCGGGCGCTGGGCACCATTTCTGTAAAGGAACGGTTCAAGTACTTTGGGGTCCTGAAGGAATCCGGATGGGATCTGAAGCGAGCCGTCGCAAAACTCAAAGATCCTGTGGACAAGATCAAGTTTGGGGTGTGGCTTCGAAAGCCTGATGTGAATGAGGCGTTCATCACGCCTAAGCAGTTCAGGTGGTCGGAGCGCGGCAAGGACATGGCTAACTTTTGGACGAACCCGAGCGAGTATATTTGGAACAACTATCAGATTGGGGAGTTGGGCGACGGGTATGGTCGGAAGCTCCAAGAGCTGACCGAGCGCAAGCAGAAGCAGCTCGGATTGAAGCACAGCTACGTTGTTCCCATCCCGCAAGCGATCGTCGAAGAGTTGAAGAAGTCTGACCAGGTGTTCGGCAAAGCGATCAATGAAGTTCTTGAACCGCTTCAGGTCGTCTCTGGCTACGGCAAGACCAACACCAAGGAGGACTTCGCGGAATCGTTTACGGCATTCATAGGGGCACCGGACAAATTGACCCCCATGGCGAAGTCACGAATGGAGCGCGCTTTGTGGCTGTCGGGCTGGCACGGTAAGCCTGTGATGCGATTGGCGCATCGGGTGCTCACAAGGTTTCAGCAAGAGCAAAGGCTGGCCTCATGCAGATAGTCAGTTCTGATGCGTTCATCTCTGTGACCTTTCCCAGCCCTCTCGACCCGCATGGGCTACGGGATGAAGCTAGCTACGTGTTTAGCAGCTCGGGTGGTGGTACTCCGATCATTGTTCGGCGAGTGGAGTTGGTCGGCTGCGTGTATTCGGTGTCGGGCTCACTTGTGTCGGTCTCTGGCGTGCGATTGTTCGTGAGTAGAGCTACGCATGGTAGTCAGTATCGACTGGAAACACGTGGTCTCATCAGTCTTGGGGGCGCTGCTTACCAAGGGACCGGCACATTTGCCGCGGTATCGACGCTGCCTGAGTTGATGGCAGCAAAGCAGCTCGATGAGGGTCAGGTCATTGCGACGTTTTCGCGACCGATGCGAATGGACGCGGCGCTCATTGGCCCGGCTCACTATTCGATCACGGGTCCCAGCGCTGTGCAGGTCAAGGCAGTCCACACGCTGGATGAGAGTAGTGTGCTGCTATCCACGGTTGGGCTAAGTGCTGGTCAATACTCCCTCACGATCGTGACTTTTCATGGGGTCCCACGGGACGTAGCGGGTAACCCGTGCGTTTTTGCGAGCAGCGTCCAGTTTGCAGGGAGAACGGCCCTTTCTGCTCGAAGTGTCTTTACGCATAGAGGACCGATCACGAAGCCAGCTTTGTCCTTGCAGTCGGCTGATGTTGGCGTGGGGCCTTTGGTGCCGGGGCAGGAAGGCGTCTTTGCATCTGTAACGGCGCGTGATTTTGGAACCGCCAGAGTTGAGGGGCTTCTGGGATTTCCCTCAGACTCAGAGGGGCAGACGCTGACCCTGAGCGGCGCAGCTTCTCCGGAACACAATGGCGAGTTCTTGATCGATTCTTGGTTTGCCCAGTATGGCCATCGTCCAGAGCCGGACATGGAGCCGCTGGTACTAAGTTCGATCGTAGTGATTCGCAACAGCGCGGGTATTCTGGCGGACGCCAATAATGGCTCGATTGCGTGGGAAGAGACTGAAGCTTGGCCTGGTGGGGTGGGGGCGTCGATCACGGCGCTCGATCCAGCCACGGCTACCATCAAGGGGCTCTTTGGAATGACCGCGGCCTCGGTGGGTCGGCTGTTGCTGCTAAGCAACGCCGCTTCTCCGACAAACAACGGCACATTCCTGATCACGGCCTACATCTCAAGCTCCAGCGTCGTTGTCTCAAAGCTGAACGGCACAGGGCCAACAGACGATGCCAATAATGGGTCGATTGCGTGGGCTGAGCACACGGCGGCGGCCACTATCAACAGCCCGACACAGCTCACGTTGCCAACGGCGAACATTACAGATGCACACGTGGGCTTGTACGTCGCGATCACGGGCTCACGCAACGATGGGGTCTATCGAATCACGTCGCGCGTATCGTCTACCGTTGTGAAGGTTGCGGCGAGTTTTTCTCTGCCTGAGCCTGCGAACGGTACGATCGGATGGAGCTTGATCGACTATCGAGATGGTCAGATTGCTAAAGATCCCACGGATGTTGTGGTCCGCGTCAATAACGTACCCGTAGCGGTAGAGGCAGTCATCGGACTGCTGGGTCAGGTGGTGCTTCCGGTTGCTCCGACATCACAGGACGACGTGAAGATCGATTACGCGTGGATGACCAATCCCGTGGTGGATTTCAGACGGCTCAACTCCCAAGAGTTCTGTTTGAACAACAGGGGCGGGAGATATCGCTACAGTAGCACGTTGATCAAATCAGACGGCGTAGACCCGGTAGATCCGGAAGCTCTAGACATCCGCGCATTGCTACCTCAGCCGTTACAGAGAGATCTCAAGTACCGCGCGTACGAGCGAGCTTACTCAGTCGCGCTCAATGATCCGAATCTGCTGCTTTTGAACTCACCCAACAATCGGATCGCGTTCCCGCCGATGACTCGGCTGTTGGCATCGACGTTCGTCAACTTTGAAGGGACCACCCTCCCTGAGGCCGCGCAAGATCCGTGGCAACGAGCCGGCGCTGGGTCCGTATCGATCTCAAACACAGATTTGGTCGTCACGGATGAGCCGGGGAATGCGCCCATCTTCTGGACTCGGCGCCTTGATCTGACTTTTGACCATGTGTTTGCGCACGCGTGGAGCATGAAGATCGAGTCTGCGCCAGTGTTGCAAGGGGTCTTTACGGGCGTGGCTTCAGGCTACTCAGACGGGGAAAAGGCTTGTGTCGTCGGCTTCCTGAGCGTGGGCGGGGTGAAGAAGTTTGGCATCTTGCGCCGCGGGTATGGAAACGACCCGTCCTCTGAGGCGGCGTGGATTGGCTCAGTCGAGCTGGATTGGAGCATACTTCGCAGCTACCGGATCCTTCGTAGCAACGCTGGCGAGATCAGCGTGTTTGTGGATGGGTCTGTGGTCGCCGCGTTACGAGCAGAGCCAGATGAGCTGCCCTACCTTCAGGAGCTGAACACCCCGTTTGATGCACTGCAGGGTCCATTCTTCGGGTCGCTGTCTCGTGAGGCGGAAAGCACTTCTACGTGGAGCTTCATTCGGTATACGGCGATTCCAAGCAATCCGCAGGAGTCAGAGCCCTCGATCTTCGTGTCGTATGAAGGCGGTCCCACAACACCTGAGGCAGCTCCGCAACCTTGGACACCGATTGGTTTTCACGGAACGGGCGCGGTCCGAGGCTCTCATCTGATCTTGGATTCGACGAGCGCCACAGATCAGCCGTCTTCTGCAGCGGGGCTGATCAGCGGGGACTTCAAGGGGTACACGCGAATCGAGCCTTTGCTTCGCGAGTCATTCGATACCGTATTGGATGTTCAGCTCGCACTGAGAACCTATACGCAGGGCATTGCGCCGAACGCGGTCATGGCTGCAATCGATGACGGCGAGCGACTGATTCAGCTCAGCTTTCTTTCAGATCAGGCATCACCGAAGCTCAGCTATGGCGGACGCAATCTGCCATCCGAGTTTCATCCGTACAAATGGCTGGCCACGGGCTCGCAAACGGCCTCGATGGTTGGTCAGTATCTCAAGATCTCGGACGCTAGCGCAACGGATTCGTTGCTCTACTCGGTCGATGACAGCTTCTTGCTCGGTGACTCGAATCGAGTGGTGGGGTCCGATCAAGACTATATATTCGAGTTTCGCGTTCGGGTCGTGAGCTTTCAGCCCGACGTCAACGGATTCTGCGGCGTGTCGGCCTCCGTTTACGATGGCCTAAAGTCTGTCGGCATTCAGCTGGTACAGCAAACGATTGAAGAGGACGACACCGAGACGGTTGTGCGTTATGTTGAGCTGCATTCGGAGGGTCATGGGCGGCCTGACGGACGCTTTGAGTTTGAATGGAACGACGGCGCGTTTCATACGTTTCGTTTGACCAAGTCTACTCTGGGCGACCTAGTCACAGTCTTCGCGGATGGCCAGCTTCTAGGCACCTTGGATTATAGCGATGGGCTGGCCTCTCCGTTGTTACCATCGCTTATCGGCAAGTTCTCCTTTGGTTCTTCGACCACGCTCAGTGTGCAATCTCGGTCTGAAGCTGTTTGGGCCTATGCGAACTGTTGGCGCGTCACTCTAGGCCGTAGGTATGTTGGCTTGTGGAAGGGGTATGACCCTGGAGCGTTGACAGGCTATCACTTACCGCTGAGTGCTTCTGGGAGTAATGCAGCGGTCAGAGGTAATGTTCTGACGGATCTCAGGGCCGACTTCAGCGCGCAAGGAGTGTCTGCTGATGATCAGCTTATCATCGACTCGGGGCCGAATAAGGGTGTGTACACGGTCGAGGTCGTTGCGCCGCTTGGCGACGTGAAGAAGCTCGTCCTGAAGACCGCGCTTCCGAGTCAGCCCTCTGAGGTCAGCTATCGATGCGTCAAGCAAGTGGACTGGACGGTCGAGCATCGCTATCGAATCGTGAAGAACCCGACAGGCGTTTCCGTATTCCTGGACAGCACGACGGATCCGTTGGTTCATGCCGATTACAGCGTCACATCGCTACCACCAAGCTCAGCCGGCTTGCCGCATTCCATCTCGGCGGGCCTGCCATCAGTAACCTGGGGCGCCTTTGACCCGACAAACTTGTCACAGACCGCGTGGGACTTTGTTAGATTTGGAGCCATACGGTCAGTCTCAGCCGTTGGGCTCACCCCGCATCATCAAATAATCAATCAGCGGAACATCATGGCGTCGTACGAGCATCAGCGCTCGAGCATCGCCCACACGCATACTGATTTCTGGAGTGAATCGGAAGGTATCCCGCCTCAGACCGAGCCGGATCTCCTGCGAGACCCCAATCTGGTCGCGTACACTCTTTTGAACGACGGGACGCCCCTGGTTCCGTCTACTCAGAGCTATGAGGTCAGGGCGCCCGAGTCCCTAGTGGTGCCCGTCGCGGAGCTGAGCGACCCTCAAGAAATTCTCAATCATCGCGGATTCCTGGTCAACAGATCAGCGCAGCGCGTAGAAGTTCTGGTTCCGGATGATGTGCTCTACAACAGCCTCCAGGTTATCGAGAGCACCACAGGAGAGGCCGATCTTCTGGCGCCGTTCGATGACGAGGCTCAGTTTACGACGCTTGGCCAGTGGCGCTACACGGATGAATACCACATCCCGCAGCTGATGCCGACTGGCTTGCATTCACTCACAACGCACAGCGGGCTGACGGCTTCGACCACCACCCCAACACCACCGGTCGTTACATTCTTGAACACGGCAACTGATGTGTTGTGGCACGGCTTCCCCAGTGTGGAAGCTACGTTTGATGTCACTTTAGGGCCTGGGCTAGACGCATCACAGCCAACCTTCAGAGAAAATCTTCCGACTCCCGTGGAGGGCTTTGTGACATTGACCGAGACGAAGGTATGGCCCTCCACACGTGTGGGACTGTTGAACAGCGCTGAGCAGAGGCTCTTCGGCACCCAGGGTCCCCCGTATCTCATCACCGCCGATAACCTCACGCCGTTCCCAGCGCCGACTTCAACAGTTACCACGCCCACGCTCTAACTCTCTTATGTGCCGACTGGTGTAGCCAGCCGTTACAGCAAGGGAGATGAGATGAAGAGTGTCGAGAATTTGCCCAGAGCGCAGGACCGTGCGCCGGCTTTTGCCGTTGTGAGTGTGAATTCAGAAGATCTTCGTTACAGCATCCGAGGCGATGTCTCCATAACCTTGAGAGATGCGAGCACCGGACAGGTGCAGCTTGAACAGCAGCTGCCGAACATTGTTGTCAAGGACGCGTCGATTCTCATCGCGCGGCTGATGAAGAACAACAAAGAGAACGGGCTCAGTGGGATTGTAGCGCTTGCGGTAGGCTCAGGCGACTCCGGATGGAATCTGCAAAACCCGCCGATCGCAACAACAAGTCAGCGTGCACTTGTCTCTGAACGTGCACGGAAGACCTTCTCCGACACTCAATTCATCGATGGAGCTGGGCTGCCCGCGAATCGGCCAACGAACGTGGTCGATTTTACAACAACGTTTGCTGAGTCAGAGGCAGTTGGACCCTTGGTTGAGATGGCTCTGCTGGGCGGAAACATCTCAACCAACATGTCTGAGCGCAAGCCAGTGCCGCAGGGCGCGTACGACCCCACAGTCAATTTGACCAACTATGACACGATGGTGAACTCGTTACGATTCCCTGTGATCAACAAGCCGGCTACGAGCACCCTCACTATCACGTGGAGGTTGACGTTCTGATGCTCTGCATCCTGAGCCGCCTAGCAGGTAAGACCCATGCCTAAGAATTTTGGAACGCCGCCCGTATCGGGCTATCTCGACCCGGTTGGTAGGGCTTGGGAGACTGTTGTCTTTGAGGCTGGCAAGCCGGTCTTGGATCGAGAGTTAAATCTTGGGCAGGACATCGATGTCGATGCTGCGCAGGAGGCTCTGCGCCAATTGATGCCGTCCGGTTGGTTGGCCAGTGATCCGTTGACGGCTACGAATCCGGTATCCGCCATCTTCAGTGCGTCCTCTGCGCCGGTAAACTGGATTCAGATCCCGGCCCTGGTGGCGCATGTAAATGGCTGGATCATCAAGGTCCAGAACACCAACTATTACCTTGCTGGGTCAGGCGCAAATCGTGTCAACTTGGGCGCCCCTCCTAGCGGCGCGGGCGCGCAGAGAACCGATCTCGTGATCCTAGAGGTATGGCGCCGCTTGATCAAGTCGGGTAATGCAGCGGGTAAGAGTCCTGGGTTGGGCACGGTGCCCGTGGCGCCACGCATTTGGCAGCAAGGCAACGTTGCGACGCTGATCACGCCAAGTTCGAATGACACGACTCTCAACTATCCTGATGACATCACCGACACTGCAGTTGGGACAGAGACAACGGCACGGGTGCAGATTCAGTATCGTCTGCGTGTAGTGCAGAACGTTGATCTGCTCAACTCGCTATCAGGGATGAATGGCGTTACCGCGAGGACGGTCCCTGCCACGTACGTTACCCCTGGTCCGTATGAGGCCGATGGGAGCGTCACGAGTCTAGCGTACTCGAGCCAATCGGCGAACGGGGACGCGGGTCTCTGGCGGGCTGGCGACGGGGTGCCGACGAATGCGCTAGGCACGGTTGACGGCTATATGTACGCTATTCCTTTGCTCGGGGTGTTTCGGCGTAACAGCACTCCGTTTGATCGAGTCACAAATCAGAATGGCGCTGGTACCTCTGGCTCAACGGCCTCGGGGCGGCCTGACGGCTTATTCAACAACGTCATTGTTGAAAACGATCTGGTGGATCTTCGCAGCTGCGTGAATCCGAACGGCTGGTCTTTGCCAGAGGTGTTGGAGAAGAACGTCAAGCTGATTCTGGATAACGCCAAGCGCACCGAGGTTTACAGAAACCAGCCATTTGGAGGCGGCAACGCGGGGACGACAGTCTTCATGGCAAATGAGATCGGAGGCACCGCGACAGGCGCCGCGCCCGGATCAGCCACTCAACAGTTCGATGCTGTTCGTAGAAGATTCTCTGCTCGACCCATCGTGGAGCAGTTCACGGTGCGTTTGCCACCGATCAGTTCCGGCCTAAGTAATGGTGGCTGGGTCAACAATGCATTCATAGAGATTGATCCAACTTCACTGCCGATCTATCCATATGCGGCATTTAACTGGGCATCCAAGGCTCCTTCCGATGTCATGTTCCTTGAGATCAATGAAATGCATTGGTGCGGAACGGCCGCTGGTAACGGTAAGTACATAGACGCGTTGCCTCATGTCTCTCAAGTGACTGGACTCGGGACGAAACCGATTACGAAGGTGCGGATAACCTTTGGCTCAATCGCAAGCCTCGCTCTGACCAATGATTGCTCGCTCTTTGTAACTTTGACCGTGATGTATCCTCCGGGTAAAGGGCTGACGCATACGCCGGTAGAGACTTTTGGCACTGAAAGCTTTAAGCTGAATACGCCAGCGCTGTCCACCGCGACTCCGATCTTCTACTCATCCATGTACGCTCAGAGCATCGATGCTGCTCACCGGGAGGTGCGTCTTGAGTATCGAACCTTGAACTTGCTGTTTGCGTTCAAAAACGGCCATGTCCCATCGGACACCTTTGCTTTGCCCGAGCAAGCGATCTCTGTTCAAACCGGAACGCTAGATGAGTCTGGTAGGTACGTCACGCTGCCAGCGCCGGTAGCCTCCGGCGCGACGGTTAGCATCAACTATGTGGCTGCTCGCCCTATGCCCGCGCTGACGAGCCCGCAGATGGCGATCTATTTTAGAGCCGCGGCTCCGCAGATGGCGCCTCGTTTGTCTCTTGGGACAAGCTTGTCTGTAACGCCCAAGCTTTCCTCTGAGAAGCTCTATGCACTCACGGTGGGAGCTGGGTCTCAGGAGGAGTCGTATCCGTATCCTCAAGCCTACGTGCAAACCGGGGGTATATCAGGCGCACTCTACGAAGGCGAAGTGGACTTGCTCGGAGGTTCTGATATTGCGGTAGGTAGCTTCAGTGCGAACACTGGGTTTCTATCTCTGCCTTTGTACGTCCCAATGGCGACCTCGGCGGATGGCTTGGTGCTGACGCGTACCAGCTCGGACACGGATATAGAGGGTCGTACGTTCTTTACGGGAGTGCAGACCACGCCGTCTCCGCCGTTCGGCTATCTGCCAAATGCGTTTGCTGAGGACCTCAGCGCTCCTGATAGGCACAAGAACATCTATCCGATCTTGGCGGAGTTGGCCGCTGACAGTCCGTTAGGGCCAAAAGGCCAGCTCGTGATTGTCATGTTCGTTCGATACGCGGCTTTCGACGATGACAACGCGGTGTTTTTCAAGACGGACCTCTCGCACACCACGTCCGTCTCGGTTTTTCGGGTCAAAGGTCTACTTCTGAATAAGCGAGCATAAGATGCCATCATCAAAAGATCCTGTCACAACCGTGCAACCAGGGCCTGGACTCGCGGCGGATGGTAGCGTGAATCCGACGTCTCTGAGCTTTCCAGTCAGCTTCACCGGATCAACGATCGCTGCGCACATCAACGATCCAGCCGCAGCTCACAACGCGAATGCGATCAGCACGAGCGCATACGGCGGTACTTTGCCTTGGTCGATCCCAGCAGGTTCTTCGCTAGCAGGTGCTCTGACAGAGGTGTTTAACGGGCTGAATAGCCGTCCCGCTTATGTGCTCGACGCTTCGGTTGGAGCTACCAACGCTGATTTTGCCGGCCCCAATGCGCTCATCAACGCGATTGCAGCGGTGGGTACGCGAGTCACGTTCTATCTACGTACGGGGCAGTACAGTTGGAACAACTCGGTGATCTTGGCTGGCACCACCATCATCGGCGCCGGCTCGCCGACAGCAACAACCAACTACGTCGAGATTGTATCATCTGCTAACTCGAACCACTTCCGTTTCTCGGATGGCGCTAGCGTACGAAATGTTCTGCTGACCACTAACGCAGGCGGAAACCTCACGCTCTCGGCATCAGCTACCGCAGGCGGTGGGTGTGCATTTGATAACGTGCATTTCAAGCTGTCTGGCAGAACCTTGTACGTGGATTCCAGTCGCAATGTGTTCCGTCAGTGTATTACTCATTCGACCGCCACTTCTGGAGTGCGCCTGATTGAGAGCGGCGGATACAATCTGTACGAGTCGTGCTCTTTCGAGCAAGTATCGGTTACCACGGCTGGGACTTCGGGGGGGAACAGCGTCTTTTCAGCACTGAAGATTGGAAGCGCTACGTTGGCAGTGCCACTGCCATCCGCGCCGCTGTTAAGCGTAAGCGCGTCGTTCAATGTCTTCAACTCTGTTTCAGGCGGTCACATTGGCGCTCTTACCGCCGTTGTGCTCAGTGTGACAGGCAGCTCGAACGCTTTTAGAAGTGTGGCGATTGATGGCTTCAACACGTCTGTCGAGGCGTTAGGGCTGTCAACGGGCTCCAACAACACTTTCGACAACACGACCATCATCAATGGTACGGCCTGCACTGGTCAGAGCGCCTCTGCTATTGTGCAAGTGTTGGGCGCAGATTCTGTGTTCTCAAACCTCCGAATCGTCGGTTGCTCTGTCACCGGAACCACTAATTCGGTTTTGAGATTTGGGCCTGCAAGTAACTCCAACGCGGTCAACAACCTCACTGTGGCGACCACAACGGGAGCTGGCTACGTGGTTTACTTTGACGGCGTAACTAACAAGCTGAGCGGCGCGTTAATCACGAGTGCGGGTCGTTTCAACAGCGTCTTTTTCGGAGCTAGTGCGGTGGCCTCTTCGTTTACGAACGCTCGCATTGGGTACTTTGCCGTTGATGCGAACGCAGTCGGGATCATCCACATCGGAGGCAACACCAATACCGTCGCCAACATTGAGATGTCTGAGATCAGCGGGATTCAGGCTGGTACTGTATTAGTTCGGTGCCTTGGCTCCGCGCATAGAGTAAGTGGTGTTCGCGCAAACGCGATTGCGATTCTCGCTGGTAGTACGGGGCACGCTGGTTTTGCCTTTGTCTTCTTTCAGGGCGCAACAAACTGTCGCGTCGAGAATGTTGAACTCAGGGATTCTCTGAACCTGAGTACAGTGGATGATGCTGATACCGGTCTGATCGGTTTCGATGGTTCAAAAGGCTGTACGCTTGACGGGCTAGTGCTATCCTACGTGGGGACTGTCAGCACTCGTCCAATCGGCTCCATTTTGTTTCAAACCGGAACTACGGCGGCGATCAACCAGCGCTGCACTGTGCGTAATGTCTACGTTGACTCAACAACGCGCTTTCGTGGCGCGAGTCTATTCAATATAGATCAGACTCGTTGGGACGGCCTCACGCTCGCGGGTATACATCTATCCGTTTCTACGACGGGACCTCTTATCGCCATTCAAGGCGGTTGGAATAATATCGGGCCGAACTATCCGGTGAGTGTTGTTGATTGCTATTTCAACAATACTAGCACGACAACCGGTGGGTGGGGTGGTGTTCACATTTCCGGCAACCCAAAGTTCGAGTTTACCGGTTGTCGCTTTGCAGTCAGCGCCGGATTTTATTGCGCGTACATCCTCGGGCCAGATACGAATCTATGGCAATGGTGGGGCGGTAGTTTCACTGACTGCTCGTTCCAAGCCAATGGGACTGAAGACACACGAGCCGTTCACTGTACCGCGGGTGTGAAGTTCGTTCGCTGCATCTTCGCTGGGTCAACGACGTCAGGGGCCACAGGTAGCTTTGGCGTTCAATTGTTCTCAGGATACGGCGCAGCTTCAGCTGGTGGCGTGAGAGTGATGCCGATGGTTCTAGAAGATTGTCAAATGCTGCTAGGGCGCAGAAACTTCGATGCCACGAGCGAGACCGCTGTGCCTCAGGTCTTTTTGGGCGGCGCCGCCAACGCAGCTCAGTCGCATGGCCCTATTGTGGTCAGGGGTTTGACGATCAAGCGTAACCCGTCGTCTGTTGTTGCTGCTTGGCATCGAGGTCAGACGCTGTGCATCGATACGCTGAACCAAGTCGCCGGCACAGCCAGCTCGTACTCCGACATTGTGATCGATCTTGAGAATGTGCCGTTTAGCTCTCCTGGATACAAAGCAGGACCAGATGGCCCGTTCGATTTCATCGGTGTAAGTGCCCTCTCTCCGATCCCGAATCGCCTTCGACAAGGTGCTGTCGTGGAAATCAATGGGTCGACAGCGTCCGGCGCAACACGCACAACCGTAAAAGGGCTGAGCGTGTTGCGTATCTCGCGCATGAGTGGCGGGCCAGCGCCAGTCGGAGAAAACACCGCGTTCATCGCTATGCGTGCAATTATCGCAGCTCGCGGCGTATCGCTGCAAGATCTTGTTGTAGATGCTGCGGCGGGACTGAGAGATACATCGGCCGGCTATGGTGCCGCCGCGATCTCGGTAGACAGCTGCGACTTGGATAATGTCCAGCTGTGGCCCACTACAAGCATTCCGATCTGCACGGATCCTGGGCTCGTGAGTTTCCTTGGTCCGGAGCACGGCGCCCATATTGACGCTCAATCCTCTACTCTCACCGGGGTTCACGCGAGTACCTGGCAAACAAGCTCAGTGCCTGAGGCCGACAGATTAGCGCTGCTTCGGAATAGCACGCTGGCCAACTCTCGGTTCGAGCTTCCGTTTAGAGCCCGTTTTCACAGCGGCATTTTCCACGCTATAGGGTCACGTGTCACGCACAACAACGTCAGCTGCGAGATCCATGGCGCAGATGAATATGACACAGTGATGATGGTTCTCGCCGAGCACCTCATTCTCAGTGAGGCTACGCTTGAAATGCGTATCAGCAGCAAGGTTCTAAACAACACGTTCATCAATCGCGCTGTTCAAACCGCAAGTGCGGGTTTTAGCACTGGCCCTTCGAGCAGAGGAGGTGGCGCTCGAATCGAGAGCTACGGCGATTATACGGAGATCATCGGGAACACTATCCTCAATCACTGGAACACTGGCACGCATGTGTCCTACCACATTCATCATAGCGGCGGGGACAACGTTTCCATAGTGAATAATCGCATAGTCAATTACGCTCTACCGGGAGTGGCAGTGGCCGTAGTTGCGGGCGCTCCCGCCGGTGGTGGCGGGACAGCCGGCATTTCAATTGGTAGCGGCTTGTTTCATAGTATTTTAGGTAATGTCATCGTGGCCGAAAACACGGGCGCCTCGCGGGTGCTCATAAGCATGCCGAGTTTAGGCGCAAATACGTCGCGAAGTATCGTAATGGGCAATTGTGTGCATAATAAGGTGTCAAACGTTGATGGGGCGATAAACCTGAGTATCGGCGGGACAGACCGGCCGACTACCCCCGCGAGCTATAATACTATAGGCTGAGGCAAATACGATGGCCGTAACGACCTACTACACAATCAACTCGGTTAGCTCCAACAAGGACATCGTCGACGTCACTCAGGTAGATGACTACGAGCCGTTCGCTCCGATGGGACTCGCTATTCGTGTTCCGAGGGGGGTTGGTATTCAAGGCAAGCCTAAGACGCTCACCGAGCTTCTCGACGCGAAGAAGAACGGCATCCTTGCGGCATACGACGGTCTTTCGAATATCGTGGTTGATTCGTGCTTGAATGCCACCGGGAGCGGGAACGGCTATCCTGGCATAAACACTACTTCGAGCACCAAGTATGTACAAGGTTCCGGGGATGCGTCTCCAGGCATCGGGAACACCAATCATCAGATACTCGGCGGGGGGCAGATCGTCTTTCTGGCTGTGGCGATTCCGAGTGCTCCGGCGACGTGCGTGTTGCAATGGGAGGCGTACACCACATGGGTTAACGTAACCGCATCAGGTCTGACGTATCGGTACTACACGCAGCAGCCCGACACGCATTTGGACGGTTCGGTTAGCTTCAATGGGGGCTCAACCTATACCGCGGTTAGCTCGGGAGTGATGGCCAACATTGACTCCGACTCGCAAGGATCGAGCGTTGTGGTGCGTATCGAGAATCCAACGAGCTTCCCGATCTACTTGGGGTCTTGGGCGCTCGTGTTTTAATCTGTTTGTGGGCCGCGCTCATTGAACCTGGAGGTTTGCGCTGACTCCGAGGCGACTTGAGCGCTGAATCTCCGGTGTACACCCAACTCAGGAGAACATGGCCAACTTTAGTAGTCGATTCAATTGGACGGCTCCTGCAGTCACAGCAGTAGCTTCAATCATACTGGCAGTCGCGGGTCTTAGGGCGGTCGACGCTCAGCAAGCAGGTGAGTGCACCACGGTATTGCTATGCCCCAATGATGGCTCGCTCGTTATCGGGGGCAAAGGAGGCACTGGAGGGAAGGGCGGCACCGGAGGCACTGGAGGCACTGGCGGGACCACGGCGGGTGGCGGAATTGCTATCACGGCGGGTCTGCAGCTTGATAAAGCTTCTGTTAGCATCGGTCAGACGCTCACCGGAACCGTAACGTACACCAATACCTCAGCAAAGACGGTCACGCTGAGGACGATCACGATTGCGGCTCGCGCTCCCGGTGCAACCAACAGCCAAGGTCCGTACACGGATTTGTACCCATCGCGAATGGCCGTCACTCTGCAGCCAAAGGGAAGCGTCAAGGTCAAAGCATCTCGTACGTTCATTCCGAGCGACCGTACCGGCACCTGGCGCGCATATTCGACCTACCAGGACGCAAATGGCGGGTGGCATGATGCTGCGGCGAATGTGAGATTTCAAGTTGTTGCTGGAGGGACCGGAGGCGGTACCGTCGTTCCGACTCCGGCACCCCCGTTCGTCCCACCGATCGCGCCGACATCCGGCAAGATGACAGTTGGCACCCAGGAATGGTTCCTCACTGGCGGCTCCAACAATTGGGCCGGCACGAACTTGTATGTGCCCAACGTGAATTGGGCGACCGCGTACTCTTCGGGTGCGAACATCTGGAACCCGCAGTTCTTGACGGACCTGAATGGCTTTTCAACCTTCCGTCACATGGACACCAACGCGGTCAACTGGTCCAAGATCACAAGCTGGAATCAGAGGAAGCTGCCAACCGATCCTCGCAACGCCGACATCTACATCGACGGCAGCAGCCCCCCAGATACCACGGGTATGGCGATGGAATGGCAGATCGATCTGTGCAACAGAGCAAGCATCGATTGCTGGTTTACGCATCCGTACTTGGCGGACGACAATTACATTCGGCAGCAGGCTATGCTGATCAAGAGCAAGCTCAACCCTGGTTTGAAGGTCTACCTAGAGCTTTCGAACGAGGTTTGGAACGGCGCTTTCTCAGCGTTCGACCAAGCCATCAAGGCGGGTCAGGCAGGCGGTCTTCCGGGCAGCAGCCAGTGGTACCAAGGAATCGCTCACGAAATGTATCGAGCGCTGCAGATGTACCAGATCTATCAAGATGTCTTTGGCGCACCCTCGATGGGCTCTCGGGTGATTCGAGTGTTCGCAGAGTCTGGCAACTTGGATCTCACCACTCAGGCTTTGAACAGCGTGCTCAAGTCGAGCCGATGGAATCCTCAAGGGCAGAAGATTGATATGATGGCGCTGGCCCCGTACATTGGCAATGGCATTGATGGCGCATCTGAGAACCTGGAACGATGGAAGCGTGATGTGGATTCGAAGGTTAATGGGGAGCCAATTCAGACCGCAGTTGAGCAGAACCGAAGCGCGGGCATTCCGCTCTTGGGCTGCTACGAGGGTGGTATGCACCACCTCACGAACGCGCATCGATTCGCAGAGAATCCGATCGCTTATGATGCGTACATGTACATGCTCGAGCGGTTTGCTACCAAGATGAACGCGCCCTGCAACCTGTATACGCTACACGGGACGTGGGCGACGGGCGGCGCATGGGGCATGTATAGCCGCGTCGGCCAGCCTCTGAACCAAGCGCATAAGGCGCGTGCCGCGCATGATTGGATCCGTAAGTATCGGCTAAAGAAGCCTGAAGCGCCTCCGGAGTACAAGAAGAGCGAGTAAGCTCACAGCGTCAAAAAGGAAGACTCTGGGCTCGGTGGGAAACTTCCGAGCCCTTTCCTTTGGTGTAGTGCCGATAAAGTATCAGTGTCACAGAGTATTGTGCGGGCACTTGGTGCCTCTGCGTCTTTCTTTTCGGAGATGGAGATCGGACAAGCATGGACAGTTTCGGCCCTGGAGTCTCTCGGGTTCTGCAATCTTCGGGTACGCAGTACCTAGAGACCATCTGGCAGCAAGGTAAGCCGCCTTGCGACAGCGATTTGAACCTGATGCAGAGTTTGGCTTTGGAGGCCACTCAAACATCGGTCTCGCGAAGCATGCCTAGCGGTTTCTTGGGCAATGAGACCAATCCTCACCAAGTGTTCCTGACGAGTGCTGCGTGGTCGAATTACTTCCGATTCGGCCCTCAGCGAGTGGGCGAGATCTCTCCTATCATGTGGGCCAACGTCAATGGGTGGCTCATTCCAGTTGCGGGAACCAAGACGGGAGCACCTCCGGGCCTGGCGAATGATACTGACTACTCTAATATCATCACGCTCGACCCGCCGCCGTCAGGGTCAGGAGACTCTCGCATCGATTTCGTGTTCCTTGAGGTATGGAAGGCGCGTATCCAGCCCAATCCCTCTGACACCAATAAACCCTCAGCCGGCCATGTCTACAAGTACGGCAACGTTGACACCGGCTTCAACTATCTTCCGGATGATTTGGTGGACCCAGCAATCGGTTTCGAGACGAATCAGCGCGTGCAGATTCAGTATCGGATCCGTGTTGTAAAGGGGCTCGTTGGTCTCACATCCAATCCAGATGGATTCGACCCGATTGCTGTGAAGGCTCAAGGGGCAGCGGCGGCGCCCACTTCAGAGCCCTTTGTCAATATGCGGCGTGAGCTTGGCGATCCCGGCCTCTGGCGTGCGGGAGACGGCACGCAGAACGCTCTGGCTACGGTTGACGGGTATTCCTATGCGGTTCCCATCGCGGTCGTATTTCGCCGCAACAGCTTCGCGTGGACCCCGACCCCCAGTCAGAACTTGAATGGTGGCTTCAATCGTAACCCAACCGCGGATGATCGTACTGGCATCAAGACGTTTTCTACCATCCCTACGCTCGCAACGAGCATGACCGCCACGGCATCGAGCCTGCAGCTCGTGTCAGTGACTAATCTTCCTTTGCCCGCGGCCCCTGCGACGCCCGTCCTGATTCAGGTCGGAGATGAGCTGATGACTTATTCGGTCATCGCAGACAACAGTCTGATCGTGACCCGCGGGGTGGCCAACACTTTGGCAGAGCCTCACGCGGCGGGCTCCGTCGTCAGTGTTGTGTCCGGGCGCCCAGATGGGTTGTTCTCTGATCAGATCGCCAGTACGGACATCTTGGATCTGCGGCACTTGGTGAGCCCAAACGGCTTTAACTACGACGCTCTACTCAAGAGCAACCTCGACAAGCTCTTGCGTGGTCAACTCAGAGCGAACTGGAAGCAATCTGGCACGTCCCCGCGCGGACCGTATGTCCATTATCAGGACGCCATTACTTCGACGTCTACGTCTCTTGGCGTGACCAAGCTCGACGCTACAGACAACATTAGAATGGTATTCAGCGATGCGGCGACCGTGCAGCCAGTAGATCTGTTGTGCCGTCCAGCAACGAGCAGCATAGAGGCTCCGGCCACGGGCACGCTTAGTGAAACTTGGTCACTGCTTTTGACTGTTACCTCAACTCGTCAACTTGCAGGCGGAAAGTTTTCAGTCGGCGACAAACTGATCCTTCCTGTGGCTCAGCTCAAGGGAGGGCTTCAGGCCGGTGGGGGTGATCAAGTTCGATGGTTGAATGATGGATTGAACAGCACCACGACGGGTGTTGTTCGTTTGCGGTTTGAAGGCGACACCTCAGATCTTCCCGTCAACATGTACACTGTCACTCCGCCTGTACCCGGCCCTGAGGATGACCTTGTAATCACGTTCATCGATCCTTTCCCCGGTATGGTGGAGCGTAGTCTCCTTCGTATCCGCGCCTACGTCGTGTATGGCCCTGGTCGAGGAATCTCACGCCGGCCGGATGCGTTGCACTCGATCGTCTACAACGGCAGGAAAGCGAGCGTCGCATGGGCTCCACTGTGGAGCAGGTATCGTGGGGATGCCTCGAATGGCCAGTTACCCTCGACTTCTGAGATGTACGCAGATCTCGGAAGCAAGACGGTCATTGTCTCGCCGTTTCGGCGCATCGATTTCACCCCAGAGCTGGTGACGATTGATGGCCGTAGCGCGAATCGCAGCACTAGCCCGAGATCGGGTGCGCCTACGTTCGGTACGCTCTCGACGGCCAATGACAAGACCATCTCGATTTCTGGCTCGCTAGCGAACGTGTCAGCCGGAAACGCGTTGGTCATTGCCAGCGGTCCAGGGCAAGGGCGCTACACGGTTCACACCGTGGGCGCAAATTCGATCACTGTTGATCGTCCGATCCGAGCCAAGAGCGGAAGTTTGAGTTTCACCATCCACACCGCGCAGGGGCTCATGCCGTCATTGTCCGTGTCCGGGGCTGCAAAATGGACCCAGGGAACGGATCCACTTGGACTGTTCTGCGGCTCGAACACCGGCAATCCTCGGACTGAGAGCATCTACGTGTCGCTGCCGCGGCACTTGGTGCCAGGTTGGGGCGAGCTTGCTGCGCCTGTCGTAGCGACCGCCACAGACGCGGTGCCGACCGGGATCAACTTCATGGTTCGCACAGCAGTGGGAGCGACCCCGCCCGCCGCGCACAGCAACTACGCTGCTTATGCGGGCAGTGCGACCAAAGAGTTCTCGGTCTTCAGTCAGGTCACACCCGTGTTGGCCCCGTCGTTGACCCCTCTGCCATACAATACGGCTACGACTACCGGCGTCCGGTGGGCTGGCATTCAGTTCTTTGCCGACAATCGAGGCATGGGTCGCCAAGGTTTGCAGTTCCCGCCGTTCTACGGGATCGCACGCCTGTTCGGTGTTTACGAGGCGCGGGACTATCTCGCGAATAGCAGCCCTTTTACTTTACTACGTGAAGCGGGAGGAACTGGCACGGCGGTCAATCTTCTGCGTCAATCCATGGGACCCAAAGATGGGCCGTCCATGTGGATCGAGATTGACAGTGACGGCGATTCCACCTTCATTTTGAATGCCAATGCCATTGACATCACCAGGTCTCCGAATTCCATTTCGAGCTTCGATGCAGGAACTTACGTAGTTGAAGCGGTGGTGTTTGGCTTTGACCGAGGTTCTTTCGACATCAACAATGAGTTCCGTCTTGTGATGACGCGACCTGGCAATCCGAACGGATGGGCCGCACCAGACACAACAGACGATCGAGCTGCCAACATCAACAAGGTTGTGGCGGGGCTCGCTGCGTTCTTGCCGGGTCCGGCGCCGCAGTCAGATCAAATCGTCTTGAACTACAGCCGAACGGTGTACCAAGGGGATCCGTGGGGGTCCCAGACAGGGGCGGCTGATCTTGGGTATGCTCCGGGTCCCTTGCTATCTGAGACAGCCTATCAACTACGCACGCGCCTCAACCAAAATGCCTTAGCTCAACAGAATCAAAAGGTACTCGAGGTGCTGGCGTCCACGAGCTTTTCGACTGATCTGGGTACGGGCCGCTACTCGGCAGAAGCCTCTGACTACGCGCTCGACTTCAGGAATGTTGCGTACGAGGAGCCGTCCGTTTTCCCTCCGACAACAATCGATGCCCTACGTCCGAAGTCTCTTCCAGGGAACTTCGTGTCGGGTGATGTTACGAATATCAGCCCAGAGTATCTAGGCTGCACGGAGCGCTTGCCGTTGGGAGCGCTATTTCGAGACAAGGACTTCCGCGGTCAGGCGTTTACCAACCTCCCCAGCCCATTGGTCTACTCAGATTCTGTGGGTGCCGGCCCAGCGACGGGATTCTACGGCGGTTCTCAAGAGCAACAAGAGATATCGCTTGGCCCGGCTACTTCTGGGATAGGCTCTCCTGGAGATCTGTTGGTGCACGTCGATGGTGAGCAGAACCCGCCGAACTACACTACGCTGACCAAGTACCGTGTCACGCGTGGCGGTTCACTGTTCACTGCGTCAGGCCCGCGACCAGGCGGATCTCTATCTCTGCAGACGCTACCTACAGCGACTCAGACCACGCATGTGAATGTGCTGCATGGTCGTGCGATGCTGGTGCGAAACAGCGTCACGAACGTTGGCGGCAACGAAGTCTCTGCGGGTGACGAGCTGATGATGCTGATCGTGACAACGGCTCAGCGTGCAGCGAGCGGATCATCGGTCATCACGATCGGAACCAGTGGTGCGGGTGAAGGGTACTCGGCGGCGGATCTCTACCGCATCGAGGGCCATCCGCTGGTGCGGAACAACACGCACGTGCAGATTGATGCCTCAACGATTGTTCTCAGCAGAGGTTGATTCAAACAAGAGGTTCTTATGCAGAAGTTCATGGCGGCACTCAAGCGCGTCGGACAAATGACGTTCGGCCCGCTGCTAGCGCTACTCGTGATCATAGGTGCCTTTCTGCTCGTGATGCTTGGCGTCAAGAACGTGCAGATTGGCGGGGTTTTGGGTGCGCTCCTTGGTCGGAAGCCTCAAGGCAAAGCCATCGATACGGCCAACTCGATTCCGAAAGACCGTGTTGATAAGGATGGTAAGCTCATTCCCATCGGGCAGGCGGATTCCAAAGGGATCACGCAAGTGCCTGTCGTTCCGATCAAGGACCCTGGTCTGTTCAGCAATCCCAGCACCGTTCAGTTTCAGGATCCCGACTCTGCCAAGCCTGTAGAGGTAGCTCTGCCTGATGGAGTGAAAGCAAAGGACATTGAGCACGTTATTGTGGTGCAACCTGGAACGTTCGCTGTGACCGTCAAGGATAACTCGCAAGTCTCATCTGAAGATGTAGACGCTCTTGTGGCCAAGTACAACAAGACATGACCAAGTATCTGCTCGCCCTTTGGTTGCTGTTGCCAGCGCGTGTATTCGCTCAACAGCAGTGTTCCGCCAGCGATGTCTGCGTTGCTAGGCAAGACATCATGATGATGGTGCAGCTCGCGCGAGAGGCGCAGTGCCGCTCGCTGACAGACCCGCTTGTGAACGCAGAGCCAATATCAATCGTCCTTGATAGACAGGGACGCGTTTTCGGATCAGGCACAGGCGACAAGCCATTCCGTCTTCGAATGGAATGGTGCAATTATGAGATCGAGACTGAGTCGCAAATCAAAGTCATCGCCGCGCAGCGCGTCGAGCCCGTATGGGGCTTTCGCTTTCGAGCGAAAGTAGCGTTCGGTGTGCTCACGAGAGAGCTGTTCAAAGGTCGCAATCTCACAGAGTACGGCGACATCGGATTGATGCTGGAGCCTGTCTACTATCGATGGGTCAATCTCAACGGATACGTGAGTCTTCGATCGGTCGGCGTGGGTCTCGGGCTCGATATCACCACAAACTTCGGCGTTGCAGCGTTGATTAATACGCGTTGGGGTGAATGGCAAGCCAATCCCTTCGCATCGATCTATTTCGCTTTCTGATAGCGATCCGAGGTGTAGCTGCTCGCTAATGACGGCAGCTAAAGAAGACGTTGTCTCGACCCATGCGAAGGTCTACGAGCAGCTGAAGAAAGTCCGCGCGAGCAAGGAGGTTGCACTCAAACCAATCTCCATGCTGCGTAAGGAGATCCGTGGGCTGGACGGCAATCTTCAGCCGCTGAAGATCCGCTACTACCAAGTACAAGCGATCTTTCATCTCCTCTCGATGAAGCGCATGGTCCTTGGCGATGCTACCGGAACTGGCAAGACGGTCGTTCTGATAGCCGCGCTCTGCTACGCATGGGAGAAAGAGCCCGACAACAAAGTCATCGTGGTGTGCCCGAAGTCGGCGCTGCGCCAATGGGCATCTGAGATCGACAAGTTCACTACGGGAATCACGGTCTACATCGTTGATGGATCGCTCAATGAGCGCAAGCAAGCCTACCTTGAGTTTGCGCTTCACGAGGGGCCAACGAAGGCCGTTATGGTCATGGGGTACGCCCCTTTGGTCCGCGATTGGAATCAGGGGGCGAAGTCATCGCCCGTGATCAACGGCAAGGTGGATGCCTCTGTGCCGCCTGTGCTTGGTGTACTCGATGGGATTACAGCTCGCATCAGTCATCTTACAATTGCATATGACGAGGCCGCTGCATTCAAATCCGACAGCACCAAGACTTGGCAGGTCTGCAGACAGCTGTCTGAGCGCGCGAATCGTTGCTATGGGCTTACCGCGACCCTGCTCAAGAACAACTTGATCGAAGGCTTTGCGATCTACAAAGTCATCTACCCGCAGGTCTTCTCAACCAAGACAGCATTCTTGAAAGACTACTGCGTCACTAAGCTGCAACGCGTGGCGGGATCTAGAAAGATCCCGATCGTCGTCGGCTACAAGAATCTGCAGGCGTTCAGAGATCGGATTGATCCATTCTTTCTTGGGCGGCCCAAGCATGAGATCTCGACTGAGCTTCCGACGTTGATTACGCGAGAGGTAGCGTGCCCACTCTCGCCCGCCGAAGATGTGAAGTACGGCGAAGCGCTCTCTGGTGTCCTGTCACTTGGTGATGGTGACGTCAAAGACTACACGGAGCATCGGACGCTGGTGTCTCTGATATACTGCCAGAAGACAGTCGATTCAATGTCCTTGCTGCAGTACGAGTCAGGCGATCTTATCGACCTAGACCCGGTGAGCGGAGAATCGGCGGAGGTGGGCAAGCTGGGCGCCAAGGAGCAAGCGCTACTTGATCTTCTGACTGAGGAGTTCGAGGACGACAAAGTGATCGTGTACTGCCGGTTCACGTCGCTCATCAGGCGCTTGCGTCAGATCTGTCGTGATGCTGGGATTGAGACCGTAGAGGTGAGCGGCGATATCGTTGACACAAAGAGCAATCCAGCGCGGAAGAAAGCGCAGGACGCATTCCAAGATCTCAAGTCCAGCGTGCGAGTGATCTTCATCTCGGATGCAGGCTCAGAAGCAATCAACCTGCAGGCCGCGTCTGCGATGATCTTCTACGACAGCCCCTGGAGCTGGGGCAATTATGTTCAGCTGCTTGGTCGTCCCATCCGTATCGGATCGCCACACCAACACGTGGTCGCGATTCATCTGGTGGCGGAGCGTCCGAATCGTAAATCGGACAAGGGTCGAAAGACAATTGATCACTACACACTCGAGATCTTGCAGAAGAAAAAAGCGCTTATCGACAAGGTTTTGGGTGAGTCGGCAGTAGGGGCGCTGGAGTTCGGGCGTGAGGCTAACTTCACGCTCGACCTGGCAAATAGCTTGCGCAGCAGCGAGGTGCACTCATGACATCGATCAAGGCGGTTTGTTCCCTCTGTAATGGTAGGAGCTGGACAAGAGAGATCATTGGCAGTGAGGTTGAAAACTTCAGATGCCTCTGCTTCAAAGCCCGGCTTCTGAACTCATATCTCGGCCCTGAGTTGGCTAAAGCCCCGCACCGTCACAGCGAGCTGTACAACTTGCAGATTGATCCCGAGACCAACGAGGAGGTTGGCGATCGGACCTTGGACGATCTGTTCATCAAGGGCGAATGGTCCGAGGTGGCTCAGCACATTCGTTGGGCGGTTGGCGTCAAGCACATCGCAGATCCAAAATTCAGTTTCCGAATAGTGACCGATCATCTCTTGCTGAGGGTGTTCGTTGGCGACTTCGCGTATCGCAATCGGTCGCAGCAAGTCAGAGATGACATTGAAACGTTCAACGGTATTACCGACTTGGTGAGCCCCTCCTCTCTGCTCATCATCCGGCTTGGCAACATGGCGCATCCCAACAAGGCCGCGGCCAACGTGTTGCGTGAGGTGCTGAACATCCGGGCGACCGAGTCGAAAGCTACTTGGCTGATTGAGGGCCATACGTACTTCGGTGAAGGCCATACGTTCTACAATTACGATGTCGGAAACTACGTCGAAGAGAACTTTGAACAGATCAATGTCGGCGGTGACATTGAAGCAGCTCGCAAGCTGGAGGCGGAGTTGAGAGCTTCGGGTGACGAGTCGGCCGCTCTGGACGAGACCGAATCTGATCCGGCTCCGGTAGAGATGCAAACGTGTGAACGGTTCAAGGCAGCCCCGAAAGACTGGGAGAGGAAAAAACGGGGTCCGAGTAAGTGGGGCAAAAAACGTGGTGGTGGACTAATGGAGGCACTATGACTAAACGCTTGCTTCGGTCAGTGATCGAGTATGATCAGGAGATCTCTCCACCCAACTTGGTGCGGAATTTTGAGCACCTACGAAAAGCCGTGGAGGCGGGCACTATCACTTGGGGGCGAGAGGATGATGAGGGGATATACAACCTCATAGAGGGATTCTTCGTTCAGAACTTCGAGATGCCCTCCGAGGCGACGCTTGCCGACTACTTCAGGAGCATCAATCGGGTCGACGTGGTCGAGCGGCTCGATGACATCGGAATTGAGAAATCGTACGCACGCGGCAACTTCTTGAACCTGCTGCGTACCCTTCAAGAAGAGCAGGCCAAGGTCAAGGCATTCGAGGTGCTCAAGAAGACCAGTGAGATCCTGATGCGCGGCGTCAAGGATGAGCGCACCGGAGAGACTCAAAAAGGTGTTGAGGCTGCCACGATCTACTTCACGCAACGGATGCAAGAGCTTCGGGTGTCTGAGAGCAATGCGCAGATCTACGGAGACTTGCGCGTGGAGGGCGCGGCAGCCCGAGAAGAGTACCAGCGGGCGGAGTCGGATAAAGGTAGGGCGATCGGTGCGATCTCAGGAATCCGTCCGATGGATGAGGCGTGCAGGGGAGCTAAGAAAGGTGAGCTGTGGATTCACGCCGCTTTCCCAGGCGAGCTGAAGTGCCTGAGTGGCGATGCCGTTATCTTCGACCATGCCGCGAATCGTCGGCGCACGATCAAGGAGCTATTCGACACTGGCGAATCGCCGAGAGTTACGGCTCTTGAGCGCGAAGGGGTGGTGTCTCATCGTCTGATTGAGGCAGAGGCATCGCGAGTTGTTGAGAATGGGGTCAGAGAGGTCTATGAGCTGACCACGTCATCGGGGAGATGTCTGCCGGCCAGCGCCAATCATAGACTGTTCACTCCGTCTGGGTGGAGGCGTCTAGATGAGTTGCGTCAGGGCGACTGGGTAGCCGTACCGGCAGTACTGCGCGCCAATCCACCATCCGGAAAGTATAGCGACTCACAGGTGAAACTAGTGGGCTACTTGCTAGGAGATGGTTCTCTGACCTCAGGCAATCTTTCTTTGACAGCTAGCAATGCAGCTATACGTGCAGACTGCAAGCGAGCTTTGCTTGAGATGGGCCTCGTTGAATCCCCTGAGAACGGGGCAACGGGCTTTCGAGAATGCTTCCCGCCAGACAGGGCGCCATTCATCCGAATCTGGAAGAGTCTAGGATTTCAATCTGGCGTCCCGTCACCGGTGATTGAGCTTCTACTCGAACTGGATCTTATGCATAGGGATGCGCACAGCAAGCATGTCCCGGAGCCCTTCTTTGGGTTGCGCGATAGCCAGATTGCTCTTTTGCTCGGAGCCTTATGGTCGACAGATGGATCTTGCCACACCGGAGATCACGAGCGAGCAGACCGCACTTCGCTCTGCCGGAGGAATGATATCTCGTACGCGTCGGTCAGTCGAAAGCTGTGCGCTGACGTGCAATCTCTGCTCTTACGCTTGGGTATCCAGTCAAGCCTGACTCGAGTAGATACGACTTACAACGATGATCCGTGTCACTTCTACTGCCTCAGAGTGACCAACAATATATCCAAGCGCGCCTTTGTTGAGCGCATCAAGGTTATAGGTAAGGAAGCACAGTTCGAGGAGCTTGCTCGGAGGTTGCCTTCTGTGGACAATCGACTGTTCCCAACAGCTTTCATTCCAGATGGGATGAAAGCACCATGGACTGGTCCGCAGGGGTGGCGGTATGCCTCAGCGCTCAAAGCACGCCCGGCATGTTCTGCTGTCACTCTAAAGCTCTTTAATGATGCGCCAGAGGTCAGAAAAGCGTTAGCAGGAGATCTTGCTTGGGAGCGCGTCGCTGCCGTGTCGCTGCGTGGTACCGAGATGACCTACGACCTGTCTGTTCCCACTCATCAGACATTTGTGGTCAATGACATTGTTACGCACAACACCATGCTGGCGTGCAATTGGGCGTACAACTCTGTCACCAAGTTCAAAAAGAACGTCGTGTACGTTTCGTTCGAAATGACCCGCGAGCAGATTCGCAGGAGCGTGCTGGTGCAGCACTCGGCTAATGCTCGCTTCGCGCTGCAAGGATACGCCCCGCTGGACTACAGCCGCATCCGCGACGGCGAGCTTACGCCTGAGGAGAAGGACTTTTACTTCAACCAGGTCATCCCTGACTTCGAGTCGAATCCTACGTACACGACCTTTGAGGTTGTGACTCCCGACCGTGAATGGACGATGGCCGATGTGAAGCAGGCGCTTGAGCAGCTGCATCGCGATTTCGAGGTAGGGCTTGTCATCTTGGATCACGGGCAGTGGATCGAGGCCAAGAAAGGCAAGAAGAATAAGGACTACGTCATCGAGCTGAACTCGGTCATCACGGATGCGAAGCGTCTCGCGCTAAACTTCGATGGCAACAACGGAGTGCCCGTGTTGATGCTGTTTCAGATCAACCGTAATGGCAAGACTGAGGCGGACAAGAACGATGGTGTCTACAAGATGAATGCTCTCACCTACGCTAACAACGCGGAGAAGACGGCGGACGTCATTACCACGACCTATCTGAATGACGAGTTGCGGAGTCAGAACGCGACAAAGTTCACGAACCTAAAAAACCGCGACAATCCCTTGTTTGCGCCATTCATTGCTAACGTCGATTTTCCGTGTCGCAGAATCTCGTCGGAGGGCGTGCGAGAGTCGCCTGGGATGAGCATCACCGGGCCGTCAGAGGAAATGGATCGTCTTGCTGGTATGGGGCAGTTTTGACCAAGATGTATATTATAGACAGTCTCGCAGAGGACAACCGGCGCTCAGCACACCGGGAGTGGCGTAAGCGACGTCTTGCTAACATCCGAGCGAATGTTTCTGCGGCGGATGTCCTCGTTCGTTTTGGCGTGGAGCTGCATCGAGGGGGCACACAGCCTGAGCAGATTTCGTGTCCGTTCCACGGCACGGACAGTAGCCCGAGCGCGAAGTACTTCCCTGAAGAGGATGACAGCCTATCTGGTGTCTGGTGCTTCGTGTGCCATGAGCGCTGGGATGTGATCAAGCTGTGGAAAAAGTTCTCAGGCACCGAAAACTTCTCTGAGATACTGCGGCAGATTGAGCGTGAGTTCGGTCTAACTGTACCGGAGGCCAATACTGTTCCGGAGCCTGAGCCAGAACCGGATCCGCTGGTCGACGAGGTAAAGCAGCTGTTCAGTTTTGCCGAGCAGCGGCTACGAGAGTACCGGGACTGCTTCACACTGCAGAGCCATCTCAAGCTTGGGCAGCTCTTGGACTATACGTACAGCCATGTCGAACGTAAGCAGATCTCGCTTGCGACGGCCAAGGACCGGCTGACCGCGGTACACGCTAAGATCAAGAAGGTGAGGAGGCCGCGTGCCACGGCGCTTGCAGATCCCGAGTGCTGAGATGGGGACGCTGCAGCTCTACCTCATCTACTCCTACGCTGGAGCTTGGGAAGCAGAGTGGGCGCCGATGGCAGGTGCCCTGGACTTGCCCGTCGTGAGCAAAGAGACGATGGACCATGCGCTGAGAGGCTGGACCCGACCGCTTGTTGACGGGTTGGGTCCAGCTCCCGCTGGTCGGCTTTTGCTGATGCCCAGAGCGGCGCGCAACTGCGCTCTGCGGACCACGTGCCCTACGTATGATCCAAAGCGCTGCGGGGCACTCCTGAAAAAGAAGCCTTGGTGCTTCGAGCCGGAGGGAGTCGAAGCAAGACTACTTGTCACAGAGATCATCAACATGTGGAGGGATGAGGTGTACGTCGTGGTTGTGGAGGAAGCATGATCGAAGATGACGACCATGATCTTGATTCCTTTCTTACCGATGCGGGCACGCCAGTAAATAAGAACCCGCCAGAGACTCAGCCAGAGACCGTCGTCGAGGATGAGCTTGCCGATGAGGGCGCCCTCTTTGAGGAAGCTGACGAGCCTGAGCGGTCGTTCGGCATGTTGCCGGATTTCGAGGGTGACGATCCGCTCGATTTCATCGAGAACTCTGGCTTCCAGCGCGATCGCTCGGTACCAGATAAAGCAAAGCCTTGGATGGTTCATCACCGTTTCGAGGTGGCAACCTCGGTCGAGCAGGTCAATGAGATCGTCGATGAGTGCATTCGTGCAGGCAAGTGCTCACTGGATCTTGAAACTGAGGGTCTCGATAACCGGATCGAGTATCGCGCTGATGGTAGCCCTGAGACCGTTCACAAGATCGTCGGGTATTGCATCTCGTACGACGGGCTCACCGGGTGGTACATCCCCGTCAGACACAAACCTCAAGACGGTGGGCCTGATCTCAATGTCTATCCGATTCTCGAGGTAGAGGGCGCGATTTCGAGGCTCTGCCATGCAGCCATCCCTGAGGGCACGCCAGAGGCCAAAGCGGCTGATCCGCTATCATACAAGTGCGAACGTCGAAGACTCGTTATCTACTTTTGGAACGCGCAGTTTGACCAGGAATTTCTGTTCCCGATTACAGGGATCGACTGGTGGCATCCGGACGCGTTCGAGGACGGCATGCTCGCGTGCTTCTGCATTTACGCGGGCGACAAGAGGCTGAGTCTCAAGCACAAAGCAAAAGAGCTACTCAAGGACCCGGACGGCAATCCGTATGAGATGATCGAGCTGAAGGAGCTTTTCTTCGGCCGTCCCAAAGACATTCGTTTTGCGATACTTTCGCCAGATGAGCCAGGCGTCAAGCGCTACACAGGCTCCGACGCGATCTGCACATTCAAGCTTTGTGAGCTGCCAGAGATACTGCCCATCGTCGCCAAGCGGCACGCATACACGTATCGAATGGAGAAGCAAGTGTCGCAAGCCATCCGTGTGATGGAGCGGAGTCGTGTGCGAGTGAATCGCGAACACGTGCAGCAACTCTTGCAAGAGATGGAGTTGCAGCGCGATGCCTTGCTTGCAGAGATCAAGGCGTTCGCTGCGCAGCATGGCTGCGATTTAGATCCTCAATCTACCAAACAGCTCTCTGAGTTTCTGTTCGGACCCCGGCCGCGCGGGCTCGATATCACCCCCAAGCCAGAGATTAACGAGAAGAGTGGTCAGTACAAAACCGATGGCGACACTTTGGATGCGCTTGCTAAGTCTCCACACGCCCCACGCATTCTCAAAAACATCGTCAGCTACCGTGGGCTGGAGAAGTTTATCGGAACGTACCTTACGGGGCTCGCCAAGAATGCTGACGAGAACGATGAGATCAGGACGTCATTCAAGCAGACAGGCGCGGGCTCGGGTCGGTTCAGTGCGCCAGCCGGAAACCCTGAGCACGGTTACGCTGGCGTACCGATGCACGGTATTCCCGGAGAATCAGAGCTACGGCGCGATTTTGTGGCGCGTAGTGGCTACACGATGATCAAAGCGGATTATGCGGGCGAAGAGCTACGCATTGCCACCAATGTCACCAGGGAACCGGTCTGGATCAAAGAGTTCTTGTACGGCACGGGAGATCTTCACTCTATTACGGCGCGAGCTTTTTTCAACAAACAGGAGGTTACCAAAGAAGAGCGCAACGCCGGAAAAATTGCCAACTTTGTTTTGCTCTACGGTGGCGGCCCCAAGGCAGTCGTTGCGGCTACCCATTGTAGCGTGGCTGAGGGCAAGAAGAGAAAGGCCGCGTTCGATAAAGCCGTGCCGACGTTCGCTGCCTGGTGCAACGGCCAACACGCCAAGGTGAAGACCCATCTCGGTGTCTGGACGCCGTTTAACCGTTGGCTTGCGATCCCCAATGCGAATAGCGACGATCCAAAACAGAGATCAGCGTGTGAGCGGCACTCGGTCAACTATGTCATTCAAGGTGCCGGCGCGGACATCATGAAGATCTGCCTCATCATGTTGACCAAGAAGTTTCACCAGATGGGCTGGCTCAAGAACGGTGGTGACGACTCGGTTCGTATGCTGCTCACGGTGCATGACGAGGTGGTCTTTGAGGTCCGACACGATCGCGTGGCTGAGGCTGTGCCGATCATCGTCGAAATCATGGAGTACCCAGGCCGCATGCCTCAGAAGCCAAAGTGGATCATACCCCTCGTGGTCGAGCCTCTGTTGGGTTTTAACTGGAAATCAGGGTATGCCGCGGAGCGCGCCACGGCTGACCGGAAGGTCAAGGAAGCCGAGATCGATCGCGTTGAGCAGGGTATTCCGCTTCGTAAGTTCGAAGTGCTCATGAATGGGTTTGTCTACAGCACGACACGCGAGCCTAAGAAGCACAAGGAGACCAAAGAGATCCTCGAGTCGTTGGACCGCCAGGAAGTCATCGAGGGCAAGGTCTTTCGCGTTATCGATCCGCCCTGGCTTGTGGGCGCGGCGTTGCCGCCCGCTCCCCCGAAGCCCGAGCCTACCCCCGAGCCGAGCCAACCCGAGCCCGTGAAGGCTGAGCGAGCCCCGGTGGAGCCAGCGGTCGAGGTAGCCCTGACACCAGCTGCGGAGCCCGTCTCGCGCCCTCAGCCGCCAGAGCCGGGGCTCTTCAGTCTCAGATTGCGGTTCATGGACGAGCAGACAGCAGAGCAGGTCGCTCAGATTGTCAGAGAGGCAGTGGACGATCATGGGATGTACTTCCGCTTGCTCGACACGTCCAGCCTCGCGCCAGTGCCTGTTGTCGACACAGTGAGAGACCAGATCCGGGTCAACAGAAGTCGAGTCATCGCGATGCTGAGAGATAAAAATCTTGTGACAGCGCGTGATGCAGATGAAGCATCGCAGGCAACTTGATCTCTACCTTGAATGCAATGTTGAGCCTCGGGCAACCATGGAGGTATTCACAGCCGAGTGTTGTTCTCGGTGTGTAAATCCTCAGTGCACTCGGAGCAACTTCGCCAACTCCAAGTTTGAGTCACGCGTGCTCACTTGGGAGGAAAGGCTCTTCACGAAGGTCCCTCGGATGGACCCAAGCGATGAGCGCTTCGCGAAGATAGCTGGTCAACGGTTTCTGCTGATCGACCCAGCGGGCTCTACTCCCGCGGCATCACAGGGATGGGTAGACCCCAGGAACCTTGAGAGCCCACGGATTCAAGTGCCTGTGCGTAGAGCACCACAACCCGCGCCTAAGCCTGAACCCCCCGCGCCAGAGGCAGAGGCAGAGGTTGTTGAACCAGTAGAGGCGCCCCAAGAAGAGCTTTCTCTAAAGAGGGCGCCCGCGGATGCAAGTCTGGCTGTGGTGAACACGCCTGTTAATCAAGGTCAGATGATAGGTGGAAGGCCGGCTCCAACAGCGGCTGAGTGGACGCCGCCGTCACCGCCAGCTGAGAGCAAGGTCGTGAAGACCGGCGCCAAGGTCCGACTCGGTTCCTAATCGTTTGGTGTAGGGGGCTTTGCATGAAGCTCAAGTTCACCATTGGGAAAGACGGGTCTGTAGTCACTGAGGTCATCGATCGCGAGGGCAGTGACTGCAAGCAAGTTTACAAGCTGACGGAGCGTCTCGGGCAAACGACTGGTGAGGAAATCACCGGTCCGGACTGCGACACGGCCATCGAGACCACCATTGACTAAGGAGATAGGTCATGTCCAGACGAATCACGACACAACTCAATATCGAAGACGAAAACTTGGCTGTAGAGGCGTTGAATCTCGCTGGCTACAACTTCACCAAGCAAGGAAGCAGCTTGTTCATCACTGACGGGATTCTCCGCAACGCGGTCGTGAATCTTGTGTCGGGTGAGATCGAGGGCGACTCTGACTACGGACACACGGAGGAAAACTTCAGTGTGCTGCGCCAGTATTACGCAGAGGCTCAGATTCGAGCGGAGTGCCTGAAGAATGGCACCACGATCGATGAGCGGGCTACTGACTCAGAGGGTAACATCATCCTCATGGCGCACATGGCCTGAAGCGTTTGCTGTTCCTCTCCAAAACCCCGCTGGTTCAGTCCGCGGGGTTTTGTCGTTCTGGTGTACCGAGGGCCTATGCGAGAGTTTAGCTTCTACCTCAACTGCATCACTCGTCTGATCTACGTGGTCACGGATGAGGAAGACCGTTTCTTGGTTCAGCTGCGAGAAGGTCTGCGTGCGGGCGGCCAAGTCGATAACGTCCGAGTCTACAATGCCGCATTCGGTCTGATCAAACTCCGCGATCTCTTGGATGACTGGCGTAAGCGAGAACACAAGACCGACAAGGATACTCTCAACATCCATGACGCGCTCACGGCGATCTACAAGGACGACGGAGTGCTGTCGAGCAAGTACTACGTGCTGACAGACCCGGAGCGGTGGCTTGCGGATGTCCACGTGCAGCGCCGGATCCTGAACATCCTGCATCAGATGCACAACGACAACGACACCGCGAAAGTGTTGATCTGCGTTGGCAGTAGACGGTTTATTCCAGAGAAGCTCGCTCGCTACACGGAAGTTGTTCACGACACTGGGCTTAACGCGGACGACACACTGAAAGTGGTTGTCGAGACATGCGCGATGCTGGAGGCGCCAGTGCCTGAGGGAGTCGAGGCGATGTTCAAAGGATTGACGTCCTTTGAAGTGCAGTCGGCTGTGATCCAGGGCTACAAACGCGACGGGCTCCAGGATCGGGCAGAGCTTGCGCGCTACAAGTTCCGTCAGCTCAAAAAGACGGATCTGGTTCAGTTTATCGACACCGCGAATAGCTCTCTTGAGCAAGTCGGGGGCGCTGGGCGGCTCAAGAAGTGGGCTGAAAAGATGCGTGCAGCTTGGACCCCGGAAGGTCTGGCGTTCGGATTGGAGCCGCCCAAAGGAGTGTTGTTTGTCGGGGTGTGGGGTACAGGAAAATCCATCAGTGCGAAAGCGCTCGGGGCCGCGTGGGGTTTACCTGTCATTCAACTTGAGATGGGTAAGCTGCGGACGGCTGAAGTCGGAGGCACCGAGGCCAACGTGTATCGGGCTATCCGAATTATCGAATCGATTGCCCCCGTGTTGGTTTGGGTCGATGAAGCGGAGAAAAGCATGGCTGGCAGCCACTCTAGCTCTCACACCGACGCAGGCACCACGAGTCGGGCGATCGGCATTTTCTCCACGTGGCTTGCGGAGACTAAGACGCCTGTTTGCCTTGCGATGACAGCCAACTCACTCAGGACGTTACCTGTCGAGTTTGTCAATCGCATGGATGAACGCTGGTTCTTCGATCTCCCTTCCGGGGATGACCGAATTGACATTCTCAAGATTCACATGCGCAAGCGGGGACAGGATCCAGAGCGCTTTGATCTCGCGGGACTAGCTGACAAGGCTAAGCTACTGGTAGGCAGAGAGATTGAGCAAGCGATCAAATCGGCGCTCATCACAAGCTTTTGTGCTGGTAAGATCGGGCTCGACGAGGAGCTGTTAGCGAGCGAGCTTGAAAGCAAGCCTCGCATCGTAAAGACCATGGTCGCAGAGATCAATGAGACCCTTGAGTGGGTCGGGTTCGATCCCGATGTGGACGATGGTGTGCGAGCAAGGTTTGCTGCGGATCCAGCTGGTCGCGATCGTTTGTTTACCGTTTCGTGAGGTGCGTTGATGTCGCTCGTTAACTGGTTATTTGAGAGGACTGAGCCCCTCCTGGAGCTTGCGTGCACAAAGTTCAGCGCTCTCGCGTTGGCGCGTAAGAGCTTCTACACAGAGTCAGACCCATACTTGACTAGGTTCTATCTCACCAAGCGTTCACTGAAGCGTTATGGGCTCTATCTCCACTATCACCATCGAGGTGAGCCTGACATTGCGATGCACAGCCATCCTTACGGGTGGTGTGTCAGTGTTGTGTTGACCAACGGCTATGTCGAAGAGCGCTGGGATGCTGAGACCAAGTCTATGGGGGTACGAGAGCTGCGTCCTGGCTCGATGAGCTTGATCCGAGCTGACGACTTCCATCGGATTCAGCTGAGTGATCCGCGCCGTGGTGCGTGGACGTTGTTTTTGGCAGGCCGGCGCGTCAGGGAAGAGTGGGGGTTCTGGTGGCCCAACGGTTTCAATAGATTCGTGCCTCATTTCAATTTCACTCGGAGTCGTCTGCGTTATGCCCGACCTAATTAGGCTTGAGGGAATCGAGACGCTGAGCGCGCCGAGTGAGCGTGAGGATCTGCTACGTGCTCGCCATGCGATCCATGCAAGCGTGGAGCTGCAGAAGATCTTTGAGCGAGCTGAGACGCAGCAGTGGGGTACCGAGCGACTGGCGAGCGAATTGGCGGAAAGGCTAGCTGCGCACGGCACGGTCATCGATCCGAGTATCTGTCGTTACTTGGCAGATGAGTTTGCGGCTCGGGACAAGGGAGCCACGCTTCTTGTTTCAGCGGAGACCGGGCTTGCCGTCGCACAGGTGCCGGAGGATGCGATCTATGTGCCGGCTCTCGTAGCGCGGGAAGGTACAGATGAGCTGGCCGTTCCGCTCCCGCGGCTCAAGCCTGAGATTGAGGCGGCGATCATTCAGCATCGTAACACGGTGGCTGAAGAGCCTCTTGTGATCGCAAAGCTGCAGGACAGGGCACGCAGTACTGAGTTGCTGCGTGCTGAGGGCGACCGACGATTGCAGATCTCTACGCGTAGCGGGCGCAAGAAGTTGTCGGACCGTCTTCAGGATGAGCTGCCGGAGATTCTTGCGGATCACCGGGGGGCGGTCGGGCGGCTCTTCGAGCGGTGCCGGGTCAACGAGACGCCACCCAAGGAATGTGAGATTCGCATCCCGCTTACGTTGCGAGGGCACTCGTCCATTCTGGTTGTTGATTCGCTTGCCATGAATTTTCGCTACGACGTGTCCCGCGCAGCGAGAGAGAAGATCCGCTTTGGCTGGGCTGTCAGGCTTGCTAGGGAACTTTCAACCATTGCTCACCGCACCAAGAACCCCCGTTTGGTGACATCGGGAGAAGCGCTACCTTCGGGGCTGTTGATCGGGACTCCCGATCTTGCTGCGGCCGGATACCCCGAGGTATTGCCGTTGATTGATCAGCATGCCGTGGTGGTGGCTGGGTTGGTGTATCTGGAGGTTCAGGACGAGTGCTTCGATTTCGAGGCGTATGAGACAGAGGCACGGTGGTGTGTCGATGCGTCCGTGACGCTGAATCTCTGTTTGAGCGCTCGGTCTCTTCACCCTCTGGTGTTCAAGGATCTCAGCGAATCTGGGCTGGTCGTGGAGGTTGTTTAGAGCTTTGTTAAGGCGACTTGAACAGGAGGTACTTCAGGCTTGGAACACGATAGAGATCCGAATGCCACCGTAAACGCCCTCAAGGATCTGCTCGTATACTTTAGTCGAGAGCCCGCCGCGCTCTATCGCGTGGGACCCATAGCGGAGTGGCTTCGCGGCGGATATTCGTTGGAGCGTACCGAAGAGATCTTGAACCAACTGGTAGAGGATGGCCTGCTTCGTCGCGCCACTGTTGAAGAGCTGAAAGCGCACGAATCTAAGCATGGGTACTTCTTGACGCCCGCTGGCCTTGCAGCTCTCCCCCCAGAGGATCGATCCTACGGCATCATTTGAGGCTAGCAGTCGGAGACAGAATCGCGACACACACGGCGATCCCCTCCTCGAGCGTTTGGACGCGGAAACCGATAGCCTCATGGAGCATCGCATGCTCGTGCACGTTGCCATCCTCCATGCAACAGACGACGGGGGTGCGTTTTTGGTAGGCCCACGCCACTTCCATCATCGTTCCGATTGAGATGCGTGTTGCACCGAGCAGATTAACGAGCATGACATCGCAGCTGGTCGCATCGTAATAGTCCCGTGTCATGATGCTGCGCGGCAAGCTTAAGAGCCCGGCTTTTCCCTCATCCACACAGACAGCGGTAAGGGCGCCAAGATTCCTCAGATAGGACTTGCCTCGCAGTGGGGACATTCCGTCGATGTTTGCTTTAGCCAACTCCGCTCGAGCCCGGATGCGCCATTCATCCGCATCATCAAAGGTCAGTCCTGCGATCGGCCCGGCTAGATAGATTTTCGACATGCGGGCAGTTACACCAAGGCTGGTGTAGCGCTGCGTTGCCGTAGTTAAAGCTTTGTAGGCTGGATAAGGAGGTGCCCTGAGCGAGGCAAAAACAATGGAAGTAACCAGTGTTGACCGATAAGCAGAGACAGAAAGTCATCAGCAAACTGAGCAGCCAGATGTCTGATAATGAGATCGCAGAGAAGTGCGGCGTGAGCCGGTCCACGGTATGGCGAATCCGCCAAGATGAAGCAGAGAAGCTAGCCAAGCTCAAGCGGGCTGAGGCTCGAACGAAGGCTCGGGAGAAGAAACGGATACAGGCTACGGACGTCAAACCACCCAAGCCGGAAGCCCCGCCCCAGAAGCCAGCCGCGGTCGCGCAGCCCCCGGAGTCACCGGCGATAGCGCCGGTCATCCCGATCTTCCCCAAGGTGGATGCAGAGCCCGTCACGATGGCCAACTACTTCGCGGTGCAGATCCTCAGAGGGGAATCCGTGAAAGATGTGGCCTATGACCTGATGAAGGCAGCAGAGGGAGCGGGCGAGCTGTTCCGCAAGCTGCAGATCCTAGATTGCATTTCGGTCGGCACAACCGCGTTTGCTCGGTTCCGATCCGACTTGGGCGACGTAGCGAGCGTCTTGAGTGCGTCGGGTCGAGGATTCATTGCGTTCTCAGACGGCTGCTACCGGGCTACGTTCACGGACGGGCGTCAAGTGAAGTACCCGACGACGGTCATGTGCAGTGTGCAAAAGAGTGGTTTCGGGCAGTCGTATGCAGGGCCTAAAATAATTCGATGGGCTCAGCAGTTCCCTCGAGGCAATTAATGCTTCGTTGCTGTCGCATGGGATATGCGTGTAGCAGCCGTGCAGTTCTGTCCCGTCTACAAAGACCAAGCCGGGAACATCAAGCGCCTCGCCAAGCTGATCATCCAAGCGGCGGAGAACGGCGCGCAGCTGGTCGTAGCCCCTGAGCTGGCGACGACCGGCTATTCCTTCATGAGCCGGGCCGATGCGGAGCCCTACGCAGAGGTTTTGGAGTACCCGTCTGGAGCGCCGCATAGCAGCTTCAGGGTCTTTCGAGCGTTGGCGATGAAGCACGGGATCCACATCGCGTGGGGGCTGATTGAAAAGGGCGTGGGGACAGGCAGCCTGTTCAACTCCCAAGTGCTGATGTGCCCGGACGGCACATTTGAGTCATATCAAAAAGTCAACCATTTTGGCAACGACTGGCTGTGGTCCACCTGTGGCCGAGCGAGCCCGCCCGTGCGGGAGGTTACGGTAGATGGAAAGGCATACAAGATCGGTCTGCTGATCTGTCGTGACATCCGAGACAAGAGTGAGAAGCTCGACACGTTGTATGAGCCAGGCGACGCGGACATCGTTGCGTACTCGGCTAACTGGGGTGACGGCGGCTTTCCGGCCAACGCGTGGATGAGCTTTGCCAAGAACAACCGAACCACGCTCGTTGTTTCGAATCGCTATGGGCGCGAGGTGAACAACAACTTCGGGGAGGGCGGCATATGCATCATTCGCCCTGATCAGACCGTGACCTGTGAAGGGTTGGTCTGGAATAAGGACTGCATCGTTTACGGAGACTGCTAATGCGGCCGATTGTCTACCGAGTAGCCTCACGCTTTGAGTGTCAAACGCGTCAAGCCAAGGCATTTGGCGGTGATCTCAAGGCTCGTCTTGAAAGGTGGCAGAGACAGCTTGAGCTGTGGGTATCATGGGAGCAGGAGTTGCCTCGGATCCTCCAAGAAGCTGCCTCTAGCACCGAGCCAAAGTACGAAAAGGGAGTGGTCAGCTCGTATTATTTCACTGATTTTGTCGCTAGCTCTTTTCGCGTTATGCACAAACTCGGGGTGCCCGACATTTTCTTGGCACTTCTGCAGCAGTATGAGTTGCCAGCAGAGGCCCGCCCGAAGATCGAAGAGGCGGCGAGATACTTCGCCAAGACTGGCGTTCGCAATCCGCGTACTCTCAAAACCGCAATACCAGCCTACCGCAAAACGCTAGCATACTATCAAGAGCTGCACGGTGTCGTTGAGAAGATCGTCTCGAGTGGCCAATCGCGCGGGACCGAGGACAACGGCGCCAGCGTTCTCAGTGCAGGTCCTTTCAAAGTGGTAAACACGGGCGGCTTCGACGCTGACACAATGCGAACGACGGTCGAGGTGGTCAAAAGGGCAACGCATTTGCTAGCTGCCAAAGGTCTGAGCAAAGTCTGTTACGGAGACATCCTCATGTCTCAGCAAATCGCAAAGTCTAACGTACTCGCGTTCTATCGCGGAGACGCGGACGAGATGTTCATTCGTGCAGATTTGAAAGGTCACGAGATGGAGGCCGTGGAGGTTGTGGTCCACGAGTTGGCCCACCGGCTCCATCGCCAATTCCTCAAGACCAAAGATCGTCAAATCTCCCTTATGTACGGTAAAATCAAGCGTGGTCGCAAGGGGCAGGAGGAAGCCGCGATCGAAGAAATTAAGAGTGACCCGCGCAACTGGCCAAAGATTGGAGACGAGATCCAGCACCCGAAGACCAAGCATCGCTATGTGGTGTCGGCATTCGACGATAGCGACAAGCTCGTAACGATACGACTCGTAGATGACCAGAGGGGGTTTTCAGTGGTGGATCTGTGGCCGATTCTCCAATGGCAGGGCCATAAGCTTCCACACGTGTCTGCATCTACTTTCGTCACGAGTTACGCCGGTACGAAGCCAAGCGAGAACTTCGCTGAGATGATTCGTTTCTACTGCCTGGATAAGCTCCCTGACGATCAGGTTAAGATGTTGGTGCCAATCCTTGCGTGACAATGGCCCAGCTACTTCGTATCGCTCCCCTACGACGGTCAAGAACGCTGCGTGCTCGTATAGCCATGTACTGGACGTGGATCTGCCGCGGCTTCAGTCGTATGAGCTGGCCCTTAGAGCCAGAAATGATGTTGGCCGAGAACGGTGTAGCGCAGGTCATGCCGACACGCTCAGACGCTCGTTGTAATTTCTGCTCCCGGCCCCGGAATGAAGTTAAGAGGCTGGTCGCTGGCGCGTCTGACAACGTTCATATCTGCGACCGCTGCGTTGCGAACATGGGCACCGTTCTCGCAAAGCTCAAGGCAGAGACCTCAAGAAGAAAGACTCCCCAGGACAAGTCTTTGAGGCGTCCGAAAGAAATTGTGGAGATCATTTCGGAGTCCGTGATCAGCCAAGAGGATGCGAAGCGTGAGGTTGCGATTGCTGTGTATGAGCACTACCGACGCCGGCAAGTCGTGCAGTCTGGAGGATCCATTCAGCTCGACGGCGAGCCCGTGGAACTGGAAAAGTCAAACATCTTGATGCTGGGTCCAAGCGGGTCAGGCAAGACCTTAATCGCGAAAGCGGTAGCCAAGATGCTCGACGTACCGTTCTTTGTTGGGGACGCCACGCGCTTGACGCAAGCTGGCTATGTGGGTGACGACGTGGAATCCCTACTGCAAGGTTTGATGGTCGACGCTGGCCATGATCTCGACCGAGCGCAGTGGGGGATCGTCTTCATTGACGAGATCGACAAGCTCGCACGTAAGTCTGGTCGCTCAGCCTCCGGATACCGAGACGTTTCAGGAGAAGGCGTGCAGCAGTCTCTTTTGAAGCTGATCGAGGGCTCGGTGATTCCTCTTAACAAGGGTCGCGGCAACACCACGACTGCAGTGACCACCACCACAACGATCGACACCACGAACATCCTGTTCATCTGCGCCGGCTCTTTTGCGGGGATTGAGGATGTCATCGCCCAAAGGCTCAACAAAGGGGCTCGAGTAGGGTTTGGCCGCGATCTGCGATCCGAGTACAGCAAGACGGCGTTGTATGCCGCCGCGACCGTCGAGGACATCCAAGACTTTGGTTTGATCCCGGAGCTGGTGGGGCGGCTGCCGGTGTTGACATCGACGTACGAGCTTACTGAGGATGAGATGATCGAGATTCTCACGACTCCGACCAACTCTGTCTGCAAGCAGTTCCAGGCTCTGTATTCACTAGACGGGATCGATCTTCAGTTTGAGCAAGCAGCACTGCGTGCCATCGCTATTATTGCCAAGAAGAGGGCAACGGGCGCCCGAGCGCTCCGATCTGTGCTGAAGGCCGTCTTGAAGCCGTATTCTTACGAGGCTCCCAACGACAGTGACATCATGGCGATTCGCATCACTGAGGAAGCGGTCAAATATCCCGGAACGGCGATTGTAGTACGCCGATCCGCCGCGCAGGCATGAACGAGCGGTGTAGAGCGTAGGATGAATGATCAAGGCTTCGAGCAGCCTTTAGCGAGAAAACCCAGAAGCGGCTTTGCCGAACAGGTTCCTTATAGCTTGTCTAGGTACACCGACTTGCCTGGATCCACCTCGAAGTGGCGCTGGTTCGAAGAGTGCCTCGCGATCAAGCAGATGATCGCATTTGATCCGCGGACGGGGGTGCCGAGCGTCTGGTCTCTAGCACCAGAGGACACGCTGTCACTTGTATTCTGGACGAAGGATCCCAGTAATCTGATAGCGAGTCAGCTGCGACTGCAGCCGTACAACGTCGTTGTCCACATGACCGCGACCGGGTGGCGCGAAGTCGAAAAAGGGGCGCCTACCATCGAAGAGGCCGGTCGCCTACTGGTAGAGGCATGTCGGGCATTCTCAAGGGTACGCTGGCGTTTCAGCCCCATTCCACTGATCTCGGATCAGATGGTTATTGAGCGCTTCAAGCGCCTCTTGGACTACGCAATGAACGCTGGTCTCACCGATGTGTTCGTGTCGTTTCTTCAGCCAAACGACATGTTGCCGGAGACCCGCTCAGCGGGGGCTCGATTCGAGTTGTTGAATCGACTGTCGGAGGTAGCTTCCCCGCTCCGCGTAAATCTCTGTAAGGACGATCGATCTCTCGACGACTGGCAGGGGGCGCAATTTGAGCTGGCGCCGTGTGTCCCGATGTCAGATTTTATGGGACGGCAGGCGCTTCCGCTTGAGTCGTGCGAGTGCGTGACGATGGTTGATCCTTTCACGATCAACGAGTCGTGTTGTTTCTCTTGTATGTACTGCTACGCGGGCGACAGAGCGCTGACCGTCAAAAAACGAAACTCCGTGCGAGGATTGCCAGTTGTCTATAAAAGTCGCTGACTTGCGAGACAGGGTACGATCTTTGCAGCAAAATGGTGGCATGGACATAGACCTTCAAACAGACTCCGCGGATTTCACTTCGAAAGAAGCAGAATCCGCGCTCTTCGTGGATAACGTCAATGGAGTGATCGAGCATTTGAGGGCCAAGAGGTGTCCTCACTGTTCCAACCAAAACTCCCTTTTCCCTACCGTGCAAGAGCAACGGCGGCGATCTGGTATTCTGTACTGGAGAGTAGCTCTTGCGTGTGCGCGTATGCATGAGGAGTCCTTGGTATTCAAGGTAGGTTCTCATCAACACAAGCAGCTGCTGTCTAGCTAATTTCGGCTGGTTGACTGAGCCGGTAGCTACTCGTATACGTTGCGAATCCTCTTTCCTAAACACTTAGGAAGGAAGGATCGAAACCAATGACTTGTGACTGCCAAACCAGCCCATGTGGCTGTTCTGATCAGACGTCTATATCTCAGAAGCACGTGGTGCAACCGGTCTTCACGACGCGTTGTGATCGGTATGTTCCGGGCACTGAGAATGTTTGGGTCGAGCGCGGCACCAGCCCGAACGATGTCAACGCGCCCGGTGTATGTATGCTGGACACGATGACCGATGCTCAGATCGCTTACTCGCTTGAGAGAGATGATCGAGCACGCGCGGACCTGCTCACTGTCACCTCAGATCCTCATCTTCATGAGCTGGCGCGCACAGTGCCGAAGCTACCCAAGGTGGAGTTGAGCGACGTCGAGCAAGCCCTACTGAACCAACCGAACAACGTGGGGTCGATCCCGTTCTACGCTCTGTTTCGCGGGCAACCTCCGTTCGCACAGTGAGCTACACGCATGAATCGTCACGCACGCCGCGCAGTAGCTAAAAACAAACGTCTCGTAGCTTCGTTGGGCGACATCTCAGAGTCAGTGGACAAGCTGCAGCCCTTCATGACGAAATTGGAGGAGCTGAAAGCTCAGCTGGATAATGCCGCTCAGCTTCTGATGGAGACTAGATCAGAAAATGCGGCACTCATGAGTGCTCTCGACACTCAGCGAGCGGTGTACTTAAGACTGTTCGCGCAGGGTATGGGCGTCTCGCTCGATACGGTTGTATCGATGGCCGAGGGTATACAGGCCCAGCTCACCCAAGGTGAAACCCATGGCATCGAGAACGTTAGGACCCCAAGCACAGAAGCAGCAGAGGGCGATCAAGGCGCCTGAACGTAAGGTTGACTGGCAGCGGTTGATGCAGGCTGTCATTGCGCGTGCCGAGCTTGTTGGAGATCCACAACTGGCGAGTCTGAGGAAGGCTCTGGCTGATGGCCAGTCTGAGCCCTACCTCAGACGCCTTGGGGTCATCCATGAAGGCGATATCGATAGGGAGTTCCCCGCCCTGAAGACTTGAGACGTAGCCGTCACCCAACACAACATGGAGATGTGTATGCCGCTCGAAGATGTGCCGCAGCAGTCTGCTTCGTCGATCGATGATGATATTGACCACTTGCGTATGCGTCTTCAGTTGGACGTGACGCAGATGAAGGAACGCTTTACTCAGGCTGAGGCTGCGATTGTCGCAGCTCAAATTGAGTTTGCGGCAGCTCAAGCTGCGGTCAAGAAAGCTGAGACGCGTTACGCGAAGTACTTGGCAGCTTTTGCTGAGGATGTCGAGGCAGAGGCCGCCTTGCCGCCCGTTGTGGTGCCGACCCCTGTAGTGGCGCAGCCGAAACCGCAGCAGCCGAAACCCGCGGTGGCCCCCAAGGCGAACGGCGCAACGCACGCGGCTACCCCGAGCGCACGCGCGTCTGCCAAGCGTGGGAGCCCAACGGTGCCCGAGCGTGTTGCTGCAGCGATGGGCGACGGCGTGTGGGATGCAGGCGGCCTAGAAAAGGTGCTAGCCAACATGCCTGGTGAAGACTTCAAGTCGAATAACCTGCGTGGGTATGTCTCGGGCATCTTGAGCGGCACCAAGATGCCAGCACCGGGTCTTGAGGGTCTGTTTGACAACGAGGGTAAGCCGCGCAGAGCGCATCGCTTCACCAAGCTGGAGCGCGGGCAGTACCGAGTGGCGACTCCAGAGGATATTCAGAACGAAGTGCGTGAGATCCAGCTGGAGCATCGTAAAAGCATCGAAGCAAACGAGGCCATCGTCAGCGAGAACGCTACGACTCCAGCAGATGAGCTGTTTGCTGAGCAAGGCATCGATATCCGCGCCATCGCGCAGCACTGAGCCCCTTTCACGTGCAGAGCGGTGTAACTGGAGATGTGGAACCTGGTGATCTGATTCGTTGGCGCGGCCAAGTGTGGCTAGTACGCAAAGTCGATGTTGGCCTTGCTACAGCTGTCGTGGAGGCTGAGCGGAATATGGAGGTGATAGCCTCCGATGCCGATAGCACGCCGGAGTGTGAGGTGTGGTGTAAGCCCGCCCAGCAGTGGCCGAGCGCGGCTTTGCCTTTCAGAGCTAGGTCAAGCCGCTTGGTGAGCGTGCAAAGAGCGGGAGCGACGCTGAATCGGTTTGTGGATTGGGTCAAGCTAGATGACTTCCAAATTGGTGGTGCTCTGTACCTCAATCCACAGCTACGTCTTGCGTATGGAGATCGCCTCACAGTGATCTTCTCTGACCCCGCGGGTAGCCTGATGACACTGCCTATCGATATCCCGCGTAACTTCCTGCCATCCCGTGAGCGGAGGCCCTCAGTACCGATCTCGCAAGTGGTTCTAGAAGAGCCCCCGACAGCCAAACAACGACCAGGTCTGTTCGCTCGATTAAAGGGGAAGGAATGAGACGTCTGCCGGTGCTCGCAGAGAGATCAATCGCTGAGATCAAGGCTTATCAAATCGAAGCTGATCAACGATTCCAGCGGACCATGGTCGGAGATGAGGTGCGGACGACATGCCGCAAGGGTTGTGATCACTGTTGTCGTCATCCATTCTTGGTCACTATCGGAGAAGCGGTGTTGCTCCATCGGTGGCTCATGGAGCGGGGCTATTGGACGTCGGCACTCCGCAAGCGTGTTGAGGAAACCCGTGACAAGGTGCTCGGTCTAGCGTTCGATCCGTGGCTCTTGAGTGACCTTCCGTGCCCACTGCTGCGCGGCAACACGTGCCTAGCGTATGAGAGCCGGCCCCTGCGATGCAGGATCACTTTTTCGGTAGGGGACCCCTCGATGTGCCGCCCGAATGAGCTAGGAGCCGCGACCCCCATGTTGGCCAACGCTGACTTTCTCATGGGTTTTACACGGCGGAGCCAGGAAGCACTCAAAAAGTCGGGGCTCAAGGAATCTCACGTAATGCCTCTGGCTGAAGCGCTGCTAATTGCTGAGGCCATTGAAGCCGGCAAGCTTGAGTTAGGAGACTGTGACCGCCAACACCTGAAGGATCTACTGAGTGGCTGAAGTGAAAACGTGCTGCATGTGTGGTGAGCAGATTGTACGAGGCGAGACTTTCCAGCTCACTGATGAAGAAATGGCAATTCTTGGGCCAAATGGGCAGCGCGAGCTGCACTACTGTTCCAGCTGCCTCAAAGCAAGCCGCAACCTCGAGCAAGGCAGTAGCATCCTAGCCGGGTTTTTCGAGCGGATGCTTCGAGCGTCCGGCATTCCGGGCGCGAAGCAAGCTGCGGAGAAGTTCAAAGAGCGACTCTTGGTCGCCGCACGTAGGAAGCTCCAATGACCATCACTGTCGAAGACCACCTACAAGCGTTTCTGGCACAGCACGGGGAAGAGGCTTGGCGTTCTGAGATTCATCGTCTGGTAGTAGCTGCCCTGCAAACACAATCAGAACAACAAGAGGCTTTCTGGAGATCCTTCACCAAGGATTTTGATTGGCTCAAGTGGGAACAGCTGGAAGCGCAGGCTCAAGCTTCAGCACAAATCCCAGCAGATCGTCTTATTGCAGAAACCCTCAAGCGAGAAATGCCTGGGCTCAAAAGCCAAGCCCAGTACAACGCGGTCGTTGGGGCCATGCAAGCGGTTCAGCTACTCATTAATGCTCTGCTCGACCGCGACAAAGAGCGTGAGCAAGAGGCTCGCAAGGCCCTGGATATTGCGTTCGAGACGGTCAGCAAGGCCACGGAGCTGACTCTCAAACTGGAGGATGTACCGGAGGCTGCGCAGAGCGATAAGGCACGAATCTTCAAAGACGCTCCGCAGCAATTCCAGGAAGCTGAGATCCAAGCCTCGCTACTGAGTGAACTGGCAAAGCTTACTAGCGTAGACAAGCTCACCGATTGGTACGAGCGTACGCGTGATAAGCGAGACCGCCTCATGACGCAGTCACTGCGGGATGCCCTGTTTGATGCTGTGCGGGCGAAACGAAGGGCTCTCATGACCTAGGTCAGTCAACCCTTACAGCTAAGGAAATTGTGAGGCGGAACAGGGTCGGGTGAGGCGTTGCGCGGTGTAATGCCTTAGATGCAAGTTGATCCCGACATCCTGAAACAAGTTGAACTGATCATCTGTCACGACCATTGCAGCGACGGCACCATGTCGGCCATGTTGCTGCAAGATGCATTGCCAAACGCTCGTGTTGAGTTTTGCGGGTACGGTTTGGCGCATTCGAGACTCGAGGCACGGCCCAACATGCTGTTCTGCGATTTCTCCCCTCACGTGGATGCCTACAGACGATTCATCGACGCCGGAGCGATCATCTTGGATCATCACAGATCCGCGGAGAAGATCGTCAAGGCGTTCGGAGATCGAGGAATCTTCGCGGATGAGTCTCTTGAGCCTGGTGTCTCCGGCGCTGTGCTGGCTTATCGACACGTATGGCTACCTCTGAAGCAAGCGCTGTGGGCTCGTAGCCGGGGAGGCGTTGCCGGGGGAGTGTACGATTCCTTGCGGGCTCAAGAGCGCGCTCAAGCCGAGAATCTAGCAAGGCTTATCGGGATTCGAGACACATGGCAAACGAGCAATTCTGAGTGGGTACGAAGCTGTCAGTTGGCAGAGACGATCAGATTCTTTGGGCAAGAGGCTTGGCTAACGATCTTGGATCCATTCGCTGCAGATCGTGAGGATATGTGGCGGCAGCGAATGGAGGTCGGCGCCCGCCTGGTCGAAAAGCACGCTGAGACCTTGCTCAAGAAAGTGGCCGGCGCCTACCGCTTCCAAACGAGCAAAGATGTGCGGGTCGTCATGTTCCAAGGAGTGTCGTTCTCGAGCGATGCTTGTGAGCTTATCCGCACCCGCAACGAGGCCGACCTGGTTGTGGCTTTCGACTATGTTCCGATTGAAGGCGGACAAGCGCCGCTCGTGTTTTCGACGAGAGCCGCAGACAGCTCCTTCGACTGCGCAGCATTCTGCAGTGCGCAAGGCGGCGGCGGCCACACAGCTGCGGCGGGTTTTAGCGTTCGATTCGACCCATCGGTCGGAGCACAAGATCCATACACGATCCTCTCGGAGCGGCTCCGTAGCTATGAGGCGTCAGGGAGTACTGCGGCGGCAGCTGAGTAGAATCAGCGACTGAACCGCCGCGCGACCCTTGCAGCGGTTCTTTGCATCTTGCGGTTCCACTCATCGTGAATCTTGAGCGCGAGATCCCAGACCCAGTGGTGATCATCCTCAAGCCACTCGGGATGGCCTATGCTGTGAGCGGTGGACTTGGCCAGCTCAGTAGCGTTGATCTCATCCCACTCGTCAAAATGCATGATGGAGAGCTGCCTCATGCGGCGAAGCACAGCGGAGCGATCGTAAGTCGGCATCAAAGGGGCGGTTTAGAGAGAGATTCTCAACCGCCACCGATAATCTTTACATGGGCGCTCTCTTGTGCATGCCTGACAAGCCCATCGTTCCGGGAGACTTCATATGGGTAGGTCGTTTCCGAAACAGACCCGCCATCGTGACCGACATCTCGAAGGATGACAAAGGCACGCTCAAATACACGTACGAGCCGGTGCCAAAGGGACGCAAGAAGCCAAAAACTCGCAACCTGCTGCCTTATCGGGTGATGACTCAAGAGGACGCGGCCAAACACAAGGCGCTCTACGATGAAGAGACTGAGAAGATCCGGGCCAAGGCCAAAGAGAAGAAATCAGCGTCTATGACCACACCAGCAGCCAGAGTAGCGCATCGGTTTGCCATGGAACACTCAAGCCCGGACGCGAAGAAGAAATATCTTCAAGAGCATCCAAAGGCCGATCCCGGCAAGCACACTGTGAAAGACACATCCGCGGGCGGCACCCCGAAGGTCAAGGATAGCCCGCACAGCTTTCGGGACAAGGCCAGTGACCACGCGAAGGCTGGGCGTCACGACAAGGCGTTTGAGCAATTCTCGGTAGCCGCTGAGGCATTCAAACAGAGAGGCGATCACGCCGCCGCGAAGTCCATGGAGCAAGCGGCCAGAGAACAAGCCAAGCTCTGGGACAAAGCGCAGAAGAAAAAGACGTGAGGGGTGGGGCGGTCATGAGTGATGTGATTGCGTTGAAAGTAGCAGCCAGGTACCAAGCTGGTAGCCAGCCGTTTCCGGTGACCGCGAAGTATTCTGAGAAGAAGCAGGTCCCAAAGGCCAACGGCAAGGGCAAGACAACGGTCTACGTCTACTCGGAAGGCCAAGTCGACAAGCGCAACAAGGAAAAGGCTAAGCGACTGCAGGCGTTCAAGCCCAAAGTCGATAAGCTCCGCGCCAAGGTCAAGACTGATCTGAAATCCAAGGATTATGAGACTCGCTTGACCGCGCTGGTAGTCGCGCTGATCGATGAGACCCATGAACGGATTGGCTCACCGGCGTCATCGAAGGGCGACTTGAATGATGACGGGGAGCCGCACTACGGGGTCAGCCAGTGGCTCAAAAAGCATGTCACTCTCAGTGAGGGCAAGGCCACGATTCGTTACGTCGGCAAGTCTGGCGTTGATCAGGAGAAAGAGGTCACGACGCCGTATGTTCTATCGGCGCTGCGTGACGCTGTGAAAGCAGCGGATGGCAAAGAGTCGATGCTGTTCGAGGGCGTGACCGGGGAAAAGGTAAACGCCTATCTGAAGGAGTTCTCCGTCACGTGTAAAGATTTAAGATCGTTAGGTTGCAACTCCATGATGCAGAGAACTCTGCGCAGGATCAGAAGTAAGGGTGGGAAGCTGCCTGAGGACAAGAAAGATCGTGCGAAAAAGCTCAAGGCAGAGTTCAAGGAAGCGCTCGAAGAGGTCGCTTCGGAAATCGGAGGTCATGAACCCTCAACGCTGGCCAATCAGTACCTCGCTCCAAACATGGAGCCGCAATATCTCAAAGACGGGACAGTAATCGATAAGTTGAGTGATTAACATACTGATGTAATCCCTTGCGAGTGTGACTGGAAGATCTACGTCCTATTCGACCCCCGAATCCCCGAGGATGTTCGGTACGTTGGGAAGACTTCAACGTCTCTGGCGCAACGCCTAGCGGGGCACGTCTACAACCGAGCTTCACTCCATGTTGTCCACTGGATTGCTAAGCTCACGAGAGAGGGCGTACGACCTGGGATCAGAGAGATCGAGAGCGGCACTGGTCAGGATTGGCAAGTCCGTGAGCAATATTGGATCCGCTGGTATCGGGCGCAGGGTTTTCGGCTTTGCAATCTCACGGACGGTGGGGATGGTTCACTAAATCCGAGCCCTGAAACCAGAGCGAAGATGTCGGCGGCAAAGAAGGGGAGGCCGCTGCGACTCAAACCGGACAGCGTTCTCCGCGCAGTCGCCACTCGAAAAGCCCGTGTTGCTGCTGGTGAGATTGATTTGACTCCGACGCCAGAGACCGTCGCGAAACGAGTTGCATCTTGCCGATCCACTTGGGAGCGCAAACGGGCTGAGGGCTGGACTGTCCCTGAGAACTGGAGCACGTTCAGACCGGACAATGTCGGTCGTGAATGTAAGACAGAAACCCGCCAGAAGATCGGCGACGCTAACCGTGGGCGCGTGATGAGTGCGGAGGCGCGGCGCAAGATGTCTGAGGCTAAGAAAGGGAAGGCGCCCCACAATAAGAGTTTGGATTTCCATGACGCTCGTCGGATCGTGATGGAGCTTGGGATTCGCAATCTGCGGGAACATCGCCAGCGACACGCTGAAGGTAGGCTTCCACTGGGGCTGCCGAAAAGCCCTCAGTGTTCGTATAGGCACCACCCGGAATGGAAAGGGCAGCCTCATTTTTTCGGGAGAGAGGGTTAGTAGTGTGCTGTATACGAATCGAGAGATTCAGACGGTCCTCAACCTCAGCGGTCTGCCTGAGCTAATCCCCCAAGACACGTTGAAGCTCATCAGGACCCTCTACGATGATCAGTCCCGGCTGTACCACGATTTCGATCACGTCACAGAGGTGTTGAGCTGGCTCAATAGAGCGCTCGAGGACATCCCAGAGGAACAACTCGACCCGTACAGCTCGATCGAGCTTAAGCTCGCGGCGCTGTTTCACGACGTCGTTTACACGTCTGAGGGAAGCCCGAGCAACGAAGAGAAGAGCTGCCAGATGATGCGGCAGCTGATTGGGTGGGGTGACGATATCTCTGCGGAGTCGGTAGACCGCGTGTGCGAGCTGATCATGTTCACGGCTCAACACGGCCAGCTTGAAGCCTCTGACGTGCCTCTAGCTGGCCAGCTGATGCTGGACGCAGACATATCGAGCCTTGGTCAACCGCGTTGGGAGATCTTTGTTTACAACAACGAGAACGTGGTCGAGGAGCTGAAGCTCAAGTACACCGCGGAACAGATCGCGGTAGGTCGGAAAGCTTTCTTCGCTGGCTTGCTCGCCAAGGAATCGATCTACTTGTCCGATTGGTTCAAGCTACGATTTGAAGAGCAGGCTCGCCGGAATCTGATGCGTGCGAGCGCTGAGCTTTAGGGAGCGAAAGAGGGCAGGAAACGGCATATCTCACGGGCGGATGAGATTAATCAATGCGACCAAGACAGCGTAGATGAAGCCCGCGCCGTGCAGGAGATCTCCGAGCACGAGTCCCCCTAGGAACCATCCGATCACGGTGCCTAGCTGGTAGCGCTCGCCGACCAGCGTCTTAAGGCGCTTGTTTTCGGCGATGATGTACTGCTCTGCCGCCGATCCTAACGGAGCCGAAACCGGAAACGCGCCGTCGTCGGGTGGCATAATTGCGCGCAACTTTACCCCGGTTCCACGAGCCCAGCGATGGCCTGTGTTGGCTAGAGAGATACATCTTTCTATACAGCGGGAGAGTATGCGCCACTTACTTCTCTTGGCCGCGACTCTGTTTTTTGGATGCTCCGCTGTTGCTTCAGTGGTGCATCCCATCACGTACCCCTGGCGTTGCGGGACGCCTCGTTTTGATTGCTTCGTGTTGGGATACGAAGTGAGCCAGGACGAGTTGGTGTCTCGGTCTGAGCAGCTTTGCCTAGATGGTGTCAAAAGGATCGTGCCGAGCCCCGGCACGAACAAAGGGCTGATCGTCTGTAACTGAGCCTGGTGTAGCGGCGGTTGAGATGGCCACGCCGTTCATAAAGTGGGTGGGAGGCAAGACACAGCTGCTTCCGGAGTTGACCCGTATGATCCCTGACACCGGAGGGACGTATTTCGAGCCGTTCATAGGAGGGGGTGCCGCCTTCTTTAGTTTCGCCGACCAAGGCCGGTTCAAGCGAGCTGTCATCAACGACTTCAATCCTGAGCTGACAAACCTCTATCGAGTCGTGAGGGATCGGACCGGTGAGCTGATCGACGCGTTGAACGAGTGCCTGTTAGACAGCGATTGGAACACCCTTGGGTACTTCAGAGCGATGAGAGCGTCTGAGCCAGAGGATGAAATTGCGCGAGCAGCCCGCCTCATCTATCTCAACAAGACAGCCTTCAATGGGCTGTTTCGGGTCAATGCGGCGGGCAAGTTTAACGCGCCATTCGGACGCTACACGAAACCGCGGCTCTATGAGGCAGACAACCTCTGGGCGTGCCGACGCGCGCTCGCCTCTGTGGAGATCCGCACTGGAGACTTTGCAGCCGCGCTTCACGATGCCAAGCCCGGCGATGTTGTGTACCTGGACCCCCCTTACATACCTCTTTCACGTAGTTCAAGCTTCACAAAGTACTCGGGAGACTTCGGTCCTGAAGCCCAAGAGCGACTGGCTAAGCTCTGTCGGGAGCTTGTCCAAGGTGGCGTTTACTGCGTGGTGTCAAACAGTGATACCTCAACGGCACGCGTGCTCTATTCGGATTTTGAGATCTCTACGGTGGAAGCGCGGCGTTCTGTAAACTCCGATGCAACCAAGCGTGGGAAAATTAATGAGCTTCTGATCATCGGAAAACCGCCAGGATGGCTTCAGGCGGCCCCCGACTACGGAACAGCGTCAAGCCTCTTATAGCTTCTCTTGGGATGTCCCGGCTAGTTAGCCGGAGGAGGAGGGTAGCCTTATGCGCATCGGTCATCTTCAACGGGACAAGGATTGCTCAGGCATTTCCGGAGTTGGTCGGGTCGCGGAAGTAGCCCTGTTTTCAGATGGTCAAGTCGTGTTACGTTGGATATCTAAAACGCCGAGTATTGCAATCTATCGATCGCTTGATCAAATGCTCGCAGTCCATGCTCACGGCGACTGTACGCACGTAGAGTGGGATGACGGCATGGAGCCATCTCGAAGTTGTTGTAAGGCTTGAAGCACAAATCCTAGGTATGTGGTGCTGAGACAAACTCCACCGTGCTTAGCCAATTCTCGCATTTCCTCGATGGTCAACTTTTTCGGCACCACCGGTGGTGGGCCAGCAAAAGTTTATTACCATCGGTGTAACCAGGACGCATGTGTTGCACTTTCCAGCCTGCAAATCTCTCAAAAACGGTCATCTACGCTGGTCATGCGAAGCGACGCGGAAAACGTGTAGCGGTCCTGGCATACCAGAACACTGCCAGCAGCTCCGGAGCTAACGCCATGGTGCTACCGTTCCCAACTGATGTCGGGATGGGGCCTGACAACATCATTGACACGCGTGAGGGAGGGCGCTTTCTGCGTGATCTGGATATGAGCGCACGGACCCAGTATCGAGGCATGGCGCTGAACAGTACCATGTTTGGCGCTCGACCTGATGAGACCCTTCAGGTGTTCAAGTCGGGCTCATACACAGTCTTGCTTACCCGCAACGTGCTCATGATTCCCGGCGCTTTGATGAGCATGCCTGACAAGCAACGACCACCGGTTACAGAGTCGTTTCTAATCGGCTATGAACGTCGTTATCCAGGTTGGCCAATTGCGGTCTGCTGCTGGCGTGGTCACTTGGAGTCGGAACCGCTTCTCTGGTGGTACGAGCCCCGAGCTGCGGATGAGCGGTTGTTCATTCCGACAATGGATGCTCACGACGGGCAGCCCCCAAGACCGGGTCCGGTGCAAGTGGATCACGCGATTCTCTGGGGCAACGACAACGGAGCTTTCGTCCCCTACTTTCCTCGGAAGCTACCAAGCGCAATTCAAGAGCTGATGCCTCAGAAGATGTCTGCTGCTCGTTTGTCAGGACCCATGAGTAATGGCGACACGTGGGCTTCTAGCAATGTCATTGAGCGGGTCGCGATCACATCATGAGCCCGCGTAGTTCCCGCACGACCGTACCAGGTCGAAGGCCCAGAGCGACACGTCGTCAAGGCGAGCAGCCTGTGGATGTGCTCGATTGTCAGAGCTGCGACAGGCCGGCTATCGAGATCTTTGCACCTGTTGTCTGCAAGGCGATGGAGGACGCGCATGTCTTGTGTCCCCGGTGCAATGAAGGCGCCGCGCTCGTTGTGCGATGGCATTTCGTGGTCCCAGCAACTCCTCACCCGGTGCTTGGGATGGCTGAGAATGCGCGTATTCGAGCCGTGCGAGGGGCCTATCTCGATATGAGCGGGTCGAGGGTAACGCTACTGCCGTGATGCTCGCTATTCGATTTGTGGGTACTCCTGAGTGTGTCGGCGTGCGTTTGATGCTGCCCGAGTCTCGGATGAGGTCTGCTGGATGAGACACATTACAGCTAAGCGGATACTCCTCGCAATGTTCGTGGGAGTACTGGCGATTGTGGTGGCTGTGGCTGGCTACATCCTCTATCCGTGGGATCTGTTCACCACGACTCCGCAGGAATGGCCGGTCGTCAAAGAGCTGCACAGAGGCGATGCGTTGACATCGAAGATCCATGCCTGCAAATACACGCCCCGCACCGCAGATATCATGTTGTTGTGGATGGGCGTCACAGACTCAGGAGAGCTATACGTCAGAGTGCTGCCTACCACCAGTGGGTCGCTGCCAGAGGGCTGCAAAACGGCAGTGTTCCATGTGACCGATGTGCCGCTCAATGTGCCCCCCGGTCGCTATCGAGTCAAATCTGTGATGCGTTACGACCTCGGGCTAACCAGAGTCGAATACCCATTCATGAGCGGTGAATTTCGCGTTCTGCCTTGAGCTACCGGTGTAGCACCGGGAATGCCTCGCATCACTGTTCCAAGCGCTGAAGAGATCCTCGACCTGTACTTCCCCGTGTTGGATCACGGATTCGTTGCATTGGTCGATTACATGGGCGGCGATGTTGCGATTGAGCGCGCCGCTCGGGTGAGCTACGGGGCAGGTACCCGGAAGAGCAACGAGACCCGAGGGCTGATACGGTACCTCAAGCGCCACGCTCACACGAGCCCGTTCGAAATGTCTGAGGTGACCCTGCACTGCTGCATGCCGATCTTCGTAGCGCGGCAATGGATTCGGCACCGAACAGCCAACCTCAACGAGCAATCGGCTCGTTACTCGGTCATGCCGATGGTGTTTTACACGCCTGATCGAGAGAACGTTCAGCTGCAGAGCAAGGACAACAAGCAAGGCCGCGCTGGTGAGCCGCTGACGGAAGGCCAGTACTCGACCTATCGCGATGCTGTAGAAGAGCTACGCGGTGATTCGCAAGGCATCTACAACGGGCTTCTCGAGGTGGGAATCGCGAGGGAGCTTGCCCGGATTGACTTGCCCCTCAGCACCTATACTCAGTGGTACTGGAAAGTTGATCTTCACAACCTCATGCACTTTCTGAAGCTGCGCTGCGACGCACACGCGCAGTATGAGATCCGAGCTTTCGCCACAACTATGGCCGGCATTCTCCAGCGGGTAGCGCCTCTGACGTACGAGGCGTGGGTCGATTATGATTTGCTGGCGAGCCGATTCAGTAGGCTAGAAGTAGCGATGCTCGCGTCCGGGGTGTCGCTTGAAGCCCAATCCGAAAAAGAACTGTCAGCGCGGTTCGGGATCAGTGTGCGTGAAGTGAAGGAGTTTCTTGAAAAGCTCCATGAGCGCTCTCTCCCTAACTTCAGCCTCAATCTGAGTGCAGCGAAAGCGGCCGAGTATTTCGAAAAGAAGTTCACCGAAGCAGTGCCTTCCGCGGCTGAGTGAGCGGTGTAATTGGTGTTATGGAACACCAAAGAGGTTTAATCGTTGGAGTCTCTGGTCTCGCAGGCAGTGGCAAGAGCACGGTCGCTAGCATGCTCTGTGATCGTAGGTTTGTGGCCATTTCCTTGGCCGACCCTATCAAACGCATAGCTCGCGACGTCTACGCGTTCTCAGATGAGCAACTGTGGGGTCCGAGTCAATGTCGCAACGTCCCTGATAAGCGATACTTACGACTCGACGGGACCTATCTCACGCCGCGGGAGAGCTGCCAAAGATTCGGTACAGAGGCCGGTCGCGAATGCTACCAGGACACGTGGATCGATCTCTGTATCCGTACAGCGAAGCAGCTCTTGCTAGATAAGTCTGGGCGCACGCAATACTCTCAGAAAGCTGGATTGTACGCAGCGCTGCAAGATATGCCGATGAAGCGCGGTGTTGTAATCCCGGACGTGCGCTTCATGAATGAGATAGCCGCCATTCAAGCCGCGGGCGGCGTGGTGATCCGGATCGTGCGTCCGGGATCTGGCCTCGATGGAGCTGCGGGCCAACATGAGTCAGAAACTGAACAAACCCTCATCCCGGATTCTCAGTTTGATTGCGTGATCGATAACTCGGGAACGCTCGCTGAGCTTCGCGATAACGTTCTCAAAGCGCTCTCGATGCTCACTCGTTGAGATCCGGTTGCTTCTTACTGTGCGAGGAGCGGTGTCCTTTGCTTTTGCCCTTCTTCTTCGACTTGTAATCTGGCGCGGTCTCTATTGGGGCAGCGCGCTCAACGGCTGATGGAGCGAAAGCCGCTTCGTCGATGGATAGGGCGATCTCAGCTCGACCACGGATCGGCTTGACTGGCTGTGCCGCCTTGGTCCGGAACTTCTTGCGAGCCTCCAGGACTGCTTCGACCAGAGCAAGCAAGTGCTTCACAGAGCCGCGGCGGCTGTTGAAGTTTGCTAGCTCGACTTCGGCCTCAAGCATTTTGACGTAAGCCTCAGCGGCACCAATGGTGTGGCTGTTGGCGTATGCTGAAATGAGTCGACTACGCAAAGCGATCAGTTCTGCATTGTTCATCATCTGGTTTCATCCTTTTTCAGTGTAGTAGCGCGCATGTCGCGTCTATCTGCCTCTGTCTGGCATCACACGGTCCTGGGTACTGATCCCACTCCAGAGCAACTGAGGCTTTACAACTCATGGCCAACGTTCAAAGGATTCTCAGATAACAGCCTCGATCCTACCGTGGCGGAGGCAGTAATCATCCTTGCGCTGAGGTCCGGCTCAGGGAATGATCAGGTGCTCGTGCTCGCCCCTCAAGCGGCAGAGCAGTGGCTGCTGGAGCAGTTCGAAGCCGTGGCCATCCGGTCTTTTCAGTGGACCAAGGAACGCTATCCGACTCGAGCCAAAGAGATGATTAATGGATTCATCCAGCTGTTTCGGAAAGTAAAGATGACCGGTCGGGTTCTGCAGCTGCGGGAAGAGCCGGCGCATTGGGTATCGTTTGGTTTTCTTGCTGAGAGTACCCTCGCCCCGTGGATGGACGGGCGACTGTTGGAACGCAACGAATCTAGGAGACCAGATGGCAGCGCTGATGTTCGCAGTACCTGATGACACCGCCCGCATCCTCAAAGAACTGGACGTTCCGGAGGGCTCTCCTGAGCAGAGCAGCCACATCACGGTTGCATATTTAGGCGAAGACGTTCCGATCGAGACGATCGCAGAACTTCTGCCTGTGCTGCACTCGGTCACAGCTAGGACCGTTCCGTTCTCAGTATCAACGAGTCGCATCACCACGTTTCCAGCCGGAGACGACGGGGTGCCTGTGATTGCAGCAGTAGAATCGCCTGAGCTGCATGCGTTCCAAGCCGCGCTGTGCAGCGCTATGGAAAGAGGGGGGATCGAATACAGCCGCCGATTTCCTGTCTACAAGCCGCACGTCACCATCACATACGCAGAGGACCCAGACACCGAGTTTGAGCTGTCTTTCCCCGAGATCTCGTGGCCGTGTCATGAGCTGCTTTTGTGGGGCTCCAACAAAGGTAACGGCCGGCTGGTAGTGAAGTTCCCACTGAGCTTGCCGATGGGGAAGGTAGCGAGTCCGACGCAGCAGATGAAAGCATTCTCTGCATACCGTAAGGCGATGGTACAGCTCGCTATATGGGGCGATCAGGGACACCGGTTCGTGTACTGAGGTTTTCCTTTGTAGCCAGTGTTAAGGAGGCTGTCTTTTTGAGCCTCCTTGACGCACAACACTATGGCTACAGCGCCTCTTTCGTTGGTTGAAAGACAACAGGCTTACCAACTCCTGGGAGTGCAGGAGCAAGAGTTAGCGGATATTGAGCGAGCGCCTTACCTTGAGGGTGAGACCAGGCTCAAGCGACTCAAAGCCCGTGTCCGGAAGACGTTCAAACATCTAGCCCGCGTTTACCACCCTGATCACAATCCGGGTGATGAGAACAAAGCGGCTATCTTCATGCTCCTCATCAGGGCATGCAAGGAACTCTACGCAAGGCAAGCCAAGAGAGAACTCACGGGTGTAGAGACCACACCAAGGTGGCGTGTCTCTGCGGTAGCTGTTCCTAGCGGCGGGGTGAGTAAACCATTCATGCAAGTGAATGTTAGACGCCCGCAACATGGAACACGTCCGGATCCGCGGGAGCAAGCGGTACGTCTCGGCAAGATGCGGCCGTAAACGGAGCAATGGAATGACTGAGAACAAGAAAACTGCCTCACGCGTTGCCGCTCGCTACGTCGCACGGATCGCCACAGCTCAGATGGATCAGGAGAAGTTGATCCAGATCTTTGATTCGCTGAAGCCCAAGCAGCGGGTCATGGTCACTATGAAAGCTGTCATGAGCATGTCCGATCGAGAGCGCGGGACGCCTACTGAGTACATCGTGACCAGACGCGGCAAGGGACGATACGGCGAGACATTGGGTATCTTCCCTGCGAGCGCTGCGGCTGAGGGACGCAAGCCCAGTCAGATAAACAAGACCACTTTGTATAAGCGTCCGAATCATGCGGGTGAGATGACAGTGTCAGTGGCGCTTGGGGACATGGCTGCGAAGTTGATCGCTATTGAGCCACTTTGAGAGTTGTAACTAGAATAGGAGATAGACAGTAGTGACCGAAGATTCGAACCTGACTTGTCGTGATTGCAAGCAGGGATTTGTGTTTACAGCTGGTGAACAAGCTTTTTTTAGCGAGCGAAATTTCGGCCCGCCCGTACGCTGCAAGGCGTGTCGAGACCTCCGAAAGGCTTCCGCTCCTGGTGCTTCAAAGCCAGTGAGCCCACCACGGGAGCCCGTGGTTCAGCGCGTAGCTGATCGGTACCAAGCCCCACAACGCAGCGAGCAGCCTCGTCGAGGATACGATGCGCGGCCTCAGCGTTGGGAAGATGATCGTCCTGCCAAGATTGATCGTCACGCGAGTAAGCGCCGCAAACATCGCCACGATCAGGATGATGACGATTACGACTGGTGAGCGCTACAGGTCGAGGTGTCTGGTGATCCCTGTCACCAAGTACAGCGCAGCTTGTTCGTTCGGTACATCGTAGGGCCGGACCCTCCAGCTTGGGTGTACTTTGAGGGCTGAGGGCGACTTGATCGTGAAAGACTTGAAGCCGTTTGACTCAGGATCACTCTTCAGTGATTCGATGTCGTCCTTGCCCACGGTGCCCACGTAGTACCCATTCCGCAGGCTAGGAGCATGCTTGTCCCATCGGCCATTCTGGTTGAGCTGATCGTTGATCTTATTGAAGTCGAGCGTCAGAGTCCAAGCAACTTCAGCGTCCGTTTTATCTCGATAGGGGCCGTAGATCACTCGCCTGGGGCGGTCATCAAGGACGTAGTACTCGTAAGAGTCAGCCCGGCGTGAACGGAAGTCGTAGGTCATCACTCAAATGTCTCGATAAGAAGGCTATGGAAGGAGACCCCTATGAGAGAGCCCCACTTCTACGATGTGACCACGTCCACGATCGAGCAGAGCCACATAAAGGGGTACAGCACATCGGGCTGGTACCTCTTCAAGGATGAGTCGGAAAGTGAAGTAGTTGGCCCCTTTCAGGGCTTGGAAGAGGCCGAAGCGGCTCGGAAAGAAACCAACCAAGGGTCCGTTGACACAGACGACCCGGAGACTTAGGCTCTACCTGCAATGCAGATTTTCGGTCATCTCTGGTAGATCTTTGAGCGTCGGGCTCGTTCCCCTCCAATGTGGCGGTGTTTCATTCAACAACACCCCTGCCACAGTGGAGAAACGATCATGAGCAAGAAAAGACGGTTCGAGAACATCCGCGAAGCCATCCGGCAACAAGAACAGCTAAGCCGGGCGGCGCGGGCCAAGATACGAGAGACTTCCGGTCTGGACCGATACGAAGCGTGGACTGAAAAGCGCAGTGTCGGGGCGCATACTCGGGATTTGCTGTTAGCGTACGCGTTTCTGCGCGGCATGCCGTATCGGGTTTGCGAGCCGATCACGAGAAATCCAGAGCCTCCCCCAGTGGGAGAGCCGGTCAAGAATGGGCCGCCCGCGTATGGGGTGGACATCTTCTGGCGACTGGTCGAGTTCGGCTACCGAGAGAAGCCTGAGCGTCTTGGCAAGTGCCCCGAGGATCTGCAGGCATGGCTTGCTGCTCCGGCGCTTGAGGCTGGCGTTAGAGGTGCAGCATGAGCACTCAATGCCAAAGCGAGGAAGAGCTGCTGTCTGATTCAGGACGGTACAAGGTTGTCGTTACGTACGGCGGCAGCTGGGCAAGCCGTGGGCTCGTGTTCAGAGTCGGAGAAGACAAGCCCATCGCAGACATCCAACGCAACTACAGCTCGTTTCCGGCTACGTTCATCGAGAATCACCCGAACGGGCACCCATATTTGATAGGCGGGGCTAATTACCAGGGAAGCACGGTTATCGAGCTGGACACGGGGCGGCGTCGAGATTTCGTCCCTGAGGAAGCGAAAGAAGGGTTTGGCTTTTGCTGGGCTGAGCATCGATTCGATGCGGCTACTCAACTCTTGATCGTTGACGGGTGCTTCTGGGCGTGCCCCTACATGTACTGCTTCTACGACTTCTCTGATCCGATGGAGCGCGGGTGGCCCCAGTTGGATTTTGAAGGTGCTTTGTCCGATGGCAAGTGGCCCGAGATCTCCGCGGACGGGATCGTTCGTACGTACGAGGTGGAGCCTGAGCCCGACGACGCAGAAGAGGATGTTCCGGTCGAGCAGCGTGGGATCGCGGAGATCAGCACGTACCGGCGCAAGGGCAACGAGCTACGCTTTGTTTCGAGATGGCTCTCGCAAGCGAGGCAAGAGCAGAACAGGAAGCGAGCTGCAAACGAGCGAGCAAACGAGGCTTGGGAGACCGAGTACAAGGCCACGGATCCGCTTTACCTCGAGTACAAGCGGCAGCTCACAGAGCCTGGTCTCTCCCCTGAGAACTATATGGGGTTCGGGGTCACGCATGAGAGTTGGTGCTCCACGTTCAAGGGCAACGAGCGTCGTTGGTGTCGACGCATCATCACAGAGGGCCGCTGCACTGTGGAGCTTGAATGGGCTGTCAAGACAGGTCCGATCAAGCTTGTGATCGTCACAAACGGCAAAGATCGCAGCGACATCTTTTTCGACCATTCGGCCAAAGCCATGGTTGAGGCATTCGAGTGCGCCAAGCAGCTCGCGAAGGGCGCTAGCCTTGCGTCTTTCACGATCATGCAGCCATGGGCGCCACAGTAGACATGTGGGATACCCATTCATAAACGCTACTTTGGTTTGTTTACTTGCAGTTGGCGTCTCTCTTGGCTCAGGATGTGAACCACAATACATTATGAGCGAACCAGCTTGGGGGAGATCAGGCATGCACCGTCAAGATGACCACCGTTCAAAGCACCATAGCAGAGTGTCGAGCAGAGGCGTCTCGGCTCGCCGCGCTCCTTGAGATCTATCCAGATCTGCAGCAAGCGACCAACCGTTGGCGCCGTGTCTTTCATTGCTCAAAATCTGTCAACGCTGTCGCGACTGATTTTGAGATGGGCTACTCATGCAGCTGCTGTCCCGATCCTGAGTTGTATGTCCGGGTGTTCGTCGACACTCAGCACGGGCGGGTCTACGGGGTGCCGTACCAGATAAGCATCGGGGAACGGGATGGGATCGATTATCCGGCAGACGCCTGGGATGACATACTTCGAGATCATGGCATCCAAGCCGGGATCATTGATCGCTTGAAACAGCACTTCGATAATCAGATCTCAAGCGATACGAACATCTAACCATGAGCGGACAGCTATGACCTAGATCTCCAAAGTGTACATCATTGTGAGGGCTGATTTGTCTACGGGTCAGCAAGCCGTGCAGAGTTGTCACGCGCTGCAGGAGTTCAACTTAGCTCACCCTGATCTTGTTCGAACGTGGTATTCCAGTTCGAACACGTTGGCGCTCCTGTCGGTGGCCTCAGAGTCGGAGCTTGAAGCTCTGGCGGAGGCCGCCGAGCGCAAACGAATCCCCGTGGCGCTGTTCCGTGAACCGGACCTAAACAACGAGCTGACAGCGATCGCGCTCGAGGGAAAGGGCAAATCGCTGGTCGCACGGCTTCCGCTGGCGCTGCGTAGGTTAGGCGACTCAGAGTGAACCGCGATCCCGAGCAGGGAATGCAGTGCTCACCAGTGGGCAAACTCCCCGTAATGCTTCGCTGCAGCAGCGGCGTAAGCGGCGGCTGCGTCTTCCACTCGCTCGAACTTGCCAAGATGAATGCACCCACCATTAAGCCAGATCTTTGCTTCCCACCGCTTAGCGCGTTTGTTCCAGGTCACTCCTTTGTAGCCGCTCGTGTTGTTCTTCTGTGGCCCTCGATTCCGGCTGTTCTGTATGCGTGTGCACGGGCGAAGATTCTCCCGGCGGTTATCTAGGCCGTCCCGGTTCCAGTGATCCACATCCTTGCTTGCGATAGGCCAACCCCATCGCTCAGCAAGAGCGCGGTGCATGCGGACGTGGAGTCTCTTTCCGCTCTTATCGCGATCCATCCGGACCGCGTAGCCTTCGCTGTTGCGGTGCCAGTCCCATTGTGTCAGCCACTCAACGTCCTCCAAGTCGACAACCGCGAAGTCCCCACGTGTCAGCGGGATCAGGTAGCGACAGGTTGCAGGATCATAGTTGGCTTGACGGGGTTGTTTCTTGCGGCTCACTCACCGCGGTACACCGAGCTGTCAAGCAACAATCAGGGAGGTAGCGAGTGGAACTGCGACCCTAATCGGCCGTATTCAGTTTATGCGTAGCCAGTGGCATGGAGTTAATAATCACCGCCGCTGGAAAGGCGCACCTCACCTATGACGAGGCCCTTCAGGCGATGGGGGTGAGCGGCAAAGAGAGCGCCGATGAGCTGAAGCGGATCTTTCGAGACAAGATGCGAAAGATGCATCCGGACCTGCCCGAGAACCGTGGGCAGGACACGGTTCAGAAGGCGTTGGATCTGAATGCGGCGTACGACATTCTTCGAGGGGAAGCGAAGCCGGCCGCGTATGACTTCCGAGGTCCCTTCAAAGAGCCACCGGCTAGACGGCAGGAGGCCCCGCCTCCGGGCGCTGGATCGGATGGCGATGTCGGCGGCGGCCAGCGCACGAATTGGAAGCCGCCTGAGCCTGTAACCCGGACGTTTGAGCAGGCTCGGACCACGGGCGGTGTGCCGACGTCTGGCATCGATTGGAAATTCGTCACGGCGGTTCAGCGCGACAAGGGCAGCTACCAAGGGGATGAGTCAAGTTTCAGCAAACGTGCATGGGTCGCGTACGGTCTCTACAAGGATCAGCACTTCTTTGCGGTGGCTTCGCATTTTGAGCGCCATGACTATTTCATCGGGGGTAACGCCGATGTCGATATGTGGTGGGTCGAATTCAGAATGTTCCCCGTCAAGAGGGATGAAGGGAATGACCCGGCTTGGTTGACAAGGCAGGTGATTGAGACCTTCAAGGTTCCAAAGGGTGAGTACGCGGTAGGATCTCGGTTCAATTCAAAGGTCATCGACGCTCAAGGGTGGAAGTTTGGCGAGAAGCTGCCTGTAGGCCGTGAGCTATCAATCAAGAATTGGCTCGTCAATTTGGGCGGTGTAGCAACCGACGCACCAGCCGTTGCAGGTCGCAAACAAACAGTGGAGCTGGAGTGCTCATCGGAGCGTTTCTACGACAAAGCGCCCAAGCCCGGCTATTACCCTCAGCCAAAGCGCGGTCCCAATGACTACAACTACAATGAGGCCGGCAAGTACACTGGGGACTATTGGCAGTTCACGCTCGTACTGAACGGCAAGCCCATAACGCTAGGTGAGGCTGATACTGTGAAGATCCTCAACGCTAAACTGGGCGGCAAACGGCTCGTGAATGCGATCTTCGGAGAGTACATATACGGCGGGGGCAAGAAAGTGTTGACGAGGCTTGCCAAGGGTAAAGTCATCCTGAAGTGGATGGCTGACTCGTTGACTGATCTGCCACCCGATGCGCGAGCGATCCTTGCAGCGGCGGAAGCTCAGCTGAAGGGTAGATAGCCATGAGAGTTGCCGAGTCGGCAGGCGATCCGCTTGAGACCGTGACCCTGGGTCTTGGTCTGCTCATCGCTCAGAATTTCATCGTTACCAATCAGTTCTTTGATGAGAAAGAGATCCGCAGCTATCTCGTTCTCAGGCGACAGTTTCACGGGGATTTCATTGCGGCGTGTACTGCGCTTGCCGACTCATTCGAGCAAGGTGCCTTTGGTCAGGCCGTAAAGCCGGCGAGCCAGGCACTGCGAGCTATCAGTCGCTTTGGCCCACGGCAGGAGCAACAAGCGCTGCGCCACTTTTCCCGTGCGATGCGAGGTCTCCGACGTCTGACCCATCGGGATGTGGATGACCCTCGCATCTTCAAGCTGCTCCACATCGCGAAGCAGCTTGAGGGAATCGGGGCTGGGGAATTCGATTACTACTCACACAAGAGCAGCATCGAGAATTATCTCACGATGCTCATCAAGGTGCCGAGCGTTCCGGCGAAGATCCGCACGCTGCTGCGCAAAGTGATCAAGATGCCGCTACCCAATGCCGGCGTCATGGATACGGCAAATGCGGGCGCCTGGTTCGATATGGCGGGCGACACGAAGGAATCGCTTCGTACCGCGGTCACTGAGCTGGAAGCCCAGCAAGAGCAAATCTTCCAGAAGATCACGGACCCGGATGCGAGAAGCGAAGCCTACAAGAGGGTCACTCGCAAACTCCAGAAGGTCCAAAACGTCGCGGGCGTGAACGTTGGGCTAATCAAGCAACAAGATGCTGTGTCGATCGAGCAGCTTCTCAAGCAAGAGGCCAAGCTCACTGTGGATGGCCCGACTGAGTTTCTGCGGCTGCAGCTGGAGCAACAAGTCCGAGAGACGGCGCGCTACCAGTACAACCGCAAGGAGGGCGAGCCGCTACCGAGGGAAGTGTCGAAGCTGTTGACGCAGCTACGCAAGGCCAAAACGTTTTCTACGGCGTCGCGCATCCTCAACGATGCCAGCCAGCGCAAAATACTCCGGATGCATGATAAAGACCTGACCTCCATTCTCAAACGCGCCGGTAAAAATCGAGCCGTCCGGGAGGGCAAGCCTCTCACGCCGCTGCACTACACACCCAAGACCGCGGAAGAGTTTCAGGCTGAGCATGACACGGGACGCATCATTTTCGATGTGGAGTTTACCGAGGAAGAACAAAAGGAGCTACTCGGTCGAGTTTCACGCGCCGTGAGCGACCTAGAGATTGTTTACGGCAAGGGCTTCTGCGGGGCTCATAAGAAAAAGCTCGAGTTCAGATTTAGCAAAGGTTTCAGCGGGACCGCGTCCGCTCACTACTTTGTCTGGGATAATAAGAGCAACTGGCAACCTCGCGTCACGTTTGGGCCTGAGTATCAGGGGCTTCTCGCACATGAGCTATCGCACTATCTTGAGGACCTGCTGGCATACAAGCTTGAGCAGGAGAGAGAAGCGCAGGATCCGCCGACACCCGAGAGAGTGAAAGAACGCCAGAAACATAACTATGAGAATTTGGGCGGCAATGTCTTCGGGCTCACTGGTATTCCATTGTCGAGGTTCGGCGAGGAAGGCTCGCTGAGCCGGAATCGCGAGCTTATTTCTAAGTCAGCGCCTGAGTTTGTGGAGTTCGTAGATGCTGTCTTGAGCAGCGCTGACTACAAACGATGGGAGGACAAACTTGGTTCGGCTTACGACACCGCGCTACCCAGAGCGATAGCGAATCTCGCAGGGGTTAAGAGCTACTATGACCTGCCGAAAGAGCACCCCTACAATGGGCTGGTCGAGAAAGCTCAGTACCGCTCGGAGCTTCCGCCTGAGGTCAACGAAGAGGTGAAGAAAGTCTTCGGCGATCTCATGGACGGCGACACTCGCAAGCTCAGCTATTACAACAGCTCGACCGAAGTCTGGGCTCGAATGTGCGAGCAGTACGTCTACAACAAGCTGATTGAAGCCGGCATCTCTAACCCTTGGCTGACCCAGCTCACCTACGATATCGACGACAACGACGTCTACATGGATGAGAAGACGTTCGATGAGACCGTACGGCCGATCCTGGATCGCCTGTTTGCGCGAATGAAGGGCCGGCAGATTCTTGCTCGTGTGCTTGCGCGCTATCGTTCCACCTCATCCGCAAGGCGGGTTCTCGCGCGTTCAGGTCGCCTGCCTCTGCTGTAAATGGGCGCGCTTGACGGCGCTTTAGTGGATCTCGATTTTTATAAAGCGTTCGCTAAAACCCCAGGCTGGGCGTTGCCTACTGTCCCCATTTATAGCACATTTGTGGCAGGGTAAAGCATGTCCTACGACCATCGCACCGCCGCAGGTAAGCCCCTGAATAGACCGAAGATTTTGGCCGCCTTGACGCGTTTGGCCGAATTGCTTCAGGCCCGTGGTGAGCGAGGAGAGCTTTGTCTGTTCGGCGGCACCGTGATGGTACTGGTCTTTCAGGCACGCCCATCGACCAAGGATGTGGATGCTAGAACATCTGCGTATCAAGACAGTCGAGGCCGCTTTGGACATCATCGGCCAGTACTACCCGCCCAATAGAATACTTCCCAAAACGCAGTTCTTGCTTGAAGAGCTACTCGAAGACGATCAGCCGTGACTGAGCATCACAACAGACCTGCTTCCATCGCGGAAATCGAGCGTTGGTCAACCACGACACATGAGTTTTGGTTCAATGTGCGGGATTTCCTCGACGAGTTTCGACGTCTGAAGCAACCGGCGATGTTGGATGAAGAGCCAGCGAGACTTGCTGGACGCTTGGACGTGGGCGAAGTAGCGGATGCTTATCTGGCGGCTGTTGCTGTGTCGCTAGCTCGTGAGATTCAGGTCGTTCCGCCGCGGTGGGCGCTGCAGGATAGCCGCAAGCTTCGCCGACCGTGGTTCGCTCATAGCGGGTGGCGTTTGCGTGCAACTCTCATTGCTGAGAGCCCTGCACCGTTTCGAGAGCGCAATCTCTTCGTGAGTGAGAATGCGCTCTCGAGGGCCTGATCTGGTTCTTGGCTCATAGCCACCAGCAGAGCAACGCTAGCGGCCCGAGCCCCACTTCGTGGTGCGGTGATTCAAGCTCGCGCCGCAAACCCCAGAACTGAAGCTCGCGCCAAGGCAGAACGTGAAGGTAGACAAAGACGTCGCGCTCGGGATCCTCGTACGCGAGGGTCATCCGCCCAAGAGACGTCGTGAAGTCAGCCGAGAGACCAAAGTTGGTAAACAGCATCCTAGAGAGACTGTTCACAGGGGATCTCCTGACACGGTGAGAGCGCGCTCCAGCTCGACCAGATCTCGGAACGCAGCCTCTGCGACGTTGATCGCTTCCGCTATCACCCACTCGGAGTCCACCGCGCCGGCCATCTCAGGGATGTTCTTGAGCTGGTTGATCTGCCATTCGTGGATGTGTTGCCGCGTGGCCCTCACTGCGGAGTAGATCACTGGCTCTTTGAATTCTTCTTGAAAGAGCCTTGCAGCGGATTCGCACCCTGGACAGGTGCCGTCTTGGCCGCAGACCCCGTTGCACATGTTGTTTCCGCATGTGCCGCAGATGATCATCAGCCCGCACATCGGGCAATGCCCAAGGACATGAGGGGTGCGGATCATGGGATCGCTTTCCGCTGCTCGACGAGCTGCAGGATAGAGGATCGGTTCTCCACCCATGCTTTGTACTCAGCGGGAGTCATTCCAAGAAAGAATGGCAGCGTTACAAACTCTTTAGCGACGTTCCAAGTGTCGATCTCATCGAGGATCTCAGCCTCGGGATTGGCTACTTCACCAGCTACGACTCGCTCCATGAACGACCGCGTATTCGGGGGCATGTGCCTCTCTTGGTGAGATGGAGCACGCAGCTAATCACTGACGACGTCTAGGACGCAAGAAAGATCCGCCGACCGTTGAGCGCTGTTGCCTGCAGCTAGTCAACGTTGGCTATGTCACAAATCTCGCGCGTTCCTCTCAAACAGAGATCAGATCCGATATCAAACCCCGATCTCAACAGTACACATGGAGCACCTCCAACCACTGAAAGATCATAATCGCCTACAACGATCTTGAGTGCACGGTCGAGAGTCTGGTAGCAGTGGGCGCATGAAGACCTGAGCTGTCTGCATACAGAGGAGGACGAGCGCACATGACGATCTGGAATATTCGCGCGTATGGATCACACGCGATGTACACGCCTGCTGGTTTTCGAGCAGAACGCCATTCTCAGTTGATCGGTTCACACGATGCCATGGAGGGTTTACTGAGAGGGGTTGTCGGCAAGATCGAGATGAGGTGGCGGATCCTGGAGGCTCAGCTCTTGTCTCCTCCGAGACCCATCACGATCACGCAGAACGAGCTTACTTTCGACACTTCTCCGCCGCGCCGTGAGCAGCACCACACGCAGCGCCGCAACACGTACCTCCGCAATTACGAGATCCTCATCACGGCGCACATCGAGCTGAGCCCCAAAGCCGAGCGTCACGACACGCTCGATAAGTTCAACGAGATGTTCTACCAACGCATGCGTCGCGGCGCGACGTGGCGTCAAACGTACTTCGGGATTCGCGAGTGCATGGCGACCCTGGAGCTGTGCGAGGGTCCTTTGCCGCAGCCCATCCCGCTCACTCAGAGCCTCGGGATCCTCTACTACGGGATGGATTTCGACGATCCTGAGACGCCTCGCTATTTTTACCCGATGCAAATCGTGCGTGGGGTGGTGCGTTACCCATCTTGGCGAGAGGTTCGAGAGCTTGGGATCAGCGCCCCAGTCGAGCGGAGGAAGTATGGATGATGCTCTCCAGCAGCTCTACCGGATCGGAACGGAGGTCGGAACGCGTGGGGCAACCCATACGAAGCACTTCCGGCGAGTCATTGGGTTAGATCTGAAAACCCGCAGGCTAGCTGAGCTTGAAGACGTTACCCTTACAGTTGCGCAACCGATTCTCCGGTCCTCTAACGGCAAGACAGCGGCCAACCGCGGCTACGACAATCCGATGCATCTCTTCGTTTGGACGGCTTTCTGGCCCCTCCAGGCGCAGATCGTTCAGGAGGACAAGGCGTTATCCAAGCTGATCGCCAAGGCCACACAACACCCGTGGGACCCCGAGCAAGGGAAAAAGGATATCACGGTCACAGACGGTGCTGGAGAGCGAGTTAAAATCGATCTCACATTGAATGTGGTCTTGTTCTACAACGGTGAGTCGCTCGCTGAAACGCCGGTCATGCAAAGCTGGCTCCTCGCTCAGGAAGCCGACACGATCGGGGAGGGCGCTTGCCTCGTAACGGGCAAGCTCAACACCCAGATCACACGTCTGCACTACGGCATTCGGGCGGCCAACGACAAGCTTGTCTGCCACAACCAAGGCCACCACAAGTACTTCAGTCCGGACACCATCCAGTTTCCGGCGAGTGTGGAGGGCGCCCTGGGATACGCGAGTGGGCTTAAACACCTCCTCGACTCGCGCGAGCACACGGCCGGCATAGCCGTCGATATGTACCTCACGCTGTGGACGGCTGTTGGTCTCACACATCCGATCATTGCCCCAACCATAGCCATCTTCAGAGAGCCCCGGTTCGTTCGCTCAGAAGAGTTCGAGGCGAGCAAGGCGCGCGTCGCTGCGGCATGGCAAGCCATCGAAGCCGTAGCCCCGAATGATGAGACCGAGATCTGTGGCCTTATACTGACGCTCGAGCGTCGGTACATACCGTTGCGCTACGGCCATCTCAGTGCGGGTCAGATCAGAGCCGGCATGTTGCTCCTACGAGATGCTTTCAGGGGGCAGCACTACGCGCGACTGTCTTGGCCCTGGACCAACAGCAAGCGCAAGTGCCGTGACAGCCTGCTGTACGAAGCCGCTTGGACAACTCTCACGGCCGGCCTCTACAGCTACCGTCTGACGACAAGCAGTCCTTGGCGCACCAAGTCAGAGGAAGAAGATAAAGATGTGCCTCGCTTGCGACGGCGCTGGGAACAGCTCCGTGAACACCAGATCAAAGGAACACCATTGATGACGATTCGACCGGAGTTTACCCCGGATACTGAGCCAGAGCCCGCAGACTACCTGGACCATACGCTGGTCGAGTCCAAGGATCCGCTCTACGCGTTAGGTTGCCGTGTTGACTTGTACTGCCAAGCCGCAGTGAACGCTCACCACAAGAAGACCGTGCACCGAGCGGGTGAGCTGAAAACAGCCCTCAATAACCCGCGCCGGTGGTTTGCTCGCTGCGCTGCGAAGTTCGAGATGTACACGCAGAAGCGCGTCCAAAACCACGCAAAGCGAACCGCCATCCTCACCATGTGGCGAGCCATGAGAGGCGGAGAGCTTGAGCTTCCGACGTGTACAGGAAGCCGGCAGAAGATCCTGATCCAGAAGGGCTTCGACGACCAGCAAGCCCTGAGCTACGCGACCATGACGTATCTCGACGATCTCAGGCTCAAGTCTAAAACGCCCGTTGAAGAGACCACCGATGATGAGGCAGCCGAATGACCAGCGCCGCTACCAACAAAGATGAGGCCACGAAAATGACATCCAAAGAGAGCAAAGAATCCGATTTCAACCGACGCGTTGACCTCGTGCTGATCACGGTTGCTTACAACAGCAACCTGCAAGGCAGCCCGGACGATGACAACGCTCGCCGCATCGATGAGGATGGCTACGGGTACTGCACTCCTCAGGGTCCGAAGTACAAGCATCGCCGAGCCATCGAGGTCATGACCGGCAAGCAGATGTTCATTGCTGGTGATGTACCGCTCGCGGTGAAGATGACTGAGGCCAGCGAGAGAGCCGGCGTGGCTCCCGAAAAGAACAAGGTCGCCAAGAACTCGAAGCAGGCGGCGATCGATGAGGTGCTCAGTGCGTACTGGGATTGCCGTGCCTTTGGCGCCGTGCTCACCAATCCTATCGACCGTGGCGTCACGGGGCCGATCCAGGTTGGCTGGTCGCGGAGCCATGAAAAGCTGTCAGTCGAGACGGTCACGATCCGCTGTGAGGCCATTCGCAATGAGCAGGACGCGAAGGTCAAGAGCAACGAGCTTGGAAGCACAAGCGTCGTCCCCTTTGAGGTGCTGATCACGCCGTACTCGATCTGCCCCCAACGAGCGAAGCAGACGCACTTCACCAACGAAGACTATGCGCTCTTTCTGAAGAGCTTCTCCATGATGTACCAAGTCACCAATGCGACGGGCCGTGCACTTGTCTATGCTCACACGCTGGTGCTGTTCGAGCATGAGAGCCCTCTCGGCAACGATCAGGCTTGCAAGCTCTTCGAGCGTGTGCGAGTCACGCATGAGGATAACCCTGCGTCCGCGGTCATCCATAAGAAGGTCAACGTCGCAGTAGATCAGACCGACCTCCCCAAGGGGATCAAGGTCACCATCGTGCAGCTGTAAGGCCCCACAACTTTCCGACAATCGTCGGAAAACCCAAGGACACCATAATGCACCTACGCTTCTACGCCTCCGACGATCTGCCGGTCATCCTTGATGCTTGCACTCGTGGGCGTTCAACGGGGGTGCATTATGGGGTCGGTGCTGGAAAGACGTTGTTCAGCCTCACGGCCGCCTCTTTCTTGCTGCGGCACAGCGGCGTGCTGGACAAGGCTATTTTCCTCGCGCCTAGCACATCGATCGTCGGACAGTTCGTTCGAGCGTCGGACGGCGGCAAGGTGATCCAGACCACCAACGAAGATCTGAGCGTAGAGCTGTACGCAGGAAGTCGCGCGAAAGGCCACGCGGCATTTACCCGCCTCCTGCATGATGACCACGTAAAGGGCATAGTCTCGACTCACCAGTTGCTGGCCCGTGGGGTAGGCGACGCGCCAGATGTCTACACGGATTGTCTGCTGCAGCTGCTGCAGCTACCTGAGCGAGTCCGAAAGCGCACGCTAATCGTGTTTGATGAGGCTCATCGGATCCCGTACCTTGCTCCCGATGATCCAGATCGCAGTCACAAGCTCGCCATTGCAGAGCGAGCCCTGAGGCAACACGGCTTCTTGATCATGAAGCTCACGGGCACGCCGAAGCGCAACGAGAAGAAGAAGCGCCCCATATTCGGCCCGGATGATGTGGTGGTGACTCGACCGCTGACAGCCCTGATGGAATACGAGTTGGCTCCGCGCTTGATCACTTGTGAGACGATTTCTATCCGCGGCAAATCGGCGCAAAATGAGGATGCGGTCTACGTGCCGCTCGAGCTGGACGACGTCGCAAAGGCGGTCAACGAGCGTTGGACACAACTTGGCAGACCGCCTGCTCTGCTTCGTGCTTTGCCTGGTGAAGCTTCGCACAATCAGGCAGTATTCGCTGCCATTGAGCGATGCGTCGGCACTGAGAACATCATCAATGCGTACGGCGATGACAACCTGGAGCGCTTTGAGGCGCAGATAAAACTTGAGGAAGACGGCATTGAGAATCGCACGTTGCGATATGAAAGCTGCCAGAACCTGATCGTCGGGATCACGCGGATCGTTGAGGGGATCAACTCACCACCCAGAGTGCTGGCTTTCTTCCTTGGCGTGCCCCGTGCTGAAGGAGTTTTCATTCAATTCTTCGGGCGCACGATGCGTCTGAAGTTCGATGAGAACAAACGGCCGCTCATCATCGGCATGCCAGAGGAATGGCTCGACCGAGTGCACCTGGTGTTCCTGGTGGCGCATAAGGCGGAGAGCAAAGACATTCACGTCCATGTGCTCTATCAGTCGTTGGTGATCATCGATTGCCATAACTACTCTGGCATGCTCAGCAAGGCTCTCAGGCGTTTTTCAGGTCAAGTCAGGAAGCCCGATAATCGCGAGCCTACGAATAAAACGCGCCAGGCCACTGAGGCAGACCTGAGAGATGCAGCCAACAATGCAGAGGCGCATGAGCTTAAACGGTGGGCTGAGGCTAACATCAGAAGTTATGAGGTGACGTGCTTCGAACGCGCTGCCTACAATCACTTGAGGGTCAGCGAGAAGCTCAGCTGCATTGAGGCGTGGCTGACGGCGTACGAGCAAAACGCTGCCCGCACGCACCAAGGGGTACAAAATCCCTTGGAGGCTCTGGCTGTAGCGGAAGAGCGAGTGAAAAGTCTGCCGCTCGAGGCGATCCGCGACTTGCTCACGCTTGAAGTTGCAGCAGCGGCGCACGATCAAGAGCAAGAAGCCAAGGCTCCCCGACAGAGGGTATATGCGCCGCAAGGAGACCCAGCGTTCGAGCTGCTCCTCGACAATTTCGCGATGGACATCTCGAACCCATACGGGGCTCTCCTCGATAGCGTTGTCATCCGGCACTACAAGAATAAGGCTGAGAATATCGACCGAAAGAAAGCGACGCCTCTTGATTCGCTTGATGAGCTGTGGCGGCGCATAGAGCTATTCCTGCAAACCCACGGTAGGTACCCACTTCCATCGGATACGGATCCGCTTGACCCCACCACTACCTTTCGCGACTATGAGCGGCAGCTGGATACCGGAGACTATGATGGGTTTACAGGGGAGCTTGGCGAGTTCGTGGTTGCTCGCTTGAAGCTCAACTGGTATCGAGAGGCCAAGAAGCTTTCGGAACACATCGAAGGTATTCACACGCAGCACGATCCGACCAAAGCTCTCAAGGCGTTTCGGAAAGCAGGGGCCACTTGGGAAGCTCGCATCGCGGCCTCTTACCCGGACAATCCAATCGCGGTTTACTTCCCAAAGGTCGTGAGGCTCATCACTTCTGGCTGTTCCGCGACCTACCTGCGCAGCCTCTCGATCATTGATGCGCGTGATTTGACACGTCTCTCGAAAGCTCAGCTACGTCAGATGGCGACAGCGAGCCCCTGACTGAGTGCGAGCGCGGTAGTGCCGCTCGAATCACGGGAGGCGCTCGCAAATGGCGCTTTCCTCATAAGTTTCCGTAGTTTGGCTCTTTGACAACTGCCGTTATGATAGCGTTTAGGGCGCCCGCCAACCCGTGGCGGGGCGGGCGCTCGCAAACCGCTCGGTAAGACCCCGGAATCAGGCGACTACGGCCTGACCGGTTGGGGAGGTCGAAAGATCTCCCGTTGATTGAAACGCGACATGCACAAACTTCGCGCCTGTGTCTCGATTGTGTTGGGGAGGTCGAAAGATCTCCCGTTGATTGAAACGTGTACCTCTGCTGTAGTAGATTGAATAACAAACAGAGTTGGGGAGGTCGAAAGATCTCCCGTTGATTGAAACCAGTCGAGGAACAAAGATGCTTGTCTCGGTGAGCAACGTTGGGGAGGTCGAAAGATCTCCCGTTGATTGAAACGTGATCATCGTGCCGGTGCCGCTCAGCTCGACAGGCGGTTGGGGAGGTCGAAAGATCTCCCGTTGATTGAAACAGGCACACTGCTGCGAAACCTAAAAACGCAGGAGGACGTTGGGGAGGTCGAAAGATCTCCCGTTGATTGAAACGATCACGTGAACGGGCACACCTCGCAACGCGAGCGCCGAGTTGGGGAGGTCGAAAGATCTCCCGTTGATTGAAACGGCTGCGAGGCGAGTTGCTTCGCGCGCTCGATCTCGCGTTGGGGAGGTCGAAAGATCTCCCGTTGATTGAAACGTCTACACCTGCACGAACACGCCGCAACCGCTCGACAGTTGGGGAGGTCGAAAGATCCCCCGTTGATTGAAACCTGCGTGTGGTCGGCCGAGAAGTAGTCTTCGTTTATAGTTGGGGAGGTCGAAAGATCTCCCGTTGATTGAAACTTGCCTGGGAATTTGCGAGCCAACGCTGGCGGCCAGTTGGGGAGGTCGAAAGATCCCCCGTTGATTGAAACATACTTAGTTGCGACCGTCGCGACGTACCAGAGAAGTTGGGGAGGTCGAAAGATCCCCCGTTGATTGAAACGTCCAGGTCGCCGGCTTCCGCTTGGCTTCGGCCTTGGTTGGGGAGGTCGAAAGATCTCCCGTTGATTGAAACAGCGCTGCGATAGCGCGGACCTCGTCCGTCAGATGTGGGTTGGGGAGGTCGAAAGATCTCCCGTTGATTGAAACGCCGGTGACTTCGTCGCAGCGTCGGCCTCGACCCGCAAGTTGGGGAGGTCGAAAGATCTCCCGTTGATTGAAACTTCGCCAGCTTGACGAGCGTCTCCAGCGCACGCTGCAGTTGGGGAGGTCGAAAGATCTCCCGTTGATTGAAACATCGTGTCGTCGGTTAGACACGACTCGCGCAGGTTGGGTTGGGGAGGTCGAAAGATCTCCCGTTGATTGAAACTCGGTTTGATTGACTGAGCAGGGCTTCTTTGACTTGTTGGGGAGGTCGAAAGATCTCCCGTTGATTGAAACACAGCGTGGAACAGGTCGGACCAGCGGGCGGGATCGCAAGTTGGGGAGGTCGAAAGATCTCCCGTTGATTGAAACTCACGTGGCCGGTCTCCCGTCAGTGAGGATGCAGCGACTGTTGGGGAGGTCGAAAGATCTCCCGTTGATTGAAACGAAGTCCGAGATCAACTCGGACGTGGACACAAATCGGTTGGGGAGGTCGAAAGATCTCCCGTTGATTGAAACGAGAGCCATCCAGCGAACTTCCCGAGCCGCCTGCCCCGTTGGGGAGGTCGAAAGATCTCCCGTTGATTGAAACGTCTTGCCCGTCTTCCAGTCAGCAAGCGCGAGTGTGTCTGGCGCCCAGCGTTGGGGAGGTCGAAAGATCTCCCGTTGATTGAAACATGGATAGCGTGCTCAAGCAGTGCCAAGAACTTGCGGGTTGGGGAGGTCGAAAGATCTCCCGTTGATTGAAACCGCGCGTGACTCGAACGTGCCGTAGTGATCACGGCCGTTGGGGAGGTCGAAAGATCTCCCGTTGATTGAAACAGTCGCTCGCGGACTCCCCGCAGCATGCACTCGACCTCGTTGGGGAGGTCGAAAGATCCCCCGTTGATTGAAACCTCATAGAGCCCTAGGGGCTGCACGCCTAGCTCAGTCGCCAGTTGGGGAGGTCGAAAGATCCCCCGTTGATTGAAACTTGCTGTTGCGGCGACTGCACGATCTGTATGGGGCGGTTGGGGAGGTCGAAAGATCTCCCGTTGATTGAAACGATGTATTTCTGGACACACACGACGTTCGTCCGGGCGTTGGTACGACTCGTTGGGGAGGTCGAAAGATCCCCCCCCCGTTGATTGAAACACGGGCCACATGATGCGAGGAACATAACAGCGCAGTCCGGGTTGGGGAGGTCGAAAGATCTCCCGTTGATTGAAACTCATCAGCTTTCGCCGCGACCGGCTGGGCTGCTGTTTGCTGTTGGGGAGGTCGAAGGATCTCCCCGTAGATTGTCCTCTGCTGAGTCCTCCTCGGCTGGAGAGATTGATCCTGCGTAAGATTGAAACTGTGTGTAGTTCATCGCTATGGCCTGTCTTCTTGGGTGGCAGGAGAGATTAATCCTGCCTGTGATTGAAACAGCCGAACGCGTGTGCCCACGGGAAAGTCAGGGAGATGTTGCTCCCACCGAGATTGAAACCCAACGACGGCGCTCTTTGTGAGAACACGGAGCCGAAAGTGGCGGGAGATGTTTCATCCCGCCGAGATTGAAATAATCCCGCCGAGATTGAAACGATAGCCGGGGTCACTAGTCAATCCCATCTTCAGTGTGGCGGGAGATGTTTGATCCCGCCGAGATTGAAACTGCCAGTCGAGAGAAGCTTGCTGCAGGATCCTGCCTGTGATTGAAACGAGTCTTTGGGTGGAGTCTTCTTTGATCTGATTGATCCCGCCTGCGATTGAAACCCAGAGCCGGGCGACCCAGCGACCCAGACCGTCCCTTGCTCGGTTGGGAGATCGAATGATCTCCCGTTGATTGAAACCATAAGCCATTGAAGCATGGTGGAGCCGAGTGGCAGGAGAGATTGATCCTGCCTGAGATTGAAACCTGGCGCAGCAGCGCGGCTGGGAGGTGGCAGGAGAGACCTGTGATTGAAACTCGTCGCACTCTGCGTGGCCGTAGATGGCGTCGGTGCCATGTGGCAGGAGAGATTGATCCTGCCTGTGATTGAAACATGCGCTCTCCCGTCGCTGGAACGCGGCAGAGAGATTGATCCTGCCTGAGATTGAAACGTAGGGTCGAGCCGGTCAAAGCGCCGCTCTGAGCAAGAAGTGGCAGGAGCGGTTGATCCTGCCTGTGATTGAAACGGAGCCAATCACCGCACCGAAGGTCCCGTAGTTCTCGTGGCAGGAGAGATTGATCCTGCCTGAGATTGAAATCCATATTTGCGCTGGCGTTGCTCGATCCAATCCGCCACGTGGCAGGAGAGATTGATCCTGCCTGAGATTGAAACGCTAATTCTGGCTCCATACACTTCTCCTCTTCTGGTTGTGGCAGGAGGCTTTGATCCTGCCTGAGATTGAAACGTATCACGGCCCACTCGTTGCAGAGTAACCTTCCGAGGTGGCAGGAGAGCGTGCACGCGTGAAGCACTGCATCACTGCGGGGGCAGGTGAGATTGATCCTGCCTGTGATTGAAACCACGCCATTGACTTGGCAGACTCTGCGATTGCGCGGTGGCAGGATGTACATGTGAGATTGAAACTGCGTGTTGGTGGCGAGGAATGTTTTGCGCGCGATCGCGATCCTGCCTGAGATTGAAACATCTAAAGGGACACGACAGATCACCGAGTCAGCGTGTGGCAGGAGATGTTGGTCCTGCGGCTTCATCCTGCCAGCGATTGAAACAACTCGTCTAACACATCTTCGGCCGCGTATAAAAAGCTGGCAGGACACTGGGCCTACCAAGGGATTGAAACCGAGCAAGCGAGCCATTTGGATAGGTTATCAGCTGAAGAACGATGAGCCTGTCTGCGATTGAAACCGCACCTGAGTGCTACTTAGCAAGCGCGCATTTTGAGATTTAAACCGGCTAGGCCCTGGCGGCCTGCCCTCGGAGTGGTCTGTGTCTTGGTAGGAGACTCTAATCCTGCCGGCTGATTGAAACGGCTGACCGTGAGGTAGCTATGTTGCGAGAACCGAGCATCCCGCCGAGATCAAAATACGTGAACCGGGGCCTCTGCCGCTTACCTGGTGCCTAGTGTGGAGGGGATCCTGCCTGTGATTGAAACGTGACTCGCATGCACGCGAGTCTGCACGCGTGTCTATCGTCGAGTCAGACGCGAGATTCGCGCCTGTGATTGAAACATCGCACGATGGAGCGTGGCAGCTCCAAAACCGAGAATGAAACGGCCTGTGATTAAGACATGAACAACCCGAGCACTCAGGGCGGCTACGAGATTGAAAGCACGTGGAATCGGGGCTCACGCTGTCGGGCAGCCCCGTGGATTGATCCTGCTCGTGATTGAAACCACCCCTGGCACGACACTGAAGAGCTGACATCTCGGAGCCAACGAGAGATTGATCCTGCCTGTGATTGAAACGACTGAGCTGTTGAAACCGAGTCGTGGGAGAAGCCTGTGATTGCAACCTGTCCGAGCTGTGCGGCTTGAAGTGGCGTTGGCCAGAGATTTGAAACATCACTATCGCAGGCCACAAGCTTGGGGCACAGGTTTTCTCAGCCCGTGAACATCGATTGAAATTGCGTTTCAGACGCGCACGCAGACAAGGTGGCAGGAAAGATGGAGCCTGCCAGCGATTGAAACTCGCCCTCGCACACCTCGAACCGCAGGGAGAGTGGCAGGAGATCAGCGAAAGCGAGATCCTGCCTGTGATTGAAACGCGCTACGCGCTCAACGAGAGGTCTCGCAGACCTGATGTGGCAGGAGACTCTGATTCCTGCTTGAGATTGAAACGTCAGTTGTATGCCAAAGTTTGGTTGGATCTAAGCGATTGAAACCAATGCGACGCGAGCGGTAACGTGCTCGACCGAGATTGAAACGTGAGAACATGGAAGGTGTGCCAGCTCGCCTGAGATTGAAAGAAAGCAACCCGTCCCCGAGCCCAGTCGACTGAAGTGATTGCAACACGAACCGAACGCCCGCCTTAGCCGGCGCGATTGAAACGACTGTCAGATGCTGCGGTCAACCTGATGTTAGATTGAAACTAATCATTTTGGATTGTGTGCCGCTGTTAGGCGACATGGCACATCGTGAATTGAAAGACGTGAGACGGCAGACTCGTGCGCTGAGAGCGCATGCGTGATTAAGATAGGGCTGTGAAACCTGTCAGGTTTGGGTGGCACGACGTGATTGGAACAAATGGAGGAACATGCTCCAGGGTCCGCCCAGCTGAGGGAGGACGTGATTGGAATCCGCGGGATGAGTCGCCGCACAAATGCAGTGTGGATAGCGATTGGCCGCTCTGAGCTTACGTCGTCATGGTGGCGGGAGATTCAGCTCCCGCCGAGATTAAAACCGGGGCTACGCACTAAGTCTCGACTGACACGAAATCGTGATTGAAACGAATCGTCTATGGCGTGACCGTGTTTTCGGGCTGTAGTTTGCGATTGAAACGAATCTTCTATGGCGTGGTGGATGGTGGCCCACGCAGCCATTGAAACGACTCCCGCCGCTCCACTATCTTCCCCAAGAACGGGCTTGATCTAACCCGTCGTGATTGAAACGATCCTGCATGGCTCCAATAGAGATTAAAATGCCGGCGGCTACCGCCCAAGCGATCTGGCGAATGAGCCCGCGACGCAAGCGGGCGTGATTGAAAAAGTGCCCGGTCGAGAGTGAACGCAAATCGATATGACCGCAGCAAAGAGATTGAAATCCGGTGTCTTCAGCGCCATGCATTAACGCGGGGGACTACTCCTCCGCAGAGATTGAAATCAACTAACCGGTAGGCCACAGATTCGAAATTGAAACGTGTGTGTGTCGTCCCAAGACTTTCGGAAAGGGGCTCCTTTGGCTCATCCAAGGGAGCCCCGCTGTACTTTAAGGAAGGAGGAAACAACGTGTCATTCTCATCAGACCCTAAAGCTCCCGGTGTAATTGGGAAGATGAGCCACTTTGAGAAGGACGGCTGGCGTAAACGCAATCTTGAGTTCCTGAGAGTCGGCGAGATCGGCACCTACGCCGAGACGGTTGGCGACTCCGGTGACAAGATGTACACGCTCTTGAAGCCGTATCTGAAAAGCCCTCAGCAGTTCGTGGGCTTCGACCGGAACCGCAGATGTGTCTACTTGCATCGGATCACAGAACAGCCTTGGTACTGCTCGTACACAGTGGACGCATTCTGGGCGTGTAGCAAGCTGGCCGGAATGAGCAAAGAAGAGCGCCTGGAGATCGGGCTCTCTGAGCTTCCACTGAACGTCTGCAACTTCGATGTCCAGCGGAACGTCGGCAACGATACCTGGTGGAAAGAGGAGGGGGCGCGATTGCCGTCCATCGTGGATCGAATGCTCATTCAGTCTCCACGAGGAGTGAGCGTCATTCTGAATCATACGCTCGACTGGAATAAGAAAAGACCCGACGAGAACATCCCCGTCCATATTGCCTTGATCCACCACACAGAACGCCTGTGTGGGCTCTTCAAGGACTGGGAAGGGGCGACCCCTGACGTCATTCACGGCCGGCAAAGCAACCTGGAAGCCGCTCTCAAGAACACCGGACGTACCTCCCATCATATGGTTTCGAAATACGAGATCTACGTCGGTGACCGGTCAAGGCTCCGCATGGCTACGCTGCGTATTCGGTTTACGGAACAGCGAGGTCGGCGCCGCATGACCCTGTGGCCCTCGACCATGTTGAGATCTGCCGCGAGTTGAGAACGTGGCCGTCTCTGCTCGGTGTAATTGACAGGATGGCCAGATCTCAGAGAACCCAAGATGAGCTGTCAAGAAGCGCGCTGAAAGCATGGGATACCCGCCGTGCCCCAACCCAGCCCCCACCGGAAGCGATGGACCTGTGGGGCCACAACATTGCCGACGCTCTCAAACGCAACAAGGGAGACAAGTCGGCCGCCGCCCGTGCTCTCGGTATCCCGCTGTATCGCTTGAATCGGCGGATCGAGCAGTACGGGCTACACGCGCTGGTGCGACTTCCAAAGGCTATTGAAAAGCCAGAGCCCGCCAAGCCAATGACTCGTGATGAAGGTCTCGAGAGGCTGAGAGGCATCATTCACGAGATGGTTGTAGCCGAGCTGGAAGCTCTCTTTGGAAGCGACCAGACAACACAAGAGGCCGAGAGGTTTGCCAAACGCTCGACCGCCGCGCACAAAGCGTGGGAAACTAGGCGGGCACGATCTGCAGTGAAGTTGAAACTGGCCAGACTTGGCTAGGGCAAATCCACGGGGGATCGAATGTCGGACACCACAGCCCTGATCGAAGTTCTCAACACGATCGCTGACAACAGCTCCGATCTCAAATTCGTCCACGCACTTCGTGAGGCTCAGACAGCGCTCGTAAGATTGTCAGCCATCAAAGCCGCTCATCAATGCGGGGTTCACACGACCGATGGTGGGAGAATTGTCTACCCCTCAATTCATGGGCACGTGCTGCAGGACTTGCTCTATGGAGATCTAGACCCGATTGAAGAATGAGCGCTTTATGTGCGAAGCTCTTGCCCCAACATGCCAAGAAGAAATCATCCTCAAGCGAAAGATATCCGGCTGAAATCTAGCGCTCCTTCCATCAAAGGCGGGATCATCGACGCGGTGCTTTCAAATGATGATCCGCCAAAACGTGGCAGAGGAAGACCACGCGTAGTGACAACCTCCGGCAAAACCTTTGCTGAAGAGATCGCCTCAGTCATGCGTGGCGGCCGGATTATGAACGCCAAGCAAGTTGTGGATTCATTGTACGCAGCGAATGTCGATATCCACTCTGTCAATCCAACTTCGTATGTCGGAGCGACCTTGGGAATGGCTCATTCGACTGTCACAGGAGCCAACGGCAAACCAATCAAGCTGCCTACCTTCACGCGCGTCGAAACCGGCCTCTACCGTGTCGCGACCAAAGAAGATCATCGACTCCTAATAGAGGAAGCCGGCGGATCTGCAGAGCCCCTACCCAAGAAACCCAAAGAGGGGCACAAGCCCAAAGCTGAGCGCGCACAAACCAAGGGCAAGAAGCCAGAGGAAAAGCAAGTCAAGGAAAGCCTCATGCCCCCCGAGAAGCTCCGGGAGATGATGCGACAAATGATGGCCGAGCACCTGAAGCCAGTCATCGAGGAAGAGATTCGGAACATCCCGCAGCTACAAGCGATGGTGAAAGGCATCATCTCGGAGCAGCTCCAGCCGATCTTGCAGGACCAGATCCGCTCAACGTTGCAACGCATGCTCGAGAACTAACGTTTTATGAAAACGGGGTAGCCATGGACCAAGATGAGATCCTGAGCCAGCTCTTCGAACTTGCCTCGCAGATGAATACCTTCACCATCGGGGCCTTGATGCGCCCCGGTCGGCTCAGCTCGGAAGCAGCTTTTGAAGAAACCAGGCCCCTGCGTGAAGCCTTGATCCGGCTGTACGAAGCTGCAGGCCGCCCCGTCCCTGTATACTTGAGACCAAATCTCGAGGGCACGTGAACCCACGGTTGCTGGCCGCGGTGTAATTGACCCTTGTCAGTTCACCGCAGAAAGGCATCCACCATGGACATCTCGTTCGATCAGATCCCAGGAATGATGGATCTCTTGGCGCGTATGGAGCGCTTCACTCTCGACTCTCCAGCCCGTGAGTATCTCGGCATCTGTAGCGACATCGACACCGTCTACGACGCCATTCACGCCGTGCTAGACCCGATTGACGAGGAAGGTGAGGGCAAGCCGGCAGTAGCCATGCTCCGTAGACTCTACGGCACCCCGGCCTATCTGAAGTTCCATGCCGCCGCGAAGGAACTTTTCGCTGAGGACTTCTTCGACGGGGTTAAGTATGTGGAGCAATCGATTAGATTCGAGCACGATCGGGCTCGCTGGAAACAACAGTGCCGAGGTCTTTGAAATGAGCGAGTGGCTGTATGCAGCAGAAGTCGCAAAAGCTCGCGATCAAACCAGCCGGGATTGAACGTACCCCGCTGCGTGAGATGAGACTTGAGCACGCCCGGATCCTCGAAATCACGATCGAGAACTGGCTCTTCGACTGGTGCCACACGTGCGGCCAGCCCCACTGCGCCCACTGGTGTATCGACCTTTTCGACGACTATCCAGAGCAGGATCCCTGAGAGAATCTTTCATGGCCCCAAAATCGCCTCTGCTGAAAGGCACCGAGGAATCCGAACGCCTTGTTAGAACGCACGCTGATGCATTGCGCATCGTCGAGGCTACAGAGCGACTGGTAGCCACAGGCGATGACCAGACAGTCGTGATCCGCGGGCAAACGTACGTCGTCAGAAAACTTGAACTGAAGCGCTAGCCTCAGGCGTAAAGTGGGGCGCTGATGCGGTATAATCCGGCGCCTATGCCCCACCTCATCTTGATCCTTGCGCTCGCTTTCGCCGCGCTCGCCCCGTCAACTGCGTCTGCTCAGATGGAGGCGCAAGAGGTCCTCTGGTACTGCGCGGAGTTCCCGCCAGAGGGTTCGGAACCAGAGCAGTACTGGCGCTATTCGAAATGCCTCGGATACCTCCAAGGCGCCCATGACATGATGGCCTATCTGCTTACTTATGGAGGCGCCAAGAACGAGCTGTATTGCATTCCGACCAAAGGGATCAGCGTCGATCAACTGCGGCGCGTCGTTATCAAGTGGATCAAAGATAACCCAGCGATGATGAATGCGACCGCACGCCAGGCCATTCAATGGGCGATGATTGAGGCGTTTCCGTGCCGCAAGAAAAGCCCGCCTCCAGAGCGCCAAAGCGAGGACCTGCCGCCCCCTCCCCGAATGGAACCGCAGGGGCTGCGCTTGTGATCGAAATCAAGACCGTTTGATTCGAAAGGGAAGGGTCATGGCCAAAAACGAAAACGAACTTCGATGTGCGTCGTGTGGCAAAGCACTCGACCGCCAAGAAGCGTGCAAGGTGAAGCTGGGCCGGGACAAGATGGCGCACTATTGCCAAGGATGTTCGAGCGAGCTGATTCGAGCAATCCGTCAGCCTCGCTAGGCGGAATAGGACAAAACCTCGGCTTCAGCGACACGTTTGCGCCCCTCTACGAGCCAAAACTTTGCTCCAAGCGCAGCTGCTGCCTCCGGGATCAGAAACTGAGCTTCAGCTCTGCTGATCCCCCCAACGAAGATGAGCCGAATGCTCCAGCCTTGTTCCGCACCCTCCGTCATCGCGACACCGCGGTACTCAGGTCCAATCGGAAATTGAGCCCGCCCGCCCTCGTCGGGGATCAACCATCGCAAGCGAAGGTGAATCGAGGGGGAACGTTTCCGTCGAGCCCGTCGCTCATGGACCGCATCGTACGGGCTCATACCCACCTGACGAGTGGTCGTTCGCAGCGCCACATCGTACAGATCGATGCCCCGATACGTGAGCTTCAAATACCGACGCAGCTGATTGTAGTAGCGCCTTTGACGGTTGGTTTGTCGCCGTGACATGGGCATCGATCACTCCTCTGGCGAGCAAAGAGCCAGCGCTAAGCGCTTAACGTCCGCAAAGGTCTCCTGCGTACCGTCCGGATCAGGACCGTCAAAGATCTCGTAGGTGTCCCCCCGATCCAGGTGCAGCTCGCGATTCTCTTCGAACGCTTCAAGGGTGCAAAAGCCCGTGAAGTGCTTCTCCTGGGTCGTTGTTACGACGTACTTGGTGGACACCAAGGAGGTGTAACATGGAGCGTTTCCCATGCCGAGCCTACACAGGCTCCTTCTTCCTTTTGGCTGGGGGCTTGATCTCAGCTCGAACGGTTGGCATCACATGAGGCTTTGTGAGCCCCATTGCCTGCTCGAGCGTGCTAGCTCCGTGAGGTATGATCACACGCCCCACGTAGTATTCTTCAGCCACTTTCACGCCATGGCCGAGCTGCTGAGATTCGAAATTCGGCCCACGCAAGGTCGCCAACCAGGTAGCGCATGTCGCGCGAAGCTGTTGGTAGTCGAAGCTTGGAGAATCGAATCCCGATGGGGGTGGATCAGCTTTCTCTTTCACCTGCCGCTTGCCTTTAGTCAGGCGTTTCACAGGCAACTTGTCTTTGCGGCTCCGACGAGTTTTGTCCTGTCCAGATCGAGAAAGCAGACGCTTGCGTGCAGCTATCACTCGCCCGTAGGTAAGCGCGGCAAAAATGCGGTCAGTCGGCTCTGCGTCGCCTCTGAATTGCTCCAGCAGAGTGACAATGGTGGGGCAAACGCACAAATAGACCGTGCGCTTCTTTCGAGTTTTGGTCTGCCAGCTATGCAGATTGATAGCGCCTGGAACCTGGCCAGGAAGGTTTCCAGGCAGACTTGTGTGTGGCTCAAACTGAACCCACGTGAGCTTCAGAGCTTCCGAGATCCGCATCCCAGTGCAGACAATGAAGTAGATCAGAAACTGAATCGCGCTCCATCTGACCTTCTTCTTGCGCATGGGCGCTTTGCGGTCGGAGCGAACTTTCCTTTTCCGGAGATAGGGATCCTCTCTGGTAGTCTCTACACAGACTGCATCGTGTGCCTGTGCTGCAGCCAGTACCCCTTTCACTGCGTCGAGCGGTACGGCAACAGGGGCTTCTCCTTGGAGAGTGTTACGTTCGAGAGCAATCGCCAGCTCTGCTCGGGTGATGGTTGTGATATGGCCACGATCAACCAACCAGCCCAGCACAGCACTGATCGAACGCAGCTCCTTGTTGACCGACATTGGGGAAAGAGGATTGCCGGTGTCTTCGGTTTCGCCTGGCTGCCCGCCTTTCTTGGTCTTCAGCGCGGTCGCTCTTTCGACAGTGACTTTCAAGCCATCAACCGTTTCGATTTGGCCGTTTGCCAATCGACATTGACCTGGGCCGAGGTTCTTGAGGGTGATGTCATCGACCGTTTTCAAGCCACGGCGAATTGCCCACGGCTCGAAGTGATTGACCAGAGCTTTACGGTAGGAACGTCCCGTCCCGTGCAAAGGATCGTCGTACTTTGCGTTCTCTCGGAAGTGGATTTTGATGGCATCGGGGATGGGCAACGGGGCTACAATCAACCCGGCCTTTTCCCGTTTCGGGGGGTGGCCAAATCGATCCAAGCCCAATTCATCACGCTTGGCGATTGCCAATTCCGTGTGATTTCTTTGGTGCGGTTCGAGCGCCTGGTACTTCAGTTTGGGCGATTTTGGGGCGTCTGGATCGTAATCAGGATTGGGGAATCGGAGGCGAAAGTAGGGGTGATCCCGATCCGGAGGGAGTACGGAAACCCCAACATGGAGGTTCTTCGACCGTGGCTTTCGCTTCTTGTACTTCTTGTACTGGCGGTCAGTTTTGCGGGCATACCCTGCCTTTTTCAGACCGTCATCGTCCGAAGCGGCTACCGATTCAGGGTCGTCATTCCGGAACTTCACCGGAACTTCGCGAGGTGGATCAGAGGGTATTTGAGGGGTCATATGTCGTTTTGCCGGGGTCCCCTGTTGACAGAGAAACACTGTGAAACCCGCTATAAACAGTCTCAGGCTCATAGAAAACTGTCAACGCAGAGGATTGAAAATCCTCGTGTCGGCAGTTCGATTCTGTCTCTGGGCACCTTCATAAAAACCTAATGAATCCGGCCATTTAGCCCACCTTCTATCGAAAAAGAGAGGGTGGGTTTTTTCGATAAAAATACCCGTCCGGAACTTCGTAGGAACTTCACGAGGGGTAGTAGAGGGTATTTGAGGGGTCCAAGGCGTCGCGAACCGCCCGCAAATCACGCCTGTTTGAAAATCGTACGTGAACGAGCGGTAACTCGCGTTTGACCCAACTGGTGCTAGTACGCGTTGCGCCCGCGTCAGCTGCCGATTGATCCACGAGTACACGGCGGCCATTTTCAAGCGCCTCTCTGTACCAGCCGAGAAATGCTTTCTCCGGTGATTCGGATCAATTTGCTGCCGTACTTTCGAGACGTCAGAATCCCCGCGCTCTCCCACCGGATGATCGTTTTCACATCCACCTGGAAGATTCGAGCGGCAGCTTCTCGCGTGTACAAGAGGTCGTAACCGTCCGCTGTTTTCATGGGCGAATTGGCAGTCTCTGCGGCAGGGGCTTGATTACGGGCCATCGGATCTCCTGACTACGGGTGCCCATCCCTGTACACCGCGGGCGATCTCCAGATTCACAAGCCGGGGAATTTTTTTACACTCTGGTGGCGCCTGGTTTGACGCCTGAAGTGTGCTTTCCTTCGATGCTGGAGGTGGTGGCCGATGCCGCGTCGTAGACCCCCGACTGCTGAATCGATCCTTGCAGAGCAGCAACGCAGAGACCGAGAACGTCAGAAGCGAGACGAGCGAGCCAGACTTGGTAAACTTTACTGGCCCCATTCGATCGGATACCCGTCCGAGGAAACGCTCCTGGAGTGGCTGCAGTATTGGACACCGGAAAAGGTGCTCGAGAATTGGCTGTGGGAGATTCGATCTCTTGGGCTCCCCCTAATCGATTCACCTCTGCGTGTTGTTCCGATTAGGCACCATCGATGGCGTGGCATTGCACCGGCCAGTTACGATCGGACTGCTTGGTGGCCTCAATCTGATTTCGACCGCTACCGGGACACCACTCAAGCCTGGTTTGATCGGCATGCAGAGGGAGCGAGGTTTGAGTCAGAATTTGTGGTGCTGTCTGCGCCCGATCAGGGCGTGAAAGGTCCGCGATTAACGGCTGGGCACCTACTGCTTGCAACCAGTCCCGATCACGTTGCAGCGGTTTTTCTGGGTGCATCGTTGTTCTATCGCACCAACAACAGATCGCATGGATCTGGATCGCCAGGATTGCCTCATATCTGCGTCCTGAACGCACTGTTTGAATGGATGCAACGAACACAGCCTACGGATTGGCTGCCGGTCACCAACCGCACATTGCCCGACCACGATTCCTTCCGCGACTTGAAGGTAGAATCGACAGACGCACTCATTCAACTGCTGGCAATTGAAGCAGCGCACATTTTGCATCGCTATGTCCCTGTGGTTGTCGCGTTTGTTGGGCCGGAGGAATCCGTAACGGACGACCTGGGTTTCGACGCTATACCGGAGCTAGAGGGAGCTTGGAGAAGCAGCCCAAGCTCCCTCGCGCAGGCGGTGAGAGAGCAACTTACGTCAAGTGAAGAGGAAGCTTGAAACGAAAACAAAGCGTCGATCTCAACCTTGCTGAAGCGGAGCACGTCGAATCCAAGTTGATAGAGATTTGGAAGTCGCTGTCCGACCCGTACCAAGACATTGGCATGAGAGCTTTCATTCGTGCTCTCGGATGGGCATATGATCGCATGCCGGACGTGCGTCGCCACCTCGACAGCCCAAATTCAGCATTGCGCGAACGCCTAACGCGCCGGCTTGGGCACCCGGTGGTCGATATTTTCTGCACTGCGAAATGCCTCTCGCTCCACAAGACGACGCTTTCAAACCGCGTATCTGAGGCTGAGATGGAGAGTGATTTTCTGAGAGGGGCAGGGCAAAAGTAACCCACCCTAAAAGCGTGAGAGCACCCAACCCGAAGCCGTAGGGCTTTCCCTAAATGTCATTGCAGCTAGCCGTTATGCGTCACGATTTCGTCGGTGACTGATCGTTTGAGAATGTGGTATTTCGCGACCCGCAGTTGCAGTTGTGGCGTTGTATCCATCAAAACAGTCACACCGAAAGAGACCGCATGACCGTCCTGCTCGAGATTGCAGATGGAGTACCGTGGTACCTCAGCAATGACATTTGGACAGTGCCGGGTGAAGATCCAACGGGGGCGATTGCTTCCCCGATTGTAGGCCAGCCTTGTTACCTCTGGGCGCGCGTACGCAACACGGGTACGAGCCGAGTTGAGAACGGAACGGTTCGCTTCTATTGGGCCAATCCTGCGGTTGGCTTTGATCGAAACACGGCGAACTTCATTGGAGCATCGAACGTCACTCTTTCTGCGGGAGGGGTGATTGACGTGTTGTGCCTGACCCCGTGGATCCCTGTGTATGTCAATCAGGGACATGAATGTGTGGTGGCGGAAGCGTTCCATCCATCATTGGATCCGCTGCCTCCGAGCGTCATTTTCAATGTCCCGACTGATCGTCACGTCGCGCAGCGCAATCTTGGCGTGGTGCAAGTGGCAGAGGACATGGCGTTTCACTTTGCGTTTGAGATCCACAATGCCAGCCGCGCTGATGCCAAGTTTCGAATCGAAGCACGGGCGGGGACGGTCGAGGAAGCCATCGCAGCGACGAGACGCTATCCGCATATCCAGCGGCTTTTAGCGGGCCGCCAAGCGGGGGAGCTTGTCGAGAAGGGCTTTACTTTGGATCCGTGTCCAAAGCCAGCAACGCGGACATCTCCAGTGGGGGATCTTGCATTGCGTGGCGGTCAGCGCACGGGGCTCGCTGTCTTGGGTCAGTTTCGAGGGAGTGAGATCGGGCTGGTCCACATTGAGCAGTACCGAGAGAACGGCCAGAAGCCGATTGGGGGGCTCGCCTTCCTTGTCATACGCGACAAGTTGTTTCGCACAGCAGATCAACCGAGCCGCATGACTGAGGAGGAGGCTTCCAATGCTTAATCTGGACATTCCGAATCGTCCTTTTGCGTCTGAGCCGATCACGGGGCTGATGCTTCCTGATGGGATTTTCGAAACGACCATTGGGCAGCAGAGCATCAACATTCACGTACGCAACACGGGAGCCGCGGCGATTCCGAGCGCTTCTGTGTACGTCGAGAGCGTGGATGATCCTGGGATTGTAATCACGCCGTTGACCCATGTGATGCCAGCGAGCGGCTCTGGCGTGAATCATCTGTTCACATGGAACGCCAATTTCAGCGGTGCCACCCCGGGGGTGCATCGGATCAGTTTCATTGTCACGACCGCGGCAGAGCGCCGACGCATCATCAAGAAGATCTTCGTAACGAAGGTTGGGTTTGATGCCAGCACCGGAACGTTCTCTGCTGAAACCCCTGAGGGCAAGATTGGGATCCGGTTTCATGACTTCGTGCAGCCCAAGACTCGTGGGTGTGGTTGCGCGTGCAAGCCTGAAGACCAGCAGCCCCCGACCCATCAGATCAACCTGCTGGATTACCTCAAGAGGGGCTCGGAGAAGCGGACCGATTTCAACTTCTGTTTGCCGCAGTACCTGTTGAGAAGATTCTCTGTTGAGATCACGGCAACGCCTCCGTTCCCTGGTCAGTACGGGGACCTTCCATTCCAAGATCCTTGGTGGAAGGTTCTGCTGTGCATCATCGCGGTGATTCTGCTCATTGCTGCAGCGATCGCTGAAGCGGTTGATGGGACGGGCTCCATTGCGGTGGGCACTGGAGGCGGCGGAGGATCCGGGGGTACGGGAACACCTTGCTGTGGGGTTAGCGCCTCAGGGGGAGGGACCAGCTACATTGCGGCGGGACTTGTGGCAGCGGCTGCGGCGGCGGCGACTGCGGCGGGGCTCTCTGACGTTCGAGACCCCATCAGGAAGGGCCAAGACAAGACAGTGCCAGCACCGGGCGCATTCACTCTGTCTGAAGAGCTGACGGTCGAGCTTTCCTATGGAGAACCGATCGCTCTTGGGCGTCCATTCACGGTGGGTGCGAAGTGGGAATACCGTCGCATCACGACCGCGGGTGTCCTCACCTACTCAACATCGGAATCCAACGCCAACATCCACACGTTGTCTCGCTACGACATCGTTGCGAAAGACGTCGTGTTGGCCTACCGCAAAGAGCGCTGGACCGTAGAAG